>Ga0182027_10001411_pt1 | contig 40255 bp, 38 predicted proteins | sample 712E1DmetaG_FD_121300 | JGI IMG/M metagenome (GOLD analysis project Ga0182027, IMG submission 121300) | Permafrost microbial communities from Stordalen Mire, Sweden - 712E1D metaG (Illumina Assembly) | ecosystem: Environmental > Terrestrial > Soil > Wetlands > Permafrost | place: Sweden...
AGCGTTACGCAACAACCGTCGTCGCCTTCATCCGTCTCGCCATGATCCGCATCATGCTGCGACGCTTAACCAGATCAAACGTTTGTCCGTGAATCTCAACTTCTTGGATCGGCTCTTAGACAGTTTGTGGCTACTACAATTCATAACGCTACGGATACCGATCGTCGTCTTCGCGGCAAAGGGTTCCCAGAGAATGTGCAAATCTATAATTCGAGCTGCGAGATCACGAAGGCTAATGCCGAAATCAGCAGGCTTGGACATTCTCACCGGACATTGATTGAGACAGAGATGGATCATCTAGCTGCGTTTGCCGACCGAGTTCATCGTCGGTTAAAGCGTCCGTTCGGATGCTTCACCGACAATGGAGGCGTGCAACAGGCGGCCGACGGGCCGCCGAGAGAGGAATAGCGACCGACGCGGAAACATACAGGGCAAGGATGCCGTTTCGCGTGCATCCGAACGGAGTGGGCCGGCGAATGGGCCGCGCGCCTTGCGGCGGCCGGGTTGCCGAACACCCGCTCTGCGCAGCCCGAGGAAAAGCGAAGGTGCTTATCGGTTTCCGCGCGGCGGATTCCCTCTGCCTGCCGTAGCTTTGCGCCGAAGGCGGGTTCGAGAAACCCGCCTTTTGCTTGAGTCCTACCGCTTCTCGATCGGCACGTAATTACGCTGCTTGGCGCCGGTATAGATCTGCCGCGGGCGGCCGATCTTCTGGTGCGGGTCGTCCAGCATTTCCTTCCACTGCGCGATCCAGCCCACGGTGCGCGCCAGTGCGAACAGCGCCGTGAACATATCGACCGGAAAGCCCAATGCGCTGAGCGTGATGCCCGAATAGAAATCGATGTTCGGATAGAGCTTCCGTTCGACGAAATATTCGTCCTGCAGCGCGATGCGCTCCAGCTCCAGCGCCACCTTGAGCAGCGGCGTCTCGTGCAGGCCGAGTTCGTCGAGCACCGCGTGGCACTGCTTCTGCATCACCTTGGCGCGCGGATCGTAGTTCTTGTAGACGCGGTGGCCGAAGCCCATCAGGCGGAAGGGATCGTTCTTGTCCTTGGCGCGGCGGATATATTCGGGAATGCGCTCGACGGTTCCGATTTCCTCCAGCATCTTGAGCGCCGCCTCGTTGGCGCCGCCATGCGCCGGTCCCCACAGGCAGGCGATGCCCGCCGCGATGCAGGCGAACGGATTGGCGCCGGACGAACCGGCCAGCCTGACGGTGGAGGTGGAGGCGTTCTGCTCGTGGTCGGCGTGCAGGATGAAGATGGTGTCGAGCGCCTTCGCCAGCACCGGATTGACCGTGTACGGCTCGGCCGGCACGGAGAAGCACATGCGCAGGAAGTTCTCCGTGTAGCCCAGCGAGTTGAGCGGATAGACGAAGGGATGGCCGGTCGAATAGCGGAACGCCATGGCGGCGATCGTCGGCATCTTGGCGACCAGGCGGTGGCTGGCGATCTGGCGCTGCTTGGGATCGTTGACGTCGGTGGAGTCGTGATAGAACGCCGACAACGCGCCCACCACGCCGCACATCACCGCCATCGGATGGGCGTCGCGGCGGAAGCCGCGAAAGAACGAGGCTAATTGCTCGTGCACCATCGTGTGATGGGTGATGATGTGGTTGAATTCCTCCATCTGCTGCTTGGTCGGCAATTCGCCGTAGAGCAGCAGGTAGCAGACTTCCAGAAACGTCGCGTTCTCGGCCAGCACCTCGATCGGATAGCCGCGATAGAGCAGAATGCCCTTGTCGCCGTCGATGAAGGTGATGTCGCTCTCGCAGCTCGCCGTCGATGTGAAGCCGGGATCGTAGGTGAACAGATCCGCCTCGGCATAAAGCTTGCGGATATCGACCACGTTCGGCCCCTCGCTGCCCGCCAGCGCGGGAAGCTCGTAGGATTTGCCTTGATAGCTGAGCGTCGCCTTGCCCGCGGGGACGGCTTTGCTCTCTCTCATCTTGGTCTCCGGCCTTGGTTATCTCGCATTGCAGCAACTATAGAATGCGCGGTTCGATGTCGTCACCTGCTTTTCTGTGCAGGTCGATGGGTTGCCCGGAAACTAGGCAGCGAAAGCTCTGATCCGGGCGACCGATTCCTCCCTCCCTAGCACCTCCAGCATGGCGAAGATCGGCGGCGAGGTCGTCTTGCCGGCGACGGCCGCCCGCAGGGGCTGCGCGACCTGACCGAGCTTCAGCCCCTTCGCATCCGCGAAGGCGCGGGCTTTCTCTTCCAACGCCGCCGCGATCCAGGGCGTCGCGGCGACCAGCGCAAGGTATTCCCCGTTCAGCCGGCGCGCCTCGGCCGTCAGCACCTTCTGCGCCGCTTCGTCCGGGGTGCAAGGGCCGTCGCCGAGCAGGAACTGCGCCGCGCCGGCCAGCTCAAGCAAGGTCTTGGCGCGCTCCTTGAGGCTAGGCATCGCGGCGACCAGGCGGCTTCGAGCCTTGCCGTCGACCGTGCGGTCGGGGAGTTGGCGGGCTAGGAACGCCGTCACTTCGTCCGCCAACACCGCATCGTCCGTCGCGCGGATGTAGTGCGCGTTGAGATTGTCGAGCTTCTTGAAATCGAGCCGCGCCGGGCTCTTGCCGATGCTCTCGAGGTTGAACCACTCGATGGCCTGCGCCGTCGGGATGATCTCGTCGTTGCCGTGGCTCCAGCCGAGCCGCAGCAGGTAGTTGCGCATGGTCTCGGGCAGATAGCCCATGTCGCGATAGGCCTCGACGGCGAGCGCGCCGTGGCGCTTGGAAAGCTTGGCGCCGTCCGGCCCGTGGATCAGCGGCAGGTGGGCGTAGAGCGGCTCCGGCCAGCCCATCGCCTGGATGATCTGGAGCTGGCGCGCGGCGTTGTTGAGATGATCGTCGCCGCGGATGATATGGGTGATGTCCATGTCGTAATCGTCAACCACGACCGCCAGCATATAGGTCGGCGTGCCGTCGCTCCTCAGCAGCACCATGTCGTCGAGCTGGTCGTTGGCGAAGCGCACGTCGCCCTGCACCGCGTCGTGCACCACGGTCTCGCCGGTCTGGCGGGCCTTCAGGCGCACCGCGAACGGCGCGCCGGGCGGCGCCTCCTTGTGGTCGCGGTCGCGCCAGCGCCCGTCATAGCGGATGGGCTTGCCGGCCGCGCGCTGAGCGGTTCGCATCTCCTCCAGCTCCTGGGAGGTGGCGAAGCAGCGATAGGCCTTGCCTTCGGCCAGGAGCCGTTCGGCGATTTCGCGATGGCGGTCGAGGCGGGCCAGCTGATAGACGGCCTCGCCGTCCCAATTGAGGCCCAGCCACGTCATTCCATTCAGGATCGCCGCCACGGCGTCGGGCGTCGAGCGTTCGCGGTCGGTGTCCTCGATGCGCAGCAGGAATTTGCCGCCGGTGTGGCGGGCGTAAAGCCAGTTGAACAATGCCGTCCGCGCCCCACCGATATGCAGCATTCCGGTGGGCGAGGGCGCAAAGCGCAGGACGGGCTTCCGATTTTCGGTCATGATGGGTTTGGGCTTTATGTGAATCCGAGGCTTCTGGCAAACGGCCGTGGGGGCAGGTTCGATCCCGACTTGGAAGCGCTTCGCGCCCGTCCCGATCGGCGGGACGCCGGAGGAGGTTTTCGCGCGCCTGTTTGCCGCACTCCGTACGCAGGCCTTGGCCGACCGCATCCGCTGGCCCTTGTGGCTGCCCGTGGCGATGGGAGCGGGCATCGGGCTCTATTTCAGCCTGCCCGAAGAGCCGGCCTGGGGATTCGCCGTGATGGCGGCCGGGCTGGCGCTGGCAGCCGGAACGCTGGCGGGCACGGCGAATCGGACGGCGTTTCGCATCGCGCTGGCGCTGGTGGCAGCGGCGTCGCTCGGCTTTGGCGTGGTGAAGCTTCGCACCGAGCTTGTCCGCGCGCCCGTTCTCGCCCGCAACGGGCCTTATGCGGTGTGGCTCGGCCCGCCGCTACGCGTTGAAACGGTGGAAGGCGAGCGCGGCCACCGGCCTTGGTCAATGCAGGCGAAACGGCGGCCTTACCCCCCACCGAAAAATCCGCGAGCGAATTTTTCGGCTCCCCCTCAAGGGGGGAGCTGAATTAATATCGCCGGATCAACCCGACCAGCTTGCCCTGGACGCGCACGCGGTCCGCCCCGTAGAGGCGCGTTTCGTAAGCTGGATTGGCGGCTTCGAGCGCGATGGAATCGCCGCGCCGGCGCAGCCGCTTCAGCGTGGCTTCCGAACCATCGACCAGCGCCACGACGATCTCGCCGGTGTTCGCGGTATCGACTTCCTGGATGATCACCGTGTCGCCGTCGAGAATGCCGGCGTTGATCATGGAATCGCCGGTGACTTCCAGCGCGTAATGATCGCCGCGCCCGACCATGCCGCTGGGCACCGGAACGTCGGCCATTTTGTTCTGCAACGCCTCGATCGGCGTGCCCGCCGCGATGCGCCCGACGAGGGGCACGTTGATCGCGCCTTCGGCTTCGCCCATGGCACGGCGCGGACTGCCGGCGCCGCGCGTGTCGGAGGACACCCGCGCCTCGCCGCGCCCGTGGCGGCCCGGGCTCATGCGCTGGACCTGGCTGCGCGTGGTGGCGGGGCGCAGCGTCTCGGCCATGTTGTCGGGCAGCTTGATGATCTCGAGCGCGCGGGCGCGCTTTTCCAGGCGCCTGAGGAAGCCGCGCTCCTCCAGCGCCGTGATCAGGCGATGGATGCCGGATTTGGATTTCAGGAACAGCGCGTCCTTCATCTCGTCGAAGGACGGCGGAATGCCGCTTTCGCGCACCCGTTCGTGGATGAACATGAGAAGTTCGTATTGCTTGCGGGTGAGCATCGCACCATGCCTTTCCTTGCGCCGGCATGCGGGATTTGCGCCGGCGAACAAATCCGAAACATGGAGAATCGTTCTACTTTAGTTCCTCCCAGGCGTCAACACGCAAAATGCAGTGCTCAGAGCGAATAACGTGCGCCAGAAACTCCGCGGCGCTGGCGCCCGGAGGGTTACGCAGTGCCCCTCGATGCGAGGGGAGCGCGGGACGCCGCGAAGCGGCGTGCGCACATACTTTATGTGCCCCGGCCTTGCGGTCGAAGCTCGCGTGGACCGCCTCACGGCATCCCGCGCCCGGCGATTTTCGGCCGGCGACATCGGCTCTTCCTCCTTCGGCGCACTCGGCAAGGAGGAACCCCTTGGGGTTTTACGTCGCGCCGCGGATTAGGGACCCTTGGTCTCAATCCTAACCGCGAGCGGCGGTCCTTGCGTCAGTGTGCGCCTCCGGCCTCGGGGCGGCCCCGCACTGCTCCGGCCGCCTTGCGTCAAGGTCCTGTCCGGCCCAGCAGCCAATGGCGTCGACCTCCGACTCCGTGCGGTTCGTTACGCCGCGCTTCGCCGACCGCCGATTGAATCCCGCGGAACGGACGGTCCGGAACCGCCCCCTCGATGGGATGCAACGGAATGGAGATGGGAATGGAATCCGGCGTGTTCAAGAGGGCGCGGGAAATTTAATATAAGCGAATGGGATGCAAGATCATCAGTGTAAAGACGATTATCGCCGGAATTCTGACAGATAAAATTGACTCTGACCGTGTTTCTTCCTGCGGATCATGTATGGACGATCAGCGAATTGGTTGGGAAGGTGTTGACGGGCATCGTGGCGGTCGAAACGCAAGGTCGTAAAGTGAGTCGGCTAACGGCAATTGATGGCGGCGCGAAATAATCGCTGGTAATCATCGGTAGGCGAGGCGCATCAGTGGTTCTCTATATCTCTTGATTAATTGAAGAGGTCCCGCCACACCCTTGAAAAATGATTGAGAGTCATATCCATGCTGGACATCCAACTTTGCCGCAACCCGAAGAACGTGAAGATCGGATGCACTGACTTGGGTAGTCCAAGAACGAAAACCAATTCGGCCTATCCGCTTGGGCTGAATTAACGGCAGGCCATCTTCGTTATGCGTGCGCAATAGATCAATCCGATTGTGCTGCGGGCGCTGTCAGTCTCGCCATCGGATTGTTCCACAACGCTGGTCCGGATCGGCTGATGGTGAGCGCGGTAATCTTTGTCATTGGCGCGGTCGTTTGGGCCGTTGGTCGCGCTGCGCTCTACATCCTCGCGGGCCGGTAATTGATGCCACGCCCAGGAGCATTTCCATTTGACGGTTGGGATACGGGGATGTTTCGGATCGTCGCTCATCCTGCGACAATTACGAATTAGGACAGTCGGGCAAGCGACTTAGGACACTCAGGGGCTATTTAGGACACTACCCCCCCTTGAACCGACAAGGTCGAATGGCCATATCGGCTACATCCCCAAAAGTGCGAACCGATGCCTCATATCCCTGCCAGATTCCGTCTGGACAAACCGGGACACGCGCCCCTGCTCGCGGGCGCCGTCCCCTTCGACGCCGGCCCCGAACCGTGGAACGCCACCGTGCGCCAGATGTGCCGCGCTGGAGCGCCAGCTTAAGAAGCTGGAGAAAAGCAAACCGAAGCCGGGTCGGCCGGACATCTGTGTGAAAAACGCGCGCACGCTCGACATGCTGGTGCGCCTGTACGAACGGTTGCTGCAAAGGGAAGCCCAGGTGGCGGCGATGCGTTTCGCCCGACCCGCGCGCAACAACGAGGGCGCGCGAGACGAACTGATCCGAAGACTCGACCGGCTCGCTGCCGCCAATGCGGCGTGCTCCGCTCCGCAAAAGCCGGGCGAATGACGGCCCCCTTCGCTTCGCTCGCAAGTGCTCGCTCAGCACCTCCCCCGTAAACGGGGGAGGAAAGAGTGCTTGTTCTCAATACCCATCCAGCGGAATGACGTCCACCCGCTCGCCCGCTTTCGCCGCCGGCGCCTGGGGCGGGCGCACGATCAGCGCGTCGGCCCGGGCAAGCACGCTGAGCATCGATGAGTCCTGCGTCGCGAAAGCCTCGGCCCAAACTTCGCCGTCGCGCCGAACCAATTTGGCGCGCATATAGTTCTGGCGCACGCCGTTGGCGGGAACGTCGCCTGCCAGCTTCGCCGTCAGCACTTGCGTCTCGTGCGGCATTCCCAGCATCGCGGCGATGGCGGGCTTCACGAACAGCACGGCGCAGACCAGCGTCGAGACGGGATTTCCGGGCAGCCCGAGCAGCGGCGTCTTGCCCAGCTTGCCGAAGATCAGCGGCTTGCCCGGCCTGACCGCGACCTTCCAGAATTCGAGCGCGAAATCGACGGTGCCCAGCGCCTGGCGAACCAGGTCGTGATCGCCGACCGAAGCGCCGCCCATCGTCACGATCATGTCGCCCTCGACGTCGGCGAGGGTGGCGATTTCGGCCTGGGTGTCGGGAAGGATGCCATAGTCGCACGGCGCGCCGCCCCAGGCCTGGATCATCGGATATAGTCCGTAGCCGGACGAAGCGACGATGCCGCCCGGCTTGCGCTCCTCGCCCGGCCGCGAAAGCTCGTCGCCGATCGAGATGATGGCGATGCGCGGGCGCCGGCGCACTTTGGCCCGCGCAATGTCGGCCGCCGCGAGCAGGGCGCAGTCGCGCGCCGTCAGGCGCTTGCCTTGCGGGGCCAAGAGGTCACCCTTCTTGAAATCCATTCCCGCGGCGCGGATGTGGTGGGGCGCGCAGGCCGAGGCCTCGAACGACACCATGACGCCGTCGGCCGCCGCGTTTTCCTGAATGACGATGGCGTCGGCGCCTTGGGGCACGATCCCGCCGGTGAAGATCCGAACCGCTTCGCCCGGGCCCACGGTGCCGGCGAAGGGATGTCCCGCGGGCGCCGATCCGATCAGCCGGCGCGGCGCTGCGCCGTCCGCCATCTGCACGGCGAAGCCGTCCATCGCCGAGACCGGGTAGGGGGGCTGATCGTCCGCCGCCACAGCGTCCTCCGCCAGCACGCGGCCCGCCAGATGGGCGATGTCCATGATCTCGGTGTCGATGGGCGAGAACGCGGCGGCGATGCGCTTTTCGGCTTCTGCGACGCTGATCATCGGAACATGTCCTCGATGCGCACCTTCGCGGCGCGCGCCAGCCGTTCGGCGCAGTCCTGCGGCAGGTCGCGCAAACGTCCGGTGAGGAAAGCATAAATCGGCGATGAGGGCACGCCCGCCTGCTTGGCCCATTCCGTCGCACGCAGATGGCGCGACACCATAAAGACGCGGAAGGCTTCGCGCCGCCCCGTCGCGTCGGGGCGCGGGGCAGGGGCCATCACCTCGCCCATCAATGTTGCGGGCCGGGCGCGCGCCCCGCCACGATCGCCAGACCGGCTGCCTGCATTCTTGACCACTCGCGATCGCGATGGTGGCGGGGTTTTGCCGCCGGATTTCGTCAGCAGACGGATTGATTCGATGACGGCGGATTTGTCGATCGCCTTGATCATGTCGTAGATGGTTAGCGCCGCGACGCTGGCTGCGGTCAGCGCCTCCATCTCCACGCCGGTTTGCGCCGTGGTCTTCATCGTGGCGAGGATGCGGATCGCGTTCTTCTCCGCCAGCATCTCGAATTCGATCTCGGCCTTGGCGAGCGGGATGGTGTGGCAGAGCGGGATCAGCTCGGGCGTCTTCTTCGCCGCCATGATGCCGGCGATGCGCGCCGCCGCCAGCACGTCGCCCTTGGGCGCGCCCCCGGAGGCGACCGCTTCGAAGGCCTCGGCCGACAGCGCGATCACCGCCTCGGCCGTGGCTTCGCGCACTGTCATGTCCTTGCCCGAGACATCGACCATCCGCGCGGCGCCCTTTTCGTCGAGATGGTTGAGCTTGCTCACGGAAAGAGCTTCGCGCCGGTCAGGATGGCGGTCGCCGCCGCGACGTCCTTGTGGCGCATCAGGCCTTCGCCGATGAGGAAGGTGGTGACGCCCGCCTTCGCCAGCAGCGCCAGATCCTCGCGCCGCGACAGCCCGCTTTCGGCCACGACAAGCTTGTCCGCCGGAATGCGTGGCGCCAGGCGTAGCGTGACGTCGAGTTGCGTGGAAAACGTCTTCAAATCGCGATTGTTGATGCCGATCGTGTCGGCGCCGAGCTTGAGCGCGCGTTCCAATTCCGCTGCGTTATGGACTTCCACCAGCGTATCCATCTTCCAAGTGCGCGCGGCCTCGATCAGTGCGGCGGCGGTCGCGTCGTCGACCAGTGCCATGATGACGAGGATGGCATCCGCGCCCCAGGCGCGCGCTTCGGCCACCTGATAGACGTCCAGCATGAAATCCTTGCGCAGCACCGGCAGCTTGGTCGCGGCGCGCGCGGCGGCGAGATGCTCGGGCGCGCCCTGGAACGACGGCGCATCGGTGAGCACGGAAAGACAGCTCGCTCCGCCCGCTTCGTAGGCGCGCGCCAGCGCCGGCGGATCGAAGTCGGCGCGGATCAGGCCCTTCGACGGACTGGCCTTTTTGATCTCGCCGATCAATCCGACGCGCTTTGCGGCGCGGGCGGTGAGCAGCGCGGCGCGGAAACCTCGCGGCGCATCGGCGGCGATGGCGCGGGCCTCGATCTCGCCGGGCGGAATCTTCGCCTTGGCGGCGGCGATCTCGCGGCGCTTATAGGCGGCGATGTCGTCCAGGATGCTCATGGGCTGTTGGACACGGCAATCAGTTTTTCCAGAACACGCTTTGCCGCGCCGCCGTCAATGGCTTCGGCGGCAAGGCGCGCGCCTTCGCGCAAGTTCTCCGCTTTATCCGCGACGATCAAGGCGGCGGCGGCGTTGAGCAGCACGATGTCGCGATAGGCGCCGGGTTCGCCGTCGAGGAGACGGGTGAGCGCGGCCGCATTTTCCTTTGCCTCGCCGCCCTTGACGGCCGATAGCGGCCAGCGCGGCAGGCCTGCGTCCTCCGGCGCCACTTTCGTAACTTCGATGCGGCCGCGATCCAACGCGGCGACATGGGTGACATCGGAGATGCTGAGTTCGTCGAGCCCATCTTGGCCGTGAACCACCCAGGCCTTTTCGGTCCCGAGCGAGGCCAGCACATTCGCCACCGGCTCGATCCATTCCAGCGCATAAACGCCGAGAAGCTGGCGCTTGACCCTCGCCGGGTTCGACAATGGCCCGAGCAGATTGAAGATTGTGCGAAAGCCGAGCGCGCGGCGCACGGGGGCGACGTGCTTCATCGCCGGATGAAAACTCTGCGCAAACATGAAACACACGCCCGTCTGTTCGATGCAGGCGCGCGCGGCTTGCGGCGAAATCTCGATCTTGACGCCCAGGGCCTCCAGCACATCCGCCGCGCCGGTCTTGGACGACATGTTGCGATTGCCGTGCTTGGCGACGGGTACGCCGCAGGCCGCCGCGACGAAACAGGTCGCGCTCGAAATGTTGAGCGTGCCGTGGCCGTCGCCGCCGGTGCCGACAAGATCGAGCGCGCCAGGCGGCGCCTCCACCGTCTTCATCGCCGCGCGCATGGCTGTCACCGCGCCGGTGATCTCCGCCACGCTCGGCTTTCTCACCGCCAGCGCGGTCAGAAACGCGGCGATCTCGATCTCGCCGACGCCGCCCGCCATGATCTCGCTGAAGGCGCGCGCCGATGCCTCGGCGTCCAGCGTTTCCCCGCCCGCGACGTGTTTCAGGAGCGCTGGGAAATCCTCGCTCATGCGAGCGCGGGCTGATGCGCCAAGCGCAGGAAGTTCTGCAGCAGCGCGTGGCCGTTCTCCGAGGCGATGCTTTCGGGATGGAACTGCACGCCGTGAACCGGATGGGACTTGTGCATCACGCCCATGATGACGCCGTCGTCGGCGCGCGCCGTGATTTCCAGGGCGTCGGGCATGGATTCGGGCGCAATGGTCAGCGAATGGTAGCGCGTGGCGAGGAAATCGTTGTTGAGGCCGCGGAACACGCTCCTGCCGTTATGATGGATGCGCGACAGCTTGCCGTGCATCGGCGCTGGCGCTCGCACGACCTTGCCGCCATACGCCTGGCCGATGGCCTGATGGCCGAGGCATACGCCGAGGATCGGAACGCTGCCGTTGGCCTTGGCGATCAGCTCCAGGCAGATGCCAGCCTCGTTCGGCGTGCAGGGACCGGGCGACAGCACGATGGCTTCGGGCTTCAGCGCGAGTGCGTCCGCCGCAGCGATCTCGTCGTTGCGCTTGACGACGACCTCTGCCCCCAGCTGTCCCAGATAGTGGAACAGGTTGTAGGTGAAGCTGTCATAGTTATCGATCAGGAGCAGCAAATCGCACCTATCTATCCGATTTTGCTGGCGATTTACCCGGCTCTGCGCGCCCGCCAGCCGCCCTGAATACTCGCTTTTTCGCCCGCGGCGCAAGCATGGGCCATTTGGCCGCGGACGGATCGCCGCGTTGCGGGTATGAGGTTTTCTACTATACATCACACCGACTCTCGAAGAGGCAAAAATGGGCCGCGCGCTCCGCAGCATTTTCGACGACGCCATCGGCGAACTGCGCTTCAAATCGGCGGGCCTTTACGCCACCGTGGTCGCCGCCAATGTCGCCGCCTGGCTGTGGGCGCTGGCGGCGTTCCACGCTCATCCCATCCTGTTGGGCACGGCACTCTTGGCCTACGGCCTCGGCCTGCGCCACGCGGTCGACGCCGACCACATTGCCGCCATCGACAACGTCACGCGCAAGCTGATGCAGGAGGGCAAACGGCCCGTCGCGGTCGGTTTCTTCTTTTCGCTCGGCCATTCGACCATCGTCGTGCTCGCTTCTCTGGCGATCGCCGTCACCGCTATGGCTTTCAAGGGCGAATTCGAAGCCATTCGGAACGTCGGCGGCGTTCTCGGAACGGTCGTCTCCGCGACGTTTCTCTTGGCAATCGCGCTGATGAACCTCGTGATCCTGGTCACGATCTACCATACCTTCGTGCGGGTGAAGGCGGGCGGGCGCTATGTCGAGGAAGACCTCGACATGCTGCTGGCAGGGCGCGGCCTGCTCGCCAGGCTGCTGCGGCCGCTGTTCCGCATGATCCGTCGCAGCTGGCAGATGTATCCGCTCGGCTTCCTGTTCGGCCTGGGCTTCGACACGGCCAGCGAGATCGGCTTGCTCGGCATCTCCGCGGCGCAAGGCACGAACGGAATGGTGTTGTGGTCAATCATGGTGTTCCCGGCGCTGTTCGCCGCCGGCATGGCGCTGATCGACACCGCCGACGGAATTTTGATGCTGGGCGCCTATGGCTGGGCGTTCCTCAAACCGCTGCGCAAGCTCTATTACAACATGTCGATCACCTTCGTATCGGTCGCAGTCGCGCTCCTGATCGGTGGCGTCGAAACGCTAGGGCTGATCGGGTCAAAGTTCGAGCTTCGCGGACCGTTCTGGAGCGGCATTGGCGCGTTGAACGGGAATGTCGGGACACTCGGCTATCTAATCATCGGGATATTCGTCGGAAGCTGGATTCTCTCGGCCGCGATCTACCGCCTGAACGGCTACGACCGGCTGGAAGTCAAAAATTAGGCGATCAACGAGAGGCAGAAAATGAACGGATACGGAAAGACGTCAGCGTTGGCGTTCGTGTCAGTTGCGCTTCTGCTTGCGGGCGGCGCTCCGTCTCTGGCCGGCGATCAGTCCGCGCCCCAGATCAAGGTCGTTCCTCTCGATCCCGGCGGTCAATCATATCTTCCTCTGCTCAAAGGACCGCCCGAGACCAAGTCGCTTCACTCCGGCCTTGTCATCTTGGCGCCGGGAGAGTCGGTGGGAGAGCACAACACGGGGCGAAACGAGGAGATGCTTGTGCCGCTCGAAGGGGAGGGCGAGCTTCGCTTCACGAGCCACCCCGCGATCCACCTCAAGCCCGGCCTCGTCACCTATGCCCCGCCGCATACGGAACATAACGTCGTCAACACTGGCTCAGTGCCTCTGCGGTACATCTACATCACGGCGAAAGCAGAGTAGCAACTGCTCGCCACTCACCCTTTTCTACAGCGCATCCCCATCCCGCTCGCCGGTGCGCACGCGCTTTGTGCGCGACGGTTGCGAAGAAATGGAGTCTGCCTCCGAATTCTTGAGCTTATGGGCGCGGAGGTTCGCTCGGCAGATCGCGCTGCTTCGTGCGTGATACCGCCATCATGATCCCAAGACCGATCATTACGAGCGCGCCGACGCCGATCCAGGCGTGCGGGACATGGAGCAAGAACGCCCCATAGACAAGACCGCCTAGCAAGACGACGAAACCGGCAATGTAAAGTACAAAAGCTGACATAGCTCGCCACAAAGAGACTGGCGGACTCTTACTCCATAAAGTTCTGCCGAGAAGCTTCGGAATCTACTCAGCCCGCTGCCCTTGCTGGTGACGGTCCGGCGCCATACCCGCTGGCGTTTATTAGCGTAACCGAGGCCAGACGCCACATTTGTCCGACCCCTTTCGCCGCTCATTCCGTTTCTACAGCGCGTCCGCGTCGCGCTCGCCGGTGCGCACCCGCATGGCGGCGCCGAACTCGACGACGAAGATCTTGCCGTCGCCGATCTTGCCGGTCAGCGCGCCCTGGCGGATAGCGGAGCGTAACGCCTCGCGCGGCCCCGGGACTGGCGCCATATTGCAAATGGGAACTGCGCGCTGGTCTACCCTGGAGGAAGGGGCTGCGGATTCAACCGATGCGGACCCGTGCCGTTACGCACGCACGCGAGCGCCGCCTGATTGAGTTGATCCGTCCGCGTGCGTTCCGGCGTGTGTTTGTCGACGGTCACCGTGTGCGCCGCCAAACACGGATCGGGCGGCTCGGACACGGAGTTGTGCACCGTGAGCTTTGTAGAATGTTCTCCTGGCGGCTCCGGCTGCGGATTAAGCGCCGAAGCCGAACCCGCCCAGGCCAAAGTCGCGACAACGAAAACTGCCGATAGCATGATGTCGGTCTTGCGCATGAATGTCTCCTCTCCAGAGTTTCGTCTTGACGCTCCGCGTGGGAAGCCGCGGTATGATTATCCAGATATTCCCCAAATGAACCTGGACTGGAGCGGATCATAGCGCTCTTAGGAGGCGCACTAAAGCCGACGAGGCCAGTTTAGCTCAACTCTCTTGGAATTACCCCCTTAGCCGCTCACTCAATTCTACAACGCATCCCCATCCCGCTCGCCGGTGCGTACGCGCATCGCGGCTTCGAGCTCGACGACAAAGATCTTGCCGTCGCCGATCTTGCCGGTCAGCGCGCCCTCGCGGATGGCGTCGATCACCGCGTCCGCCCGCTCGTCGGTCACCGCCACTTCGACCTTGAGCTTGGGGATGAACTCGATGTTGTATTCCGCGCCGCGATAGACCTCCTTGTGGCCTTTCTGGCGGCCGTAGCCGCGTACCTCCGTCACCGTCATGCCTTCGGCGCCCACGCTTTGAAGCGCGGCGCGCACGGAATCGAGCTTGTGCGGTTGGATGATGGCGATGACCAGCTTCATGGCGCGCTCCTTGTCAGGTGTTGATGTTGTAGCCGGTTTCGCCGTGCGAGGCGAAATCGAGGCCCTGCGTCTCCGCTTCGCGTCCGGCGCGCAGCCCAACCGCGTAGAGGACGAACTTCACGATGACGAAGGTCATGACCAGCGACCAAATCCCGGCGATGGCGACGCCTTGCGCCTGGACGAAGAACTGGTCGAGGAGCGGCCGGCTCAGCGCCACTCCGCCGACGCCCAATATCGTAGCGAACGGCAGCAGCAGGCTGCCCAGCGCGCCGCCGACGCCGTGCACGCCCAGCACGTCGAGCGCGTCGTCGACCTTGAAGCCGCGTTTGACGACCGAGACGGCCACATAACACACCGCGCCGCCCACAAACCCCAGCGCCACCGCGCCCGCCGGTCCGACATAGCCGGACGCCGGCGTGATGGTCGCCAGTCCCGCCACCATTCCGGTGGCGGCCCCGACCAGGCTCGGCTTGCCGTATTTGATCCATTCGATGGCGACCCACACCGCGGTCGCGGTGGCGGCGGCGAGATGCGTGGCGAGCATCGTCATGCCCGCGTCGGCGCCGGCCTTGAGCGCGCTGCCGGCGTTGAAGCCGAACCAGCCGACCCAGAGCAGCGAAGCGCCGACCATCACCATCCACGGCGCATGGGGCGGATGGGTGGAATGGGGAAAGCCCTGGCGCGGTCCCAGCAGCCAGGCCGCTACGATGGCCGAAAGGCCCGCCGTCAGATGGACGACGATGCCGCCGGCGAAATCCATCACCCCGCGCGTCGCCAGGAAGCCGCCGCCCCAGACCCAATGCGCCACCGGCGCATAGACCAGCACCAGCCACAGTCCGGAGAACAGCAGCACCGCGCCGATCCGGATGCGCTCGACAGTGGCGCCGATGATCAACGCCGGCGTGATGATCGCGAAGGTCATCTGGAACATCACGAAGACGGCTTCGGGAATGTGGGTGCCCGGATGCACCGCGCCGCGCGTGACCTGGGCGAGGAAAACGTCCTTCAGATCGCCGATCCACGGGTTCGTGCCGGAGAACACCTCGCTATAGACGAAGGCGAACCACAGCAGCGACACCAGGGCCGCGATCGCCGCGCACTGGAAGAGAACGGAAAGGATGTTCTTGGCCTGGACCAAGCCGCCGTAAAAGAAGCCCAGCGCCGGCAAGGTCATCATCAGCACCAGGACGCTGGCGGTCAGCATCCAGGCGGTATCGGCTGCATCGATCATGCTCTCTGCCCCGGCGGGTCGTATGCTTATGGGTTGGGCAAGATGCAAAACCGCGCGCCACCCCACAACGCGGCATGTTGCCCAAATGGGGAACCGGACGTACGATTATTGCGGACCTGACCGGTCGGATTGCCGCCGCCGGCCCATGATTCCGGCGCAATCCGCCATCGTTGTTGGCTGCATCGCCGAAGGAGTAGTCTGCCGCCATGAAACAGCCGGTATTGTGCAGAGACCCCGATGTGATGGGCGGCGCTCCCGTGTTCTGCGGAACCAGGGTGCCTGTACAAACCTTGCTTGATTACCTCGAAGCCGGTGACTCGATCAGCGAGTTCCTGGCGGGGTATCCGACGGTTACGCGCGAGCAGGTGATCGCTTTCCTGCAAGAGGCCAAGGATCGGTTGCTCGAAACCGTGCAATGAAGGTTCTTCTCGACGAATGCATCGATTGGCGCCTCGCGCGAGAAATCGCCGGGCACGAGGTCGCGACTGCGCGCCAGATGGGTTGGACCACAATCAAGAACGGCGAACTGCTGAAGCTCGCGACGGACGCCGGCTTCGAGGCATTCGTCACGGTGGACCGTAATCTGTCGTTCCAGCAGAACATTCCCGCGCTCTCGTTTGCCGTCATCGTTCTTAGCGCCAGCAGCAATCGACTGGCGGAACTCAAGCTTCTTGTGCCGAACCTGTTGGTCGCCCTCGATTCAGCGAAGCCCGGAACAACGTTTTTTGTTTCTGTATCTTGACGGTTTGGCCGCTTGACTCGCCATTTTCCCGGTGAAAGCGTGGAAAAATGTTCAAGATTCGGCCGGTCCCGTCGAACGATCACGCGCCCGAAGCCGGCCGCAACGCTATAGCGGCATTCGACCTCGATCTCATCGACTCGGTGCGCGTCAATCGCAGCGCCGCCGAGCGCCGGGTGGCCACGCTGCCCGGCCGGCGGACCGTCAAGAAACAGTGGCAGGCGGCCTGGCTGGTGAAGGCGGTGCAATGCATCGACCTGACCACGCTGGCGGGCGACGACACGCCGGGCCGCGTGCGCCGCATCTGCGCCAAGGCGCGCCAGCCGGTGCGCCAGGACCTGCTCGACGCGATGGGCATTGGCCCCATCACCACCGGCGCGGTCTGCGTCTATCACGCGATGGTGGAGACGGCGGTCGAGGCTCTGCGCGGCACGGACATTCCGGTCGCCGCGGTGTCGGCGGGATTTCCCGCCGGGCTGTCGCCCCTGGCTCTGCGCATCAAGGAAGTGGAAGCCTCGGTCGCCGCGGGCGCGAGAGAGATCGACATCGTTCTCGACCGTTCCAATGTGCTGACCGGCGATTACCGCGCCGTCTATGACGAAGTGCGCGCCTTCCGCGAGGCCTGCGGGAGCGCGCATCTGAAGACCATCATCGGCGCGGGCGATCTGGGCACGCTTGCGAATGTCGGGCGCGCCTCGCTCGCCTGCATGATGGCGGGCGCCGATTTCATCAAGACCTCCACCGGCAAGGAAGCGGTCAACGCCACGCTGCCCTTCGCGCTGGTGATGGTGCGCACGATCCGCACCTGGCGCGAGCTGACGGGATATAAGGTCGGGTTCAAACCGGCGGGCGGCATCTCCACCGCCAAGGACGCGATGGCCTACCAATTCGTGATGAAGGAGGAGCTGGGCAACGACTGGCTCGAGCCGAACCTGTTCCGCCTTGGCGCCTCCAGCCTGCTCACCGACATCGAGCGGCAATTGGAACATTTCACGAGCGGGCGCTATTCCTCGGCGCACCGCCACCCGATGGGATAAGTATGGCAGGGGCCGTGGATTCTCGCTTCTCATCAACCTCCCCCTGGCGGGGAGGTCGACGCACAAGCGCAGCGCGTGCGTCGGGTGGGGGGACGTTGTCGAAATCCACCCCCACCCGGAGCATTTTTCGCTCCGCTCCAAATGCTCCGACCTCCCCGCAAGGGGGAGGTGGAACCAAGGACGGCTGACCATGAGCGTCGCTGAAATCCTGAAGACGATGGAATACGGGCCGGCGCCGGAGAGCGCCGCGCCGGTGGAGGCCTGGCTCGACAAGCACAATCGCGCCTTCGATTTGTTCATCGGCGGGGAATGGACCCCGGCGGCGGCGCGGCTCGACAGCTTCAATCCGGCGATGGGCAAGAAACTCGCTGCGATTTCCCACGCATCGCAGGAAGACGTCGATGCGGCGGTCAAAGCCGCCCGCGCCGCGCAGCCCGCCTGGGCCAAGCTCGGCGGGCACGGCCGCGCGCGATACCTCTATGCCATCGCGCGGCTGATCCAGAAACATTCGCGCCTGTTCGCCGTGCTCGAAACCATGGACAACGGCAAGCCGATCCGCGAAACGCGCGACATCGACGTGCCGCTCACCGCGCGCCACTTCACTCATCACGCCGGCTGGGCGCAGCTGCTCGAAAGCGAATTCCCCGATCACGAAGCGCTCGGCGTCGCCGGGCAGATCGTGCCATGGAATTCCCCGCTACTGATCCTGGCGTGGAAAATCGCCCCGGCGCTGGCGGCGGGAAATACGGTCGTGCTCAAGCCGTCGAAGGAAACCAGTCTGTCGGCGCTGCTGTTTGCCGAGATTTGCAGCGAAGCGCGCCTGCCGAACGGTGTCGTCAATATCGTCACGGGGCCGGGACAGGTGGGCGACATGATCGTGCGCCATCCCGATGTCGACAAGATCGCCTTCACCGGCTCGACGGAAGTCGGTCGCGGCATCCGCTTGGCGACCGCAGGTACCGGCAAGAAGCTCACGCTGGAGTTGGGCGGCAAGTCGCCCTTCGTAGTGTTCGAGGACGCCGATCTCGACGGCGCGGTGGAAGGCGCGGTGGACGCGATCTGGTTCAACCAGGGCCAGGTCTGCTGCGCCGGCTCGCGCCTCCTGGTGCAGGAAAGCGTGGCGGATCGGTTCATCGCCAAGCTCAAGGCGCGGATGGAAACGCTGCGCGTCGGCGATCCGCTCGACAAGACGACCGACATCGGCGCCATCGTCTCGCCGACTCAACGCGCCGCCATCAATGCGCTGGTGAAGCGCGGCGTGGCGGAGGGCGCGGAACTGTTCCAGACGCGCTGCCCGGAGGGCTGCTTCTATCCGCCGACACTGCTCACCAACGTCGAGCCCGCGTCCACGGTGGTGCAGGAAGAGATTTTCGGCCCCGTTCTGGTGGCGATGAGTTTCCGCACGCCCGCCGAGGCGGCGCAACTCTCCAACAACACGCGCTATGGATTGGCCGCCAGTGTGTGGAGCGAAAACATCAACGTCGCGCTGGACCTCGCGCCCAAGATCAAGGCGGGCGTGGTGTGGGTGAACTGCACCAACCAGTTCGACGCCGCCTGCGGCTTCGGCGGCTATCGCGAATCCGGCTACGGGCGCGAGGGCGGGCGCGAAGGCATGTTCGCCTACCTGAAACCGAAAGCGGTCAAAGCGCATGCGCCACCTGCCGCTCCGTCGCCGGAACCGCTCATCTCCACGGATGGGATCGACCGCACGGCGAAGATGTTCATCGGCGGCAAGCAGGCGCGGCCCGACGGCGGCTATAGTCGCGCCATCGTCTCGCCTTCGGGCGCGTTTGTCGGCCATGTGGGCGAGGGCAACCGCAAGGACATCAGGAACGCGGTGGAAGCCGCGGCGAACGCCGAAAGCTGGGCGAGTGTCAGCGGCCACGCCCGTGCGCAGATTCTCTATTATTGCGCGGAGAATTTGTCGGCCCGCGCCGCGGAGTTCGCCGGGCGCATCCGGGCGATGACCGGCGCGAACAAATCCGCTGCGTCGCGCGAAGTGGAAGCCTCTATACGCCGGCTGTTCTCCTATGCCGCATGGGCGGACAAGTATGACGGGCTGGTCCACAATCCGCCGTTGCGCGGCATCACGCTGGCGATGAACGAACCGATCGGCGTGATCGGCATCGCTTGCCCGGACGAAGCGCCGCTGCTCGCTTTCACCTCGCTGTGGGCGCCGGCCGTGGCGATGGGCAATCGCGTGGTGATCGTGCCGTCGCAGATGCATCCGCTGGCGGCGACCGATTTCTACCAGGTGCTCGAAACCTCCGACATGCCGGACGGCGTAATCAACATCGTCACCGGTGCGCGCGACGGCTTGGCGCAGGTGCTGGCCGAACATGACGGCGTTGATGCGGTCTGGTATTTCGGCGGCGCGGGGAAACCCATCGAGGAGGCCTCGGTCGGCAATCTCAAGCGCACCTGGATCGGTCGCGACTGGGACGGCGAAGGGCGCGAATTCCTCGCCCAGGCGACGCAGGTCAAGAACGTCTGGATCCCTTATGGAGCCTGAGCGATGACGCGCCAGGCTTATCGCGCCGCCATCTTCCATCTGCTGGACGATCCCGCAGCGGGCGCCGACGCGGTCCAGGCGTTCGATGACAGTGTGCTGATCGTGGAGGATGGCCATGTCGCCGAAGTCGGGCCGTGGGCCGATCTCGCGCCGAAGCTTGGCGGGGTCGAGGTCGAGCGCTTTCTCGGCGGGCTGATCGTTCCGGGCTTCGTGGATTCCCATGTCCATTATCCGCAGGTGGACATCGTCGCCTCGCGTGGCGGGCAATTGCTCGAATGGCTGTCGGCCTACACCTTTCCGGCTGAAACGCGCTTCGATCACAAGGACGTGGCGGCCGAGACAGCGCGATTCTTTCTCGACCAATTGCTGCGCAACGGCACGACCACCGCGCTGGTGTTCGCCACTGCTCACCGGATTTCCGCCGAGGTGCTGTTCGAAGAAGCTTACGCGCGTAATTTGCGCCTCATCACCGGCAAGGTGCTGATGGACCGCAACGCGCCGGCCGGCATCTGCGACACCGCCGAGACCGGCTATATGGAAAGCCGTACCCTGATCCGCGACTGGCACGGCAAGGGGCGGCTCTCCTATGCGGTGACACCGCGCTTCGCGCTGACCTCCAGCGAGCGCCAGCTCGAACTGGCCGGCAGACTTTTGGTCGAACACCCCGGCGTGCGCCTGCACACCCATCTCGCCGAGAACCACGAAGAGATCGCCGCGGTGCGCCGGCTGTTTCCCGATTGTCCGGATTATTTCGCCGTGTACGAGAAATTCGGCCTGGCGACGCCTCATTCGGTGTTCGCGCATTGCCTGCATCTTTCGCCGGGCGAGTGGGCGCGCTTCGGAAAGTCGGGCGCGGGCGTCGCTTTCTGTCCGGGCTCGAACCTGTTCCTCGGCAGCGGGCTGTTCGATGCCGCCGCGGCGGAAAAGGCCGGCGCGCGCATGGGCCTCGGCACCGACGTGGGCGCGGGAACGAGCCTTTCCTTGTTTGCCGCGATGAGCGACGCCTACAAGGTCTGCCAATTGCGCGAGCACTCCATCGACGCGCTGAGGCTGTTCCATCTCGCCACGCTCGGCGGCGCGCGCACGCTGGGACTGGACGACCGGATCGGGAATTTCCGGGCCGGCAAGGAGGCCGATTTCCTGGTGCTCGATGCAAAGGCGCTGCCGCTGCTCCGGCGCCGCCTCGACCATACGCAAACGCTGGCGGAAAGACTCTTCGCCTTCGCCATGCTGGGCGACGACCGCGCGGTGGCGCGCACCTATGTCATGGGCGCGTTGGCGCACGCACGGGATACGCGGCCATGATGCGCAAGCTCCCGCTCGCCGAACTGCATTGCCATCTGGAGGGCAGTGTGGGGTCCGTGTTGGCGCGCCGGCTGGCCGCCAAGCACGGCCTGAACATGAGCGACGTGATCGCGCCGGACGGGAGCTATTTGTGGCGCGATTTCGCAGGGTTCATCGTCGCCTATGACCGCATCAGCGAGACCGTGGCCACGCAAGAAGACTATTTCGACATCGCGCGCGATTATTACGTGCGCGCTGCGGGCGAGGGCCTGATCTACGGCGAAAGTTTCATTTCGCCGATCCATGCCGAACGCAAAGGCATCTCCTATGAGGCGCTGATCGATGCGGTCGATGCCGGAATGGAGGCGGCGGAGCGCGAAACCGGCGTCGTTGCGCGCATCATCGTCACTTGCGTGCGCCATCTGGGCGCCGAGATGGCGGAGCGCATCGCGCGGTTGACCCGGCGCTTTCCCCATCGCCGCATCGTGGGCTTCGGCATCGGCGGCGACGAGAATTTCGGGGCGCCCAAGGACTATGCTCGCGCCTTCGCCATCGCGCGCGATGCGGGCCTCAGACTGACCGCGCATGCGGGCGAACTGGCCGGGCCCGAAAGCGTGCGCGAAGCTATCCGCGATCTCGGCATCGAGCGCGTCGGTCACGGCGTGCGTGCGGGCGAGGACCCGGACGTTCTCGCCGAACTGAAGGAGCGCGGCATTGCGATGGAGCTGTGCCCCAGCTCCAACCTGGCGCTCGGGCTTTTTCCCGACATGGCGGCGCACCCGGTCGGGCGCTATGCGCGCGAGGGGCTCGCGGTAACCATCAGTACCGACGATCCGCCCTATTTCTCCGCCAGTATCGGATCGGAATACGCCAAGGTCGCCGAGGCCCACGGCCTGGACGCGAACGACATGCTCGGCTTCACACGCCGCGCGGTCGAAGCCGCATTCTGCGAGGACGAGGTCAAGCGGTCGCTGCGCCAGCGCGTTGAAACCTACGAATCCTCTCTTTGAGGAAGCGTTGCCAATGCTTCACGGCTCATGGCAATTTCCGGCATGGACGACTCCTTCATCCGCGATCTTCCCAAGGCCGAGCTTCATCTCCATCTGGAGGGCAGCCTCGAGCCGGAGCTGATGTTCGCCATTGCCCGGCGCAACAAGGCGGAGATTCCCTTCGCGAACGTGGAGGAGGTGCGGGCGGCCTATCGCTTCTCGAAGCTGCAGGATTTCCTCGACATCTACTACGAGAGCGCCCAGGTGCTGCAAACCGAGGAGGATTTCTACGACCTCGCCGCCGCCTATCTGAAGCGCGCCGCGGCCGACGGCGTCGTCCACGCGGAGGTGTTCTTCGATCCGCAGACCCATACCGCGCGCGGCGTTCCGTTCGCGGCGGTGGCCGGCGGAATCCTCAAAGCGCTCGAAGACGGCGAGCGGCAGTTGGGGATCAGCTCGAAACTCATCCTCTGCTTCCTGCGCCATCTGAGCGAGGAGGAAGCCTTCGCCACGTTCGAAGAGGCCGAGCCTTGGCTCGACCACATCGCCGGCGTCGGTCTGGATTCGTCGGAGCTCGGCCATCCCCCGTCGAAGTTCGCGCGCGTGTTCGCCGCGGCGCGCGCGGCGGGGCTCAGATGCGTCGCTCATGCGGGCGAGGAGGGGCCGGCGGATTATGTCTGGGAGGCGCTCGATCTGTTGGGCGTCGAGCGCATCGATCACGGCAATCGCGCGCTGGAGGACGACAGCCTGGTCGAGCGGCTCGCGGCCGAAAAGATCACGCTGACGGTGTGTCCGCTGTCGAACCTCAAACTGTGCATGGTCAAGGACCTCAAGCGGCATCCTTTGAAGCGCATGCTCGATCTCGGGCTGCGCGCCACGGTGAATTCCGACGATCCGGCCTATTTCGGCGGCGGGATTAGTGAGAATTTTCGCGCGGTTACGGAAGCGCTCGCGCTGAATAAAGCGGAGCTGGTGTCGCTCGCACGGAACAGCTTTCTGGGTTCGTTCCTGAGCGACGGTGAAAAAGCCCGCCACCTCGCGGCGCTCGACACCTATGCGTTGCGCTGAGATTTGGAAGCATTCCGCCAGGGCCGCCCGCTTCAAGCGTTTTTGGTCCCCATGTCCAACTGTGGTAAGAGAGGACGTTGGGATCCTGGGGAGGACACCGTGAAGCCATTTACCATCATCGCAGCGATTTTGCTTCTTGCCGTCGCCATCTGTCACGCCTATCGCGCCTATGCCGGTTTGGCTCTCGTGATCGGGACGTATTCCGTTCCTATCATGGCGAGTTGGATCGTCGCGGCGGTGTGCGCGTTCCTGGCGCTCATGCTGTTCGTCGAACGCGGCAAGTAGCGGCTCAATTCTCGGGGCGGCATTGCGCGTGATGTCCCGCTATCCCCTTCGGGATGGCGCTAGTGATGCAGCGCGGCCAAAGCAGCGCCGATGTCGTAGGGCCAGATCAGGATCGCCAAAGCGCCCGACCAGAAGCTGAGCTTCAAATAGCCGATGGTGAACAGCCAGCCGGCGCACCACGCCATTCCCGAAACGCCGTTAACGATCCTAATTCTTTCCATTTGTGCAGTCCCCCTTTGCGCAATCTAACCGCGAGCCTGCCCAAGCACAAACCCGGCGGTGTCGCGCAATGCGACGATTGGGCTGTTGTCGGGGGTCTGCGCGCTCCAATAATATTTCGATGAATGGGGGAAGGGCGCGCGGGTGTTTCTCCGCGCAGCCGGGCAATACAGCAACGGGAAATCTGGTCAATAAGGCGCCGGCGTCTTCGGGCGTCGCGCCGCAACACGGGGGAAACGATGTTCACATTCGGTCTTGGCGTAAAGCGCTGTGGACTGGCCGCGGCGATCGTGATGATGGCTGGGCTGGGCGGTTGCGTCACGCCCTATGTCGATACGTCGCTGAAGGACTTGACGCCGGCAGACAAGGTCCAGGTCGCCAGTCCGCAGCCGGTGCAGCTGGTCTTCGAATTCCAAACCAAGGGCACCGCGAACAGCCAAGTCACCGATCTGTTGAAGCCGATCGTGCTGACTGCGGTCAAGGACAGCGGCGCCTTCTCGCAGATCAGCGACCTGCCGCCCGCCAATGGCGCGCTTCTCCACATCACGCTCGACAATGTGGAACTCAACGATACCGCGAACGACGCCTACGCCAAGGGCACTATCACTGGCCTCACCTTCGGCCTGGTGGGGAACACCGTCGGCGACGGCTATATCTGCACGGTCGATTATCTCGCGGGCTCCAACGCGCCGAAGCTCACAAAGACCCTGCGCGACGCGATCTACACCTCGATCGGAGCGACGACCACCAAGCCCGAGCATGCCCAACAGATGAAGTCGCTCAAGGAAGCGGGCGAGTACATGACGCGCGTCGTCGTCGAAAACGGGATCAACGAACTGGCCAAGGACCCGTCGTTTGCCACGGCCCCTGCGGCGGCACCGACCGCAGCGCCGCCGGCAACGCCGACCGCCGGTCAGCCTGCGCCGACACCAGCGACGGGCAGTCAGCCCGCGACGGTGACGAAATGAAGACCGTCCGGCAAATCCTCATCCTGGGGCTCGCCGGGCTTGCGGTCTCCGGCTGCGTCTCGGTGAAAATGGGTACGCCGCAGCCCTCGCTCCAAACCTTGGAAGCGCTGCGCGGCAGCGATCTTCCGGCCATGCGGGTGGGCACTTTCGCGCTGGCGCCCGGATTGCCGGAGTCGCTCGATAAATCGGCAGGCATTCGCGCCGCATCGTTGAGCTCGCCCGAGGGCGGCTCCTTCGCCAGGTACCTCGGAAAGACGCTGGAGACCGACTTGCGCATGACCGGCAAGCTCGATCCGAATTCCGACTTGGTTGTGGAGGGGTTGCTGACCGCGAGCGATGTCGATTCTTCGGTCGGCACAGCCAAGCTCGGGGCGAAATTCTCGCTCAAGCGGGCGGGCAAGCCCGTGTTCGAGAAGACCTTGTCGGTCGATGCGAAATGGGAATCGACGTTCATCGGGGCCGTCGCCATTCCCGACGCGATGAACAATTACTACGCGCTATACGACAAGCTGACGCTGAGCCTGCTGACGGACGCCGATTTCAAGGCGGCGGCGAAGCCCGTGAAACCGGCAGAGGCGACGCCCGCACCTACCGGAACGCCGGCTCCGTGAAGCTGCGCAGCTTGCGCGAGTGCAGCGTTCCGGCGTGGGCTTCCTTGCGCAGCAGCTCCAGCGCGCGGATGCCGATCTGCAAATGCTGGCCGACGCGCTCTTCGTAGAAGGTGTCGGCCATGCCGGGCAGCTTGATCTCGCCGTGCAGCGGCCGGTCCGACACGCAGAGCAGCGTCCCATAGGGCACGCGGAAGCGGTAGCCGTTGGCGGCGATGGTGGCGGATTCCATGTCGATGGCGATGGCGCGCGATTGATTGAAGCGCTGCGCCTGCTCGGCGAAGCGCAGCTCCCAGTTGCGGTCGGCGGTGGTGACGACGGTGCCGGTGCGCAGCCGCTCCTTCAGCACCTGGCCTTGGGCGCCGGTGATCTCGCTCACCGCCTGGGCCAGCGCCACCTGCACTTCGGCGATTGGCGGCACCGGGATTTCAGTCGGCAGCATGGCGTCGAGCACCTGGTCGTCGCGCAGATAGGCGTGCGCCAGCACATAATCGCCCAGCCGCTGGTTGGCGCGCAGCCCGCCGCAATGGCCGACCATCAGCCAGACATGGGGGCGCAGCACCGCCAGATGATCGGTCACCGTCTTGGCGTTCGAGGGACCGACGCCGATATTGACCAGCGTGATGCCGTCGCCGCCCGGCTGCACAAGATGATAGGCCGGCATCTGCGGCAGCTTCAGCAGCGGCGGCGTCGAGGGCTGCTTGCCGCGCTGGATGACGCGGTTGCCCGGTTCCACGAAGCTGTGGGCGCGGCCCTCCTCGATCTCCTTCTGGCAATAGACGACGAACTCGTCGATGTAGCGCTGGTAGTTGGTGAACAGCACGAAGCTTTGGAAATGTTCCGGATCGGTGCCCGAATAATGGCGCAGCCGGTGCAGCGAGAAATCGATCCGCTCGGCGGAGAACAGCGAGAGGGGCGCGGGTCCCGGCCCCAGCCACTTGCCGCCGTCCACGATCACGTCGTGCGCGGCGTCGAGGCGGGGCAGCGGAAAGCGCTCCGCCAGCTTCTGGCGGCGGTCGGCGTCCATCTGCGAGGCGCGCTCGACCGCGAAGGTCAGCGGGATCGGTGTGCGGCTCTTGCCGACATAGATCGCCGCCTTGTAGTTCCTGACCAGCAGCGAAAGCTGCTCGATCAGATAGGCGCGGAACAGATGCGGCGCGGTGATCGCGGTGCCGTAGCGGCCCGGGCTGGTGACCTTGCCGAAGGCGAGCGTCGGCGAACGCGGGATCTCGCCGGCGGCGACATCGACGCTGAGATAGGGATAGACCGGCGGCGGGCCGGCCGGTCCGTCTTCGCCGCGCGAGAAGGCCGTGAAGCTGGTTTCGATGTCGGCGATGGCCTCGTCGTAGAGCTTGACCAGCCGGTCGAAGGCGGCTTCGGGCGTGGCGCACAGCACCAGATCGGTGGCTGCCGCGTCGTCGGAGGAGAATCGTTTGTTCATGGCGTCACAAGAATGAAGTGCCCACCGGCAGCGGGTCGAGTCCCAAATGTTTGGCGATGGACTGGCCGATGTCGGCGAAGGTCGCGCGCTTGCCGATGGGCCCCGGCCTGACCTGCGGTCCGAAGGCGAGGATGGGGACATATTCGCGGGTATGGTCGGTGCCCGTCCAGGTCGGATCGCAGCCATGGTCGGCGGTGAAAACCGCCAGGTCGCCCGGCCTCAGCGCGGCGCGCAGCTCGGGTATGCGCGCATCGAAGGCCTCCAGCGCCGCGGCATAGCCCGGCACGTCGCGGCGGTGGCCGAAGGACTGGTCGAAATCCACGAAATTCGCGAAGACGATGGAACGGTCGGGCGCCGATTTCGTGCAATCGATCATGGTATCGAAGATCTGCGAATTGCCGTCGGCCTTCAGACTTTTGGTGATGCCGTTGCCGGCGAAGATGTCGGAAATCTTGCCGATGGCGACGACCTCGCCGCCTTGCGCCTTCAGGCGGTCGAGCAGGGTCGGCTTGTGCGGCGGCGTGGCGTAGTCGTGGCGGTTCCCCGTGCGCTTGAATTCTCCCGGCCGCTCGCCGACGAAGGGCCGCGCGATGACGCGCCCGACATTGTATTGATCCACCAGTTTGCGGGCGATGCGGCAGAGCATGGTGAGCCGCTCCAGCCCGAAATGATTTTCGTGCGCCGCGATCTGGAACACGGAATCGGCGGAGGTGTAGCAGATCGGCTTTCCGGTCGAGATGTGCTCCAGACCGAGCTTCTCGATGATCTCGGTGCCCGAGGCGTGGCAGTTGCCCAGGATGCCGGGCAGCTTGGCGCGCTCGATCAAGGCGTCGGTCAGCGCGGCGGGGAAGGTGGGCACCGTGCGCGGGAAATAGCCCCAGTCGGTTTCGACAGGCAGACCCATCATCTCCCAATGGCCGCTCGGCGTGTCCTTGCCTTTGCTGAGTTCCGCGGCGCTGCCGTAGCGCCCGACGATCTTGCCGGCCTGCATTGAGGAAATGGTTGGATCAGCCTCATGCGCGGCCAATCCCAGCCCGAGCGACAGGAGATTGGGAATATCGAGCGGCCCCGAGCGTCCGCCGCGAACGGCCTTTCCGCCAGCGCAAGCCTCGGCGATGTGGCCGAACGTATTGGCGCCCGCATCCCCGAAACGCTCGGCGTCCGGGGCGGAGCCGATGCCGAAAGAATCAAGGACGGCAATGATTGCTCGCATACCTTGGCATTGTTCCAAGAAAGACGAACCTTGTCCATGCGCGCCCCGGGCTGCTAACACCTTGCGCCATGGGTGAGAATCCATCCGATCTGATTGAACGCGCCGCCGCGGCGATCCGCGCGCGGCTGAGCGGGCCGTTTCCCAAGACCGCGCTTGTGCTGGGCAGCGGGCTCGGCCGTTTCGCCGACAAGCTCACCGGCGCGACCGTCATCTCTTACGCCGAGATTCCGGGCTTCCCGCCTTCGACGGTTGTGGGCCATCACGGCAATCTGGTGGTGGGCGAGGTCGCCGGTGCGCCGCTCGCCGTCATGCAGGGGCGCATCCACGCCTATGAAGGCCACGCGCCGCAAACGATCGCCATGCCCATCCGTACGCTGAGGAAATTGGGCGTCGAGCGGCTGATCCTCACCAACGCGTCCGGCGGACTGAAATCGGACATGCCGGCGGGCACGTTGATGATCATCAAGGACCACATCAACTTCTCCGGCATCAATCCGCTGGTCGGCCCGAACGACGATGCCATCGGCCCGCGCTTTCCCGACATGTCGCACGCCTACGATCCGGAATTGCGCGCGATGCTCGCCGTCGCCGCGCGCGAAGCCGGGGTCGCGGTGCGGATCGGCGTCTACCTCTACACGCAGGGTCCTAACTTCGAGACGCCCGCCGAAGTGCGGATGTTCGAGGCGATGGGAGCGGAGGCCGTCGGCATGTCGACGGTTCCCGAATGTCTGGTCGCACGCCATTGCGGAATGAAAGTCGCGGCCTTGTCGCTGGTGACGAACCTCGCGGCGGGCCTGTCGATCGCGCCTTTGTCGCACGAAGAAACTCTCGCTGCAGCGCAAGCAGCCTATGGAAAGGTGGAGCACCTGCTCCTGGCGTTCTTTGCCAAGTGCGCATCGTTGTGATGCCTGGCGCGAAAGCGACGGATAATTCATCGGCCATCCGCATGAAGGCCGCCTCCTTCGGCCGCTGCGCGGGGGCCGAAAACTTATTGCCCGCGCTTGGCCGATGACGCAAAACGCACGGCTTCCTCCGCCGCGCTCATCAAGGCCTTGGCCTTGTTGACCGTTTCCTGATACTCGGCCTCCGGCACGCTGTCGGCGACGATGCCGCCGCCGGCCTGCACGTACATCATGCCGTCCTTGATCAGCGCCGTGCGCAGCACGATGCAGGTGTCCATCGAGCCGTCGGCGGCGAAATAGCCGACCGCGCCCGCATAGACCGCGCCGCGCTTTTCCTTTTCGAACTCGTCGATGATCTCCATGGCGCGGATTTTCGGCGCACCCGACAGTGTGCCCGCAGGCAGCCCAGCCGCCAGCGCGTCCACCGCGTCGAGTCCCGGCCGCAGCTTGCCCTCCACATTGGAGACCAGGTGCATCACATGGCTGTAACGCTCGATGAAGAAGCTGTCGGTGACGCGCACTTCGCCGACTTCCGCCACGCGGCCGACATCGTTGCGGCCGAGATCGACCAGCATCAGATGTTCGGCGCGCTCCTTGGGATCGACGATCAGCTCCTCGGCCAGCCGCTTGTCTTCCTCGGGCGAGGCGCCGCGCGGGCGCGTGCCGGCGATGGGACGGATGGTGACGATCCCGTCGCGCAGCCTGACCAGGATCTCAGGGCTCGATCCGACGATGGAAAAACCGGGGAAGGCGAGGTTGTAGAGGAACGGCGACGGGTTCAGCCGGCGCAGCGCGCGATAGAGCGCCAGCGGCGGCAGCGCGAAGGGCCGCCGGAAGCGCTGGCTCGGCACCACCTGAAAGATGTCGCCGGCCAGGATGTATTCCTTGGCGCGCGCGACCATCGCCAGATATTCGTCGCGCGTCATGTTGGATTGGGCCTCGACGCCGCTCGGCAGATCGTCGCGCGGAGCGGGCGAGGCGGGCGCGGCGCGCTCCAGATCGGCGATGGCGTCGCCCAGTCGCTCGCTCGCCCTCGCATAGGCCCGGCGCGCGTCGACGCCCTGCTCGGGCCATACCGGCGAGACGATCAGAATTTCGTCGCGCACCGTGTCGAAGATCGCGGTGATGGTCGGGCGCAGCAGGATGGCGTCGGGCAGGCCGAGCGTGTCGGGCGGAGGGTTGGGCAGCCGCTCGATCAGCCGCACCATGTCGTAGCCGAGATAACCGTAGAGGCCGACCGCCATCGGCGGCACGCCGTCGGGCAGCGTCATGGCCGTCTCTTCGATCAGCGCGCGCAGGGATTGCAGCGGCGCCAACGCCTCCGCCACGAAGGCGTTCGCATCGCTGCGCCCCGCGCGGTTGATCTCGGCCTTGCCGTCCCGGCAGCGCCAGATCAGGTCGGGCTTGAGCCCGATGATGGAATAGCGCCCGCGCGTCTCGCCGCCCTGGACGCTTTCGAGCAGGAAGGCGTTGTCGCGCCCCTCGGCCAGTTTCAGGAAGGCGGAGACCGGCGTTTCGAGATCGGCGACGAGGCGCGCATACAGCGCCTGCGGTTCGCCCCGGTCGTAGGCGCGCGCGAAGGCGGCGAAATCTGGAAGAATAGCCATGGCAGCATCACGACCCTTCGCCGCCGCCGACCACGCTGTCGAGCAGCTTGGTGTTGATCGTCACGCCTTGCTTGTCGCGCGCCACGTCGGCAAAGGACTCGACGACGTCGCCGGCGATGTCCTTCGAAATCTGGCGCACGCCCTGCTGGAAGAGCGGATCGTCCGGCGGCGGCATCGGATGAACGATGCCGGAGACGCGCGCCACGACATAGCCTTCGCCTTTGCCCAGCGGCCCGAAGACGGCTTCGCCCGGAGCGGCCGCATACAGGGCCGCGACCAGCCCTGGCGAGAAGGTCGCGTCGCTGGTCGCGTGCGTCAGCGCCGGACTGGAGAGGATCGGCGAGCCGACCGACTTGGCCACGGCGCCGAGCGAGTGGTCCTTGTTGGCCTCAGTCGCGAGCTCGGCCGCCTTCTTCTGCAGCAGCACCGCGCGCTGCTCGGCGGTCCAGGCGGCGAGCGCCTGGGTGCGCACCTGATCGAGCGGCTTGAGCTTCGGCGGCATGATGGCGTTCACCGACACCACGTAATAATCGCCCGACTTGCCTTGGAACGGGTCGCCTTCCTCGCCGGCTTCGGACTTGAAGACTTGGTCGCGGAACACCGGATCGTCGGGCCCGGCGGTCTTACTGCCATCCGGCGCCAAGCCCTTGGCGTCCATCGCCGCGACGCGGTCGGAATGCATGCCGACTTTCTTCGCCGCCACAGCCAGGCTGGCGCCGCCGCTCGTCGCATCCATGTAGGCGTTGGCGATGTCGCCCAATTTGGCCTGGGCCAGCTGATCCGATATCGCCTTCTTGAGCTCATCCCTGGCCTGATCGAGGGTGGTGAGGTGGCCCGCCGTGATCTTGACGACCTTCACCAGCACCCAGCCGAAGGTGACCTTGATCGGCTCGCTCACCCCGCCTTCGGGCAGCGCAAAGACGATTTTCGCTTCCGCGGGATCGAGATCGGCCGCGACCCGCGTGCCCAGCTCGAGATCGGCCGGCTTGAGGCCGTGCGCCGCCCCGACCGCGGCGAAACTCGTCCCCGCGGCGATCTTGGCTTGCGCCGCTTTCGCGTCGGCCTCGGCGGGGAAGGGAATCTGTTCCAGGTCGCGCTTTTCAGGAATGTCGTACTTGTCCTTGTTGGCGTCATAGGCGCTCTGGATTTGCTGGTCGGTGACGGTGATGCCGCTGGACACCTCGGCAAGACCGATCTGGGCATAGGCCACATCGCGGTATTCCGCGGTCGAGAAACGGTCGGCGTGGGCCTTCACATAAGCGGCCAGCTCGGCGTCCGGAGGCGGCGCGATGGGTGCCAGCGACTTGGCGTCCACCGTCACATATTCCGCCGCGCGCAACTCCGTGGCGTAGGCGAACAGCGCCCGCGCGTAGCCGATGGGAAGCTGGAATCCCGACGCAACCGCCTGGATCAACTGTTCGCGGGCCAGGTCGCGCCGCATGATTTCGATGAAGCCCTGCTCGCTATAGCCGACCTGCGAAATCTTCTGCTGGAAGACGTTGCGGTCAAAGGTGCCGGCAACGCCCGCGAATGCCGGAATGGCGCGGACTTGCGACAACACCGTGTCGTCGCCGACCGTGATCCGCAGCCGCTGCGCGATATTGTCCAGCGCGGTCTGCTCGATGTCCTGCTGCAGCAGGTCGCGGGCGAGGTTGGCGCGGCGGGCCTGGTCCAGGCTGAGTTCCTTGCCCTGGTTGCGGAGGAAATTGGTGTAGTCGCGCTGGAATTGGGATTGATCGATGGCCGTTTTGCCGACCGTCGCGACCGCCGTGCTGACCCCGCCGCGGAAGATGTCGCCGACGCCCCAGGCGACAAAGCTGAGCGTCAGCACCCCCAGGAACAAGGAGGAATACCAGGACTTGGAGAACTTGCGCATCTCTTGAAGCATGGCGGGACCTGTGGCGGCGAATGGCGCATAGCGGCGGAAGGCGGCGGATGATAGGGAGGGGCACTACCCACGGCAAGGAGCAGGGCATGCTGATCGCGGGAAACTGGAAAATGAATGGCTTATCGTCCGCCTTGGACGAGGTCGATGCGCTGATTCGCGCGCTCAAGGCCCATCCGGCGGGCCCGGACGTGCTGATCTGCCCGCCGGCGACGCTGCTGGCGCGGGTTGTCGCGCGCACCGGCGGCGCGGTTGGGGTCGGCGGCCAGGATTGCTACCTCCAATCCTCCGGCGCCTACACCGGCGACGTTTCGGCGGAAATGCTGCGCGACGCCGGGGCCTCCTGGGTCATCGTCGGCCATTCGGAGCGCCGGCAGTATCACGGCGAAACCGACGCGTTGGTCGCCGCCAAGGCCAAGGCCGCCTGGCGCGCCGGCCTCTGCGTCATCATCTGCATCGGGGAGACCGAGGCCGAGCGCAACGCCGGGCGCGAAGAAGAGGTCGTCGACCGCCAGCTGGCCACGAGCGTCCCCGACGGGGCTACCGCCGCCACCACCGCCATTGCCTACGAACCCGTCTGGGCGATCGGCACCGGGCGCACGCCGACCAACGAAGAGATCGCCCGCATGCACGCCCATCTGCGCCGGGAACTGGTCAAGCGGTTCGGCGAAAGCGGAAGCGCGATCGCGATCCTTTATGGCGGTTCGGTGAACCCGCGCAACGCCATGGAGATTCTGGCGGTGGCGGAAGTCGGCGGCGCGCTGGTCGGCGGGGCGAGCCTGAAAGCGGCGGATTTCCTCGCCATCATAGAAGCAGCACCCAAGAGCCTGTATCAATAATCCCCGTGGCCGCGACGCCGCCGATTTCGCCCGTTTCCGGCAGGAGCCGTGCGCAGCGCGATGCCGGGACATCGGGCAAGCACGGCGACGAACCGGGCGGACAAAATCGGCGCGTCCCGGAGGGCTTCGGCGAAAATCGCTTTCTGTTTCGTCGAAGCGCTCGACCGTACTCCCCGGTACGCTCTTCGCGCTTCTCCTGGCATAAAGCGATTTTCGCTCGAAGCGCGGCTCACGCGGATTATTGAAATAGGCTCTAACGTTAACCAACCTATCCCACCTTTCCTTAACTCCGCCCGTGGCAACCTTTTGCCAAAAGGCGGGCGCGGCATGGCGAGGCTCTTCTACGAGACTGCCCAGACTTTGATTTACGATCCGGTTCCCGCAAACCGGACGGCGACGCGCGCGGTTTTGTACACGCTCGGCTTCCGCTGCATGGAAACCGTCGCCACCATCGAGGATTTCCACGAGGCGATCCGCAGCCGGCCGCCGGACTTGGCGCTGTGCGAGGCGCAAGGCGCCGACACCGAGCTCTGCCGGATGATCCAAGCGTTGCGCCAGGGCGTCTCCGGCTATAATCCGTTCATCGTCATCATCGTCACGGCCTGGGAAAAGACCAACGGGCTGGTCAGCCGCGTGGTGAATTCCGGCGCCGACGATCTGATCCTGCGCCCGTTCTCGACCAGGCTGATGGGCGACCGCATCGAGACCCACATCGAGCGGCGCAAACACTTCGTCATCACCCACGATTACGTCGGACCCGACCGCCGGCGCGATTCAGCCCGCCCGTCGTCCGTAGAACTGTTCGAGCCGCCCAATTCGCTCAAGATGAAGGCCAAGGAGCGGCTCAGCCCCGACGAGGCGTCGGCGCGGCTGGAGACGGAATTGCACAGCGCGAGAGAAATGCTGACCTCCGAAAAACTGCGCCGCGACGCCTTCCAGATCTGCATCCTGTGGCGTTTGTTGCAGGAGAGAAGGCCCGGGGAGCCAAGCTACGACGAGGACCTGGACAAGCTGGCGCAGCTGACCCGCGGTGTCGCGGAGCGTTGTCGCGAGAACGAACACGAGATCGCCCATGAATGGTGCGAATCCGTGCTGGCCGGGGTGGAAGGCCTCGAGCGGGGCGTCGATCGCAATGCCTCAATGCATTTGCTCGGACATGCCGCGCTCAACCTCAACCAGGTGTTCCATCCCGAGAAATCGACCGCCGATCATCTCGCCAAGATCGACGCCACCGTCGCCATGATCCGCGCCCGCAGGCCGGCGCCGGCGGTTGTGGATATGCGATTGGTGAGCAGCGAATAGCGAATAGGGAACAAAGGCTTACTATTCGCTATTCGCTATTCCCTATTCGCTTCTTTCCAATCGCGCCCCTATCGTCTAAGAAGCCCGCCGGAAAAGGCGCCGCCCATGGAAACCTTGTTGCTGGCTATCGAACTGATGATCGCGATCGCGCTCGTGATCGTGGTGCTGATGCAGCGTTCGGAAGGCGGCGCGCTGGGCATGGGCGGGGGCGGCTCAGGCCTCGGCGGATTGTTCAGCCCGCGCGGCGCATCCGACACGCTGACGCGCACCACGGCCATCCTGGCGATCCTGTTTTTCGCCGTCTGCCTCGCCCTCAATCTGCTGGTGGCGCACACCGTCCGGCCCAAGTCGATCCTCGATTCGGCAACCACTCCGAGCCAGACCACGGCGCCGGTGCAAAGACCCGTGGCGCCCGCTCCGGCGCCGTCCGGGCCTCAGGTTCCGACGCCCCACTAAAGCCATCAATTTCAGCGGCTTGCCCCGGCCCCCTGAGACATAATCTCAGGCTGTCAAGAATCTGAATCTTTGCGCTTGAGTGTGCGTCGGTCTTTCGACATACAGGACTTCCATGGCGCGGTTGATCTTCATCACCGGCGGTGTGGTCTCTTCCTTGGGAAAAGGTCTTGCCTCCGCGGCTCTCGGAGCCCTTTTGCAGGCGCGCGGCTACAAAGTCCGCCTGCGCAAGCTTGACCCCTATCTCAACGTCGATCCGGGGACCATGAGCCCTCACCAGCACGGCGAGGTCTATGTCACCGACGACGGGGCTGAGACCGATCTAGACCTCGGCCATTACGAGCGCTTTACCGGAGTTTCGTCGGGGCGCGGCGACAACATTACCAGCGGACGCATCTACCAGCAGGTGATCGAGAAGGAGCGCCGCGGCGAGTATCTCGGCCGCACCGTGCAGGTGATCCCCCACGTCACCGACATGATCAAGGAATTCATCCTGGCGGGGAGCGATGACGTCGATTTCCTGCTCTGCGAGATCGGCGGCACGGTGGGCGACATCGAGGGCCTGCCGTTCTTCGAGGCAATCCGCCAGCTCGGCAACGAGCTGGGCCGCGAGCACCACGCCTTCGTGCATCTGACACTGGTGCCTTATCTCGACGCCGCCGGAGAGCTGAAGACCAAGCCGACCCAGCATTCGGTGAAGGAGCTGCGCGCCATCGGCATCCAGCCCGACGTCCTGCTCTGCCGCTCGGAAAAACCTCTGCCGGAAGAAGAGCGCCGCAAGATCGGCCTGTTCTGCAATCTGCCGGCCGAGCGGGTGATCCCGGCGCTTGACCTCGCCACCATCTATCAGGTGCCGCTCGCCTATCACGAAGTCGGCTTCGACAACGAAATCCTCAAGGTCTTCGGCATCAAGGACGCGCCGCCGCCCGATCTTTCCAAGTGGCAATGGGTGGTGGACCGGGTGCGCAATCCCGAAGGCGAGGTGAAGATCGCCGTCGTGGGCAAGTACATGCAGGTGAAGGACTCCTACAAGTCGCTGTCGGAGGCGCTGACCCACGGCGGACTCGCCAACAATGTGCGCGTCCAGCTCGAGATGATCGACAGCGAGATTTTCGAGCGTGCCGACGCGGCAAGCTTCCTGGAGAACGTCAACGGTATCCTGGTGCCCGGCGGCTTCGGCGAGCGCGGCACCGAGGGTAAAATCCAGGCGGTGAAATTCGCGCGCGAACGCCAGGTTCCGTTCTTCGGCATCTGCTACGGGCTGCACATGGCGGTGATCGAGACCGCGCGCGATCTGGCGGGCCTCGACGGCGCGGGCACGACCGAGAACGGCCGGCCGCGCCATCCCGTGATCTGCCTGATGACCGAATGGCTGAAGGGCAATCAGGTCGAGACGCGCGGCGAGCATGGCGATCTCGGCGGCACCATGCGGCTGGGCGCTTATCCCGCGGTGCTGACGCCGGGAAGCCGCGTCGCCGAAGTCTACGGCGTGGGCGAGATTTCCGAGCGCCATCGCCATCGCTTCGAGGTCAACGTCAATTACATCAAGCACCTCGCCGAGCACGGCTTGGTGGTCTCGGGCTGGTCGCCCGACGGCAAGCTGCCCGAGATCATGGAAATCCCCGAGCATCCCTGGTTCATCGGCGTGCAGTTCCACCCGGAACTGAAATCGCGCCCCTTCGCCCCGCACCCGCTGTTTAGGAGCTTTATTGCAGCCGCGGTGAAGCAGGGGAGGTTGGTGTAGACATCCGCTCAGCCAATTGAAATATGTCATCCCCGCCCAAAAGGGATAGACTGCCGCGCTAGCATTTCACCGGGGGGCGGACATGAAGCGGTTTGCGGCGCTGATCGCGTTAGCGGGATTTTGCTTTGCACTGATTTGGCAGGCGGAAAGCGGCCGGGCGAACGCCTCGGTCGCGCAAGGCCAGGCGCGGGAATTCGCCGTCCATCCCGGACAGCTGTATCAGAAGATGATCGGTTTCGGCGCCGGCTTCAACGAAGTGGCCGAACAACTGATGGAGAACATCGCAAAGCCACAGGACCGCACCCTGGCTTACGAATTGCTGTACGGCGAGTCAGCCGCCGCCGCGACCGGCACGCGGTTGAACATCGTGCGATTGGTGGTGCCGCCCGACGCCAAGCGGCTGCCGTCGCCCGCCGGCCCGCCGCACTACGATTGGGCGAACGATGACGGCGCGAAGTCGGAATGGGCGGCCATCCAGCCGATCTACCAGCTGATCACGCCGATCCTTTACGCGGTGCCGTTTACGCCGCCGGCGGAATGGAAGACCAGGCCAAATAACGCCATCCCCGCGCCGCTGCCGAGGGATACTCTATCCGGCCAGCTCAGCGGCGGTTCGCTGATGCCCGAGCATTATCGGGATTACGCCGATTATCTCGCCGATTTCCTGCTCTACTACCGCGACACGCTCGGCCACGAAATCTCCGTGCTCAGCATCCAGAACGAGCCGGGTGTTCCGGCGCCCTGGCATTCCTGCCTGTGGACGCCGGAGGAGATGCACAAGTTCGCGATCGTTCTTGGCGACACTTTGCGGAAGCGCGGGCTGGGCACCAAGCTGATGCTGTCCGAGGGCACCAACTGGTCGGGCGCCTGGACGCATCTCGAACCGTCACTCAGCGATCCAGCAGCGCGGCAGTACATCGGCGCGTTAGCCTCGCATTCGTATAACGACCCCGTCGATCCGAATTTCGATAACGACAAGCCGCGCCAGCGTTTCGCCGCCGCCTCGGAGCAATTCGGCATTCCGGTGTGGACCAGCGAAATGTCGCTGATGCAGAAGCCGCACGAACTGCACGACGATCCCACCATGAAGGCGGCGCTGGCAGTGGCCTACTACATCCACCGCGACGTGACGGCGGCGCACGTATCGGCTTGGATTTACTGCTTTGCGATCTTCCGGTCGGACTTTCCCGGCAGCATGGGCGTGCTGTCGCCGGCGGACGGCCCGGCGAATGGCCGTCTCGAAGGGCCCAAGCGCTTCTGGGCGATGGCTAACTACAGCCAATTCGTACGTCCGGGTTGGCGAGAGATCGGCATCGATGGCGAGTTGCCCCACGACGTCATCCTCAACACCGGCTTCGTCGGCCCGGAGGGCAGGCGCTTCGTCATCGTGGCGGTCAACCTCTCCCTCAAACCGCAGGCGGTTCATTACGGCTTCGGCGGCAAGGCGATAGGCGCGGTGGAGACGCGTGTCACCAGCGAGACTCAGGATCTCACACCGGGGGCGACGCCGACCGTCGGCCAGAGCGAATTTACCGCGACCCTGCCGCCGCAAAGCGTAACTACGTTCACGGGGGCGTTGCCGCCGTAAAGGGTGATATTTCTTAGCCATTCGTAAACGTCTGGCCCCTAGCATCGGAGTATGGGCCAGAGGTGCGCGATTTTCGGGATTGCCGCCGCGGTGGCGCTTGCCGCCGCGCCCGCTTTCGCGCAGGCGAGCGACGCGCCGGTCCGCCTTCAGCCTCCGCGCTACGCCACGATGATCCCGCCCGCCGCCGACGATGCACTGGTCGACCGCGCGCCGCCGATTGCGGCGCCGACCACACCCGTCACGACCGTCCCGGCGCAACCCGCTACCCAAGCTCCGCCCCAGCAGCGCTATGCCACGATGGCGTCCCCGCCGCAGAACGAAACCATCATCGTCAACGGCCTGCGCCCGTCGGAGGATTCCGGCTACCACCTCGGCACCGGCGACACGGTGCGCGTCACCGTGTTCGGCGAGGGCGATCTCTCGGGATCGTTCGAGATCGACAGCCAGGGCTATCTGCGCCTGCCGCTGATGGGTCAGGTGTCGGCGGCCGGCCTGACCACCTTCGCGCTGGAGGACCGCATCGCTTCGGCGTTCAGCCAGGGCGGTTTTCTCCTCAACCCGCGCGTCAATGTGGAAGTGACGACTTATCGCCCGTTCACCATCATGGGCGAAGTCGCCAAACCCGGCGAATATCCTTATGTCAACGCGATGACGGTGCCGAACGCCATCGCTCTGGCCGGCGGCTATACCGAATATGCGGCCGAGTCCGAGGTCACGATCCGCCACCAGGGCGAGGCCAAGGGCCAGGAAATGGCGGCCGACGAGACCACGCGCATCCGCCCCGGCGACGTGGTGCGGGTGGAGCGGTCGACCTATTGGTCCATCATGACCGTGCTGTCGCCGCTGATCTCGCCCTTCGCGACCGCGGCGTATCTGTTGAAATAGTCGCGGGTGCTGTAGAGTGCACTCATGACCGCCGTCCAGCCCAATGCGACCGTCAAGGTCGGTTCCGTCGAACTCGGCAACGCGAAGAAACTCGCGATCATCGCCGGGCCCTGCCAGCTCGAAAGCCGGGCCCACGCCTTCGAGATGGCGTCCGCGCTCAAGGAGATGGCGGCTAAGGCCGGCGTCGGGCTGATCTACAAGACCAGCTTTGACAAGGCCAACCGCACATCGGCCACCACCTCGCGCGGCATGGGGCTGGAGCTGGCGCTGCCCATCTTCAAGGAAATCCGCGAGAAGTTTGGCCTGCCGGTGCTGACGGACGTCCATGAGCGCGATCACTGCGCTGCCGTGGCCGATGCCGTGGACGTGCTGCAGATTCCGGCGTTTCTCTGTCGTCAAACCGATCTGCTCGTCGCGGCGGCCCATACCGGCAAGGTCATCAACATCAAGAAGGGCCAGTTCCTCGCGCCCTGGGACATGAAAAACGTCATCGCCAAGGTCACCGGCGCGGGCAATCCGAACGTGCTGGCGTGCGAGCGCGGCGCCTGCTTCGGCTACAACACGCTGGTATCGGACATGCGCTCGCTGCCGATCATGGCGAAGTTCGGCGTGCCCGTGGTATTCGACGCCACGCACTCCGTGCAGCAGCCGGGCGGACTCGGCGCCACGACGGGTGGCGACCGCGAGATGGTGCCTTATCTGGCGCGCGCGGCGGTGGCGGTGGGCGTCGCCGCCGTCTTCATGGAGATCCACCAGGACCCCGACCATGCGCCGTCCGACGGCCCCAACATGCTCCGCCTGAAGGACTTTCCGGCGCTGCTAAGCGAACTCGTCGCCATCGACGCCATCGCCAAGAAACGCGCGAAAGCCTAGAGCGTCAGAAACGCGGCGATGATCCCGTATAGCGCCAGGATCAGCAGCGCGAGTTGCGCGACCGCGGAAATGCCGAAGCCGGTCCCGCGCTTTTCGGGCTGCGCCATGTAGCCCGTCATGTAGACGATCCGTCCCGCGATCCAAACGAGGCCGAACCCAGCCGGCAGCCAGCCGATCTGGACGAAATAGATCGTCGCGAGCCACAACAGTGGCAGGAACACGACCAGCGCTTCCAGCGTGTTGTAATGGACGCGGAAGGCGCGCTCGAACTGCGGATGGCCGGAGGTCGCCGGCGCCTTCACGCCATGCTTCTCGCGCATCATGCCGACGCGCACGCTCAT
>Ga0182027_10001412_pt1 | contig 40246 bp, 31 predicted proteins | sample 712E1DmetaG_FD_121300 | JGI IMG/M metagenome (GOLD analysis project Ga0182027, IMG submission 121300) | Permafrost microbial communities from Stordalen Mire, Sweden - 712E1D metaG (Illumina Assembly) | ecosystem: Environmental > Terrestrial > Soil > Wetlands > Permafrost | place: Sweden...
CTTAAGAGTGATAATATTTCAATCCAGGGAGTAAACCTTAATGAACTTAAAAGAGTTTCAGGGACAGATACTTTCAGTGAGCTGGAAGGATTCTGCAGTTCAGATGCAAGCAGTGAAACAATAAACGGGATACTTCAGAGAAAAACATTTACTTCTAAAATTTATGTGCTTAACGGAATTCCTGCAATTAACCTGGAAGCTATAATAGCACATGAACTTATGCACGCCTGGATGTTTCAAAATACTAAAAATGAACAATCTTCAGAAGTTTGTGAAGGGAGTTGTAATTATATTGCATATTTGTATTTGCTTGCCTCATCAGATCCGGAAGTACAATATATACTAAAAAGAATGGATAAAAACCCTGATATTGTTTACGGAGGTGGATATCTGAAAATAAAAGAGAGGTTTGGGGGGAAACCGTTGAGTGCACTGATGGATTATTTAAAGAAATAGTATAATACCAATTATTAATTCGTTCACAATCCGGTAACAAAAACGATTAAACCCGAAGTTCATGTTAAATTATTATGAAGTTAAATGCCGGGTATCTGGACGGAAATCTTATTAGTTATTTGTCATTTTATTCATTTACGGGGATTGTCATAGGAACATCCATAATAAGAATTTCGCTGTCATCAGATTCAGATTGAATGGAAACAGAACCTGCGTTTTGGATTCCGACAGCGTCCCGGCGGTCGAGAATATCTCCATCAATGTTGAACTTTCCATTAAGGACAAAGCAAAACAGACCGTTGTCTTTTAGTTTAATCTTGTAATCAGTCTGTTTACTTTTGTCAAACCGTCCCAAATAAAACCATGCATTCTGATAAATCCAGACACCATCATCATCCGGGTTGGGGGAGACGATCTGCTGAAGTTTGTTAACTCTGTCGGCGGGGTTGAGAGTAATCTGGTCATATCTTGGGGCAACATTTCTTTTATTTGGATAGACCCAGATCTGGAGGAATTTCCCTTCTTTATCTTTGTTCCTGTTATACTCACTGTGAAAAATCCCGGAACCGGCGCTCATTACCTGAATATCGCCATCCTGAATAATCTGCAGGTTTCCCATACTGTCTTTATGTTCAAGAGCCCCGGAGAGCGGAATACTGATTATTTCCATATTATCGTGCGGATGTCTTCCAAAACCGGTTCCTCCGGCAATAGTATCATCATTAAGGACGCGTAGAGCTCCGAACTGGTTTCTCTCGGGATTAAAATAATTGGCAAAACTAAAGGTATGGTAAGTGTCTAACCAGCCATGGTTTGCGTGTCCCCGTGTATCAGCTTTATAAATTGTTTTATTTGGCATAAGATATTCTCTATTTGATTTTAGACTAATACAAATTTAACCCTTTCTTGGGTTATAGTAACGTGTTTTTAAGCATTAAGGGAATGCTGTTTTAATAGATAGATTTTGGCCCTGACTAATCGAAGCGAAGAATCTGGACTTTATAAACAATTTACGAGATTCTTCAGTCGCTTCGCTCCTTCAGAATGACAGTTCAGTTACTTTTGGGACAGTCTCCTGACAGAATAAGTGGATTTTCGATTTTGAGAGGATGTTAATGAACGAATAAACGGTCATTGGGTCTATCTCATATTGGGAAATAGTATGGAAGGCCTATGATTAATACGTGCTCAGGGTTAAAAAAGGGTTCTCTCAGGGTTCTCTCAGGGTGGTTTTTCAATAATTAAATATGTTAGTTGAGGACAATAATTTCGGTTAGTAGCTCAGAATGAGACATATATTTCTCTTAACAAAATAAAAAAAGTACCCCCCTAATAGTAATACACCCAATTATCGTTTTTTGATCATATTTTTTTATTATGAATTTTTATCCGGATATTAATTAAGTTTGAGCCGGGTAAATTTTCTAAATTGATTATCCGCAAAAAGTAAATTATGTGAAAAAACAGATAAAGCATGACCAATATAAATAAAAATAATCCTTTACAAATACAATCATTGGGGAGCTCGAGTGCAGGTAACTGCACAGTAATTTGGAGTGAACAATCAGCAGTAATTATTGATTTCGGTTTTTACCCTTCAATGATTAAAGCGAATCTTTCCAAGATAGGGAAAAGTTTTTCTGATATTTCTGGTGCGCTGATTACGCATACGCACACAGACCATATAAACCGGTTCGCATTAAAAACACTTATAGATAATAAGATTCCGATCTTCTGTCACGAGAATCTAATAGAGGTAATATTCAGAAAATTACAGTCTGTGCTAAAGCCGGAGGATAAAAATAGTTTCATACCATTTAATGGCAGGGATTTCAGTATAGGATCATTTGATATACATGCCTTCCAGGTACCTCATGATTCCGAAGGCGGGTGTTTTGGTTATAATATTTTCAGGGAGAGCGATTCAGGGGTTAAGAAGGTTTCTGTTTCAACTGATATGGGATACCCGGAAGCTCCACTTATAAATGCATTCACAAATTCCCATGCAATTGTGATTGAATCAAACCATGACACTGAAATGCTTGAAAAATCAAACCGTCCATGGTTTCTTAAGAAAAGAATTAAAGAAATTGGTCATTTATCAAATGACCAGTGCGCACAGTTCCTGGTTGAAATATTTAATAATTCAGATTTTCTACCTGATTCTGTAATGCTGGCTCATATAAGTCAGCAGTGTAACACAAATGATATTGCCGAGGAATGCACACGGAAGGCACTTGAGTTAAATAATTTTGCAAAGGTTAAAGTTCTGCAGACATATAAGGACAAACCGAGCATAGCCATTAAGATATATTAATCAGGAAAAAATAATACGAATAAGGTTACTTTTACAATTTCACAGAAAAAGGCATTTGGTTTAATTCAGGATTTTCTTGATTCCGAAGATCCCGTTTTTATTCTAAAGGGGTATGCCGGAACAGGAAAGACATTCCTGATAGCCGAAATTGTAAAATATCTGCGTATGATTAAAACCGAGGTTTATCTTGCGGCACCAACCGGGAGAGCGGCACGTATTGTAGCACAGAAAACAAATTATGATGCAAGGACAATTCATTCATTCATTTATTCCGGGGTAGATGAGGTTGGGGAAGATGAAGAAGATTTTGTCTGGAAATTTAACACTAAGAGGAACAGGGATTCATTGAATTGTGTTTATATTATTGATGAGTCTTCAATGATTTCCGATTCTCCGGCCAATGATTATTTTATTAAATTCGGAAGCGGGAGAGTATTAAAGGACCTATTCACATATACAGGAATTATTGGTTCATCAGAAGAAGAGGGGAACAACAGGAAAATTATTTTTGTGGGTGACCCTGCACAGCTTCCACCAGTTAATACAACTCATTCACCAGCATTATCTCCTGATCATCTTTACGACAATTACGGAATTGAATCGCACGAAACAGAAATGAAGGATGTTGTAAGACAGAGTAAGGAAAGCGGCATATTAAAGAATGCTACACGTATAAGGGAATGTATAAGGGAGGAGGATTACAGTTGGTTGAAAATGGAAGAAGGTTACGATGTTACAAATCTTGATTTTAATGGTGATGCCGGAGGTTATTTTGAGGAAAAATTAAATAATCCAGATACATTGCTTATTACTGCTACAAACAGGAGCGCTCTTAAATACAATAAGGCTGTCCGCAATTATTTATTTGAAAATAACCATGATGAGATTCAGGTGGGGGACAGGCTTCTGGTGGTTTCAAATAATTATTTTTATGGTTTGATGAATGGGGATCTTGCAACGGTAATGAGCATACATTCTGAAACAGAAAAAATTCCTGTCAAGTTGAGAAACACGCAACAGGAGTTGACTCTTTCTTTTAAGGATATCACACTCCGCCTTGACGGCCCGAAGTCAAAACTTTTCACCTGCAAGATAATTGAAAACCTGCTTAATTCGACTGAAAGGGGGTTAAGCTCAGCAGAAGCTGCTGCATTAAGTATTTGTGCCAGAAGGCAGCTTGATGTACCTTTCCCGGATAAAAGATTAAGACGAAGCAATCCTTCAGAATATAAAAAGCAGCAAAGGGAATATTTTATAAAACTCAGAGAGAGTGAATATTATAATGCATTACAGGTCAAATATGGGTATGCTTTAACATGCCATAAAGCTCAGGGGGGAGAATGGGAAAACGTGATAGTTGATTTTTCATCTTTTCACAGGAAAGAAACTGAAGATTATTTCAGGTGGGTGTATACTGCGATTTCAAGAGCATCGGGGAAATTGTACCTTATCAATCCTCCGCTGTTAGAATAAAATAAGATTTAGTTACGGAGGAATGAAATAATATAATCTGTCCCGTCTTTTGAATTTATTTTAATGGTACCATTAAGCTATAGAAATTGTATTCTCATTCGTATTTATTTGAGTTAACAGAGAAGGGAAGGGAGAATTAATAATGGATTTATTGAATAAACGGGAAGCAGCATTATTAGTTTTTTTTATTTGAAGCGTATCATCTACAAAAAACACAGGTAGTGGTATCACATCAAAAGGGTCCTCAACTTTGTTCAAAGAGGCAATTGTTTGCAACCCTTTTGTGTCTATTGTTTCTTTAGAGGACTTTTTTTTTCATAAATATATTTTATTTATCATTATCTTATTAGGATTTCCGGACATAATATGTTTCATCAAAAGTTAATGCGAAAGAAAATGAATACTGTTTACTATAAGTAGATAAGAATAATCAGTTAGTATTCCAATCTAATTTAATTGCCCTTTGTCACACTTAATGCGTTGTTGAGACGATGGATTATTACAATAAGTCAATAAATGAGTGAAGTTAGTTAATATTAATTAATTGTGAAGAAAGGGTGTATTGCTCAGAAATTCATTAATTTGTTATGGTTAATATTAACAATTATTGGTTCTTAATGATTGAGCCCAAAACATTTTACCGCAAACTGGATTTTCTGCAGAGCAAGATAGACTCTGGGAAAACAGGCAAGGATTTTCTTTTTTCCATTGTTAAGGAACTGGAAAAGACCCTGGGTAAGGATTTGAATTTTATAAATGGATGTATATATGAAAAAGATGACCCTGATTATTTTTTAATTTCAGCTTCTCCGAAAGTTGAAAAGACTATAAAACCAAGATTATCATACGAAGATCCTGCAATTGTGTTGTTAAGGAAGTCCATGACTTACATATATGACAGTCCGGTTTTCAATATTGACGGTTTTGAGTATGCAGAAGGAGAATATAAAACCCATGCGGCATTTACGGTCAGCAGTCCAACCCATTCATGGATATTTGTTTTTGAACTTAAAAGCGGTTGGATAAGAGAAGAGATAGATTTGTGTCTTAATGCAATCCGAACAGCTCTGAATTACCGGTTAGTAGCTGAGTCAATTCAAAATGAAATGGAGCAGGCTAACCAGATTCAGCAGAGTCTACTTCCAATGGTTCCACCGGAGATAACAGGATTCCAGATTGCGGCCAGATCACAGCCAGCCGAACTTGTTGGAGGTGATCTTTATGATTACTATATGTTTGATGAAAACACATGGGGATTATGCATAGGAGACGCAAGCGGACATGGACTTCCGGCAGCCCTAATGGTTAGAGATGTAATTACCGGATTACGTATGGGGTTGGAAAAAGAGATGAAAATGGTCTATACTCTTAAAAGACTAAATACAGTAATCTATCATGCTGTTTATTCTGCTAAGTTTATTTCGCTATTCTATGCGGAGATGGAAAAGAACGGAAATATTATTTTTGCCAATGCGGGACATCCGTCTCCATTATTATTTGACGGAGAAAATTTCACTGTCTTAGAGCCTACTGGTTTGATAATAGGAGCATTCCCGAAAATAGATATTTCGCGTTCTTATGCAAAACTTAAGCATGGCGGTATCCTGATATTGTTTACTGATGGAATTATCGAAAGAAAGAACAGACGCTCAGAGTTGTTTGAGATAGAAAGACTAAAATCGGTTATTTTAGAAAATAAGGACCAAAGTGCTGATACCATTCTGCATAGAATATTTGAAGCCGCTAACTTATTTGGAAAGGGGAAAAAATGGGAAGATGATGCAACCGTTGTTGTAATAAAGAGGGAGAAGTAAATAGAAGTTATTTTAAGGCATAAATTTGATTCCTGATATAATGGTCCATCCTTAATTTTATTACCTGAACTGGTAAAGGGTTTTGATTTGTGTTAAACTACTCTTAATTTCATATGATTTTTACTAATTATTTTTTTGTAGGATAATTTTGAAGAAGATAGCAGTTATTTTTGGAACGAGGCCTGATACTATTAAGTTAGCCCCGATAATTATAGAATTAAAAAAAGAGAAGAGATATTTCAAAGTATTGACTATTGCCACAGCCCAGCACAGGCAAATGCTTGACCAGGTACTTGATATTTTTAAGATAAAGCCGGATTATGATTTAGATATAATGGAGCCGAAACAGTCGCTGGTTACCATAACTAAAAATACAATAGGCAAATTAGACGAGATTCTGACCCGGGAACTCCCGGATATGGTTTTAGTGCAGGGCGATACAACTACAACTTTTGTCGGAAGTCTTGCTTCATTTTACAGGCAGATCCCTGTAGGGCATATTGAAGCAGGATTACGGACAAATGACAGGTCAAATCCTTTTCCTGAAGAAATAAACCGCAGGTTAACCAGTGTTCTTACTGATTTGCATTTTGCCCCGACTGAAACAGCAAAAAAAGCGTTATTGAAAGAAAACATAAATAAGAATTCAATTTTTGTAACAGGGAATACTGTTATTGATGCCTTGAAAATATCTGTTAAGAAGGATTACAAATTTACAGTTCCGCTGCTTAATGAAATTGTAAAGCAGAAGAAGAAAATAGTTTTGCTTACAATGCACAGGCGCGAGAATTGGGGGAAACCAATGAAAGGTGCATGTGAAGCTGTTAAGCGGCTTGCATTACTTTATCCGGATTTTAATTTTGTTTTCCCTGTTCATTTGAATCCTGTTGTACAGGAAGTAGTGCATGGTACACTGGATAATCTGAAAAATGTTTATCTGATTGCTCCCTTAGATTATCTGGATTTTGTTAATTTCATGTCTAAAACTTTTCTTATTATGACTGATTCAGGAGGAGTGCAGGAAGAAGGGCCTCATTTTGGAATTCCTATACTGGTTTTAAGAAAAGTGACAGAGAGACCGGAAGCAGTAAAATACGGTACAGTAAAACTGGTCGGCCTTGATGAAGAGACTATATTCAGGACGGCTAAAAGACTAATTGATAATAAAGGCGCATATAAAAAGATGGCCTCTGCTGTTAACCCTTACGGCGACGGATTGTCATCTAAAAGGACAGTACAGATAATTAAAAATTATTTTAATCTTTCAAATATTAAAGTAGAAGAATTTATACCACATAAATAAATATACATTTCATGGATTTTATAAAAACAAGAGTTATTAAAAACTTTCTAAGAGCATTCCGGTTCGGTATAATAATATCTGTTATGATAATTTCAACCGGAGGATTTTCCTATGCACAGGAGTGGCCTCTTAAGAAAATTCTAATAGTTGTTGAAGGGAATACAGATTTAAAGAGTTTTTCATTTGCTGACGGCCGTCAGCTTGAACAGTTGATGGGACATTTCAATACAACGACTACACTAATTGGGGTAAACCAGTATACCAATAATGAGTTGAACAATTATGATTTTATTTTCTATATCGGTTATAAACTCAGGAATAAAGTTCCGGATGTCTTTCTGAATGATGTTCTTGCGACTAAAAAACCGGTTACATGGTTATATACTGGTTTTCTTAATTTTCCAGAAGCCACGATCTGAAAAAAATATTAGGGTTTAATGTTTCTGATATTGATTCGACTACAGGTTTTGATGCTGTTAAAGGCAAAGGAATAATTTTTAAGAAAGGGGATTATCATACAAGCATAATAAATATCTTTGATAAAAAAGGAGTACAGGTTCTTGCTACAACATATTCAACAAAGAAAAAGAAAGAGTACCCATATATTGTAAAATCTAAAAACTTTATATATGTCGCAGACTCCCCATTTTCTTATGCTGACGTTAATGACAGATATTTACTTTTTGCAGATATGCTTCATGACATATTGGGTGAGCAGCACAAGGAATTCCACTCAGCAATAATAAGAATTGAAGATATTTCTCCAATGGATAATCCTGATAAACTAAGGGATATCGCTGATTTCCTTTCAGGAAGGGGAATTCCATTTGCAGTCGGAGTAATCCCGTTTTATGTAAATCCCGGAGAAGGAGTAAGAGTTAGTTTATCTGATAAACCGGATCTTGTGGATGCCCTAAAGTATATGGTGAAAAACGGCGGCACTATTATAATGCATGGCAGCACGCACCAGTACAAGGGGATTACTGCCGGCGATTTTGAGTTCTGGGATGCAGAGACAAATAAGCCGATTAAAGATGAGTCCGAATCTTACATTGCAAGGAAATTAGATTTGGGGATCCAGGAGTTTATGAAGAACGGGCTTTACCCTGTAATTTGGGAAACTCCTCATTACACAGCTTCGATACTTCTTTATAAAACTATAGCAAAATATTTCAGCACCTGTATGGAGCAGAGACTTGCGATTGAAGATTTTGATCACAGTCAGTATTTCCCTTATATTATTCAGCATGATATGTACGGACAGAAAATTATTCCTGAGGACCTTGGTTATGTCCCTCTTGATCCTGATGAGAATGTCAGCCGGAAAGCGGTTCAAGACATTATAAATGGTGCCAAAACACTTCTTGGGGTCAGGGATGGTTTTGCCGCCTGCTTTTTCCATGAGTTCCTTGATATTGACCTGCTGAAGGAACTTGTAGACGGGGTTACTGCGTTAGGGTATACCTATATCGATCTCAGGGAGCAAACTAACTGGGTAAAAACAAAGGACAGGGTTATTCTAACAGGTTCACAAAGTTATACTATCAAACTTGATGATCAGTATCTTGTAGAAGCATATTATGGGCGAAATGGTGAAATAAAGGAAAAGCTCCATTCTAATAACAAAATTAATGGTCTTATAACAAAGAATATTGAACTTAAACCAGGTGAGTTTTACCGGGCGGAGCCTTCTGAATTTGTTGAACATGATCTTACTTTTATGGAGAAGATCTCCAATGATGCCAGGAAGATATTCAAGAATATTTTTGCTTCAGATGAAAACTGGAATATTGCACGACCCGTTATACTTTGGAACCCGTCAGCTAAAGGGGCGGCATATAATGATCAGGCATCATTTGCTACAGTGTTTAAATGCGTTAATATTAATGTCGATACAATCTTTCTTGGGCAGAATATCAATCTTAAGAAATATAATCTGCTGATAATTCCCTATACTGTTGTTGATTCGCTTGCCGATAAAGATTTTGATATAATCACCGCTTTCATTCAAAATGGCGGGCATATAATAACAGACACAAAAAATGAAGTAGCCACTGAATTAGGTTTGAAGTTCAGTCAGAATAAAGTACGTATCATCAAGTTGAGGGAAAAATTATTCCCGGAAGAAAAGATTTCATGGCGTTACGCTGAGTTAGTAAATAAAATAGAAATTGAGCCAAGTGATGAAGTTTTCTCTTTTGATGATTATACGGAAATGCCGATGGTAATAGGGCGGAATATCGGAAAGGGGAAGCTCCTCTTTTTCAATTCCCGGTTTGACCCCTATTCAAGGCAGGGATACAGTCTTTACCCGTATATACTTGAAGATGTAATGGATTTCTTTAAGTTGAGACCTTTTGTCCGCAGGGATAACCTTGAAGTTTATTTTGATCCGGGATTCAGACACACATACAGTGTTGAAAACCTAGTAAAGCAGTGGGTAGGTCAAGGGATAAAAGTAATACATGCCGCAGGTTGGCATGAGTACGAGAAATACACATATGATTACAGACGGTTAATAAAACTTGCGCATGCAAATGGAATTCTTGTTTATGCATGGCTTGAGCCTCCTCAGGTAAGCCAGAAATTCTGGAATGATCATCCGGAATGGCGTGAAAAGAATTACAAGAATGAAGATGTCCGCCCTTCATGGCGTTATCCGGTTGCTCTCACCGATAATAAATGTCTTGATGCAGTAGATAACGAATTTAAGAATTTTCTTGAGCGATATGACTGGGATGGTGTAAATCTTGCGGAACTTTATTTTGATGCAGGCAGGGGGATGAACGATCCGAATCTCTTTACTCCAATGCATCCTTCGGCAAGAAATGAAATGATGAAACAATATGGAATAGATTTGAACAAGATATTTGATCCATTCTCATATTTCTACTGGAAGAATAATCATGATGTAGAAAATAAAGTGACTCAATACAGAGTAACTCAATTGGATACAGTATATCAGATTCTTCTTAAATCATTTTATGCGGTTGCTAAAAAGAAAAGCGGATTTGAAGTGATGGTAACTGCAATGGACAGTTACGGATCTCCTGAACTGAGAGAAAATATCGGGGTGGATATGCAGGGTATAATCCGTTTGCAGAAAAGGTTTGGATTTACACTTCAGGTTGAAGATCCGGAGAATCTCTGGTCTACAGATCCTATGCGTTATCAGGAGATAGGGAAATATTATAAGAATATGTTGGGAGATAAGTCAAAACTTTTACTTGATTTGAATATTCTGAACTTCAGGAAAGAAAGTACTATAACACCATTCCCGACTCTGATACAAACAGGTACAGAAAGTTTCCGACTTATAAATGCAGCTACAATAGGTGCTCCTCGTTTTACTATCTATTCCGAGTCGAGTGTCAATGCACAGGATCTTGGTTTTTTCCCTTATGCGGCTTCTATAAATATCCAATATAAAATAACGGATGACGGTTTTGAATTTGAAGCTCCGGAATCATTCATAATTAAACTTCCGATGAATGTGAAGGAGATTATCATTGACGGATATCCGGTCTCACCTTTCAGAGAAAATTCGTTTCCTATACCTGCCGGTAAACATATAGTTAAATATAAAAATGTTGCCGTGACTTCATTCTCAACCAATGAGCTACAGGCGAAAATATTGTCATTCAGCGGTGACCTGTTGTCAGTATCCTATGGAATGAAGGATATAAAAATTACATACGACTCAAAAACACGTACACTGATATCCCTTAACAGGGAACCTACATGGGTAAAGGTAGACCATCAGGATTATAAATTTGTTGTAATGGAAGGTAATGACTGTTTCAGTATATTTTTACCTGACGGGAAACACTATGTGGAAATAGGGGCAGGAAATACATTCTCATATGGAATAAATTTAACTTCTCTCTGGTCATCGACTGGGATAGCAATATTCGGATCACTTGCCGTCAGTCTGCTCTTTTTGATGTATCTTTTGTTAAAAGTAATTAGAAAAAAATATTCAACTATATCATAATATAATATGTCTTTTTTAGAATTAATCCTGAGCTTTTTCTTTGTAGTTGCAGTTATCCTGATCTGGTTCATGATTGCTTACCAGTTTGTTTTAACTGTTTACGGATATATTAACCTTGTTAAATCTTTAAAGGAAAAGAGTCAGATTGATGGAATGGAGTTTGATTATCCCACTTGTTCAATATTAATACCGGCTCATAATGAGGCGAAGGTAATCGGTAAAACTATCGAGTCAATGATGAAGATGGAATATCCTGAGGGGAAACTACAGATAATTGTTATTAATGATGGTTCAACGGATGAAACAAAAGAAATTATTGAGCACTATTCGGCAATTGATCCCAGGGTTGAACTTTATGATATTCCAAAGGGAGAGGGAGGAAAAGGAAAGTCGCGGACACTTAATATTGGAATAAGAGCAGCCAAAGGGGAAGTGATTGCTATATATGATGCAGATAATACACCGGATAAACAGGCACTTCGTTATCTGGTTGCACAGTTAATTCAACATAAAGAACTTGGCGCAGTATTGGGAAAATTCAGGACTGTGAACAAGAACAGAAATCTGCTGACAAAGTTTATTAATATTGAAACCTTAAGTTTTCAGTCGATGCTTCAGGCCGGAAGGTGGCAAATGCATAATATTGCTACTTTACCGGGAACAAATTTTGTAATGTGGAACTGGCTTATTAAACAACTTAACGGGTGGGACGAGGAAGCTTTAACAGAGGATTCTGAACTAAGCATCAGGATTTACCAGGAAGGATATAAAATAAAATTTATTCCTTACGCAATTACTTATGAGCAGGAACCGGAAAGCTGGAGAGTCTGGATTAAACAAAGGATGCGCTGGGTAAGGGGAAACAGTTATGTTATTTCCAAATTCGCGAAGCAGATACCCAAGTTTAAGAACAGACGGCTTGCTTTTGATATCCTTTACACGCTTGCACTTTATTATGTTTTTTTTGCAGCAATTATTATTTCAGATTTACTTTTTATTCTTGGACTTCTTAATTTAGTCAGTATTTCACTTCCCGGGCCTTATACGTTTGTATGGATAATGGCATTAGTCCTATTCATTTTTGAAATAATCCTTGCAATATCTTATGATGGTGAAGATAGTGTAAAGAATATCGGTCTTATACTTGTTATGTATTTTTCATATTGCCAGTTATGGATATATATTGTTATAAAAGCAGCATATTCAGAATATATTAAAAAAGAAAAAAGGACGTGGGCAAAGACGATCAGGTTTGATGTTGAGAAGTCAAAAGAAAAAACCCCGGTAGATTAAACATTAATCAAACCTCTAAGGCTAATTTATAAATTAGAGTAATTTTATATATTATATTAATAAATTTAATTAATTATAAACTATTGGCGGGATATGTATAAGAACAAACGGCTCTCCCTTAGAATGAAATCATACATCCCTTTATTTATTTTTATTATTTCAACTTCAATTTTGATTACTGCTGCTATTATTGTTGACAGCAATATTACCAAAGAGACAATTGTCCAGGCTGAAAAAGTAGCAGGGTTAAATTTTACATATTCTCAGAGGGATTCGATGACCGAAGGTTTGAACGGTTATCGGAATAATTATCAGAAAATAAGAGAATCTTTCCTTTCAAACGATATTATTCCTTCACTTCTTTTTAATCCTGCTCCACCAGGATTTATTATAAATACAAAACAGGAGGAGATTGAATATTCAAGCTTCGGGAAAGTAACTTTACCTTCTAATATGGATGATCTTGCATGGTATTCAATCGGTCAGTTGGCTGAGCTAATAAGAACCAGGAAAATATCGTGTGTTGACCTTACAAAATATTTTCTTTCGAGATTAAAAAAATACGATAAGAACCTGCATTGTGTAATTAATTTAACCGAAGACTATGCATTAAAACAAGCAGCAGTTCTTGACAAAGAACTGGCAAAAGGGAATTACAGAGGTCCGTTAGACGGTATACCATTTGGATTGAAAGACCTTTTCGCGGTAAAAGGATATCCTACTACATGGGGAGCTGTTCCATATCAGGATCAGGTAATAAATTTTAATTCTACTATATTTAAGAAACTTGAGGCGGCCGGCGGAGTACTTCTTGCAAAATTAACCATGGGAGAACTTGCCATGGGAGATGTCTGGTTTGGAGGAATGACCAGAAACCCATGGGATACAACTCAGGGTTCAAGCGGATCATCTGCCGGAGCTGCATCATCGGTTGCAGCAGGGCTTCTTCCTTTTGCAATTGGTACAGAAACATGGGGTTCTATTGTGTCTCCTTCAACAATCTGCGGAACAACAGGACTGCGTCCCACATATGGCAGAATAAGCCGCGCAGGGGCTATGGCTTTGAGCTGGTCGATGGATAAAGTCGGTCCAATCTGCAGGACTGCCGAAGACTGTGCAATCGTGTTTAATACAATAAGAGGGAAAGATAATATTGACCCGAATGTGGTTGATGCATCATTCAATTATTCTTCAAAATCGAGACCGGAGAACCTGAGATTCGGATATCTGGCTCTCAATTTCAAAAAGAAATATGATCTGGGAGATAATGATTCACTTACACTGGTAAAGCTGAAAAAGTCAGGATTCAATATTCAGGCATTAGACTTCAAACCCGAAGTACCTATTCAGGATCTTTCTATTATTCTGGAGGCAGAGGCAGCAGCAGCCTTTGATTTATTAACAAGGAGCGGAGATGTTGATAAAATGGTGAGGCAGACTAAGGATGCATGGCCGAATATATTTCGTACAGCTCGTTTTATACCTGCTGTGGAATATATAAACGCGAATAGGTTAAGAACAAAACTTATAATGGAGATTAACGAGGTTATGAAAAATATTGATGTTCTCGTTGTCCCTTCCCTGGAAGATGATTCACAACTTCTATTTAATCTGACAGGCCATCCATGCATTTCAATCCCTAACGGCTTTAATTCCAAAGGAATGCCTACCAGTATAACCTTTGTGGGTAATCTTTATGATGAAGCTTCAATACTTGAAGCAGCAAACAAATTTCAATTAATGACTGACTATAACAAAAAACATCCTAATTTAAATTGGTAATGATACTATGAAATCAAATATTATTCTTTTATTGTTTGTTTTATTTACATGTATCTCCTTTTGCCAGGTAGATGAGAAAATTTCTATTCCGGGCAGCAAGGGAGACTATACACTTCTACCCAATGGATGGAAACTGACTCCTGCCGGGGACAATACCGGTATAGGAGAATTGCCGATGAATCTTATCTTCACAAAAGATGAGAGATATGCTATAACATCAAACAGCGGTATGGGTGAAAATAGTCTCTCAGTTGTAGATCTTAATCTAAAAAAGGAAGTGCAGAGAGTTATAATAGACAAAACATGGAGAGGGCTCTGTTTTAATAATGATGAATCGACACTATTTGTTTCAGGAGGTAATAATGATAAAGTATATTTATATGATTTCCATAATGGAAACCTTAAAAGTAAAGATTCATTAAATCTGAAAATAGAATATGATTCCCTGATTTCAGTGACTGGTGTTGCCTATTGGGGGTCTAAGAATTATATAATTGCGGTTTCCAGGCAAAGCAACTCAATTTATTTCTATGACATAAATAAAAAGAAAATAGTGAAAAGGATAATGCCGGGTTCTGAGTGTTTTGATGTAATAATTGATCATAAAGGGTTATATGCATATGTGTCCTTATGGGGGGGAGCAAAGATAGCAAGAATAAACTTAAAGAAACTGGAGATTGATAATTTCATTAAAGTAGGGGACCATCCATGTGAAATGATTATCACCAAAAATGACAAAAGATTATTTGTAACAGACGCCAACAACAATTCAGTTTCAGTAGTTGACCTGAAGAAAGGGAAAGAGACTGAAAGAATTAATACCGCATTAAAGCCGGATATGCCATTTGGAAGCACTCCGAATGCAGTAACCTTTAACGGGGATGAGACGGTTTTATTTATAGCGAACGCTGATAATAATTATCTTGCAATGTTTAATATTTCAGAACCGGGAGAGTCTAAGAGCATGGGGTTTATTCCTGTGGGCTGGTATCCTACTTCAGTAAAATATTTGAAAGGAAGGAATGAACTACTTGTAGCAAACGGGAAGGGACTTTCATCACTGCCAAATCCACGAGGTCCAAAACCGGGGACCCGGAGTTCACGTAAAGATGAACAGAATATTGGATATCTGTTTAAGGGAACTCTTTCAATGATAAAATATCCCGATGCGAAACAATTAGCCGCATATACGGCACAGGCCTTTAGAAATACTCCATATATTAATAAAGAAACACCGGTTACGGATCAAAATATAATTTCTGCAACGCATAATGGAAAGAGCAGTGAGCAGATTAAGCATATATTTTATATTATAAGAGAGAACCGTACATACGATCAGATTTTGGGAGATATAGCAAAAGGGAACGGGGATTCTTCATTATGTTTATTCCCGTTTAATGTAACACCGAATGTACACAAACTGTGTGAAGATTTTACATTATTCGATAATTTTTATGCTGATGCTGAGGTAAGTGCTGACGGACATAACTGGTCGACTGCTGCTTATGCATCTGATTATACTGAAAAAATATGGCCGGTAAGTTATGGTGGAAGAGGAGGGACATATGATTTTGAAGGACAAAGAGCGATTGCTTCTCCAAGTTCGGGATATATCTGGGATGAGGTAATTGATAAGGGGTTAAGTTTCAGGAACTATGGGGAGTTTTCAGAAAGCAGGGATGGGCTTACCATCGCACTGCTGGCAAAACTGAAACCAGTAACGAATGCAAAATATCCGGTATTCGATTTGAAGATTACTGATCAGATCCGATTTAATATCTGGAAGGAAGATTTTAACAATTTGGTTGAGAAAGATTCACTTCCGGCATTTTCGCTGATCAGGCTGCCAAATGATCATACTGCCGGAACGAGGAAAGGATCACTGACTGTAAGGGCAATGATAGCAGATAATGATTATGCACTAGGGGAGATTGTTCAGACAATCTCAAAAAGCAAGTACTGGAAGGAAAGCATAATATTTGTAGTTGAAGATGATGCCCAGAACGGTTCTGATCATATAGACGCGCACAGGTCTGTAATGCTTGCTATAGGGCCTCATATTAAAAAAGGTTTTGTTGATCATACTATGTATTCAACAAGCAGCGTTTTAAAAACCATGGAACTTATCCTGGGACTTAAACCTATGACACAATATGATTTATCAGCAGAGCCGATACTAAACCCGGTTACAAACAATTTGAATCTTGATCCTTTTAATGCGGTTAAACCTTTTATAGATCTTAATGAAAAGAACAGGGCGGGATTATTCGGGCAGGAGAGATGCGGGAATTTAAATCTTGCCATAGAAGATGCTGTACCTGAACAGGAGTTTAATGAAATAGTCTGGAAGGCAGTAAAAGGGAATGATTCTCAGCTTCCTCCGGTTGTAAGGAGTGCGTTTGTGCGGGGGATCGGGGAGTAATATTTTTAACATCGCTGCCGGGGAATGGAACCCGGCAGCCTTTAAAGCATTCCAAAGTTAAAATCAATACTCATTTAATTATCAGACTTCGATCATATCAAATTTCTCAACATCATGAATATATTTTCTAGTTGCATCGGGTAGTTTATTCCAAATTCTCGTTGCTAAATAGAATCCTATTAAAGCAAAAGGCATTAAAAATACCGGCCACCAGTGCCAGTTCCATGTTGTTAAGAAGCCAAGGCTAAAGGACTGAATTCCGGTACCAAGGTAAACAAAACCATCCACAATGCCGGAACTTGTAGCCGTTGCTCTTCGTCCGCCAAAATCTGCGGCTGCAGTACCTGACATTAATGAATGAACTCCGGTAACAGCCATAACAATTAATACAGATACAGTACCGACAATGAATGGTGATGAAGTTAGAAATATTGCCATGACAAGAGCCATAACAAACATAAAAGCGGAAAATATAGCTACCGGGGGGCCTCTTCTTGATCTGAAAAAATTATCAGAAACAAGGCCTCCCATAAATCCACCGATTATACCGAATATACATAACAATAGCCCCCAATTCTGAAGAAAAAACTCGGCTCCCGGTTGTTTTACCTCATTGGCAAAAATAAAATACCACTGCATAATTCCATTTCTCAAAACACCGGAAGTCAGTTCAATAAATGCAAAGGTAAGCATTAGGGGACTGAGGAAGACTCTTTTCAATAAATCACCTGCCGTAAATACTCTGTCCATTTCGCCGGTTGAAGCATCTGCAGTATCAAAAGGAGGGAAACCAGCTTCTTCGGGTGTATTTTTAATGAATATCCAATCTATTAAAGCCCAAAAAACCATAATAGCGGCAGGAATAAAAAACACAGCCCAAACCGGAATAATTGAGCTGCCATCCAAAGCAAAGATCCCTTTCATTGTTGTACTTAACCATGATCCAGGACCTGAGGTATGTGCTTTCAACAAATCAACAATATCCTGCCCCCAATCAAAAGCAAAGTAAACCCCGAAGGAAATTAGAGTCCCGAAAATTGCTCCAAATACACCTCTTTCCCTTACGTGGAACCAGTAAGCTTTTACCTTTATAATAGAAACAGCACCATAGCTTTGGAAATACATATTCAGAGAATAAAGAATCGCAAAGGCGACAACAAAGTTCATATGGTATCGACCAGTCAAAACCAGGTAAGTAAGTATACCAATTAAAACATTAGCAATAGCCGATCCTATTGATGAAATAATAATACCCGCCTTTCCTCCGATCCTGTCTACAAGCGGGCCATTTACTAAGAAGGAGCAAGCGTAGGTTATTGTCCCAGCGCCAAAAATCAAACCGAACTCTTCCTTAGTCATTAAACTACCAAGGGCGACTTTGGAAACATTAAGATTGTATCTCCCCATATAAAGGAAAGCATAGGACATTCCCAAAGGGAACCAGTTTATAAATCTTCGCATCATAAACCAGCGGCCGTGTTTCATTGGATTGTTATAAAAGTACATAAAAATTACGGCGGCGAGGCAGAGTATTACGATAATGGCACTCATTTAAAATCCTTTTTCATCCAGAGTTAAATTCAAAGAAAAGCTTACATGAGATGTATTGAGATGTTTTTGGCCTAATATGCTCATTAAGAGTAAAATTATTTTATAAATTATCAAATTATAATTAAGCAAATAGTCGATTAAATAACCCCTATTATTTCAGAATAAAAAATATTGTATTGTAATCTTAATACCAAATTAAGTTTTATTTTCTTCAAACTAAATGTCCAAAGAAATAACAATTTTTCCTTTCACATGGCCGCTTTCAGAATAATCTTGAGCCTGTTTTATTTCTATCAGAGGGTAAACATGGTCTATTGGAATTTTTAATCTTTTTGATTCCAATTCAACCTGCAGCCATTTCATATCTTCAGGGTTTATATTGAAAACAATAACTTTCATCTTTTTTGATGATTTCAGGTTATTCACTGCCATTCCCATAAAAAAAGCAGGGTCAGGGTTTGAAGTCACAAATACACCCCCTTTATTCAGTATTTTTTTATAATCTGAGAATCTTAAATTGCCAATTGTATCAAAAATTGCATCATATTTCATTTCCTTAGTCAAAATGTCGGTTGAAGTATAATCAAATACTTCATCAGCACCCAAATCCTTTACAAATTCCATATTGGCGGCACTACAAAGGGTATTAACATTCCCTTCAAATATTTTTGCTATTTGGATTGCTGCAGTACCAACTCCTCCGGAACCCCCGTTTATTAAAATCTTAGTTTCCTGGTTAACATAAGCAATATCCCTGATTGCCTGTAATGCAGTTAGCCCAGATATTGTTGAAGCTGCTGCTTCATTATAACTTATTCCGTCCGGTATGGGATATAGTTGTTTCTCCTTAGCTGCATAATATTCAGCACTGCATCCTCCTTTAATACCAGTTACTAAAATCACTTTATCGCCGGTTTTAAAGTTTTGTATTTCTTCGCCCGTTTTAACTATTTCACCGGCTGCCTCAAGACCAGGTATCTTCGGGAATTTGAGGCCGCTCCATATATCCAGATCCCCTTTCCTTATTTTCCAGTCAAATGAATTTATCCCAACCGCATGAACTTTTACCAATGCCTGACCGGGTTTAATTTCCGGTTCTACGATATCAGTAATTTGCAATTCGCTTGAATCTCCATACCTATAGTAAAGTGCTGCTTTCATATTTACTCAGTATTTTATTTATAGCTTAAAAATTTCAATTTAATTTGATTGAAAAATAGTATTAGGCCAGGTTGCGGGTTGAAATAATAGATATCTCAATATTTTCATAATTCTAAAAATCTCATAATAAATATACTTATTAGTAATCCAGTCAATATTAAGAAATTGTTAAGTTTATTAAATGTGCACAGTTTTATCCATAGCACATTGGGAGAAGAGAAATTATCAGGCAGCTTCAGGGTTAGATATTGATAGATCAGTTTTATCAGAAAAATCATAATTACTGGAAGTTATTAAAGCAGGGCTATTTGATTTTAATTTGTGGATTTCAGTAGTAATAGCATCTTTTTTTATTTTAATAAAATTAACCATCAGGTTGTCAGATTCCGGTTTTTTAATACTTGCACCGGCATTTAAAAACCTTATACATTTCCTATAATATTACTTTGATTCATGCAGGTGGCCATGTAAGACCAGATCAACTAAGAGAATATTAACAAAGTGTGAATAAACTATTAAGTGATCATTTCATTTTTATAAAGTGATAAAGATTACTTAATTAGGATAAATATCAATAATAACAGCAATTCCGGGGCACTTAACAATTCCTTAACATAAAAGTAACATTGCGTTAATATGATGCAGTAACATAAATCTTAAATTTAGAGCACAAATTATTACGTAACATTCTATTTAAATAACTAATAAGGATACAGCTATGAAAAAACTATTTCTATTATTAATTCCAATTTTAATAGTTAATACTTTAAATGCACAACCTAAATTCAGCGGGTTGGCATATGGTGATTACTTTTATAATGCTGCAGTTAGTGATTCCTCGAAGGCTAACCTAAACGGATTTCAATTCCGAAGAATATATTTAACGGCTGATTATACTATATCTGAATCATTCGATTCAAGATTTCGTTTTGAATCAGACCAATCAGCAAATTCAAATACAGCCGGCGGAAAACTTGGTGTAATGGTGAAGGATGCGTGGTTGAAATGGAGAAATGTTTTCAGTGGTTCCGATTTAATATTTGGTATTTCTCCTACTCCGGCTTTTGATATTTCAGAAGCAGCATGGGGTTACAGGTCATTGGAAAAAACAATTATGGATTTACGGAGCATAGTTCCATCAAGAGATTTTGGTATTGACTTAAAAGGAAAGTTGACCGGGGACGGAATGATTAAATACTGGTTAAAAGCTGCAAATAATTCAGGGAATGCACCTGAAACAGACAAGTATAAAAGGTATTATGCATTAGTGCAGGTTTCGCCGACGAATAATTTCATGTTCACAGTCTATGGTGATTATCAGGCTTTAGCACAGAAACTTGATGCATTTGACAAGAAAAACAAAGAGAATAATGTGTTTACAGGGGCATTATTCCTTAATTATGCTGAAAAAGATCAGTATTCTTTTGGAGTTGAAGGATTTTATAAGACTCAAAGTAATAATATCGACTTAAATGTTCCAACACCTACAGCAGCTTCAGCTCAGGTGGGATATGGTCTTTCATTTTGGGGTTGGTACGGATTTAGCGATATTGTAAGGTTAGTTGGAAGATATGATATGTTTGAACCTAATAAAGATTACAAAAACAGTACATCTAATTTAAATTACACTAAAGGTGATCAGTTAGGATTTATACTTGCGGGACTGGATTTCAAAGTTGATAAAAATGTTAGTATAATACCTAATTTTGAATATACAACATATCAGTATCTTCCTAAACTTAATTCTACATATGATCATGATTTAGTAGCAAGAGTGACTTTTGCTTATAACTTTTAATAACTTATTTTTGGAGGATAAATATGAAAAACAAAATAAAATTAATATTGTTTGGCCTGATAATTCTCATATCATCTGTCACTTCAGCTCAGATGAAACTGAATGGAGCAGGGGCAACTTTCCCCTATGTTATATATTCAAAGTGGTTTGATGTTTATCATCAGAAGACAGGCATCGAGTTTAATTATCAGTCTATCGGCAGTGGTGGCGGAATCAAACAGGTAATTGAAGGTACTGTTGATTTTGGCGCTTCAGATGCACCGATGAGTGACGAACAGATAAAGCAGTTTAAAGACAAACAGGGTTCAGAAATCCTGCACTTCCCAACCGTAATGGGAGCCGTGGTTGTTACATATAATCTTCCCGGGGTTGGGAAGGGGTTAAAGCTTACTCCAGAAGTATTGTCAGGAATTTATCTGGGCCAGATTACCAAATGGAACGACTCCAGGATAACTTCTATAAATTCCGGATGGTACCTTCCCAATAAAGCGATATTTGTTGCTCACCGTTCAGATGGCAGTGGAACAACAAATATATTCAGCGGCTATCTAAGTAAAATAAGTGATGCCTGGAAAACCAAGGTAGGGCAAGGGACTTCTGTTAACTGGCCCGTAGGTTTAGGCGGAAAGGGGAATGAAGGAGTCGCTGGTATAGTAAAACAAACTTCAGGCTCAATAGGCTATGTGGAACTTGCTTATGCCGTTCAGAATAGTCTACCTTATGCTACACTAAAAAATAAAGCAGGTAATTTTGTTGAGCCAACTTTTGAGAATGTATCTTCCGCAGCAGCGGGGTTTATTAAAAATATGCCTGCTGACCTTCGTGTTGAGATCACAAATGCTGATGGTAAAAATTCTTATCCTATATCTGGTTTTACATGGCTTCTTATTACCAAAAACATGAAGAATAAATCCAAAGCAAAAGCTATTGTTGATTTCCTAAAGTGGGCTGTTTCAGATGGGCAGAAATATGCTAAGGATCTTTATTATGCACCTCTTCCTAAAGAAGTAATTAAACTTGAAGAAAAAAAGATTTCTACTATCGCACTTAAATAATGGTTTCGTTTACTAAAGAACAAATAGAAGTTCCTAAAAGTGATGAAGTGAAAACTTCATCACTTTCTGTTTTATTTAGCCGTTTGTTAAAACCCGGGGGGAAGAATGTAGGGGACTTTATTTTTGAAAACACTACACGTCTTTTTGCTTTTATCCTTCTTTCACTTGTTTTACTGATGGCTTACGAAATGTTCAGCAAATCCCTCCCGTCAATACATAAATTCGGATGGGGTTTTATCATAAGGACGACCTGGGATCCTGTACATGATGAGTTTGGAGCATTACCTTTTATTTTCGGGACTCTTTTTTCTTCTTTAATCGGGTTGTTAATAGCTCTACCATTAAGTGTAGGGATAGCTATATTCCTTTCTGAATTATCCCCCCATTGGTTAGAGCAGCCGGTTTCTCTTCTTGTTGAATTACTCGCTGCTATTCCAAGTATAGTATATGGTCTATTTGGAATATTTGTGATGACACCATGGTTAAGAGATAAAGTTGAACCATTTTTAGGAAATCATTTCGGATTTTTGCCACTGTTCACCGGACCACCGTATGGATTTGGAATGCTTGCTGCAGGATTAATACTAACGTTAATGATCCTTCCTATCATTGCTTCAATTTCAAGGGATGTAATGAAAGCTATTCCAGGTTCCATGCGTGAGGCAGCATTTGCTCTCGGAGCAACAAAATGGGAGGTAATCAAGATTGTACTTTCAAGTTCAAAATCGGGAATTCTGGGTGCCACACTTTTAGGTTTGGGGAGGGCAGTAGGAGAAACGATGGCTGTGACAATGGTAATAGGTAATACACCGGGGATTTCATCATCACTTTTTGCTCCTGGGTATACAATGGCAAGTGTTCTTGCTAACGAGTTTACTGAGGCAACATCTGATCTTTATGCAAGTTCATTAATTGAAATCGCATTATTACTTTTTGTACTTACTATTATACTAAATGCAGCAGCAAGGTTTATAGTTTGGAGTGTGACGAAAAAATATAAGGCGGATTATTAGATGATCGGTACATTATATTACAGATGGCGTAAGATAAAAAGTTTTATTATGTCATCACTATGCTTTCTTAGTGCCATATTAGCATTGATTCCGCTTTTTATAATATTTTATTATACGATGTCAAAAGGACTAAGCTCCATCAACTGGGCTTTTTTTACACAGATGCCAAAGCCTGCAGGAGAAACAGGCGGCGGAATGGCAAATGCTCTAATGGGAACGGGCATTTTGATAAGTCTGGGAAGTATAATAGGACTTCCAGTTGGAATTCTTGCAGGTATTTATCTTTCAGCAAACCGAACAACAATGTTCGCAAGAGCAGTCAGGTTTTTAACTGAAGTTTTGAACGGGATACCTTCAATCGTTATAGGTGTTGTTGCATATATTATCGTAGTTATTCCAATGAAAAGATTTTCAGCGTTAGCGGGAGGAGTTTCACTTGGAATTTTGATGATACCATTGATAACCAGAACAACAGAAGAAATGCTCAATCTTGTACCTCATTCATACAGGGAAGCATCATTAGGGTTAGGCATACCACGATGGAAGACAACTTTGTTTGTAATATTGCCTGCTGCTTTCAAGGGAATTTTCACAGGGATCCTTTTATCAATAGCAAGGGTGGCCGGGGAGACTGCACCATTATTATTCACAGCTTTAGGGAACAGGTTTTGGTCAACTCAACTTGATCAGCCCATAGCTTCACTTACTGTTTTTATTTATGATTATTCCAAAGCTCCGTTTGACGACTGGAACAGACAGGCCTGGGCCGCTGCACTGGTACTTATTATGCTGGTGATGTTCATTAATATTCTATTCAGGTTTGTTACCCGGAAAAGATATGCTTAATATGACTGAAGAAACTGAAGTTGTAGATGAAACAATCCGGATAAGGATTGAAAACCTGAATGCATTTTTCGGCAAGACACAGGCCCTGATTAACATAAACTTAAATATTCCTAAAAATAAAGTACTGGCCATAATTGGTCCCTCGGGATGCGGTAAGTCAACTTTTCTGAGATGTTTGAACAGGATGCATGAAGAAGTAGGGGGTAAAATAAAAGGAAAGATATTACTGGACAATCAGAATATTATGGAACGTGACCCTGTGGAGTTGAGGAAAATGGTGGGTATGATATTCCAAAAACCGAACCCGTTTCCAACCATGTCAATTTTTGATAATGTTACAGCAGGATTAAGATTAAACGGTTTCAGAAACAAAAAAAAACTTCAGGAAATAGTTGAAGTTAACCTAACCAAAGCAGCATTATGGGATGAAGTTAAGGATATTCTTAATCAACCGGGGATAAACCTATCAGGGGGTCAGCAGCAGCGTTTATGCATAGCCAGGACGCTGGCTGTGAATCCCGAGGTAATTTTGATGGATGAACCCTGCAGTGCGCTCGACCCCATTTCGACGGCTAAAATAGAAGAACTGATTTCTGGACTAAAAAAGAATTTTACAATAGTGATAGTTACACATAATATGCAGCAGGCAGCACGTGTAAGTAATTATACTGCCTTTTTTTATATGGGTGAACTTGTGGAGTATGATAAGACTGCGAATATTTTTACAAGGCCAAAAATGAAGCAAACTGAGGATTATGTGACTGGAAGGTTTGGGTAATTATTTTTATCAGGGGACTTCAATAATGATTCTTATTTTATTATCTTATATTTAAGATTAATTTTTGTATAAGGACTTGTCATGTCCGGTACTTACAGATTTATAGATCATGATTCAGATATAGCAGTAGAAGTAAATGGTACTACACTTGAAGAACTGTTTTCTGCTTCTGCGAGAGCCTGGAAAGAAGTAACGGTTGAAAAATCGCTTGTTTCTCTTAAGGAAAGTAATCAGATAAATCTTGAACAGCCTACCTCAGAAGAATTGTTAGTTAGTTTTTTGGATGAGCTAAATTATTTATTCCATACTAAAAAATGGATAACCGGCAGTGTAGAATCAATATGGATATCAGAAGAAGATAAAATTTGGACTCTATCAGCTAAGCTTAAAGGTGAACCCTACTCATCTTCAAAACACAAAACAGCTGCTGAAATTAAGGCAATTACTTTTCACCAGGTTAACATTAAAAAATCAGGGATTTACTTTTCAACAAGAATATTATTTGATATCTGACTGTCATCCCCGCTTTGCGGGGATGACAGAAATCGGTCAGAATTGAACTTTCTTCTTTGACTTTAATGAATATTCATATACAATAGCGCTTGCCACAAATATCGAAGAATAAGTACCTATTATAACACCAAAAAACATTGTGAATGCGAATGCTCTGATTACCTCGCCACCGAATAGTAGCAGAACAAAAGTTGTAAGCAATGTTGTTCCTGATGTAATCATTGTTCTGCTCAGGGTTTTATTTATTGCAAGGTTAATAACCTCTCCCAAAGGCATTGACTTATGAATCTTCATCATTTCACGTACTCTGTCAAAAACGATAACAGTATCATTATTTGAATAACCTATAAGTGTAAGGAATGCCGCCACCGTTGTAAGATCCATTTCAAGGTTCAACCCCGGAATAACATTATAAAGAGTTGCGTATAAGCCAAGAGTAATAAGTACATCATGGAACAAAGCAATTACGGCTCCAGCAGCAAAAATAAATTTAAATCGAAATCCAAGATAAATAAGGATCATTACAAGTGAGAGGAAGATAGCTAAAACTGCATTCCTTTTTAACTCACTACCTACTTTTGGACCAACCTGTATTTCACTTAATATTTTGAAGGGGTTATCGGCAACTTTTTCCTTCAGATTTTCCTTAATAAGGTCAGATATACCAATACTAATATTCATTTTGGTATTAGTAAGATCAGCTGAAGCTTTACTTGTCTGGAACCCTGCTCTGAATAATTTATCAATAAGAGCATTGGTAGTATCCGGATTAGGGAACTGATAAGTAACTGATTTAGCGGCTGAATCAACTATCTGGTAGTGAAGCCCGGGATAAGATTTTTCAATCTGGGCATTGATATTTTTAATAATGCTTGGGTAAAGATTTGCAGGAACAGACTGAAGTTCAGTTCTTACAATTATAGAATTAGCACTTCCATAAGATTTCAATTCTACATTTCCAAGTCCTATCTTTTCGATGCTAGGTCTTAACTGACCGACAGACATAGGATTTTGAAATTGAAGAACGAATTCAGAACCACCTTTGAAGTCAATCCCGAACTGAAAGCCTCTGATTATAAAATTCACAACTCCTATAAGGAAAAGGGTTGAAGATAACATATAAAAGAACTTTCTTTTTCCTAAGAAATCTATGTTAAGATTTTCAAATATTCGCATTTAATAAATTCCTAAAGTGTTTGAGTTAACCGATACTGATTTTTGCACCCTTAGCAACCATCCATTGGAAGATCACGCGGGAAATAACTAAAGCACCAAATAAACTGGTGATGATACCGATCATAAGTGTTAAGGCAAAACCCTGAACAGGACCGGATCCAAACTGATAAAGTATGACGCCTGTAAAGAAGGCAGTAATATTCGAGTCAATAATTGCAGGCATAGCTTTAGTAAAACCACCTTCCACTGAAGCTTTCATAGTTTTACCAGTGCCAAGCTCTTCTCTTATTCGTTCATAGATAAGAACATTGGCATCGACGGCAGTTGCCATAGTAAGCACAATACCAGCCATACCGGGAAGAGTTAAAGTAGCGCCAAACCCAGCCAACACACCTAAAACAAACAATACAATTAATGTTAGAGTAGCACTGGCAATTTCGCCAGCTCTTCTGTAATAGAACATCATAAAAAAAGCTACTAAGACGAAACCGACGACCATAGAGGTTAAACCGTTATTGACAGAATCCTGACCTAATGATGGTCCTACAGTTCTTTCTTCAATTATATCAACAGGAGCCGGTAAAGCGCCTGCCTTTAACACAATCTCCATGAGTTTAGCTTCTTCGGCATTAGCCATACCGGAAATCTGAGAACGTCCTCCCGGTATTTTACCCTGCACAACCGGAGCAGAATAGACAACACCATCGAGTATGATAGAAATTCTTTTATGGATATTAGCACCAGTAATTCTTGACCACTCTACTGCTCCATCAGAATTCATTTCCATATCAACAACAGATTGTGAAGTAGTAGGATCGATGGTAGACCGTGCATTTGTAACAACGCCGCCGGTTAGTTCCGGTTCTTTATTAACAAGATACATTGTATAATAATCTTTGCCATCCTGACCCTTAAAGGACTTTGCTGAAAAGACGAATTCCACGTTATTTGGCATAACGTTTTGAATTTCGGGTCTGTCTAACAATTTATTTAACGTTTCTCTTTCATCGCCCTGAACATAAGCGTCTGCACTTTCACCCTGGGGATTTATTCTTGCAAGAGCAAAAAATGGATGATTCTTTGCAAACTCTTCAGGAGTCTGCTTTTTAGAAGTATCAGTACTGGCTGTATTTTTATTATTTTTGGTAGAGTCAGCGGCAACAGTAGAATCAGATTTTGTTGAATCGATAAGAGATTTACCGGCCAGAGAATTATCAATTTTCTGCATAACAGAGATAGTATATTCGGGATCCTTAACAAGTTTGAATTCGAGTAGTGCAGTTCCCTGTAAAAGCTGTTTGGCTTCTTCTTCTCTAGCAACACCAGGAAGCTCAACGATAATTCTTCTACTTCCTTGTCTTTGGATAGAGGGTTCAGAAACACCGTATTGGTCAACTCTATTCCGGATAATTTCCATAGCACGGCTAACAGCGTCTTCAGCATCTTTTTTAAGATCAGAGACTATCTTGCTGTCGTCGTCTCTAACTGATCCGAAATAGCGGCTAAGTCTTATTCCGCGGGCAGCAAATTTCCGGGCAAAGATATCAACAACTGATTCATCTGAAAGAGCTGATTCCTTTTCAGACTCAGCCAATACTTTCTTAAAAACGTCATCAGGGTTTTTTGCTACTTTTTCAATCAATTTAGCAGTGTTAACTTCAAGAACCACACGCATACCGCCCTGTAAATCAAGTCCAAGTTTTATTCTTTTGGCTCTTGCTGAAATATAAGCGGGATCGGAAGCTTTTAGACTGTCTTCAACCGATTTCAGGTTCTTATCCACCTGGTCGGCCGGCATATTTGGATTACTATGTAAAAGCTCCTGTTTCTTTTTATCCAGGGCTTTATTTATATCCTTAGTTTTCTGGTAATCTACAAATGTGGGATATAAAAGGTAAACACTGAGTACGATAGCGGCAACAATAATTATTAGCCTAAATCTGATTTCTTTCATATTTTGATTGTATTTCCATATGAGTTTTGAAAATAATTAAGAGCTAAAATTACTCGTAAAGTGAAAGAAAGTCAATTATTAACGCAAATAATTTAATGCTGTTGAATAAGGAATAGAAGATAGGGTTCTATGGAACTTTTCATAAACCAGGAAAAGGGAAATAACCGGGATTATGAGAGGGCAATAATCCGTTTAACCAGTTTTTCAAACTTTTCTTTAACATCATTTGCAGTTTCCGTAACTTCCGAGTGATCCAATTTAGAAGTAGAAATCCCGGCCGCATAATTAGTAATACATGAAATTGAGCCGACTTCCATTCCGAGGGAAGCTGCAAGCAGGGCTTCCTGGACAGTTGACATTCCAACGGCATCCCCAAAGAATTTACCCATCATTTGAATTTCAGCGGGAGTTTCATAAGAAGGGCCTTTTGAGAACCAGTAAACCCCCTCCTTAAGGCCAATCCCTTCTTCACGGGCGGCTTTTCTTATAATATCATTAAATTCCCGGGAAGGGAAGTTTCTTAAATTATTTATACCGTCTTCAGACAAAGTGCCTATCAATGAATCTAATTCTTTTTTAATTGCAGAAGCATTGAAAGAGACATCCAGCATTAAATCGCCAGGATGGAGATCAGGGTTTATGCCTCCCGCTGCATTAGTAAGAAATATTTTTCGGCAGCCCAGTTTATAAGAAAGAAAAGCCGGGAGGACACAATCTGAGATAGCATAACCTTCATAAAAATGAATGCGTCCCTTAAACAGTAGTAGTTTTTTCCCAACATATTCTGCAAAAAGAATTTTCCCCTCATGTCCTACAATAGTAGAAGGAGGATAACCGGGCAGTTGAGATGTAGAAATAGAAGTGATTACATTTACAGTTGAAGCAAAATCACCCAGACCGCTTCCCAAAACGAGAGCGATTTCAGGTTTAAAAGGAGCAATCTTCTTTAATGAATCTGTTGTTTCTTTATATTTTGAATTTAGATTAAGGTTCATATTCTTTTATTATTGAGTTAAAATACCCGCGAGAGTGGCAGTCATTAAAGTGACAAGGCATCCGCCAAGCACTGCTTTCAGACCAAAAAAGGCGATATCTTTTTTTCTATCAGGAGCCATTGGCCCAATTCCACCGATCTGAATGGCCATAGAGGAGAAATTTGCGAAACCGCATAAAGCATAAGTAGCCATTGTAATTCCTTTTTCACTCAACCATCCATTCCTGATCATAGAGGACAAGTCCAGATATGCAACAAATTCATTCAAAACAGTTTTAGTACCAAAAAGGCTTCCGAAATGTAATGCGTCATGAACAGGGACACCGATTCCCATGGCTAAATACTGAAGGATTACACCAAATATAAGTTGTATGGAAAGAGGCTGGCCGAAATTTTTAATCAGCATAGTATTTATACCGGTTGCATAGCCGATTCCTGTAAGTATATAATTAAACAGGGCGATAAGAGCGATGAATGCCAGTAACATAGCCGCAACATTCAACGCAAGCCAAAGTCCATCGCCGGCTCCTGTAGCGGCAGCATCAATTACATTGGAATTTTTCTTTTCAATTTTAATCTTTACGGTTCCTTTAGTAACTGGGTCGCCATCTTCAGGGAAAAGTATTTTGGCAATGACGAGAGATCCCGGGAAAGCCATTGTACTTGCAGCTAAAAGAGACACAGCAAATTTTAATTGAGAAACTTCAAGCGGGATATGATGAAAATCAGCATAAGCCTGTCCGAGCATCTGACTATAAGTAGCAATTAAAGCAGCCGAAATTGTGGCCATTCCTCCTATCATAATAGTCAGAATTTCAGATTTTGTCATTGATTGAATATAGGGGCGTACGAGAAGGGGAGCTTCAGTTTGTCCTAAAAATATTTGGGCAGCATTGGATAGAGTTTCGGCACCGCTGGTACCGAGGAGTTTAGACATTAACCAGGCCAATGCTTTTACAACAGTTTGAAGTATATTCAGATGATAAAGGACGGCAGCAAGAGAGGAGACAAAAATTATAGTAGGCAGCACCTGGAATGCAAAGAAAAATCCTATACTATCAGAACTGGTGCTTGATCCAAGTTTACCGAAAACAAATTTACTCCCTTCAAGAGTAAAGCTAAGAAGACTAACAATAGCCATACCCAGCCAGTTGACTCCGTCTTTAAGCCATCCGAGTGGAAAGAACCAGGAACGGAGAAGTTCGCTATGAATAATAAAGACAGCAAATAAAATCTGAATGAAAAGTCCCATTACCACTAAACGCCAGTTAACTGATTTCTTATTAGAAGAAAACAGCCACGCGATACCGATTAATATTAATAATCCCGTAATACCTCTTAAGACTGAGATGATATCCATTATTGCCCTTTAATTTTCTGAAGGAATATAATGACACTTTCTGCATCTGGCTTCATAAACGTCAGATGCACCGACAATAACTCTTTCGCCTGAATGTGTCTTTCTTTGGGTCCTATCAGCCGGATTACCACATTGAACGCATATCGCCAATGTTTTAGTAATATATTCGGCTATTGCAAGAAGTTGAGGCATTGGTTCAAAGGGGACTCCTCTGAAGTCCTGATCCAAACCTGCGACAATGACTCTTTTCCCGTTATCAGCAAGATTATTGCAGACATTAACAATATCCCCTGAAAAGAACTGTGCTTCATCAATACCTATTACCCGGGCATCTTCCATAAGAGTAAATATTTCATTAATGTCTTTAATAAGGATTGAGGGGAGAGATTGTTCACTATGGGAAACAATTGAAGTATCTGAATACCGGATATCTATAATGGGTTTGAAGATTTTCACTTTCTGTTTAGCTATCTGGGCTCTTCTGAGTCTACGGATAAGTTCTTCAGTTTTACCGCTGAACATACAGCCGGTTATAACTTCAATCCATCCTGTTTCTTTTGGCATTAAATGGGGTATGTATTCCATATTATTATATTATTTTTTTAAATCAACATCACTGAATGCAAAAGGGAGCAGCTCTGACATTTTAAGAACTTTAATTTCTTCCTTGTGGTTTATCATAACCACATCGATATTGCCGCATAGTTCAAACAGTACCTGTCTGCAGGAACCACATGGGGGGCAGAAATCAGGCGAGTCGCTTGCAATAGCGACAGCTTTGAACTTTCTTTCTCCTTCAGATATTGCTTTGAATACGGCAGTTCTTTCGGCACAAATTGTTAAGCTGTAAGAACTTGACTCAATATTACAGCCAAGATATACCTTATCATCTTCTGTCAACAGAGCGGCGCCCACATGAAAATTGGAATATGTCGGGAGCGCTTTTCCCTTTGCTTCTACTGATAGTTTTGCTAATTCTTCGTAATTCATATTTTTATTATTTTTTTGGACAAAGATATAACTTTCTTTTCTCTGGCGCAAAGAAAGTTTATTGTTCTTTTCTTCGAAGAAAAGTTTAGGGATTCTATTTAAACTATTTCCACTTGTCGGTCTTGAAGAGGGCGTTCGCGAAGTTAACTATTAACAGAAATTCGTATATGATCTGAAGATATATAATCTCAATAATGCTGAATTTATAACCTGATTCTGTTTCGTTGGCTTTTACGATAATAATATCTGCAATGATTTTAATTACTGCCGGCAGGAAAAACCATTTATTAATAAACCCCAAAGGGAATGAGAACAAAAATATCAGGTTAACAAGATGCCAGGCTGCGAGCATTATTTTATTCACCGGTAGGTAATATAATGAGGTCTTTGTATGTCTTGTTTTCTGGAGCAGGTAATCTTTATAAGTTTCCGGGGTAAAGGAAAAGACAGCAGATTCATTATAACCGACATATCCAATTTCCATTTTATTCTTAACTGCTTCCCGGATTAGAAGGTCATCATCACCACTTAATGTTTCCGTAGTATTATCATATCCTTTGATTTTATTAAATGAAGATTTCCTGAATCCAAAATTTCTTGCCGCAGCAGAGTAGGGGAGTTTAAGTTTTAATGTCGTTTTGTAAAGGAAGAAAGTCCGGAGATTTTCAAATCTGGAAATGGCATTAATGAAACTGTCGTTCTTTATAAATGGGGCATTACCGAAAAGGAAATCGTATCCTTCATTGAATTTCAATGCATAACCTTTTAACCACTCTTTCCCAACTATGCAGTCAGCATCAGTTATTAGAATATAGTTATATCGTGATTCATTTATACCCAGAGCCAAAGCACCTTTTTTCCCGGGATATTTTTTATTGGCAGTCTGAATAACTCTAAGGTTTGGCAGTTCCTTCTGTTTTTCCAATGCTATGGATAAAGTGTTGTCAGTTGAATTATCGTCAACGAAGACAATTTCAAAATCACTTACCGGATAATTTATCTCTTTTAGGGAATCAAGAAGACCGGGCAGGTTTCTTTCCTCATTCTTAGCGGCAATTATGATTGATATCTGAAGGCTATTCTTATCCACAAACATTTTTTGTTTATTGACAATTATATCAAAAAAAACAGTGCTGCCCAAAATAAAACATAGTGCTGAATAAAAATAAACCCTTCCTCCCGGAAGGGTTTTGTGGAGAAGAGGCAACAAAATTATTGGTACACCTTCATTGGAATTAATAATACACATTCAATTATTAGTAAGATGTGACGGACGTATATTAATAATTACTTGTGGTAAAAGTGTATTTCCAAATATAAAGGGGCAAATTGTATGCCCTGGAAATTTGTATTGAATTCATGAGGGGGCACGAGGCCCGCACCACGATAATACGGAATGATAATTAAATTATTCAGCGAATTTTTTGAATAATACCGAAGTATTATGACCTCCAAAGCCAAACGCATTACTCAGAGCAATATTTATTTCCCTTTCCTGAGGTTTAAGGAAAGTGTAATTAAGATCGCATTCAGGGTCGGGAAACTCAAAGTTAATAGTAGGAGGAACAATATCATTTTTAATTGCAAGAATGGAAGCAATAGCTTCAACAGCACCAGCGGCACCGAGAAGGTGACCTGTCATACTTTTAGTTGAAGAAAGGTTCAGCTTATAAGCTTGTTCACCGAAAACCTTTTTAATTGCCTTAGTTTCAGCAATATCTCCAAGCGGGGTAGAAGTTCCATGCATATTGATATAATCGATTTCATCCTTATTTATCCCAGCCATTTTTATTGCCATCTCCATTGCTAAGATAGCACCAGTTCCTTCAGGATGGGGAGCAGTAATATGGTGGGCATCTGCTGAAAGGCCGAAACCAATAACTTCAGCATAAATTTTGGCACCTCTTGAGAGGGCATGTTCAAGTTCCTCAAGAATGACAGTTCCGCCGCCTTCACCCATAACGAAGCCATCTCTTGTAATATCGAAAGGTCTGCTTGCTGTTTTGGGAGAATCATTTCTAGTAGAAAGGGCTTTGGATGAATTAAAACCTGCTATTCCTATCTCAGTTATCGGGGCTTCACTTCCGCCTGAAACGATGATATCAGCGAGTCCGTTATTGATCATCAAATATCCATCAATCATATTATTATTTGCGGTAGCGCAGGCAGAGACTATACAGTAATTAGGTCCCTGAAATCCATAATGAATAGAGATGAATCCTGCAGCGATATCAGGAATCAGCATAGGGATAAAGAAAGGGGATACCTTATCAGGGCCTTGATCATGGTTTACAATTGATTGGTTATAAAAAGTCTGCATACCGCCGATGCCGCTTCCGTAAATAACACCGATTCTTGATTTTTCATAATCAGAAAGGGAATCAGTCTTAATTTCGCTGTCATTTATAGCCTCTACAGTAGCAGCCATTGCATATTGAGCATAAGCATCTAATCTTCTGGCGCTTTTCTTATCCATAAAATTACCGGAATCAAATCCTTTCAATTCGCAGGCGAACTTAGTTTTGACTCTCGAATTGTCAAAAGATTTAATAAAGTCACATCCGCTTTTCCCCTCCATCATGCTGTTCCAGAATTCATCAACAGATAAACCTAATGGATTAACAGTTCCCAATCCGGTCACTACAACTCTTTTATTTGATTTTTCAGTCATTATTTTCCTTTTTTGTCTTTTTCTTTTAGGAGTTTAAAATCAGGGTGTAAAGATAAAGAAAAAACATTTATTTATTAAACATTTTTCATTAGGGAAGGTTAACAAATTCAGGTTAAAATTTACAGATTGTTTGCAATTTGGGAAATTTTATCATTTGTAAGGCGGAATATGCGCCAGGATTCCATCATTTGGGCACTAAGATTCTTATAGAAATCAATAGCAGGCTGATTCCAGTCAAGTACAGCCCATTCAACGCGGCCGCATTTTCTTTTGTTAGCTATTTTTATTAACTCAAAAAGGAGTGATTTTCCTATGCCTTTTCCTCTGAATTCCGGTTTAACGTAAAGATCTTCAAGATAAATACCAGGTTTGCCTACAAAAGTAGAATAATTATGGAAAAACAATGCCATACCAGCCGGTTTATTATCATAACGGGCAATTAATACCTCTGCATATTTTCTTATCCCGAAGAGGCATTTTCTTAGATCCTTTTCAGTAACAATTACCTCATTGAGAAGTTTCTCATATTCAGCAAGTTCCCGAATAAGTGATAATATCAGAGGGACATCCTTTACTGATGCTTTCTTTATTTTGAGTAAATTATTCTTTTTTAGATCCATTGTCTTTTATTCTTTTTAAATTCTTTAAATAAAACGAATCAAGCCATTGTACAAAAATGGCGAAGAGATATCCGAATATTATTCCGAATAAAGCACCCCCAAGAATATCCGAGGGATAATGAAGGCCAAGATAAACTCTTGATATTGATATTAATGCAGCCGTTATAAATAAAGCCCATTTGAGTTTCGGGAAGAATTTATATACGAATACAGCAGCGGCAAAATTATTAAACGCATGATTTGATGGGAATGAGAAGGTGCCATTGCATCCCAAAGGAGTAATTGCATCTTTAAGAACAACACAAGGACGTAACCTTTGGAAATAATCTTTTAATATATGGTAGCCGACCTGGTCTGTAATGCCAATCAGGATCAGAATTCCTATTGCAACAATTCTTCCTTTCCTGCCACCTTTAATGAAACTGATCAACAACAAAATAACATAAGCGATATACCAGTTATTTACATTGGTTATCAGCGAAAAGAATTTATCTAGGAAAGGAGTTGAAAGTGTATGATTGAAGAAATAAAATATTACAAGATCAATTTTATAAAGGAAATCTGACATAAGTAGCAGGTAATTGTTAATTTAATTATGCAATCTACTTATTTCCCGATTAAAAAAAATATAATAACCATCAATGATAAATAGATTTTTCTTATTATTTTTTATTATTTTATGACATAAAAAAGAGGGTATCTGACTAATGTCAAGTATAGCAAATAAAACTGTTATTGACTATATCTACAATAATGATCTTCCTTTTAAAGGGGAGAAATCTGAATACATAAAGAGGGAGACTATAGATGTCCTGATAACTCCCCTTAAAGTTATGGCATTATTAATAGCTGTCTCGGGTTTATTTGCTATGATCTTTGAGGTGAGGTATTTTTCTCAGTTTTCAGTGCAGGTATATGCTACACGTCTTGTGGCAACATTAGCGGCTTTTGTAATACTGGTTTTCCTTTATAGAGAATCGGGTATTAGACATCCGGTACTCATGGTTCATCTTCTTCTTCTGGTCATAATCATATCTTCGGGATATATGATCTATCTGATTCCCAAAACTTTGATAATTAATTCTCATATAGTCGGGTTAATGATATTTACATCTGCGTTATTTCTTAGCTGGGAAGTAAAAAATCAGATAATTGTAGCAATATATTATAATATAGTTTTTGCTGCCGCTATTCTGATGAATGATGGGAGTATTTACTTTCTTCCGAATATGTATGAATCGGTGATGTTTGTCCTTTTTCTGAGTCTTATTTCAGTTGTTGGGAGTGCTGTAAATTTTAAACTTAGGATGCTGCTAGCGGAGAATAGTTTCAGGATAAAGTTATCTGAGCAAAAATTCAGGGCAATAGTTGATAATTCTGCAGAAGGAATATTCCAGACAAGTCCTGATGGGCAATTTCTAACAGTTAACTCTGCTTTATGTGAAATCCTGGGATATACGAAAGAAGAACTATTAAGAACTAATTTATCTAAAGACATATATTCAAACCCTTTGTACCGGGAAGCACTTATAAAAGAAGTTGAAGCGAAAGGAGAAGTAAAGAACTATCAATTAACATTACTTAAAAAAGACAAATCTGAAGTAATAGTAAAATTAAATGACAGGCTGATTATTGCTGATGATGGAATTAACCGGTATTTCGAAGGAAACCTGCAAGATGTGACCGCACAGGTACAGGCTGAAATTAGCAAACAAAAAGCAGATCAGGCACTACGGGATGAAAAACAAAGATCTGACATTCTGGCAAGAGAGGCGATGCAGTCTACTCTTATTAAGAGCCAGTTTCTTGCGAATATGAGTCACGAAATTAGAACACCAATGAACGGTATTATTGGTTTCCTATCACTTATTATGGAAGAGGCATATAAAAACAAAGAAGAATTGTTACAGTTTGCTTCGGGTGCAAAAAAATCAGCCGATTCTCTGCTGGGAATAATAAATGACATTCTGGATCTTTCAAAAATAGAATCGGGAAAAATGGAACTCTACAATGTTGATTTTGACTTAAGTGAGGTTATTGATGAGTCTGTTGCTATAATCTCGCCTGGAATTAAAGAGAAAAATCTGACAATTTCAAAAACAATAGAAGAGAATACAGTTATATTACTAAACGGTGATTCGACAAGAATAAGACAAATCTTTTTAAATCTTTTAAGTAATGCAGTTAAATTTACTGAGGAAGGCGGTATAAATATCTCTGTAAGAACAATGAGAACAGATGATAATATAGTCACACTATTCTGTGCAGTAGAAGATTCAGGAATCGGAATTCCTGAAGATAAAGTCAGCGCTTTATTTAAGCCATTCTCGCAGGTTGATGGATCGCATACAAGGAAATATGGAGGCACAGGTTTAGGACTTGTTATATGTAAGGAATTTGTTTCAATGATGGGAGGAGAGATCTGGGTTCAGAGTAAAGTTAGACAAGGGAGCCGGTTTTTCTTTACACTCAAATTGAGAGCCCAGTCAGGCAATTCAAATGAAGCAATTAAAGAAGTTAAGTCGGGTGCATATGACCTTAAAAAGGAAGAAAAGAAGACCAAAGTAATTTCAGAGGATATAAAGACTGAACGGTCAAAATACAAGATATTACTTGCTGAAGATAATTTTATTAACCAGAAAGTTTGTCTCAGGATTCTTAGTGAGGCAGGTTATTCATCAAATGCAGTTGTAAATGGTTTGGAAGCGATTGAGGCAGTGAAGAATAATATATTCAACTTGGTTTTGATGGATGTCCAGATGCCTGAATGTGACGGTTTTACTGCTACCAAAGAAATCAGGCAGATGGGTAAAAAGTCAGAGGATCTACCTGTAATAGCTATAACTGCCCATGCATTAATGGGAGATAAAGAGAAGTGTCTTGAAGCGGGAATGGATGATTATATATCAAAACCTATTGTTTCTGAGAATCTGATATCGAAGATTGATAAATGGTTGAAAATAAAAACAATAGAAAATAAAGAGAATGTTTATTTACCAGAAAATAAGATAATGGAAGTTTTCGATTTCAATCATCTTGATAAAATGAGTATGGGAAATGCAGAGTTCAAACAGGAACTCATAAGTACTTATATTGATGATACAATAAAACGGTTCATAAAGTTACAGACTCACCTTGAAACCAATAATCTGGAAAAATTTACAGATGAAGCACATACCATAAAAGGAGCTTCATTATCGGTCGGTGCAGTATTAGTAGGCAGAAATGCTTTGATAGCTGAAATGTCAGGCAAGCAGAAAAATCTTTCAGTATTACCCGATAATTTAAATGAATTAAAGTCAGCATTAGAAAAAACAAAAATAATTCTGGCTGAACGTTTTGGTAATGACTATATCAGTCCGTTGTAAGGATTTTATTTAATTTTATTCTGACATCGTCTATCTCCTCTTTTTAAATTACAAGTAGAAGGACAGAATACAGATTCTTTCTGATTGTTAATAAAAATTAATCTATTAAACATATAAAAGCGGGTCGTAATTCAGAATCCTGCTTTATTTAATGGATTTCCATTATTTATTGGATTGTAGTTCAATTTATTTGGGATTATCTTTAATGCATACTTCTAATTATTTTATGGAATATATTAAATGAAAATAAGATCTTTTGTAATCTTCGTTATTGCTTTTTCTAATTTTATGTTCGGATGGGGAGACCAGGGACATAAACTAATCGCAAAGAAAGCAATCGCCTCTCTTCCAGCAGAAATGAAGGGATATTTACAATGGCAGGACTACATAACTATTCACTCTGTTGATCCGGATATCAGGAAAAAAGATGACAAAACTGAGGGGCCCAAACATTTTATAGATATAGATTTTTATAAAGAATTCAACAATGGTAAAATAGTTGAAGATAAAAAAGAACTGGTTGCCTTATATGGTGATTCAATGGTAACCAGGCAGGGACTTCTTCCATGGGCTACTTTAAATTCATATAACAAACTGATTCAGGCACTGAAAGAGAAGAATAAAGATAATATTCTTTTGTACACATCAGATCTTGCTCATTATGTCGGTGATGGTCATCAGCCAATGCATGCTATGTTAAATTTTAACGGACAACTTACAAATCAGAAAGGCCTTCATGCCAGATACGAAATTACTATGGTTGATAAATACCTGTCGGAGATCGAATCTTCTATTAAAAATGTTAATGTTACAAAAGTGGATTCACCACTCCAGTTCATTTTTAATTATCTGGCAAATGGAAATTCAGTAAAGTATGTATTATTAGGTGCAGATATTGAATCTACCAAATTATCCGGCGGTACTGATAATGAAGAATATCTAAGGCTTTTATGGTTCAAAACCCAATATGTAACTGAACTTCAGTTCAATACCGCAGTATCAGATCTTGCATCATTGATTTATACTGCATGGATGGAAGCAGGAAAACCTGATTTAACAACGATCAAATGATAAAAGGATAATAGTATCATGAAAAAGTTACTGATTTTAATCGTTATGTTTTGCGGCTTTTCATACAGCCAGGTTATTACATGGCAGCCGTATTTTGTAAAAGATTCCGATTCCATAGATGTCTATTTTGATGCAACACAGGGAAACCAGGGGCTGTTGAATTATACCGGGGATGTGTACGCACACACCGGAGTGCTGACGAATTCGAGTGTTGATAATAACGACTGGAAACATGTGTTAACAGCTTGGGGAGTAAATACTCCTGCAACAAAACTTGATAGGTTGGGAGCTAATCTTTACCATTATAAAATAAGCCCTTCAGTCAGAAGTTTTTATAATGTACTGGCTTCAGAACAGATTACTAATGTTTGTTTTGTATTCAGAAGCTCTGACGCTAAAAAGCAAACCAGTAATATATATCTCCCCTTATTCGGATCAGGATTAAATGTTGCTCTTGTTACTCCGGCTCATAC
>Ga0182027_10001414_pt1 | contig 40232 bp, 34 predicted proteins | sample 712E1DmetaG_FD_121300 | JGI IMG/M metagenome (GOLD analysis project Ga0182027, IMG submission 121300) | Permafrost microbial communities from Stordalen Mire, Sweden - 712E1D metaG (Illumina Assembly) | ecosystem: Environmental > Terrestrial > Soil > Wetlands > Permafrost | place: Sweden...
GGTCTCCCGGTGATCTATTTGCACGGTGGTCCCGGAGGGGGCACTCGGCCCCATTATCGGCGTTATTTCGACCCCAACCTTTTCCATGTCATCCTTTTCTCCCAGCGCGGATCGGTTCCCAGTATTCCCACTGGCGAAGTCATGGACAATGATACCTGGCATCTGGTTGAGGATATCGAGGCGATTCGCAATTCGTTTGGCATCGAGCGTTGGATTGTCTTCGGTGGGTCGTGGGGCAGTACCCTGGCCCTGGCTTATGCTATCAAATACCCGGCGCAGGTCTCTGCGTTGGTGTTGCGTGGCATCTTCCTGGGCCGTCAGCGCGAACTGGATTGGACGTATCGCGATGGCGCTTCACGTATCTTCCCTGAGGCCTGGCAAAAATTCAATGCACCCATTTCCCCCGCGGAACGTTCTGATCTGGTGATTGCTTACCACCAACGCCTCTTTGACTCGGATCCGGGGGTTCATCTCCCGGCTGCACAGAACTGGAATGATTGGGAGGAGAGCCTGATTTCTTTGCTCCCCGCAGAGCCAAAGCCCACGACCGACGAAGTCACCCTTTCGAGTGCGCGAATTGAAAACCATTACATGTTCAATCATCTTTTCTTTGCCTCTGATGATTATTTGTTGCACGAAGCCCACCGCTTGCAGGGGATTTCCTGCCATATTGTCCAGGGACGCTACGATATGATTTGTCCGGCTGAGAGTGCTATCACCCTCGCAGGGGAACTGCCGCAGGCACACCTGCATCTGGTCCCGGACGCCGGTCATTCAGGTAGCGAACCGGGGATCGTCAGTGAGTTGATTGCCGCCATGCTCGAATTGCACCACGAAATCGACCGCTGAGGGTGTTCCATGTCGGATCACAAAACCATTTATAACGAAGCTGCGTCGAATTACGAACTCCTGGTCAGTCGCGAAGATTATCAGGGCAATCTATTGCGGGCCATCCGTGGAGTGTTGCTCTTGGCGGGCATCGATGTGGTGGAAACCGGAGCCGGCACCGGCAGGGTAACTCGTTTGCTCGCGCCTCTTGTTAATTCCATTGCTGCCTTCGATTCCTCGACGCACATGCTGGAAGTCGCTACCGGCACGTTGACCGCGGGCGGCTGGCATAATTGGCATACCGGGGTGGCTGACCATCGCCATTTGCCGGTCGAGGATGCCAGTGCTGATCTGTGTATCGCCGGCTGGAGCATCTGCTACCTGGTGGATTGGAATCGCCAGGATTGGAAAACGCCTGTCGACCAGGCGCTGGCTGAGATGGAGCGCGCCCTCAAACCGGGTGGCAGCATTGTCATCATCGAGACGCAGGGAACCGGTTTCACTACTCCCCATCCCCCCGCTCATCTGGTGAAGTATTACCAGTACTTGGTCGCACTCGGTTTCCGCGACAAATGGTTCCGTACCGATTATCGATTCGCTAGTCCGCAAGAAGCGCTGCAATCCAGCACTTTTTTCTTTGGTGAAGAGATTGCCAGGCAAATCGATGGGGTCATCCTGCCTGAATGTACTGGCTTGTGGTGGAGATCGAAAACGGGATAGATCTTCCCGGTTCCCATCAGGTACTGTCAGTTCACTAATCCTTTCGATTGTTTCATCGCTTTAGCTCCCCGTTTAATTGACTTAGTCGTACCGGTCGACACTTGACCTGCATGATAAAGAGAGTTAGTATTCGCTCGAATTACGAGTGTATGCTCGGAAATGGACAGGGTCGATGATACTTCATTCTCTCTCTGACAAAAATCATTCGCGCCGGGATCGCCATATTGAACGACAGCGCAAATTGATCATGGATGCCTCCGCTGGCCTGTTTTCGCAAAAGGGCTATGCTGCCACCACGACCAAGGATATCGCTGAAGCCGCCGATATTGGTGAGAGTACCCTTTACGGGTATTTTCCAGGTAAACGTGACATTTTGCTGGCTATATTGGGCTCACAGGTGCAATTGTTCGACACACTCTTCGGGGATCTCGAGCCCATTGCATCCAGGGCGGAGATGGTGCAGTTGATCGACCGCGTTCTGGAACAGGTGCTAATGAACAAGGTGTACACTCGCGCTCTGTTTGCTGAAGCCTGGATCAATGATGAGATCATGACTCAATATGTCATTGAACGGTGGGTCAAGTTCTCGCGGTTGCTCTCTGATTTTCTCGACCAGGAGTTTCAAGCGGGCATTATGCGAGCGATGGATACCCTTGCTGCTGCCCGGTTTATCATCGCCACCACGGTCGGTGTGATGCTACCTTATTTGCGCAGCAATGACCCTGCTCCAGGCCCTGAGGCTCGTCGGGAGATTTCTGAAATGATCATTTCCCTCATTCTGCATGGGTTGGCAGCCAACCCGACGATTTAAGAGGCCCATGTTTCGTCGATTCTTAGCCATTGTCGAAAAAGAATTCATCCAAATGGTACGCGACCGCGGCACCCTGGTGATCATGTTGACCATTCCGTTGTTGCAGTTGGTGCTCTTTGCCTACGCCATCAACGTTAATGTGCGCAACATGCCCCTGGTGGTCGCTGATCAAAGTCTGGATATGGAGAGTCGGAATTATTTACAGGCTTTGGTGAATTCCGGATACTTCAAGATCGTGGAAGTGGAGTCGAGCCAGGAGCAGGTGATACTGGCGATCGATGCTGGCAAAGCCAGTGCCGGGGTTGTGATTCCGCCTGATTTTGCCGAATCCGTCGACCGCGGCAATGCCCAGGTGCTGGCGCTGGTTGATGGCTCGGATTTGTTCCCTTCCCAATCTGCCTACAATGCCTTCAACATCATCGGCGCGGAGTATGCTGCCAGGATCGTGACTGAGGATGTGTCCAGCCTTGGGACGACCGCAAAAGCCGAAACTTTGCCGGTATTGAACCTGAATATCAATATTCTCTACAACCCCGACCTGAAGGATTTGTGGTTCATCATCCCCGGCATGATCGCCACCCTGCTACAGATGCAGACAGTCGCGCTTACAGCTGCTGCCGTTGTACGTGAACGGGAGCAGGGAACTATGGAACAATTGCTGGTCACACCGATCCGTCCACTTGAACTGATGGCGGCCAAAGTAGTCCCCTACTTTTGCATCGCTGTAGTTAATCTGATTACCATCCTCATCACCGGGGTCTTCATTTTCCATGTTCCCTTCCAGGGGAATCTGGCACTTTTCGCTGGCGTGACCTTCCTGTTCATTTTCAGCGGCCTTGGGCTGGGGTTGATGGTCTCGGCAATTTCCGAAAACCAGCGTCAGACCAACCAGCTTGTCATGCTTATCCAAATGCTCGCCCTGGTACTGGGTGGCTTTGTCTTCCCACGTTACACCATGCCGGTCTTCATCCAGTGGGTGGGTGACCTGTTCCCGATGACTTACTTTATTCCCATTTCACGGGGGATAATCACCAAGGGCATCGGCTTGGTCCCGCTCTATAAGAATGTACTGGCTCTGGGCATCTACTTTGTGGTAGTGATGTTGCTGGCAACACGGTCATTCCGCAGGAGGTTGGAATAGTATGAGAAAATCCTTCCAACGCCTGCGTGCTCTGATCTTCAAAGAGATCATCCAGATCGTTCGCGACCGCCGGACGCTTACTCTGATGTTTCTCTTGCCGGTCATTGAACTTTTCCTGTTCGCCTACGCCGTCAAGTTGACGGTGGATCATCTTCCCACTGCCATTTACGATCAAAGCATGGACGTGCGCAGTCGCGACTTTACCTCTGCCTTGGTGAATTCGGGCTATTTTGATATCACCAAGGTGGTTTCCAGCCAGGACCAGGTGATCGCGGCCATCGATGCCGGTGAGGTCAAAGCCGGCATCGTGATTGGCCCGAACCTGGATCAGGAGGTCAATCGTGGCAATGGGCAGGTCTTGCTCATGTTGGATGGTTCTGACTCATTTAACGTTAGTTCGGGTTATAACGCTGCCAGTTTGATTGCCCAGAAATACTCGGTCGACCTGACCACTCAGGCGATCGAAAAAGCTGCAGGGGGGAGCACGATCTCCTCTGAATTATCCGGTTCCGCGATCACCACTGATACACGGGTCCTCTATAATCCCGATATGCGCGATCTGGTTTTCATGTTGCCGGGACTGATCGCTCTGATCATGCAAAACGTTATCCTCTCCTATTCAGGTAATTCCGTGGTGCGTGAACGGGATAGCGGTATCCTCGAACAACTGCTAGCCACGCCGGCACGCCCTCTGGAACGCATCCTGGCCAAATTGCTCTCGAATGGGCTCATGGCTGTGATCGATATGACCGTCATCATGATATTAGGCGTTTTCTGGTTTGGAGTGCCTTTTATGGGGAGCCTGTGGCAGTTTGCTCTGCTTTCCTTGATTTTCATTATTTCCGGCATGGGCCTGGGATTGCTGATTTCCGTGATTTCGAAGAATCAGAATCAGGCGGTGCAATACGTGACCGTCTTCAATCTCTTTTCCATGATCCTGACCGGGTTCATTTATCCGCGTATCAGCATGCCGCAATGGACGCAGTGGGTCGGCAATTTGATCCCGTTGACCTATTTCTTACGCATCGTCCGTGGCATTTTTACCAAAGGTGTTGGAATTACCGTGCTGTGGAGCGACGTGGTTGCACTGGTAGTGTACGCGTTGATCGTGATTTTCGTGGCCGCCTCTGCATTGAAATCCAGGCTGGATTAGAGTTATGACCGAAGAATTTGCCATTTACGCCCATCAATTGACCAAGACCTTCAAGACTTCCCGGGGGTCGATTCTGGCCGTAGATCATTTGAGTTTTGGGGTGAAACCCGGCGAGACCTTTGGTTTGATCGGGCCGGACGGCGCCGGGAAGAGCACGACCACCCGCCTGATGCTGGGTTTGTTGCGCCGCGATTCGGGCGAGAGCCGCTTATTGGGATATGACTGTTTACACGAGATCTATCCTATTCGCGAGCGCACGGGTTATATTGCCCAACAGTTTATTCTGCCTGCGGATATGACCGTGCAGGAAAATATGAATTTCTTTGCCAATTTGCATGGCATCTCGACCGCCGAGAAAAATAAGCGCATTCCTGAGTTGCTGCATTTTGCGGGCTTGAGTGAGTTCACTCAGCGCCTGGCTGGCAAACTCTCCGGTGGCATGAAGAAGAAACTGGCACTGGCCTGCAGCCTGATTCATAATCCCGAGGTGGTTCTACTGGATGAACCTACCCTGGGCGTCGATCCGGTCAGTCGGCGCGAGTTCTGGAATTTGCTCAGCAACCTGCGAAGCGAAAATAACCTGACGATCTTTGTCTGTACTCCATATATGGATGAAGCGGAACGCTGTAACCAGGTCGGTCTGATTTATAAGGGCCATTTGATCGCCTGTGATACTCCAACAGCCATCAAACAAAAAGTTCCCGGCCAGTTGCTGGAGTTTACTCCGCAGCAATTTGTCCCGGCCCGCGATCTGGTCAGCAAGCTCACCGGTGTCCTCGAAGTCCAGACTTATGGGGTGATGTTGCACCTGTTTCTGGATGACCTGGCCCTGCGCCAGCCGCAGATTGAGGTCGCGCTCGCCGCTCAAGGATTGGCATGGAGCGGTATGCGTACCATCGAACCGCGCATGGAAGAGGCCTTCATCAGCCTGATCCATCGCGAGGAGGCTGAGAATGGTTGAGACGAACGCGATCGAAGTAAAGGCGTTGGTCAAACGTTTTGGCGATTTCATCGCCGTGGACGGGGTGAATTTTCAAGTTCACACTGGTGAGGTATTTGGTTGGTTGGGCCCAAACGGCGCCGGTAAGACAACCACGATCCGTATGCTGCTGGGGTTGCTCAAACCTACTTCCGGCGAGATGCGCGTGCTTGGCCTTGATCCGGTGACCCAGATTCAGGAGTTACGCACCCAGGTCGGATATATGTCGCAAATCTTTACTCTGTATAACGATCTGACGGCGCGCGAGAATATCCGTTTTTATGGCAAAGTGTATGGGCTTTCAAAAGGTGAACTGGAGGCGCGCGAAGCGGAGATACTCCAGATGGCAGGCCTGGTCGGGCGGGAGAACACACTCACTGCTAACCTTTCGGGCGGTTGGAAGCAGCGCCTGGCCCTTGGCTGCGCCATCGTACACCATCCCCGCGTGGTATTTTTGGACGAACCGACCGCCGGGGTCGACCCGATCAGCCGGCGCGAGTTCTGGGGCCTGATCTACGCCATGGCAAAAAAAGGTACGACTTTACTGGTGACCACCCATTACATGGATGAAGCCGAATTGTGCCAGCGCGTGGGCTTTATCAGCCTGGGACGCTTGGTAGCCTTGGATTCGCCGGCCAATTTGAAAGTCAATGCCATGCGCGGCCAGGTATTGGAGATCAGTACGCCTGAACCTGAACGTACCATGAAGGTATTGAAGGAAGCCCAGGCCCAGGGCAAGATTCTTTTTAATGAAATTGCCATGTATGGCGCACAGATTCATGCGGTCGTACCGGATGCATCTGCATATCGCGAACAAATTCAGAAAATACTGTCAGCCGAGCATATAGAGGTGACCCATCTGGACTGGATTGCACCAACTCTGGAGGATGTGTTCATTTCGGCTGTGAAATCTTGAGTTGGTGAGAAGGAGCTTTACATGAGACAAAAACGATTAGTACCTGTCCTTGCTGGTGTGGTGTTAGCCATCGTTTTTATAGCAGGATGCACTGCTGGTAGCGGCAATACCACGATCAAAGCGTCGGGAACCATCTCGACGGATACGATCAAGGTCGCTGCCGAGATTAACGGCCAGATTGCTCAGATCAAGGTGAATAAAGGCGACTCCGTGAAGGAAGGGAACATTTTATTCGTACTGGATGACGATGTGGTTAGTGCACAGGCGGATGAAGCCGATGCAGCTGTGCAGGTAGCTCAGGCTGCTGTGGATAGCGCCAAGCAAAATGTAGCCGATGCTCAGGCCCAGGCTGATCTGGCCTTACAGAATGCACGTTTGCAGAACAGCGCGGCTCGCACCAGGGATTGGACGGCTTCTCAACCATCCGATTTCTCCTTGCCGGGTTGGTATTTTCAAAAATCGGAACAGGTGGCTGCGCTGAATGCGGTCATTCAGTCCTCGCAGGATAATTTGGACACGGAAACTGCCAATTTGACCAAGGTGCTCGCCGATGCTTCCAATGAAGATTTTGTCGCTGCCGAAAAACGTCTGGCTCAGGCGCAGCAGAATTACACCGTGACCCAAAACACGCTGGATGCTGCCAAAAAGGCTCTGGATAATTCCAAGTTGGTCGATGCTGCCCAGAAGCTGGCGGATGCTGCCAAAAGTGAACTGGATGCGGCCCAGACTGCCTATGACAAGATGCTCAGCAGTGATGCTGCTAGCAACGTACTCGAAGCCCGCGCCCGTGTGGCCGTGGTCCAGGAAGTTCTGGCGGATGCACAGCAGACCCTGACCACTTACCAGACCGGCGATGATTCTTTGCAGGTAACGGCAGCCCAGGCAGCCCTGGCTGCGGCTCAGGGTGCTCAGCAACAGGCCGAAGCCAATCTCACCCAGACTCTGGCGGCACAATCCTTGGCGAACATTCAACTGGGAAAAGCCACCGTGGTCTCACCCACCGATGGAGTAGTCTTATCCAAATCGGCCAACGAGGGTGAATTTACTTCAGCCGGGGCTACAGTACTCGAAATTGGCAACCTGGACCCGGTTACCTTGACGGTCTACATTCCTGAAGACGAGTATGGGCATATTACGCTCGGACAGGCGACCAGCATCTCAGTCGATTCCTTCCCGGATAAAAGCTTTAGCGGTACCGTGACTTATATCTCGGATCAGGCCGAGTTTACGCCCCGCAATGTACAGACCACCGAAAGTCGCAGCACCACGGTTTATCGCGTCGATATTCAGATTGCCAATCCGGATCACGAGTTGAAGCCGGGTATGCCCGCAGATGCCAAGTTAGAGGTGACCAAATGAATCATCTCAGTTTCATCGGTGTCCGAACGCTGGGTTCGAGCGAATTCGCTGAGGGCAAAGTCTTCACTTCACTCTCAGCAAATTTAAATGAGATTGGTGGAACTGAGTAATTCTTGATTAGCGAGAACTTCTAGTGTAGCGCCGTCAAAGGTGATCTGGTGGGCTTCATTCAGTAAACACACGCGGTCAGCCACGGAGCGCGTCAGCTCCAGATCGTGAGTGGCCAAGAGGATCGTTTTGCCGGAATCTCCCTGCTCGTTGATGAATTCGGTAAGCCACGCCACGGTGCGCGGATCCAGCCCGGCAGCGGGTTCATCGAGGAGCCAGACCTGCGGTTTCAGCGTCAGCAGTGAGGCCAATGCGACCTTCTTCTTCTCCCCGCTCGAGAGTTGGTGCGGAGCCCGCTCGCGCAGTCCCTCGATGTGCAGGGCTTGTAAGGCTTTTTCCACTCTCTCTCGGACTTCTTCCTGTGAGATTTCCAGTTGTAAGGGTGCAAAAGCCACTTCATCGTGTACCGTGGGTAAGAAAAGTTGAACATCGCTGTCCTGAAAGACCAACCCTACCTTGGAGCGGAAGGCGGCGTTGAACGCCTCGTCGCGAAAAACCGCTTCGCCTAGCGTGGTACCGGAATATGCAACCCTGCCGCTGGTTGGGAAATACAATCCATCCAGAATCTTGAGCAGCGTACTTTTACCGCAACCGTTCGCACCCAGCAGAACGATCTTCTCGCCACTGTGGATTTCCAGGTTGATTGAATCCAGTGCCGGTACGGTATTCTCGTAGGCATAAGAGACATTTTCGAGTTTGAATAAGGGAGGCGTAAGATCGAAGGTCAATGAGGATATTCCTTATAAAATAAAATCAGGCAAAGATGAAAAAGGTGATCATCACTGCTAAGCATGCACACATCCCCAGCCCATCCCACCAGTGGAGGTGGAAATCATCCAGCGTGCGCGGGTAGTGGTGGTAGCCCCGGGACTGCATAGCCAGGTACACTTCTTCACTCAGTTGCAGTGATTTACTCAACAGTACCCCACCATTGGCGCCCAGCAGGCTGCGTTCTTCAGAAGGTGACAGGCGCCGCAGTAAACGGCTTTTCCGTGCGACGAACATATCATTGGCTTCGTGGAGAAGCAAATGGATGTAGCGGTAAGTCATGGCGAGGATCAGCACGATCACGTCCGGCAAATGCAACACTCCCAGCGCCTTGAGCACATCGTTCCAGGGCGTGGTCAGGATGAGCAGCGTGGCCAGCGAGATCGAAGTAGTCACGCGCAAGAGGAGGAAGGCCGCTGAGGTCGCTCCGGTACGGGTGATGACGAGAGCGCCGGTCAGCCTCCACAGCACTGGGCCGGGAGTCAGGAATAGTGCCGGTAACGCGATCAGGCTGGTGAAGATCAGCACGAACAGGCAGACTCGCCGTAAAAACGTCGTCAACGGTATTTTTGATAGTACGACCAGGATCAAGGCTGCCAGGAACAAAGACGCGATTTGCCAGAGTTGTTTGTTCGCACTCACAGCGATCAGCAGGCATAAGGTCGCCAGTAATTTAGCGCGCGGGTCAAAGAGTTGCAACAACCCATTTTGACGGGCAATTCGCTCGGCAAACAGCGATTGCTCCAGCGTGCGATTGATATCCGCCAGCGTGCGTTCGACGAAGCTGCTTTGTGGCAATTATTTACCCCGTGATATTGTTACTTTGGCCGGGGATTTCTTCCCGCTTGTGACCAAAAGGGTGAACAGCCAGACCACGATAGCGATGATCACGATGCCGACGGCGGCAGAGAGAATATATCCCAGAGTTGCATTTCCCGACGCAGGCAGATCATAATCGGGCAGCGGGGCAGACCAAAGGTTGGATAATTTGGCCAGGCCCGTGGGGATGATTTTTAACCCCAGACCGACGAACTGCTCGGTTCCCCATTCTCCCCAGGCGGTTCCGGGTGCGAGCAGGCCAATTGGTGAAAGCAAGATCAAAACGATCAGGGTGATCCACAATGGACGCAGGCGGGCCAGGCTGCCCAGTTCGACGGGTACGGGAGATTTCTCCTGATTGATCTGCAAGGCGGCCTGATTGGCGCGCTGAAGATAGGCCACCACAGTTACCGTTACCAGCGCTTCAACCACCGAAGCGATGAGCGCATGCGGAATCACCATGGCCGGGATGGACACGGATAAAGGATAGGGGGTATATAACGGTGTGCCGTTGGCCGTATGAAAGAGCGCCGGTTGAATGCCGAATTCCACCGCGGCAAAAAAGGCAGCTATGGTCAACCCGGCCCAGGCTCCCAGGCCGGCAGACCACAGTCGGCGTTTGGAAGTCAGGGTGATATTCTTCGTGAGGGCGTGATAGATGGCGTAACTCACATATGGCAAAACCACAGCCATATTGAAGCAGTTGGCGCCAAAAGACAGAATGCCCCCGTCGCCGAAGAAAAGCGCCTGGATCAACAAGGCAATCGATACAGCGATGGTGGCAATATCCGGTCCCAAGAGGATGGCGATCAGCGCTCCCCCTACAGCATGGGCTGTCGTTCCACCCGGGATGGGCACGTTGAACATCATGAGCACAAAGGAAAAAGCAGCCAGTAGAGCTACCAGAGGAGCTGTTTTGGCATTGAGCTTTTCGCGTAACTTCATTACCCCGCGCACCCAGAAAGGCAGCACGATGGCAAACATTACGATGCAGGTAATTGGGCTGAGGTATCCATCCGGAATGTGCATGGCTGTCGTCAGCAGCCAACCGCCCAGCAAGCCGAAGTACAATTTCATCACCATAGGGATTCTGGCTAACCAAAATTTCATTTTCATTGCTTGCCACCTCAAATGAGATTTTCGAGATGATTATAATTGCAAATGCAAATATTTGCATTATAAAATAGAATTTTGACATGATTTGTAAAAATTTTAAGAATATTAATCTTTTATAAGACTCGTCCGGATCGACGAGAGCACTCTTTTCGGCTATGCTATAATCTTCTCTTGAAGAATTTCCCCATTGATTGGGGGTAGAGGTGATTATGGTCCTTAAATCAATTGCCGGCGTTTTTGGCGGGAATTCCCATAAACGCGAAATTGAAAAATCTGCGCTGATTGTTGATCAGATCAACGATTATGAAAAAGAGTACGAAGCTCTTGCTGTCGACGAGTTAAAAGCCAAAACAGACGAGTTTAAAGAGCGCCTGGCTCAGGGTGAAACTCTGGATGATCTGTTACCCGAGGCTTACGCTGCGGTGCGTGAAGCAAGCAAACGTACCATTGGTTTGCGTCCTTATGATATTCAAATGGTTGGCGGAATTGCTCTGCACCAGGGAAAAATTGCCGAGATGCGCACCGGAGAAGGCAAGACACTGGTTGCGACCCTGCCCATGTATTTGAACGCCCTCACCGGTAAAGGCGTGCATCTGGTAACCGTCAATGATTACCTGGCTCGGCGTGATGCGCGTTGGATGGCTCCCATCTATCACATGCTGGGAATGTCGGTTGGCGTGCTACAAATGGCTGCGCGCACCGAAAATGGGCGTAAGGCATTTTTGATCGACCTGGACAGTCCCAATGCGCGAGAAGACCTGCATCAGTTGGCGCTGGTCGATCGTGTTGAGGCTTACCGGGCTGATATTACCTATGGTACGAATAGCGAGTTTGGTTTCGATTATTTGCGTGACAATTTGACCATGACCCTTGAAGAACGGGTTCAGCGCGGGCATTATTATGCCGTTGTCGATGAGGTGGATAACATTCTCATCGATGAAGCGCGCACCCCATTGATCATTTCCGGGCCGGCTTCTGAAGATACCGAATGGTCCGTGAAGATGTCGCAGGTAGTACGCCAGTTGCTACCAGAGGATTATGAAGTCAACGAAAAGGACCACCAGGTTTCTCTCACCGAAGTGGGCGAAGTGCACGTCGAGGCCATTCTTGGGTTATCCATCCGCGACCCGGAACGGCCCGAAGATATCACCCTAGAACAGGCGCGCATGCTGGGCTATTTGGAACAAGCCCTGCGCGCGCAACATCTCTATCATCGCAATAAAGATTACATCGTTCAAGGTGGCAAGGTGATCATCGTCGACGAATTCACCGGGCGTTTGATGCCGGGTCGGCGTTGGTCTGAAGGCTTGCACCAGGCCATCGAAGCCAAAGAAGGGGTTAACATCGAGCCTGAAAACGTCACCTATGCTACAGTGACCATTCAGAATTACTTCCGCATGTATGAGAAACTGGCCGGTATGACTGGTACTGCAATTACTGAAGCGGAAGAGTTCTTCAAGATTTACAAATTAGAGGTCCTGCCAATTCCCATGAACCTGGAATACTTGGCCATGCGGGATGACTCACCCTTGAAGCTGGTGGAAAAGAAAGATAGCAAGAATTATCCGGTGCAGTTCTATACCTACCGCAATGAGTCGAGCGGCATTCCGGTATTCTGGCGCCGGCAGGATTATCCGGATCTGGTTTACCGCACCGAAGAAGGTAAATTACGCGCCATCACAGCCGAAGTGATGCATTATTACGTGGTGGGGCAACCGCAATTGGTGGGCACGACTTCGGTCGAGCATTCGGAGCGTCTTTCGCAACGTTTTGGTGCTGAATTATTACGTCGCCTGGCGCAGGTATTGATTCTCCGGGATGCGTGGGTGGAGCACAACAATAAATCCCCAGAAATCGAGATTCCTGAGTTGGCCGGATTGAGCAAACCAATTCAAGACCTGAACACCAACGAACTGCGTCAGCTTTCGCGTCAGGCGGGGATGGATTCCTTCAACATCGATGATCCCGACAACATGAAAAGGTTGTTGCGCATCCTTGACCTGGAGGATACCCATAAAGAACGGCTGATGTCGATTTTGCAGGGTGGCATTCCCCACCAGGTCTTGAACGCGCGCAAACACGATGAAGAATCCCAGATCATTGCCCGTGCTGGCGGTTTTGGTATGGTGACCATCGCCACCAATATGGCCGGCCGTGGTGTGGATATCAAATTGGGCGGTGAACTCACCGAAGAAGTCACAGCCGAAGTCATTCGCGTGCTCGAAGGCGCGGGTGTGGCAGACCCTTACAGCATGACCAACGAAGAACGCCGCCAGGCCTTGCTAAAGTTGACCGAGGAACAATACGGTATCTATGAAGAATCTGTAAAGACCTTTTTGAATTACTTCACCGACATGGAGAAAGTACGTGAACTGGGCGGTCTGCATGTCGTGGGCTCTGAACGCCACGAGGCTCGTCGCATCGATAACCAGTTACGTGGTCGTGCCGCCCGTCAGGGTGACCCCGGTTCTTCGCGTTTCTACCTTTCCCTGGAAGATGAATTGATGCGATTATTTGGCGGTGTGCAGATGGAAAATGTCATGAGCCGCCTGCACGTGGATCAAAGCTTGCCCATCGAGAGTGGTATTCTGGGACGCATGGTCGAACAGGCTCAGGAACGCGTCGAAGGTAACAACTTTGATGTACGTAAACATTTGCTGGAATACGATGACGTCTTGAATGCCCAGCGCAAACGCATTTATGGGGAACGCGATCGTGCTTTATCCAAGGAAGACTTGCACGAAGATGTGATCGAGATCCTGCACAGCGAGTTACAGGAACGTATCCCTGCCGCTCTAAAAGATGAAGAAGGACCCTGGAAGCTGCTGGCCTATCTTGAAGAGGTGCAGCCTTCCATGTTCTTCGAGCAGGAAGGCGTCCGCGTACCATCTTATACGTTGCACTTGGTGATCGAAGAGTTATTTCAGCGGCTGACTAATAAACCTACCGGCAAGAGTGTAAAAAATATTCTGCTTGATCTGGCGAATGAAACCCTGGCTGCAGAAGAAGAGCATATTCTCTCCACCTCGCAAACTCTGCTCGAAAAAACGCGCGCTTCCGCTGAACAGATCCTGCAGGAGCGTTTGGACACTCTGGATATTTACTTTGAGGGGATCGAGACTGGTGGGGAAGAGGGTACTCAACCGCGTCGTCCACAGGAGCAATTGGAGGAACTCTCCAATCTGGTACGCACCCAGTTGCACCTTTCCAGTGATGAATTACGTCGCCTGCCCTCAGCGGATAATGATGTTAAAGAAGATATCGCCGGGCAGATCACCAATGGCTTGACCATGTTGGCCCTGACCCGCATCATCGGCGCCTTCGAGCGACGCCTGGATGACAGCCTTGAGATGCGCCCGGCACAATTGATCGAATTGGATTGGTCGGAAATTCAGGATGGGCTCATGCAGGTGGTGAAGAGCAACCTGGAAAAACGCCATGCTGCCTTGTTGGCGCCAGGAGGCCAACTCAGTCAGAATGCAGATACCCTCCTGGCACGCCTCGATACTGGCGAGCTGGATGAAGATGACCTGGTAGAAATTCTTATGAATCTCTCGGTCGGGAACCGCATGGCGATCGATGCACGTACTCACCAACGGGTCATGCGCAAGGTCACCGTCTTGAACTTCATATTTCTGGCCGCAAAATTACAACAGGATACCTCGAGCGAGGAAATTACCCGCCTGATCCTCAACCATCTGGAAGAGGTCCAGGAAGAGCTGGAAGTCGTCTGGGGGAAGATGGAATATGAGCGCTTCCGCCTGGCCGATGTGCCCTTATCGAATTTGGATGCCAAAATCAAGCAGGCTTTTGCCAATGAATTAGGTCAAGAACGGGCGGCCGCTCTGGAATCTCAAAGACTGGATGCATTGAGCGATGAAGAGCAAGATATATTGGCTGCAATTTTAGGCCGTCGCATTCAGAACGGTATCTACCGGCACATTCTCGTTACCGTCATCTCTGAGTTGTGGGTAGACCATCTGACAAAAGTGGACGCCTTGCGCGTCTCGATTGGCCTGGAGGCCTTTGCCCAGCGCGACCCGTTGGTGCAATACAAGAGCCAGGCTTCTGAGATGTTTAAAGAACTGCTCAGCGAGATACGCGCGGGCGTCATCAGTCGCATGTTCCTCTTCCAACCCAGGCGGGCGACGGCTGCCGGGAATGAGGAAAGAAACATCCCGGCGGTCTCCGCAGAGTCGGTCGGAGCCGTAAAAGAGACTATCGAACAGAAGAAGAAGCGCAAGCGGCACTGAAAGAGTTTCTATGGACCTCAAGCCTTTTCAACTGGAACGCTATTTCGCAAAGTACGAGTTCAGCACGAAGTATTTGCTGTGCTGCTCGGATTGCGAGTCAGTGACCATTGGCGACCTGCTCAAATTGGAGCCGGATGCGACTGAACGCTTTCAGCAACATTGGCTGGGTTATACCGAATCGACGGGAGCCACTTCTCTACGCCAGGAGATTACGCGCCTGTATTTAGGCATCACCCCGGAACGAATTTTGGTTCATAGCGGTGCCGAGGAAGCCATTTTCCTCTTCATGCACGCCCTGCTTAAAGCGGACGATCATGTCATCGTGCATTGGCCCTGTTACCAATCTTTATCCGAAGTAGCACAAAGTATCGGCGCTGAGGTGACCTTCTGGCACGCCCATGAAGAGGCCAATTGGGCGCTCGACCTGGATGAGCTCAAGGCAGCGATACGCCCCAATACGCGCGCCATCGTGGTCAATACCCCGCATAACCCCACCGGCTACCTGATGCCCCGCGAAGAATACTTAGCGCTCAACCGGTTGGCGCAGGAGCGCGGCATCGTGCTCTTTTCGGACGAAGTTTACCGCGAGTCAGAATATTCCCTTGCAAACCAGTTGCCTTCTGCCTGCGAGGTCAACCCGCTGGCGGTATCGCTGGGGGTGGTTTCAAAGACCTACGGCCTGCCCGGGTTGCGTATTGGCTGGGTGGCTACCCAAAATTCTGAAGTTTATCAGCGCATGGCTGCATTAAAGGATTACACCAGCATCTGCAGCAGCGCTCCCAGTGAGTTTTTGGCCGAACTGGCGTTGCGCCATCGCGAGACTTTGGTCGGGCGCAATCTGGAAATCATTCAGTACAATCTGAGGGTTCTGGACGGTTTCTTTGCCCGTCATCCGGATCGATTTACCTGGGTGAAGCCCATTGCCGGCCCCATTGCTTATCCGCAATTATTCGGTGCCAATATAGAAACTTTTTGCCACGATCTAGTCACCCGCCAGGGAGTTTTGCTGTTACCCGGCACTCTTTACAGGGATGAGAGCAATCACTTCCGCATCGGCTTCGGGCGTAAAAATCTGCCGGAGGCTGTGGAGCAGTTGGAGCAATATTTATCTAATCGGTCGAGATGAAAAATAAAAGCCAGGTGAATTTAGCCGATTGACAGTTTGAATTCTTGTTCTTGTATCGGTAATTATTCCATGATATACTAAGTTAGCAATTAGGAATTGCTTTGGAATTGTTCTCAGTTTGCCTGAATTCTACCCAATCCAGCAAACACCCACTCCCTTACAAAACAATCAATTCTATCAACAAATCCCTGCCTACGCAGGGGAAAACCGCTCACATATTCTAAATTCATGGATTCTATATAAATGAAAATAACCGAAATGGAAGACGCCTCCCTGGCTGCATTACGCCAAATTGCCGAAGGATTGAATATCCCTAACGCCAAACGGTTGAAGAAGGAGAACTTGATTCTCAATATTCGCCGGACGGAAGCGGAACAGGAAGGCCTCGAGGTCAGGGGCGGTGTATTGGAAATCACTCCCGAAGGAGTCGGTTTCTTGCGCACCAATTACTCCATCGGCCCAGATGATGTATATGTCTCGCAGGCGCAATTGCGTCGCTATGATCTACGCATGGGAGACTTTGTCATGGGAGTGGTACGTCCGCCCCGTGATGCTGAGCGGCACTATGGCTTGCTCAAAGTCGAATCCATCAACATGCTGACTCCTGAAGAGATTCACGGCCGGCCCTCTTTTGAGAACCTGGTGCCGATCTTTCCGGAGAAGCGCTTTGACCTGGAAACAGATCAATCCATTCTTTCCTCCCGTCTGATCAATCTCATAGCTCCTATCGGCCGCGGTCAGCGTGGAATGATCGTATCTCCCCCGAAAGCCGGCAAAACTACCATTTTGAAACAACTCGCCAACTCGATATCCGCTAATAATTCCGATGTTCATCTCATTATTGCCTTGATTGGTGAGCGCCCGGAAGAGGTCACGGATATGGACCGCTCGGTGGATGCCGAAGTGGTTGCCTCGACCTTCGACGAACCTGTCAACTCTCATGTCCGCACCGCCGAGATCACCCTGGAACGCGCCAAGCGTCTGGTGGAGATCGGACGGGATGTGGTAATATTGATGGACTCGCTGACCCGATTGGCGCGGGCGTATAACCTCGTGGTCAATCCATCCGGACGTACCTTGTCTGGTGGTATGGATCCCTCGGCGCTTTACCCACCCAAGAAATTCTTTGGGGCAGCCCGCAATATCGAAGGCGGAGGTAGCTTGACCATCATCGCGACTGCACTGGTCGATACCGGCAGCCGTCTGGATGATGTGGTATACGAAGAGTTTAAAGGCACAGGAAATATGGAACTTCATCTCTCCCGCCGCCTGCAGGAACGTCGAATTTTCCCCGCCATCGATCTGGAGCGCTCCTCGACCCGCCGCGAAGAACTTCTTCTCGGCCCCGATATTTTGCAGCGAGTCTGGTTGATGCGGCGCATGTATCTGCAAATGATTGGAACGCCTCCCCAGGGTGCTGGCATGGATTCTGCGGTGGCTACTGAAGCCATCTTGCAGAAAATTGCCAAGACGAAGAACAATCAAGATTTCCTGGAGAGTTTGACGGAGGATCAGTGAGTTCAAAAAAAATGACTCCAGAAAAACCTGCCGAAGAGGTCGCAAAGCCCTCTCCAAAAAGGAATTTTCCGTGGAAGGCAGTGGTTTCCTGGGGCGCAACAGCTTTATTGGTTGGTGTCTTGTTGCTGGTTTTATTCCGAGGATCCGCGTTCGCGAAGGTTAATTCTCCAACTGCAACTGCCGGATTCGCTCCAACACCCTTGAATATTACTTTACCCACTCCGCTGGCCCGGGAGGCCAGCGGAGTAGTCGATGTTTCGCGCAATCCCAATGTCGACACGAAAATTCCGGATGGAGTCAGACAATCGGTCATACACTATACCGTGCAAGAAGGCGATTCTATCTTTAGCATCGCCAAACAGTTCAATTTGAAACCCGAATCCGTGCTGTGGGCCAATGACGATTATTTCGGCGGCAACCCAACCACTCCCTTGAGCATCGGCGTCGACCTGATCATTCCCCCCACCGACGGCATTATGTACACCTGGAAGCAGGGTGACAGCCTGACCAAAATTGCCGATCAATATTCTGCCAATGTTTCCTCCATCGTGAGTTGGCCCTCGAATCATCTCGAAATTACCGACCCGGTGATCGCTCCGGGAGCCTTGGTGATGATCCCGGGCGGCTCGACAATAATCCAATCCTGGATTCAGGTTGTGGCTTATACTGCCAAATCCGGCGTCACCCAAAAAGTGGCCGGCCCTGGCGGCTGTGCCGCTCAGGATTCCGGCTATACAGGTTCCACGGCTTTCATCTGGCCGAGCGCCAACCATTTCCTTTCCGGCTTTGATTTCACCAGCTACCACAAAGGCATCGATATCGCAGCCAATACCGGCGACCCGGTCTGGGCCTCTGATAGCGGCACCGTGGTTTATGCCGGCTGGAACGATACCGGCTACGGCAACATGGTCATGATCGACCACAACAATGGTTATGCGACTCTTTATGGTCATTTATCTCAGATTTACGTCTCCTGCGGACAGGGTATCCTGCAAGGTACTCCGCTGGGCGCTGCCGGCGCCACCGGTAACGTCACCGGCCCTCATCTGCATTTTGAAGTGCGTCTGGACGGCGGTTTCGTGAACCCCCATTACGTGCTGCCCTAGTTTATTTCTTTACAAAAAGCAAAAACCCGGTTTCGAAAAAAGAAACTGGGATTTTTTATTTCACAAAACATTCGGCGGGTCCACAGTTAACTCTACTTCTACGTCCTTCGGCCGCCAGGTATTGACGGGGTGTTCGCCCAACAGTGGAGTGAATTCCCAACCGCGTAATAGAATTTGCCAGCGATATGCCCCGGCCACTCGCGAATAGAAACAGGGCACCGGGCCGATCATTTCCAGAGCCTTTCCCTGGATCCAATGTTCAAACTTTTCGCCGACCTGTTCAGCGGCTTGTTGAACCTGTGTTGCCTGAGAGTGCCGGAATTCGATCCGTAATAACCGTGAAAATGGAGGGTAATTGGTCTTTCGCCTGAGAGCCAGCTCTTCCTCGTAAAAACCGTCCAGGTCGTGCAGTGAAGCAAAGCGAATGGCATAATTTTCAGGATGGAAGGTCTGGAAAATGGCTTTACCGCCCTTGCTGCTGCGCCCGGCCCGGCCGGCAACCTGGCTGAGGATCTGGAACGTGCGTTCACTGGCCCGAAAATCGGGTAGGTTCAGGCTGACGTCGGCCAACACCACCCCCACTAGTGTGACCAGGGGGAGATCGAGACCTTTTGCAAGCATCTTGGTGCCGATGAGAATGTCAGCGCGGTGCTGGCTGAAATGATCCAAGATCAGGTCGTGTGCGCCTTTAAACCGGGTGGTGTCCGTGTCCCAACGCAACACCCTGGCTTGCGGAAATTCCTCCACCACTGTTTTTTCCAGGCTCTCGGTGCCCAGGCCAAATTGACGGATATTCGGACCGCCGCAGTCCGGACACTTATGCGGCAGTTGCCTTTGGTAACCGCAGATGTGGCAGAGTAGCACGTTAGAGGTGGCATGAAAAGTCAGTTGGGTGTTGCAGCGAGGGCAGCGCAACACGTAACCGCAATCACGGCAAAAGACATAGGTCGCTGAACCGCGCCGGTTGAGAAATAATATCGCCTGTTCATTTTGCTTTAACGCTTCATTCATGGATTGGCGCAAGGCAGTGCTCAAAACGGAGCGATTTCCTGCTTTCAGTTCGTTGCGCATATCAACTACCTGCACAGGGGGCAGGGGAAGCGTGCCCGGGTCAGAGGCAGCGTCAGTAGTCGTTGGTTGGTGGGCGAGAATTCGCTCGGGTAGCCGAAGTTCATGCCATTTTTCTCGGCGTGCCCGGTATAGCTGCTCCACGTTGGGGGTGGCCGAGCCCAACATTAATGGAACATTTGCCAGGCGCGCGTAGGTGATCGCAGTCTCGACAGCGGAATAATGCGGGCGAAAGTCATCTTGAAAATAGGATTCGTCGTGGCATTCGTCGACAACGATCAACCCTAATGCCGGTACGGGGCTGAAGAGGGCGCTGCGTGCGCCTACCACGACTGGAAGTGATCCGTTGCGAATGCGCCGCCAGGTGTCGAAACGTTCACCTGCGGAAAGGCCTGAGTGTACCATGGCTACTTTTCCCGGAAACCGGGCGTAAAAACGTCTTACCGTCTGTGGGGTGAGTGAAATTTCAGGGACCAGGATGATGGCTTGTTTGCCCTGGGTCAGTGCAATGTCTACGGCGCGCAGGTAAAGTTCGGTCTTGCCTGAACCGGTGACTCCGACCAGCAGGTTCATCTTTTGGCTGGTGGAATTGACGAATTGAGGTTCCAGTTGCTTCCAGACAGACGCCTGCCCTGGGGTCAGGGTGGGGGCGGTCTGCAGGATTAGGTTCATTTCACTCAATGGATCGCGCCAGAATTCACTTTCTCCAAGCACGACGAGTTCCATCTCGGCCAGGGTTTGCAGATCGGCCGAATTGGCTCCGGTCTCTGCGTAGATCATGGAAAGGTCTACCGGACCAGCTTCCTGCACCAACAGGTGAATGACTGCCTGTCTCCGTGCCAGTACATTCTCCTGTGAGCGCCGTCCAGAGGATGGGTTTTCGAGAAGCTGTAATGCTTTCGGGAGTGGGGCGCTCAGCACCGCTGTGCGAATTTGCCGGGCGTGAATGGAGGGTGGTTGCAGCACGGGTTGTGAACTCACCAAACCATGTTTGACTAGGCCGGCCAGGCTTTCGCGCCAGCGCACATGCGGAAAAGCCAGATCCAGTTGGCGGCCGCGTAATTCACCGCGTTTCTGTAGAACGGCAATAATGCGTAGTTGCAGCGGAGTGAGCGCTTCTTCTGTTGGGGGAGGCGGTACTAAGCGGACGAGGATGTCGACATGTTGGCTGAGTCCGGGGGGGAGCATCAGGCCGAGACATTCCGAGAGCGAAGCTAGGTTGAGTTCAGCCATGCTCGCAGCCAGTTCGATTTGCATGGGCGTGACCACCGGTATAGGGTCGATCAAACCGATCACCTCGCGGATTTCGGGTACGGCCGGTTCGCTGATTTCCTTGACAACGATTCCCTGAGCCATTTGTTTGCCGAATGGAACGGTCACCAGCGAGCCTGCTGTCACCTGATCCTGTAATGCCGGGGGCAGTTGGTAATCAAAGGTATCAAATACTTGGGCGATGTTGACTGCTACCCGTATGAATTTTGGCATGGTTTCCTGTTTCGGAAGCTTATTTGCTAATGACTGCAGCGCCGTAGCCGACCACCTGCGATTGGTCGTGGGTGGTATCTGCAGAGGTGCTATGGTGCAGCAAGGTGACCTGTTTGGCACCCAGGGCTTTGGCGGCCCAAAGCACCACTGCAACTGCTCCGTGACCGCAGGCATAGCCGGTATTCTCTTTTTCAGCGTGCAAAACGCCTTCAGGGGAGAGCGCCTGGATCTGGCTCAACATGTGCTTATCCAGAATTTCGGCCTGGGTGAGCGTGAAAAAGTGTGAAAGGTCAGTACTGGCTACCAGCAGCACTTTTTTCCCCCGAATGACTTCTGCCAGGGAGACTGCGAACTGCTGCAACATTTCAGGATCGTCAGCCCGGATCATGAGTGGTAACAGGCTGAAGGGGCTTGCCAGGGCACATTGTAGGAATGGCAACTGGATTTCAAGGGAATGTTCACGGTCGTTGGCGATGGAGATCAAGCGATAATGATACTTTTCCTGAATGGTGGCGTTTAGTTGTTCCAGAAGTTCGCGATCGATGGTGACATTCCCCAGCGGTGTGGAATAAGAGTCGTGGGCAGAGGTGATCAGCGGGTAGGGGAGATACTCGTGCAGTGGGGAAGCCACCACGACCAGATCGTAACTTTTCCCTTTCACGCAACGATAACTGTATCCGGCAGTCGGCCCGGAATAGATGTAGCCGGCGTGCGGAGAGATCAGGCCGACGAGTTCACCGGGAATTTCAGGGGTACTGGCATTATCGATGAATTTGTTCACCTGGGTCTTTAAAACTTTTTCGTTTCCGGGATACCACGAACCGGCGATGGGGGAAGGTCGAACTGCCTGAATAGTTGGCATAAGCAAATCCTTTGAACTTCTTTATTATACAGGCGCATGAGAGTAAGAATAAAAAAGAATCTTTGCATGCAAAGATTCTTTTAAAGAGTTCAAGGTTCATACACTACTTCTGTAAGAAATCCCAAGGATTGACATAGCCGCCGTCTTTGCGCAACTCAAAGTGCAAGTGCGGTCCGGAAGAATTGCCGGTTGACCCCATTAAAGCCACTGTCTCCCCCCGGATCACATCATCAGCACAATTGACCAGGATGCGATCCAGATGGCCATAGACCGATTGCCAGCCGTCACCATGATCGATGATGAGCAGATTGCCGTAGCCGTCATTGTTCCAACCGTCGTAAACCACCACTCCGTCATCCACTGCATAGATCGGGTAATCCAGTTTGCCGGCGATATCGATGCCGTGATGAATGGCTGTGTAATCGTAACCCGAAAGATAATGGTCAGTGGACGGCCACAGATAAGGCGCTCCGGTGCCAACTGCGCCGGAAGTGATCTTTCCGCAAAATCCTTCGCCGAAACTGGTGGCTTCTGCCGGTGTATCCCGGCTGACCTGGGGTAACCAGTCGACGTTGCCCGCATTTCCATTTGGCACGAAGATCATGGTGCCGGTAGGAATGTTGGGTAATGACCAATCGCCGATTGTGTTCGGGTCCAGCTTGTTCCCTGCCCAGGAGACGATGTCTTGCGCGGTGACGCCGTAATTCTTGGCGACTCCATTGAGGCCGTCTCCGTACTGCCAGATGTAAATGACTCCATCCTCCGGTGGAATATAGATCTGCATGCCCGGATAGAGGGCATCCGGAAGAGCGCCAAGCGTATAGCGGTTACTCCACATGACCGATTCCGGTTGTAAACCGAAGGCGCCGGCAATTCCGAAGATATTATCCCCTTCTTTTACGATATAGGTGATGATATCGGTACGCGGTTTTGACGGTATATTGGTGTGAATCTGCGGCAGGCGGGAGATGCCGAAACTGCTCTGCAATGCGACGAATGCGCTGCTCTGGGCGTCCGTGGTTTGAATTGGCAATATCGTCGATTGAACCGTGGGTGTACTGGCAAGGGCAACGGCCGAAGCCGGTGTACTTTTTAAGAAATATTTACCCATGACCCAAACGACGGCCAGTACCAGGATCAGGGCAAAAACGCCGGTGAGAACGCGCAACGTGGTCTCACCCAACCCAAGTAAGAGCAGGCGATCCCATAGCTCGCGCCAGTTGTGGGGGATACGTTTCGGTTGTTTGTTATCGGATTGAACCGGGTCTTCATCTTCCGGATGAAGTACCGGATTTGAAGGCGGATTGTTTGGCATATTTGAAAACCTCAGAATCGCATCATATCAGATATGTCAAGGGTGGTCAAGAAAGTGAATTTGTCGGCTGTGGCCGCCGGAAGGCCGAATTTATGGGATTATTAATTCTTTATCAGAACTTTTCTACCCGACCTTGCTTTGCTTGACTCGATATTTTGCGCATGGTATGATTATTATCACTGTTTTAGCACTCGAAACCGTCGAGTGCTAAAGGAAAAGAATGAACGAATTAAGCGAACGACAACGATTAATCCTGTCTCTGGTTATCCACGAGTACATTCGTACGGCAACACCGGTGGCTTCGAAACACATGGTGGAGCAGTACAATCTGGATTTCAGTTCTGCCACCGTTCGCAATGAACTGGCTGAACTGACCGAGAAGGGCTACTTGCGCCAACCGCATCTTTCGGCCGGGCGTGTGCCCACCGAAGAGGGTTACCGCCTGTTCGTGGGCACCCTGGTACAGGATATCGAATTACCCGAATCCATGCGGCGTACGATCAGCCACCAGTTTTATCAGATGCGTCAGGATGTCGAACAATGGACTCGGCTGGCGGCTTCAGTATTGGCTCTCCAATCGCGCGGTGCTTCATTGGTGACCGTGCCGCATCCGGACCAGGCGCACTTCAAACACATGGAATTAATCATTTCACGCGGCCGGCAAGTGTTGATGGTACTGGTGTTGATGGGGGGTGAAATTCTTCAGCACCTGATCATGTTGGCCGAGCCGGTCAGCCAGGAGCGTCTCTCGGAAGTAGCCGATTTGTTGACGCATTTGCTCAAGAATTTATCGGTAGAACAGATCATATCCGTTTCCCAAGAAATGGATGTGCTTGAAAAAGAGATCTTTGATATGGTCGTGGATGAGATGCAGCAGGCCGATTCGCTGGTTTCCGGCGAAGTTATCCTGGATGGCATCACCAATGTGCTTGCCGAGCCGGAATTTGCCGGGTCGGAAGAAGCGCGGCGGGCTTTACGTGTATTGGAAGAAAAACCGCTCTTGCAGCATTTGCTCTCGCAAACGATTTTAAATAATCCCACAGCGAATGGCGTGCAGGTATTGATTGGCGGTGAAGGTGCCTGGGACTCACTCAGCCAGTGTTCCGTGGTGCTGGCACGCTATGGAACTCCCGGGTTGGCGACCGGCACGCTGGGCGTTTTAGGCCCCATGCGCATGCCTTATGGACGGACAATCTCGATCGTGCGTTTCCTTTCTGGTTTGTTGAGCGACCTGGTGAACGACACGATGGTTGAATAAAGCTGCTTGGCAGAGGTGATAATGACTGAAGAAGAGAATATTCCCAAAGAAGAAGATCCCAATTCTTCTTCCGCTGAAAAAATAGAAGAAGCCATGTCTCACGAGAAAAAGGCTGAGACAGGTGCTCATGTCGCACATCATGACCATGAAAAGTTGAAGGATGCTCTCCTTAAAGCCCAAACGGATTGCCAGGCCAACCTCGATGGCTGGCAACGGGAGCGGGCGGAATTTTCAAATTACAAAAAACGCATCGAACGCGAAAACGCCGTACTCAATCAGACCATTACCGGTTCGGTGATCAAGAAATATCTGGTTATTTTGGATGATCTGGAGTTGGCCTTAAAAAATAGACCGACCATCGGCGAAGGCGTTGCCTGGGCCAATGGCATCGAATTGATCGTCCGTAAATTGCAGGGAATCCTTGATTCTGAAGGCGTCGAACGGATCAATGAAAACAAGGTCATGTTCGACCCTAATTTGCACGAAGCGATTTCAAATGAAGAAAACCCCGACTTTACCTGTGGGGAAGTGATCGAAGTTGTTCGTCAAGGATATAAACTTGGCGACCGAATCCTGCGCCCTGCTATGGTGCGCGTAGCTCGATAATCAGGAGGAATTCATGGGAAAAATCATTGGTATCGACCTGGGCACAACGAACTCGGTTGTAGCGGTTATGACCGGTGGTGAGCCGCTTGTGATCCCATCGGCTGAAGGGGAACGACTTGTCCCTTCTGTCGTGGCAGTCAACAAAAATCACGAACGTATCGTCGGTCGCACCGCACGTAACCAGGCCATCGTCAATCCGGAGAATACGATCTTCTCCATTAAACGGTTCATGGGTCGCAAATTCAGTGATCCTGAAGTGCAACGAACCATCAGCCGTGTGCCTTACAAGGTCACCGCTGCGGGGAATGGCGACGTGCGCGTCGTGATGGATGGTAAAGAATACAGCCCTCCTGAAGTCAGTGCTATGATTCTGGGCAAGTTAAAAACGGACGCAGAAGCATATCTGGGCGAGACTGTCACCCAGGCCGTGATCACCGTGCCGGCTTATTTCAACGATGCCCAGCGCAATGCCACCAAGGATGCAGGGAAAATTGCCGGCTTGGAAGTGTTGCGCATCATCAATGAACCAACGGCTTCTTCCCTGGCTTACGGTCTTGACAAGAAGAAGAATGAAGTCATCGCTGTCTACGATCTGGGCGGGGGCACATTCGATATCTCCGTGCTCGATGTTGGCGATGGTGTCTTTCAGGTGCGTTCCACCAATGGTGATACCTTCCTGGGCGGTGATGATTTCGACCAGCGCATCATGGATTATTTGATCGACGAATTCAAGCGCAGCAACGGTATCGACCTGCATTCTGACCGGCAGGCACTGCAGCGCTTGAAAGAATCTGCCGAAAAAGCCAAGATTGAACTTTCCACCGTGCAGCAGACGGAGATCAACCTGCCATATATTACTGCTGATGCCACTGGACCCAAACATTTGGTCATGACCTTGACGCGCTCCAAGTTGGAGCAATTGACTGGCGATCTCGTGCAAAAGACCCTCGATCCCATTCGCCATGCTTTGACGGACGCCGGTCTCAAAGCCAGCGATATCAATGAGGTGGTGCTGGTGGGAGGCATGATCCGAATGCCAGCCGTCCAGGAAGCTGTCAAACGCGAATTTGGCAAGGAACCCCATAAGGGTGTCAACCCTGACGAGGTCGTAGCCGAGGGTGCAGCCATCCAGGGTGGGGTGCTGGGCGGCGAGGTCAAGGATATTTTGCTGCTGGATGTCACCCCTTTGACGCTCTCGGTCGAGACTTACGGTGGCATTTCCACTCCCATCATCGAGCGCAATACGACCATCCCAACCCGCAAGAGCCAGGTTTTCTCCACCGCTTCCGATGGCCAGACTCAGGTGGAAATCCATGTTTTGCAGGGCGAACGCCCCATGGCCGTGGATAACAAATCGCTGGGCAAGTTCATCCTCGACGGCATTCCTTCTGCTCCGCGCGGTATTCCTCAAATTGAGGTCACCTTTGATATCGATGCCAATGGCATCATCAACGTCACCGCACTGGATAAGGCCACGAACCGTAGCCAGCACATTACCATTACTGCTTCCAGTGGTCTCAGTGAGTCAGAAATTCAAAAGATGAAGACCGAAGCCGAGGTTCATGCCGAAGAAGACCGCAAGCGCAAGGAGATGGTCGAAACCAAAAATACTGCCGATAACACCATCTATACCGCTGAAAAAATGCTCAAGGATGGCGGGGAGAAGATCCCTGCTGAGCTAAAAAAGGAAGTGGAAGACGGCATCGCCAAGGTTCGTACCGAAGTGACCGGCGAAAACAACGACGCCATCCATAGTGCCGTGGAAGGGCTTAATCAGAGCATCCAAAAGATTGGCGCAGCCATGTACACCCAACCGGGAGGGGCAACCGAAGAACCGCAACCAGATCAACCCGGCGGTGATGCTGCCGGTGGAGCGCAATCTGGACCAACTGGTGGCAATCAGGCCCCCGGCGGAGATTCTGGCGATGTGGTCGATGGTGATTTTAAGTCTGTCTGAGAGAGGGTTCTGATAACGACTCATAACAGGTCAGGACGTTTTGAGGGCTTCTTCAAAGTGTCCGCCTGTTTTTGGTTTATTGGATTCAAGGTGAAATACGAGTGACGACGCAACGTGATTATTATGAAATATTGGGAGTTTCCCGCAACGCCTCGCCGGATGAGCTGAAGACGGCTTTCCGTACCCTGGCCCGAAAATATCATCCTGACATCAACAAGGAACCGGATGCTGAGGAACGCTTCAAAGAGATCAACGAAGCTTATGCGGTTCTCTCTGATCCGACCAAGCGTCAGGCCTACGATCAGTATGGCCATGCCGGTGTCAACAACACGGGTGGCGTTCCCGATTGGTCGAACATGGATTTTGCCGATATCTTCGGTGAATTCTTCGGTTTTGCCACCGGCACTTCGCGCCAACGGCAAAATGCTGCTCGCCGTGGCACCGATTTGAGTTATACGGTTAATCTGGCGTTCGAAGAAGCCATTTTTGGCGTCGATAAAGAGATCGAGATTACCCGCGACGAGGTTTGCTCCACCTGCAAAGGAAAGGGAGCTGAACCCGGTACATCGGTCACCCGCTGTGCCACGTGTAACGGCCGGGGAGAGGTGCGCCAGGTGCACCAGACTTTCCTTGGTTCTATGGTGCAGGTGGTGACCTGCCCGACCTGTAGCGGGCGCGGCGAGGTCATTTCGACCCCTTGCCATACCTGCCGCGGACGGGGCTTGGAGCGCAAAACGGTCAAAAAGACCATCTCCATCCCTGGGGGCGTCGACAACGGCACCCAGATGCGTCTGGCCGGTGAAGGTCAGCCCGGGGTCAACAATGGTCCCAATGGTAACCTATACATCGAGATTCGCGTCAAGGAACACAAGTTCTTCCACCGCAAGGGGAATGACCTGCTTTTGGATTTGAATATCAACGTGGCTCAGGCCACCCTGGGCGCCGAGATCAACGTGCCTACCATCGACGGGACGGCGAAATTGAATATCCCGGCAGGCACCCAACCGGGCAAGGTGTTCACTTTGCGCGGCAAGGGCAGCCCCAGCGTGCATTCGAGTACACGTGGTGACCAACTGGTGATCATCAACGTGGAAACCCCCACCCATTTGAATGCCGATCAGCGAAAATTATTCGAACAACTGGCCACTACTTTGGGAACCGAAGTGAGACCGCAGGAAAAGAGCTTTTTAGATTATCTCAAGGAGGTCCTCGGTGGCTGAGATCAAGTGGTTGGAAGTCTCACTGCTGGTCGATGGCGAATTGGGCGAGGCGGTTGCGGAAGTACTCGATCGCTATACCTCTGGCGGAGTTGTTGTGGAAAGTGGCGTTACATTCGTGAATGATGAAGATGAAGGTACGCCCTCCGGCCCGGTGAAAGTGTATGGCTACATCATCAATGATGCCAATATCGAAGAGAACCGCCACCGTGTGGAAGAAGCGTTGTGGCATTTGCATACCATTCGTGAGTTGCCTCAGCCGCAATTCAAACCCATCGCGGACGAAAACTGGATGGCAGCCTGGAAAGAACATTACCACCCCATCCCCATCGGTAAGAAACTGCTCATTCTGCCCGCCTGGATCAAACAGGAAGATACCTCGCGGATCGCTGTCAAGATCGATCCCAGCATGGCCTTCGGTACCGGTACTCACCCTTCCACACAACTGTGTCTGGAACTGGTGGAACAATATACCAAACCGAAACACCCGGTGATCGATATCGGCTGCGGTTCGGGTATTCTCTCCATTGCCGCGCTCAAATTGGGTGCCAGCCATGCCCTGGGCGTGGATATCGACGCTGCCTCCATCAAGGCAACAGGCGAAAACTCCGCCGCCAATGATGTACTGGAGCATGTAGAGACCGGACTGGGCTCGGTTGCCGAGATAAAGGCGGGCCAGTTCTCGATCAAACGAGCTCCTGTAGTGCTGGCCAATATACTGGCCCCCGTTCTGATTCGCCTTTTCAACGTCGGCATGGCTGATCTGGTCGAACCCGGCGGCGTTATCATCTTGGCCGGGATTCTGGCCGAGCAAGCCGATAACGTGCTGGAGTCCGCCAGCGACCACGGTCTTACCTACGTCGAACGCCGTCAGATCGGCGACTGGGTGGCGCTGGTGTGCAAGAACGAGTAAGGCTGAAAAGTAACCGGTCATTGTTTATTATTCAGGAGGTAACATGCATTACCGTCGTTTAGGACGCTCAGGATTAAAGGTAAGCGAGATTTCTTTAGGCTCATGGATCACTTTTGGCAATCAGATCGAAGAAGGCACCGCTGCCACTTTGATCCACGAGGCCTTTGAACAAGGTATCAACTTTTTCGATAATGCCGATATGTACGCCAATGGCAAATCCGAGCTCGTGATGGGCAAAGCCATTGCTGACCTGCCGCGCGAGGAATTGGTCATTTCCAGCAAGGTCTTTTGGCCGACCGGCAAAGGTCCAAACGGGCGCGGACTCTCGCGCAAGCACGTCACCGAATCCATTCACGCCAGCCTCAAGCGCCTGGGAACTGATTATGTCGACATGTACTTCTGCCACCGTTTCGACCCGGATACCCCCGTGGAAGAAGTGGTGCGCACCATGACCGATCTCATCAGCCAGGGCAAGATTTTATACTGGGGTACTTCGGAGTGGGAAGCCGCCCAGGTGATGGAAGCCTATGGCATCGCCCGTCAGTATGGTCTGGTTCCCCCCAGCATGGATCAACCGCAATACAACCTCTTTCATCGCAAGCGGGTGGAAGACACCATCATGCCCATTTGCCGTGAGTTGGGGCTGGGTTTGACCACTTTCAGCCCGCTGTATTATGGCATCCTCACCGGCAAGTACAACGATGGCGTCCCCCAGGGCAGTCGCGCCAGCCTGGATGTTTTTGCCTGGATTCGCGACCGCATTACCCCCGAGCGCGTCAATATCGTCAAGAGGCTGACCGAAGTCGCCCGCGATCTTTCGATCACCCCCTCGCAGTTGGCCATCGCCTGGATTCTGCGGCGCAAGGAAGTTAGCAGTGTCATCACCGGTGCTTCCCGCCCCGAACAGCTCGACGAGAACCTGGGCGCCTCCGAGGCCTATGAGCGCTTCACCGAAGCCGATATCGACCGCATCTTCGATTGTCTGGGCTCGTATCAGGAGTAAAGGCATTTATCTACGAATTACGTGAATTTTCTCTAATGAAAATCAAAAAACCTTGAAAAGCGATCATGACTTTTCAAGGTTTTTGAATTAAAAAATTTGTGCCAATTAGTGGACTCTACATTCGCATCCATTAATAGATTATGATCTCAGCTTTGCGCCCAGTTCCATATCCAGCCGCTTGATGATCTTACCGCGCAGTTGCTTGACCTCGTCGTCCTTGAGTGTACGGTCTGGGGCCTGATAGGTCAACGAGTAGGCCAGGCTCTTCTTGCCCTCACCCAGCGCCTCGCTACGGAAGAGGTCGAACAGGCGCACCTCTGAGAGCAGCTTGCCGCCGGTCTGGCGGATGAGCCCTTCCACTTTGTCCGCGGGGACGGTCTCATCTACTACCAACGCCAAATCCTCGAGGACTGGCGGAAAAGTGGGCAGATCCGTGGTCTGATATAGTGGGGGAATGAGCGTGAGCAATAGATCCAGATCCAATTCGGCGCACAGGACGGCAGACTTGTAGGTACTCGGCCAGTCAAAATGTTCGCGTACGCGCGGATGCAATTCGCCGAAGACGCCGATTTCCTGCTCGCCCACCAGGATGCGGGCGCATTTGCCGGGATGGTAAGCCGTGGCGGTCGCGGTCTCATAGCGAATTTTGGTCAGCCGCAGGCCGTTGAGCAGGCTGTCGAGCACGCCCTTGAGATCGAAGAATTCCATCGGCTCGATGTCGCCGGGTTGCCAGCCGGGCGTCTCGCGTGTGCCGCTGAGCACGATGCCCAGTCGTTTGAATTCGTCGGGCAGGCCGCTGGGGTCGTTCCCTTGCAGGAAAATGGGTCCGATTTCGAAGAAAGCCAGCCGCCCGCGGATGCGCGCGTTGCGCTCCGCCACGTCCAGCACGCTGGAGAGCACCGAATGGCGCAGGAAAGTGCGGTCGTAAGAGAGTGGGTTGGCCATACGGATGTAGGTCTTGGCATCGATGAGAGCGCCGTCGGGAGTGAGGCGGCCTTCGCGTTCCGGCGTGGACCAGCGATAATTGATGGTCTCCTGTAGTCCTAACGCCACCAGCAGGTCGCGCACGCGTTCCTCTTTGTCGAGAATGGGGTTGCCCTTCTGCGGAGGCAGCACGTCAGCCAACCGTACTTCCGGGATATTGTCGTATCCATAGACGCGTGCCAGTTCTTCGATCAGATCCGCTTTACCGGCGATGCCGTCGCCGATATCCAGGCGGGTGTCCGGGCAGGTGGCGCGGATGGTCTCGCCATCGACTGTGACGCCGAAATCCAGGCGCCGCAGCAATACAGCGATGCGGTCTGCGGGGATCGTGATACCCAGCCAGCGGGTCACATCCGCAGCAGTGATCTCGACCACCGGAGTCTTGGGAGGCAGCGGATAATTATCTACCAGGCCGGTGGCGACCGTGCCGTTACCCCAGGCCGCCATTACTTCCAGGCAGCGGCGCACGCCGCGTTCAGCCATGGCCGGATGTACTCCCCGCGAGAAGCGGTAAGAGGCTTCGGAGGGCAGATTTTGCGCATGAGCGGTCTTGCGGATGTTGATCATGTTCCAGGCCGCGCCTTCGACGAGTACATTCTTCGTCGCGTCGCTGACTTCGGTGTCCGACCCGCCCATGATGCCGGCGATGGAAAGCGGACCAACCGCATCGCAGACCAGCATAGTGGATTCGTCCAGCTTGCGTTCGACACCGTCCAGGGTGGTGAGTTGCTCACCCTTTTTGGCTGTGCGGGTGCTGATCTGCACCGGTTTGCCGGCCCCTCGTTTGACCAGCAGGGCGTCGTAATCGAAAGCATGCAACGGTTGGCCGATCTCGAGCATGACGTAGTTGGTGGCGTCAACAATGTTATTGATGGCGCGCACCCCGGCCATCTTGAGGCGGCGGCGGATGAGTTCGGGTGAGGGCTTGATCTCCACATTACGGATCAGTCCCAGATCGAAGCGCGGGTTCAACTGTGGATTGGTGATCTCCACCGAGGCAAAGTCTGCTTTACCGGCGGGAGGTACTGTCGGTGTCTTGGGCAGCTTGAGCGGACTGCCGGTCATGGCCGCGATCTCACGCGCCAAACCGAGCATGCTGGCGCAGCGTGCGTAGCTGGGCAGCAATTTGATGTCGAAAATGGCATCGCCCAACAGGTCAACCAATGGGGTGCCGGGGATGGCATCGTCGCCTAGAATGATGATGCCCTCGTGCTCTTCGCTGAGGCCCAGCTCTTTTTCGGAGCAGACCATAGAGAAGGAATCCACGCCGCGGATCTTGGCGCGCTTGAGCGTGGTCAGCACCAGCCCTTCGGCGTGCCCATCATAGAGTACGGAACCTTCTTTGGCATAGGCGACTTTGAGCGGTTTGGCCAACGGCCCTTTACCCTTGTAGTCGAAAACGTTGGGTGCGCCAGTCAGGACAATCACTTCTTCCTTACCGTCGAAGAGCTTGCACAGCGTCAGCCGGTCCGCGTTAGGATGCGGCATGACCTCTGAGATGGAGGCGACCACGATCTTCTCGCGGTCCCAGCTCAGGCCGGTGACCTTGGTATCCACGCTGCCTGGGGCGGGCATGGGCAATCCGATGATTTGGATCTCTTCCACTTCCATTCCCGCCATGGTCAACTGATGGGCGATCTCGGCGATGGAGAGGTCAGTGTCGACAAATTCTTTGATCCAGGATAAGGGTGCTCTCATAATGGCTCCTAAAATTGCTCCAGGAAGCGTAGATCGTTTTCCCAGAAGTAGCGAATGTCATTGATGCCATAGCGCAGCATGGCGATGCGTTGCGGGCCGAGGCCAAAGGCGAAACCGGAGTAGTGTTCGGGGTCGTAACCGCCGTTGCGTAGCACATTGGGATGCACCATGCCGCAGCCGCCGATTTCGAGCCAGCCGCCGCCGCAGACCGCGCAACCCTTGCCGCCACACAAGAAGCACTCCACGTCGAATTCAGCCGATGGTTCGGTGAATGGGAAGAATGAGGCGCGGAAACGGGTGCGTACTTGCTGGCCGAATAGTCGCCGCGCCAGATCGGAAAGCGTACCCTTGAGATTGGTGAAGGTAATACCGGGACCGACCGCCAGTCCTTCGATCTGGTCGAACTGGGTTTCATGGCGGGCATCGGTCTGTTCGTAACGATAGCACATGCCGGGCAGGACGATACGCACCGGCGGCGGATTCAGTGGATTGGTGGCCGACGCTTCTTGCATGGCGTGCACCTGGCCGGGAGAGGTATGTGTGCGCATCACGATGGGGTTATCCCCACGTTCGCCGGCTTCGACGAAGTAGGTGTCCTGCATGTCGCGCGCCGGGTGTCCGATGGCGAAGTTGAGCAGTTGAAAGTTGTATTCATCCGTTTCGACTTCCCGCGAGCGGTACACCTGAAAGCCCATCTCGCCGAAGATGCGGTACAGTTCACGCAAGATCTGCGTATCCGGGTGCAATCGCCCGTGCACGATGGGGCGTCCGGGCAGCGTCACGTCCAGCTTCTCGCTGGCCACCGCCTGTGCCAGGGCTTTTTCTTTGATCGCAGCGAAACGTTCGTTGAAGGCGGTTTCGAGCGCGACCTTCACCTGGTTGGCGGCCTGGCCGACCAGCGGGCGTTCCTCCGCAGAGAGTTTGCCTAGCTTTTGAAAGACCAGCATCACCGGCGCGCTACGCCCCAGGTGGGTGGTGCGCCAGGCTTGCAGTTCTTCTTCAATATTCAAGTTCGTCAGCGCGCTCAATCCCGCGTCGCGAATGGTCTCGAGCTCTTGAATGATGGGTGATTCACTCATACAGCACTCCTGTGAATTAAAATAAAAACCCGTCCTATTATAGGGACGGGAGAAAGATCCCGCGGTACCACCCTGATTGGCTGCACGTGCAGCCCGCTCAGCTCGACTTGGCATCGAGTGCACGTTCATAACGGTCGGCTTCCGGCCCGGACTATACTCAGCGGCAATTTCTTTGTCGAGGGGTACTCCGGTTGGTTTTAGCCGGAGCAACCAGATATGGTCTTCACCCGGGCAGCTCGGGAGGGAACTTCGGTCGGATCCTACCGGGCGGGCGTCTCAATCAATTAGTGCACCCGCGTCCCTGTCGGTTTTCCCCGGCGTACTTTCCTCTGTCTTTGCTGTTAGCGTTATTATAGCGGAGAGGAAACAAAAAAGGAAGATGCGGTTTATCCGTAAATGAGTGGAAATTTGAGGAGGTAATTCAAATAATCAATTTTTCTCAATCCACTTCACCCCTTCGATGCCTTTGAAATGCTCATCCAGCGTCCACAATGTGGCTTCATACGCCTGCGCCGTGGCCAGGATCATGGCATCCGCCATGGGCAGCTGATGCTCGTGTGAGGCCAGCGCGGCGTTAATTGCCAGCTCCTGGGTCAGGTCGACCACAGTGCCTGTGTTCATCAATGCGACCGCTTTGAGTGCATCTTCCTCATTGGTCAGTGCCACTGTTTTGAAAATCTCATAGATCGTCACCACCGGTACCACCAGCTCAGCTACGTTTTGGATGAGTGGCTTAAATTGTTTACCGAGTTCACTCCCGGCAAAGAATTCCAGCCAGCATGAAGAATCCACTACGTTCACAGCCGTTCCTCTTCGTCGCGCTCGACGGTCGTATCCATCCCCTGTAAGAAACCGAAGGCTTTCTCCGCGCTGGGGACGATCACCATACGCACGCTGTTCTTGAAGGGGAGAAAGACCACCTTTTGTCCGGGGGCCAGGTGGAACTGTTCGCGGATTTTCCGTGGGATCACCACCTGATATTTGGTCGAAATAATGGTCGTTTCCATGTATTACCTTTCTTCATCGATAACGAATCGTAATACGTATTATACACTTCTTGGGTAAATAAACACAACCCCGGAAAGTGTAGCCTTCTCTTCCCAGGGTTGTTGATGAATTCTATTTATAAGAGGATTCGCGGTTTCAGAGATTGTCCCGTTTCAAAGCAATCATGCCTATAAATTTAATTGGAGACGACTGGTAGCGTATACGAATCGCCTTTCACTGTGATGTAATCTTTCCAGACCCAGCAGGTCTTTTGGGCATTGGTAGGTGACTGGACCAGAACATATTCGTTTCCAGCGTCGCGGCCAATTGCCAGAACTTGCTGGTTGGTTGGCAGGTTTTCCACTGCAGGATAAGTGTCTGCCGGGCCGCTCAGACAATAGATGGCGGTGATGATATTTGATTGTATGGTGACCTGGGTCGCTGTTGGTGTGGGCGCTGAAGTATCGCTCGCGGATGGTGTCAGGGTCGGTTCGACTGTGGCTGGAGCCGTGGTTGGGACACCGCCTGGGGCAGATAGCGTCCCGGACGGTCTTGTACTGGTTGGATTAACGTTCGTGCTGCAAGCGGCCAGGATCAACACCAGGCCTGCCAGCAAAATCGTTGTGATAAGTTTCTTTCTCATAAATGATCTCCCGAGAGTATTTCACGATCTGTTCGCATGATTTTGAGTGATTTCATCATATTCAATTGTATAACGATAAGAGAATAATAAAGCACAAGTGTGTAGAAATTTTGCAGAAATGATTTGGATTTATCGACCTATTTTTCCATATTTTCGCTCACTGGCAGTCCTAGGTAGCATTGAAACGGAGTTTAGGTTAACCAAAAAGAACAGCCTGATTGCGCTGATCTTTTCATCTTGCCTTGCAGGGTGGTAAATGATTCGTCTAGTGCTGGGCCAAACCTATTTACATGTTTGACACAGTACTAGAAAGAACCCAACCTCTGGTCGATCTCGGCGCGCAAACTGGTATTGACCTGGGTCAATTCGTGAGCGTTGATGTTCTTTTTCACAGTATGTGGGAGGTTTCCCATCAAGGAATTTGCCATGGCATTGCTATCATTGCCATTGCGGACGGCTAATTTGCTGAAAACGACCCCATTTAGAATCACCGAAACGAGTCGGGTAATTCGCATGCTGTTTTCTTTTACGGACGTGGTTTCGTACATATTGTTGCGATTCATTCTTAATACTCCTGACTGTCTTGAAATAATTAAACAGGGGGTTATTGTATCGCCGAAACAGAGTAGGTTAGATTAGACTCTGCTCATAATGGATCAGGGTGGCGAAAAACAGCCATAGAGATTGTCGATTGTTTGCCCGAATTTACCGCGGTAACCATAGAAACGCAACTATTCTTGTCGAAAAGGCTGTCCGCTTTACCTGGAGCGGATTAATAAAAAAACCAGGCAGTCTGGCTGCCTGGCCCGATTGTTTATAGCGGAAATCAGCACACTAAGGTGCCGACTTTTTCTCCGAACAGCGCGGACTTGAGGGCGTTCTCATCCCACAGGTTCAGTACCAGGATCGGCAGTTTATGCTCCATGCACATGGTCAGTGCGGTGGAATCCATGACTTCGAGACGGCGGCTGATGGCTTCGAGGTAGGTGATGGTATCGAATTTGATCGCCTGCGGGTTTTTGCGGGGATCGCTGTCATAGACGCCGTCCACTTTGGTGGCTTTGATCACCACATCTGCGTCGATTTCAGTGGCACGCAACGCGGCAGCAGTATCGGTGGAGAAGAACGGATTGCCGGTTCCTCCGCCAAAGATGACCACGCGCCCCTTTTCCAAGTGGCGAATGGCACGGCGGCGGATGTAAGGTTCGGCGACCGTGTGCATTTCTATGGAGGTCATGACCCGGGTCATCACGCCTTCATGTTCCAGAGCATCCATCAGGCCCAGCGCATTCATCACGGTTCCTAACATCCCCATGTAATCAGCCGTGGCTGGATCCATGCCCATTTCCTTACCGACACGGCCGCGCCACAGGTTTCCCGCGCCGATGACGATGGCGACGTCGACGCCGTATTCGCGTACTTCTTTGACCCGGCGGGCAATATCTGCAGCCTGTTTGGCGTCGATTCCAATTCCATTCGGGCCGGCAAGGGATTCGCCGCCCAATTTTAGCAGGATACGGTGGTATTTTAGCGATTCCATGTTTTCCTCCTGATTATTAAGAAAAGACCAACCTTCCGGTTGGTCTTTGATTTCCTACTCTTCCGTAGCTGATTCGGCCGTGGTCTCGCCTAATGCCCAGCGTTGGAACCGGCGTACGACGACGTTTTCACCCAAGGCGGCGATCTTCTGATTCATCAGCGCCTGCACGGTGAGGGTTTCATCGCGAATGTAAGGCTGGTTCATCAGCACGAACTCGTCCTTGAATTTTTTCAGGCTGCCTTCCACGATCCGTGGAATTACTCCATCTGCCTTGCCTTCTTCTTTTGCCTTGACGGTGGCGATCATGGTCTCATGCTCGATCACTGATGCGGGGATATCGGCTTCGCTGATGTAAGTGGGGTTGGTGGCAGCGATTTGCAGGGCAATTTCATGAGCAAGTTCACGGAAGGTATCTGCACGGCCGACGAAATCGGACTCGCAGTTGACTTCGACCATCACACCCACCCGGCCGTTACCATGCGTATACAACTCGAGCATACCTTCAGAAGCCTGGCGGCCGGAGCGTTTGGTCGCAGTGGCCAGACCTTTTTGGCGCAAGAAATCCACGGCTTTATCCATGTCTCCGTCAGATTGCTCCAAAGCCTTGCGGCAATCTAAAAAACCGGCGCCCGTGGATTCGCGCAGTGATTTGATCATTTCAGTGGTAATAGCCATCTACGTTCCTCTTCTTTACATTATTTTACCGGAGAAACACAGCTCAGTGCAATTGCATGAACACGTGCGAACCGGGTACTCGAATTATTTTTCTTCTTCGTCTTCAACTTCTTCGAGGTCTTCAGTGACCTTGGGATTGATTTTTGCCAGAGTGGAAGCGCCGAGCAGGTCTTTATCTTCCAGGGTGCTTTCCTCGTCCATTCGTGGGCGGGCGGTGGCAGCCGCATGGGCAGCCTGACCCTCGGCAGTAGCTTCTTCGGCAGCGATGTCGGCGTCCTTGTTCATGGCTTTGCCTTCGATGACTGCGTCGGCGATCTTACCGACCAACAGTTTGATGGCGCGAATGGCGTCGTCATTGGAGGGGATCACGAAATCGACGCCGCGGGGATCACAGTTGGTATCAACCAGCGCGATCACGGGGACACCCTTGAGGTTGGCTTCGTGTACCGCTGTATGCTCGCGCAGCACGTCCACGATGAAAACCAGGTCAGGCAGTCGCTTCATGTTGCGAACACCGGAGAGGCGGGTCTGTAACCGCTTGATCTCGCGTTCGATGAGCAGCCCTTCCTTTTTGGTCAGGCGGTTGATCTCACCGCTGTCGCGCAGGTGTTCCAGGCGTTCCAGTTCCTGAATACGCGTGAACATCGTTGACCAGTTGGTGATCATTCCACCCAGCCAGCGTTCGGTGACGTAGGGCATCCCACAGCGCACGGCTTCTTCAGTGATGGTTTCCTGCGCCTGGCGCTTGGTACCGACAAACAAAACCACGCCACCAGCCGAGGCAGTATCTCGCACCAGGTTGTAGGCGTTGGTTAATAGTTTGACGGTTTGTTGCAGGTCGATGATGTGGATCCCGTTGCGCTCGGTGAAGATAAATGGGCGCATGAAGGGATTCCATTTGTTCGTACGGTGTCCGAAGTGCACACCACTTTCCAACAGGGCTTTCATTGAAATAATGGAACTCATTGTGTTACTCCTTTGCGTTTTACATCCGCCTCCTTTTTTCTCTTCCCTCACTGCTTGTGGCAGCACGCAGGAAGAATCGGGGGGCGTGTGAGATAGGTCTATGGCTTTCACCACAGCCGATCAAGTATATCATAGTTTTCTTAAGTTTGACAATTGCTTTCATTTGTTACCGGATGAGTAAAGATCGTCGCAGATTATGCGGTACGTCTCTGGTATACAGGAATAAATTTCTTATTTAACCTGACAGTACCCGGTTGACATTTTCACGCGAAAGATATAGATTGAACTTAGGGTTTGGATATTCAAACCACATTACATCATATACTTGGCAAGCAAAAGGAGAAAAAGATGCAGTCAACAACCGTCAAAGACTGGATGAAAGACCTGGTCGTCTTTATCAAACCTGATGCCACCGTAACTGAAGGTCTTGAAATCATGCGCCATCGCTATACGGATAGCTGTATTGTGGAAAAAACCGCTACCAATGATTATGGAATTGTCACTGCCATCGATGTGAGCGATAAGATCGTGGCGCAGGGCAGGAATCCCGCTGAAACAAAGGTCAAAGAGATCATGGTTTCACCTTTGATCACCGTTTCGCCGTCGATGCAAATTGGAGAGGTTGCCTCTTTGATGCGTCAAAATCATATTCATCACTTGCCAGTAGCGGATGATACAGGAAGGATAATTGGCATGATTTCGGCCGGCGATTTCTTGCTCGTGGCTGAAGCCATGGCCACCAATTTCAGGGATAGAAGTTTGCACTGACCTGTTCCACCCTTGACATTTCAGATAAATGTACGCGGCGCATCGTGTATAATTGTGTCTCGATGCGCCGTATATTATTAAATTCGATGAGTATCTTTGCTTTATTATTGGCTGCTCTCGCCATCCCTCAGCGAGCCGTGCATGCTGTTAGCTCGATCTCTACCGGCGATTTGATCGCTACCGTCAACAGTATCCGTACCGGTAATGGGCTACCGGCTCTTGTCGAAAGCCAAACTTTGGATGACTGCTCCCAATGGACGGCAGACACCATGGCGAATATCAATGCAACTAATCATCTGGCTTTCATGGGTTATCCCGATGCTTCCACTCGTTGTGCCAATATGGGTTTTGGGGGCGGCAACCAGGTTTTTGTGACCGAAAACTGGGCAATGGCGGGTTCCATTTCGCTGTCTGACCTTTTTAACTCCACCCAATACTGGAATGATACCGAACATTATTACCCCATGACCAAGTCCCAGTATACCTA
>Ga0182027_10001415_pt1 | contig 40208 bp, 38 predicted proteins | sample 712E1DmetaG_FD_121300 | JGI IMG/M metagenome (GOLD analysis project Ga0182027, IMG submission 121300) | Permafrost microbial communities from Stordalen Mire, Sweden - 712E1D metaG (Illumina Assembly) | ecosystem: Environmental > Terrestrial > Soil > Wetlands > Permafrost | place: Sweden...
CGCCACGTCAATGGAGAGCTGGCCTTCCGATTCGTTTCCGCTCCAGCTGTCTTTGGCCGAGCGCAGAGACGACAACATTGAAAAATCTTCATTTCCCAGCTCATCGACGGGTAGATTGAATTTTTGATTATTTTTTGTCACAGTTGCTATCCTTTTCTTAATTTAAGTATACCATCTAAATTAATTTTAGTACATTCCACCAGTTCTCTATATATTCCGCCCTTCTGTTCTGATATTTGAGATAATACGCATGCTCCCAGAGGTCTATTACAAACACGGGTTCATGCCCGATTGAAAGCGGCGAATCCTGATTCTGCAAAGAATAAACGGCCAGCTTGCCTTCGGCGTCCCGCACCAGCCACGTCCAGCCGCTTCCGAAATGCGCGGTTGCCAGCTTCGTGAACAGAGCTTTAAAATCAATCATGGAACCAAAATCTTTTTCGATGTCTTTGATGAGTCCGGCATCAATTTCTTTTTTCGGCGCCATAATTTTCCAAAACAAACTATGATTAACGAATCCCCCGCCCATATTTTTGATAACAACACGATCGGCCTCCGCCACCGGCAACGTTTCCAAATTTTTCAAAATATCTTCCGCCGAATTATAATTCAAATCCGGATATTTTTCCAAGACGGCGTTAAATTTTTCGAGATAAGTCTGATGATGCTTGGAATGGTGAATTTCCATCGTTTTGGCATCGATAAACGGCTCCAAAGCATCGTACGAATAATCCAATTGCGGCAGTTCAAATTTCATAATATGTTAATTAATTTATTAATTAATTTTGCGTGGTGGTATGTATCTTTGAGCGGGTTTGACCGCCACAGCGGTCACCCCGAGCCCTCGCGGGCGAGGAAAGCGAAAAGATATATACCACCACGCAAAATTACCCAAATTAAGATATACCCTATTTCTGACAAACCGGACAAAATCTCGTCCCCCTTCCCGCAACTCTTTTAACCGATATAATTCCTTTCTTGCACCGCAAACATTTTTGTTTTTCCCGCTTGTAAACTTTAAGATATTCGACAAAGTTCCCTTTCGCGCCGTGCGCGTTCACATAATCTTTGAAAGTGGTGCCTCCGTATTTTATCGCTTTCTCAATAATTTTATTGGCGCTTTTGTGCAGAATTTTTATTTCTTCTTCGGTCAGTTTCCCCGCCGGCCTGTCCGGCTTTATTTTCGCCTCAAAACATATTTCATCGGCGTATATGTTTCCGATTCCGGAAACCAACTGCTGGTTTATCAGCACCGCCTTAACCGGCGCTTTTCTTTCGGCCAGAACTTTTTTTAAATTATCAACGGTAAAATTTTTTGTCAGCGGCTCTATTCCGTATGCGGAAGCGGTTTTTTCTTTTTTTTCACGATCAACTATCTGCAGATAACCGAACTTGCGCATGTCGTTAAAATACAATTTTGAACCGTCGTTAAAACTCCAGATCACCCGGCTGTATTTTGTCGGCAAATCCGTTTCGGTAAAATGAGGCAAATTATGTCCGCCGGCGAAAACTTTATGATCAAAGCGGTATATAAGTTGGCCGGTCATTTTCATATGCGCGAACATATAATTTCCGTCAGCCAGTTCGAACATCAGAAGTTTTCCAACCCTTCCCACTTTTTTGATGCTGTTGTTTTTTAAGGTGCGTACAAAATTATCTGCACCGCCTCTGATGGCCTTTTTATTTTTTACCTCAACACCGGCAATTTTTTTATTTAAAATTGTTTTTTCCAAACCGCGTCTTATTGTTTCAACTTCGGGAAGCTCGGGCATAACAATAAAGTAATCGATATTACCTATCTTGCCATTCTTTTCCCTGTCTGACAAGCATTTTGGATGCCAACAGGGGTTCGGCCATTACTTCCTTTACCATTTTTTCCATTCTTATGCTTTGCGAACCCTTAATCAGCGCGACATCGCCCTCTTCAAGTTTCTCCTGCAAAAACCTTCCGGCAGCTTCACTGTCGGCGAATGAGGCTATTTTATGTTCTTCCATCCCCGCCTCACGGGCCGCTTTCGCTATATGTTTAGCCGCTTCTCCGACCGTGATCAAATAATCTATTCCCAGTTCCGCGACTTTAAAGCCCAATTCGCGGTGGGCGTTTTCGGTTTCGGAACCAAGTTCAAGCATATCCGCCAATGCGGCATACCGTTCCGCGCCTTCTTTGATATTTATCTGGGCAAGGGAATCAAGAGCCGACTTAACCGCTTCCGGGCTGGAATTGTAGGTATCGTCGATTATCAAAGTATTTTTTATTCCCGGAATCAAACGCATGTGTCCGGGAAGCGGTTCCAGTTTGCCAAGTGCCTGCGCGCCTTCAACCAAATTGACTCCGAAAAAATGACCGACAGCCAAACCGGCCAGAGCGGCGGAGATTAAAGGCTTGGCAATGGCTCCAGGTAGAAAAACCGGGACAATGCTTCCTTTATATATAACCTTAAAATTAAGACCGGCCGGCCAGCCCGTGTTTTCGTCTTTTATGATATTGATTTCGGTGGCCCGCAAATCGGCGCCTTCCTTGAAACCATAGGTGACAATCTCCGCTTTGGTGGCGCCGGCGTTTTGCATGACGAGTTCGCTGTCGTAATTTAAAACCGCTAGCCCGTCCTGCTGTAGATGGGAAATAATAATTCTTTTTTCCTGGGCGATCTTTTTTATTGTTTTAAAAAACTCCGTGTGCGCATGCGATATAAAAGTCAGGATGCCGACTTTGCATGGCGCGATTTCCGTAAGATAAGAAATGTCGCCCGGTTTGTCGGCTCCCATTTCCAAAACCAGGATATCCGGATAATTTTTGCTTTTCGTCAGTAATAATTTAATTCCTTTTACGATAATGACGAACCAACCCGCGGCGGATCTGCCGGCGGTTTCTTTCACGCCGATTATCGTCAGAGGCAGACCGATTTCGTTGTTGTAATTTTTAACGCTCTGGCGCACGGAAAAACGGCTGGACAAAACCGCGGCGACCGCCTCTTTGGTTGACGTCTTGCCCACCGACCCGGTAATTCCGATTACGTCGGGCTTGTATTTCTTTATGATTTTCTTCGATATGACGCGTAGAAAATATATCAGAACGGATTTAAGCATAAATAAAATTAATTATTAAATTTTTATCTTTCTCCGGGAATGCCGTAATAGTCCAGGGCGAACTGCGCGATATCTTTGAATACCGGCGCGGCCGTGGATTCGGCCCAGCTTTGATCGGGATTTTCGTATTTAACAAAGATCACAAATTTAGGATTGTCGGCCGGCAGATAGCCGATAAAAGTATGATTGGTGGCATCCGTGTACTTCCCGCCCTCGGCGATCTGCGCCGTTCCGGTTTTCCCGGCAATATAATAATCGGGGATCTTGACCACATTCTTGTATGTCTTCTCAACCACGGAAACAAGCATGCCGGTTATTAATTTATCTGCGCGCGGAGAAATAACGACATCGGAAATTTGCGGTTCAGTTTTTACCGACTGGCCGTTCGGGTATCTGACTTCGCTGACGATAAACGGCTTGGGCATTCTCCCGCCGTTGGCCAAAGCCGCGTAGGCCGTGGTTAACTGCAAAGGGGTTGCGGTGAATCCCTGGCCGAACGAAGCGTTCGCATTATAAACCTCGGCTGATTTGCCAAAAGACGACACGTCCCCGGCGCTCTCCGTATCGAGCTCAATGCCGGTTTTCTTTCCGAAGCCGAATTTATCGATATATTCGGCAAAAAGACTTCTGCCCATCTTTTCCTCAACGAATATCATACCTGTATTTATGGAATTTTCAAGGACGTTGGTCATGGTCGCCAAACCGTATTTTTTGTCCAGGGCGTTATGAATCTTATGGCCGTTTATTATTCTCTCTCCGGTGTCAACGTACGTCGTGTCGGGGCTCACCAAGCCCAGATCCAAAGCGGAGGCCATTGTTATTGATTTAAAAACAGAACCCGGTTCATACGGTGTAAAAATCGTCGTATTGTTATAATCGCCCGCGTCGTCGGCCGCGCCGTAATTATTGGGGTCAAAATCCGGCATACTGCACATGGTTAATATTGCACCGGTGGACGGATCCATTATTATCAGGGCCGCGCTTTTAGCCTTGTACTCGACGAATCCCTGCCGCAATCTTTCACAGGCTTTATACTCCAGCGTCCTGTCGATCGTTAACACCAGATCGGCGCCGTTTTCCGCCTGTTTAAGTGTTCTTCCGGCCAAAGATATCCAGCTTCCGGAAGCGCCGCGTTCACCGGAAAGAAAACCACTTTTTCCGGCCAGGGTTTTATTCCAAAATCCTTCTATGCCATACTGGCCGATGGGATTGCCGTCCTGATCCGATCCGACAAATCCCAAAATATTGGAGGCTAAAGCGGATTCCGGATAATAGCGGTAATCCTGGCTGGTATAATTTATCCCTTTCAGATTCGCCGATTTTATTTTATCAATGATATCATCCGAGACTTTTTTCGCCACGGGCTCGTATAAATCATTCGGTTTTGATAATTTCGCCAGAAGCAAAGCCTTGGCATCCGGCTCAAAATTTAAAATGCCCGCCAAAAAATCCGTCGTGGATGCGATATTCGCCGGCGGAATATCGCGCGGGACCGCATAAATCAAATAATAGGGGCGGTTTATGGCGACCGGATATTCTGAATGATCGCGCGTGTCCTGCACGTATATATTACCGCGTTGGGGAAAAAGCTGCTGATAAATTTCATGCGTATCCGCGGCCAACGCGGAATAATACTGATAATCAAGCACCTGCAGCATGAAAAGACGGGCAATAATGATCAATACCGCCAGTAGAAAAAAAATTGACACCGAACGCAACGATTTGTCTTCCGGTTTCTTATTAATCATCACCTTCACTTTAAATTCTTCAAAAATTTGTTTAATGCCTCTTTGGGAACAACCGAACCGCATGTAACTTTGTAAACCATTTCGGCAAAAGGAGATTTTATTTTATATTTTTTATTTAAGGAATACAAAGCCTTGCTCGCCTTAACCCCTTCAACCACCTGTCCCACTTTGGCCGCCGCTTCGTCGAGCGCCAAACCTTGAGACAAAAATTCTCCGAAGCGCCGGTTGCGGCTGATGGCGCACAAGCCCGTGCCGACAAGATCCCCCAAGCCGGCCAGGTCGTATACCGTTTCCGTTTTTCCGCCCATTTTTTTAACCAGAGCGCCGATTTCCTTCAAAGCCACGACAAGCAAAGCCGCTTTCGTGTTCATCGGCATTTTTAAACCGTCGCACAAACCCATGGCTATGGCATATACATTTTTAAAAGATCCGGTGATTTCCACGCCTATCATATCGGATGTCGCAATCAGCCTCAAATGTCCGCTCTCCATTACTTTTTTCACGGCAAGAATGGACTGTGGGCTTTTTGAAGCCACGTTCATCGCGGTGAATTCCCCCATAACCATATCCCGGGCGATGGCCGGACCGGAAATTGTCGCCACTTTATTCCGCAGATTGGCGGGAAGGCCGGATTTGATAATATCCGGAATTAAACCGAGAGATTTCTCGTCAATTCCTTTTGAGGCATCGACGCAAATCGCGGATTTTGAAAGAAGAGGCGCCGCTATTTTGATCAGGCCGCCGACAAAACCGCTCGGCACTACAAAAAACACCAGATCGGCTTTGGCGACCGCCGCCGAAATATCGCGTTCGGGTTTAATGTTTTCCGATAGTTTTATTCCGGGAAGATATTTTGCGTTCTCTCTTGTTTTTGCGATCTGTTCCAAAGGTTCGAGGTCGCCTTCATGATTCCACAAATTAACTTTATACCCGTTTTCAGCGATTACTTCGGCGATTGAAGTCCCCATGTTTCCCGCTCCCAAGACGGCGACGATTGGTTTGTTCGGCATATTTTAAAATAATTTCAAATATAAATATTTTGGTATTATACACCCTTATTTTCTCTTAATCAACAGAAAATAAAAGCGGTCGCCTTAGGCCACCGCTTTTTCTTTTTTAATTTAAAACCTAATCTGTAAATCTCTTGTAGTCAAATATTACTTCCCTGTCTCCGAACCAATGTTCAATTTCATGCTGGGCTTCAGCCGGTGTTTCGGATGCATGCACCAAATTCATTACCGCCCTTCTTTCCGTGTTCGCCACTGCCGGGGAATCAGCGGAATAATCTCCGCGAATCGTACCCATATCGGCAAGATACGGCAAGGTTGCACCGCAAATTTTTCGGACCATATCAACCGCGTGTACTCCTTCAACCACCATGCGCACAAGCGGAGCGGAAACCATATAATCAACCAGCCATCCGCGAACCATCTTGCCTATTTCCAGATCATCGTTGGTACCCAATTCTTTTATCGGATCCATTGCGTATTTTTCGTATGTACTAAGAGTTTTTTGGCCAAGCCGTCTTATCCACGCTTCTTCTTTGGGATAATGGTTGTCAATCTGTTCATGCGTAGGCTGGAACATTTCTAAGGCCACTATTTTTAAATCACGTTGCTCAAAACGTCCGATAATTTCACCGATCAAACCTTTTTTTACCCCGTCAGGCTTGATCATTACGTATGTCTGCTCTTTCTTGAAATTCATATAATTATTTTAATACTTAATTTCGAATATTTTAACAAAACTTTGCCATTTAGTCAACAGAACGCGCAAAAACGGAAATTCACCTTTTTTTGCACTTTATCAACCGCTATTATTAAACCAGCCAAAATGATTGAACAGCCGCCGATATTATTTTTGTAACAATATGTTTTAACGGCTTTGTTTAACCGCTCTTTTTTTATGTAGGTTATAGAACTGTCATTTGCCAGTTCGTTTTGCATGCGCGTCTTAACTTCAATAAAATAATAATCACCGCCTTTGCGGGCGATGATGTCAATTTCACCGGTTGCTGTGTAAAAATTCCTGCCGACAATTTCAAACCTATGCCTCCGCAAAAAAATGCACGCTTGGTCTTCTCCCCAGTCGCCGATATTTTTATTCCTCCTTGACATATATTTTATCCGCGCCCGGGCAGATATTTTTCAATTTTTTTGCGCTTGTCTTCTTCGGCTTTGATTTCCGGAACACGTCTGAACATATACCAGACCACTCTGAAAATCCACCAGATAAAAACCAACACCCATAACAGGAGCCAGAATCTCCATGCCAGAAAAATAGCTCTTTCCTGGCGGAAAAACATCCAAAGCAGTCCCAAAAATCCCATCACCGTGCCTATGTTCCCGAAACGGCGCAGGATATTTTTGACGATTTTATTTTCTTTGTATTGGGCTATGATTTTACAGATCAAACCGGCGATAATTAGCAACAAAAATCCGCCCACATAAATCCAGAGAGTTGTGCCGTGGGCTATGTACGGCTGATGAGTCCAGTAATAATAATCGAGCAGGTTCTTTGCGTTCATACTAATTTTTTTGAAAAATTAAGGAATAATGATAATCGCCTACGACAACTCTATCGATAAATTTAAAATTTTCTTGCGCCGCCAAAGCGGAAATTTTTTCCGGATTAAGCATAAGTTCGGGGGAAGGTCCTAAAAATCCGAGTTTTTTCGCCCAATCCACAACCACCATAAATCCGTCTTTTTTCAACAGCCGCGACGCTTCTTTTACGGCACCCGTTTTATCTTTCAACTGGAAAAGTACATTCACGAAGAAGCAAACATCAAGGCTACTCTCGGCAATGGGGGTTTTACCCAAACGCTCGATATCGGACCAGATTGTCTGCACGTTGTCGCACCCCTCGCCGCGGGCCATGCTCCTTACGCTTTCCAAAACGTCTTTTATGACATCCACGGCATACACTATCCCTTTCGCACCCACTATCTGGGCCGCGGGAAAAACAAAATGTCCCGTTCTTCCGCAACCCAAATCCGCCACTCTCATTCCTTCCGACAAGAGGATTTTATCAAATATTTTATAAGGGTCGACCAGCGCCGTACCGGAATGCGACATATTATAAATTATTGGCGAATAAATATTTTACCTACCGTATCCGTTAAAAATCCCTGATATAAATTCGTAATGGCCAAAAATCCGAAAAAGATAAAAAGTATTCCGATTATCTTATACATCGCCCTCGTTCCGCCGCTGGTTCCAAAAATATTTTCCGCCCAGGCGTTTGTGCCAAAATTCTGGATGAACCATTCCGTTTTTAAAATTAAAAATAAGCCCAGGCCGACCAACACGAGTCCGATAAAATAATTCATATATGAATAATTCGTGCGCGGGAGAGGATTCGAACCTCCATGCCTTGCGGCGCTACCACCTCAAAGTAGTGCGTCTACCAGTTTCGCCACCCGCGCTGGTTTAATTAAAATTTTCTGTTTCTGCCCACGATCATGTCTATCTTGCTATGGGCAAGCTTTATCTTGACCTTTATCTCTTTGGAAACCTTGCCGTCGGCTTCGACGGTAAAAGGTTCTTTGCCGGTTATAGTCATTTCTTCAAAGGGAAAAATGCTGGGGTCCTCATATTTATACCCCCACCAGCCCTTTTTTGTCAACGGACGCAAAAAGGCTTCCAGTTTTCCATCCTGCGGATGAACGATGTGCTGTTCCCTGTCTTTTTTGTCCCTTTTCCAATAAAACGGCTGCAGATTGCAGACTATCACCTCCATTTTATCGGAGGCTGTAACTTTAAAACGCTCGTCGTAAATCACTTCGAGTTTTGACGGCATTACATGCAGTTTGGAAACGAAATACCTGCTGTTCATCCAACCGACATCCAGGCTTTCCCTGCGGCGGCGTGACAATACGTCGCACGCATCAATTCCCTCGGGTATTCCTAAAACATCGGCGATCGTGTTGTCGTTGCCAACAGGCAAAAAACCAAAAGTGCAGCTACACGTGGCACTGCGCGATAGTACCTGGCCAAAGGTCGCATCGTTTCCGACTATTACTATCGTTTTGGCCCCCCTTTTGATTTCATCCTCGACAATAGTCTTAGTGTCAATGTAATTATTCAAACGGAGTATCTTGCCGGCTATGCCGTAGTCGGTCAATTTTATTTCTATTGCCCTGATTGCGGAAGCGAAGTTTTTTTGACGCAGGAAATTGTCATAAAGATAGACATACATAGATCACGAGGAACGGAAGCAAAAAACTAATTATTCAAGACTGACCATCTGCTGATCTTCGGTTTTTCTTGAGAGGCGGTTGCGGGAAGGTTTTTCACCGGCTTCAATTCCGGGCATTGTAATTTTTCCGTAAACAAGCGCGCCGGATTCAACCGTTAAAGTTTTAACATCGATGTCGCCCAGAATTTTTGAAGTTGAGGTGAGTTCCAAAGACTCTTTGATTTTCATATTGCCCTTCACTTCTCCGGAGATGGTGGCACTGCCGGCTCTTACATTGGCTATGATTTTCGCCCCCGGTTCAACGGAAAGATGCTTGCTGGTGTAGACGCTTCCGGAAACGGTGCCTTTGACGATAATGTTTCCTTCGGATGCGAAATCGCCTTCCACATTTACGGAAGGTCCGACGACGGTTTCCACTTCATCGGGCATGGACTGCGGAGAACTTGAAACCATTTCCGGCTCATCGCTTTCCAAAATATTCTTGGGGGCTTTTTGAAACATCATATATAAAATTATTAAATACGAATGTATGATATCATATTTTTTTTAAACATAAAAGGGCTACGGAAGCGTACGGCAAGGCAGGACGGGAGCTTTAACCGGAATCCAAAAACCGAACTCGCTTCCCCTGCCCAAGCTCTGGCTTTTGGCCCACACTTTTCCGCAATGGCCTTCAATGAATTTCCGGCATACATAAAGCCCCAAACCGGTGCCGTTAACGTTAATTCCTTTGACATTGTCGCCCCGATAAAACTTCTTATAAAAATTCGCTCCGTCGGCTTTGCCGAATCCTATACCCTCGTCGCGGACTTTAAAAGAAACGCCGTTCTTTTCATTTTCCAAACTTATTTTAATTTTTCCGTCTTCCGTATATTTGATTGCGTTATCAAGAAAATTAAAAACAACGTTGTATATTTTTTCCCTGTCGCAAAAGACTTTCTTTTTTTCGCGCGGACAAGCCCAGCTTATTTCCAGACCTTTCTGCGAGGCGCGATCCGTTAAATCATGAATGGCGCTGTCGGTAATTTCACAGATATTTTCGAATTTAAAATTATAATTTATTTTGCCCTGTTCAATGTGCGTTATGTCTAAAAATTCATCCACCAATTTCACCAGGTGTTCGTTATTTTCATCCATCTCATCCAGCACCCTTATCGTAGATTTTTGAACTTTTCCGTATGCACCGTCTTTGATCAGCTCGATATATCCTTTAAGTATGGAAAGAGGGGTGCGCAATTGGTGCGAAGCGATGGATAAAAATTCGGTTTTTTGATGATCCAATTCTTTCAGCTGAATATTCGCTTCTTCAAGAGAATGCGCCAGTTCCGTTACTTCCTCGCGGCGTTGAATTTCTTTTTTTACGGACGAAATTAAAATAAAAGAAAGGATTAAAGAACCGCCGAATATCAAAAGATTGACAACCAGTTCCTCCGTGTTTCTTGAAATTAAAAACCTGAACAACAATAAAATGTTCATGACCAGCAATGCGCCTTCGGTGGCGATGAGTTTTATGTTAAGCAGATTGTAACGGACAATGGCGTAGACTGTAAAAATAACAAATGACGAGCCTAAAATATTTCCATACGGGGGTATGTTGATGTTGTACCATAAGAAATAGTTAGTGGAACCGCCGATGAAAGACAATACAATGCCGACCAGTACCAAGGCGATTTGATTTTTCCTTATTCCCGTTTCAACGCGGTAACGCTTGATCAAAAGATAGGAAGCATAAAACATCAAACCGAAAAACATTACGAGATAATAATGATAAAGCATCCCGGGCACGGCCCAGTAGCGCATGCCGAATTTCGGAACCATGTCGGCGATAAAAGCCGTAGTGAAAGTAAAGGACGCAAAAAAGAAAGACATGAGGTACCCCGCCCAGATTACCAGTTTCTGTTTTTTATAAATTCCCAGCCAATCGACGACAAAATGAAGATAAAAAATCGATACGAAGCAAGCCGGAATATGCAGGAGTTGAAATGACAATAAAGTTAATTCCCGGTTTGGCGCCAGCGGCCACAAAATGTAGGCATACGACCACAAAGCCACGCCAAAACTGAACCATGCCAATTTTCTGTTAATTTTATTTTTTCTGTCTTTGAATAAAATTAAGAAACCCAAAAACGTGCTGACAAAAGCATTAAAAACAGCCGAGAAGGCAAAATATAAATATGACGTCTGCATAGTTTTATATATTTTACCATAAAATAAAAAACACTTCCATTATTAGAAGTGAAACTGTCCCCCGCGCAGACCTTGGTAGGAATACGCGGGGGACGGGATGCCTTTGGCAAGACCGGCGTCAGGAGACGCGGGCGTGCACGATGGCATATTGTCCGTCGCCGCCGGGGCGCTCGGACATGGTCTTGATGATCTCCCAACCGGATGTCTGGAAGATCTCCTTGACCTGTTCGGGCGTCTTGGGCCGCAACTGCCAGCCGCCGACGTTGCAGAGAATCCTGAAGAGGCATGGGTCCTCGTCGAAGGACTTCTGCAGAAGGGTAGCGGCGAGGATCTCGCCACCGGGCTTGAGGTGATTCTTGATGCGGCGGAGCACGGCGAGGGCGGTGTCGTGATCCATGCCACACAAGACGCCGATCAACACGGCGTAGTCCGCCTTCTCGGGCAAGACGGAACTTTCGGACATGAAGTTGCCCTGTCGGACCTTCACCGTCCGGGTGAGACCTGTGTCGCTGGCGCGGGTGTGCGCGCAGTTGAGAGCCTCAAGATCGAGATCCAACAGCTCCCACACGAACTGGTCCGGGACGCTGTCGCGCTTGTGCCGGAGAGCCTCGAACGCGTACGACCCCGAACCGCCTCCGAGATCGATGATGCGCGCGCCAGGTCGCACGAAGTGGTCCGCGAGGAAGCGCGAACAGAAGTCCAGGCGGTCGCGCAGCGCCTGGCCGGAGAGAGATCTGCTCAGAAACCGGTCGAGCCCGTTCACCAGCGGCGAACCGTTAGTGTCCGGGTAGACGATGCGCAACATGGCATCGGACGCCGGATTCTTGTGCAGAATCTGGGCGATGATGGAGTGACCCGTGGTGTACTCCAGCACCTCCGGGTCGTCAAAGATGTTGGTATCCGCGATCATATCGCGGATATTGGGAGGCAGACAGTCCACCCCCGAGAAATCTACCCGCCGCCTCCCCAACGCCTCCACCTGCTCACTGCAATTACTCTGGGGGCCTGACATCGTCTTCTCCTCATAACCGGGCGAAATTGCCCTGTTTTTACGCACAAAATTTGTACGCAAAAACAGGACAATTTCAAAATATATTATTAAAGAACGAACAAGACACGATACTACATTTCCTCAACAGTGTCAATGGAAAGCAAGCCGAGCGCATTCTCCAAAACCTGCTTTACCGAAGAAGACAAAGCCAGACGCGCGTTAATGACATCGTCATTTTCCGCGCCAAGCACGCTATGTTTTGAATAGAAGTCGTTATATTGTTTCGCCAGATCAAAACAATATTTTGTGATTACCGAAGGATTATAATTTTCCAAAGATTTCTTGATCATGTCTTCGTACTGGCACATAAGCACCAGCAATTGCTTTTCTTCCGGCTCTTTTAGAAGTTCAAAATTAATTTTATTTTTTATTTTTTTTGCTTTATTGATCAGACTGTTGATTCTCGCGACGACGTACAAAACATAAGGCCCGGTGAAACCGTCGAATGAAACGGCGCTTTTCTCGTCAAAAATTATTACCTTATTCGCCTCGTGCTTGAGAAAATCAAACTTAACGGCGCCGAGAGCAATTTTTTTGCAGGTATCATTAATTCTTTCTTCACTCCAGTCTTGGTGGCGCGGGGCCGTTTCACGCATCACCTCGTTGAACACACTGTTTTTTACGTCCTCATACAAAACCACCGTCCCCTTCCGCGAAGACATTTTTCCGGTCGGCAAATTTACCAGCCCGTAGCCGATGTGCGTCATTTTGAATTTATAGCCCGCCAATTCCAGAACTTTAAATAATTGTTTGAAATAAAAATCCTGCTCGTCTCCGGTGATGTGTACGCTTTCGTTTTGCTGCGGATATTTTTTTTGTTTTGCCAGAGCCAAACCCAAATCGCTGGTCATATATAAACCCGACCCGTCGCTTTTGCGAAGCAGAGCGATATCCAATCCGTATTTTTTTAAATCAATAATTATCGCCCCGCCCTCGCCAACTTCGGCAATTTTTTTCTTCAGCAATTCATCCACCATTTTTTGCCCGGCTTCCTTGATATCTTTTTCATAAAAGACAAAATCATGCTTGACGCCCAGTTCGGCAAACGCAGCGTCAAAACCTTCAATGCTCCATTCCCTGGTTTTTAAAAACAAATCCCAAATGCTTTTGTCTTTGCTTTCCAATTTTTTCTGCAGATCCGCAACCTCCTGTTTGTATTCCGGATGTTCATCCAGATAAATGCTCGCTTCCGCATAAATTTCCCCCAGCCAGCGCTGTTTGTTTTCGGGAGGTTGCTGGTCTTTGTGAAATTTTTCCATGCCCCAAAGGCATTTCGCCACATGCGATCCGAAATCATTCAGATAATTTACCGGAACGGCTTTAAAACCGCTCGCCAGAAATATTTTTGTCAAAGCATTGCCGATGCAAATATTCCTCAAATGCCCGATATGCAATTCTTTGTGGGTGTTGTTGGAAGGATACTCGATCAAAACTTTTTTGTTTTTCCCGGCAGTGTTTGTTCCGTATTTTTTTCCCGCTTTTTTGACATCGCCGATGACAACCTCCGCCAATTTTGGCGTTTTGAGAAAAAAATTAAGATACGGACCGACGGCTTCGATTCTGTCAATAAAATCCGGGATGCCTTTTTCTTCTACCGCCTCTTTCAGCTCGACGGTTAAATCATACGGATTTTTTTTCTGTTCTTTTGCCAGGTTAAAAGTCGCAAAACCAAAATCTCCCATTTCAAAATCCGGAGGAATAATAATATCGATATCCCCTTTTACACCGATATCCAATAATAAATCTTTTATTCTGGCTTTTAGTCTTTCCATACTATTTTATCTTCACAAAAAACCTGCTCCCCTTCTGGACCACATCTCCGGATTTAACTTTCTCATTGATCAATATAACTTTATTGTTGTTTATTTTTACGCCCCCTTGGGCAATCACCTGCCGGGCTTCCGATTTGCTTTTGCAGATTTTTGATTCTACCAAAACGGTGATAATGTCGCCGGCGCTCGGTTTTAATTCAGGGATATCCTGCGGCCTGCTTTTTTCCTGAAATACTGTCTGGAAATACTGCTCCCCTTCCTTAGCCGCCTTATCGCCCAAAAACGTGCGCACCACTTCATAAGCCAGGCGCATTTTGAAATCGCGGGGGTTGGAGCCGGATTTCATATCTTTCGCCATATCGTCAATTTCATCCATCGGAACGCGAGTACATAATTCAAATCCCCGGACAATCATATCATCGGCCCAGCTCATTACTTTGCCGAACATATCATCCGGAGCATCGGAAAGGGCGACCATGTTGCCTTCGCTCTTGCCCATTTTTTTTCCGCTGCTGTCGGTAAGCAGTTTGGTTGTTAAAACAAATTTTTCTTTATTTTTTAAATCTTTCATTAAATCCCTGCCGGCAAGCATATTGAATGTCTGATCGTTCCCGCCCACTTCCCCGTCGATATCCATGGCGACCGAATCATAGCCCTGCATTAGAGGATAAAGAAATTCATGCAAATAAACAGGTTTCTCTTCTTGCATTCTTTTTTGAAACATGTCCCGTTCCAGCAATCTTTGCACGGTAAAATGAGAAGCCAACTCAATTAGATCTTCAAGGTTTAATTTCGCCAGCCATTTGCTGTTGTATTTTACTTCAACAGGATTTTTTCCGTCAAAATCCAAAATAGCGGAGGCTTGTTTTTTGTAACCTTTACAATTCTCCAACACCTGCTCGCGCGTTAATTTTTGCCTGGCCGCGGTTTTGTCCGTCGGATCGCCGATGAGACCGGTAAAATCTCCGATCAGCATTATTACCTTGTGCCCAAGTTCCTGAAACTGTTTTAACTTTAACATTGTTATCCCGTGGCCGATATGAAGAGTCGGCGCAGTCGGATCATAACCGGTATATAAAGTTAATTGTTTGCCCGATTGCAACCTTGCTTCCAAAAATTCTCTCTTGGGATAAATATTTTCCACTCCGCGGGTTAAAAGGTCAACTATTTTTTCCGGCGTTGTATCGATTTTCATATTACGAGTTTTAATTGGTTTTCTAATTTTTCTAATTTTTCATTCGCATCGGCAAGCTTCTGCCGTTCTTTTTCAATAATTTCTTTGGGCGCATTCCTGACAAAATCTTTGTTGGACAGTTTATTTTTTAATCCATTTATGTATTTTTCCATTTCAGCGGATTCCTTTTGCAGCCGGGATTTTTCTTTATCAAAATCAACAACGCCTTCGAGATCGATAAACACATCCACTCCCGATATTACAAAACCGATTGAATTTTTAGGCTTAACAATTTTTTCCTTAATTTCCAGATTTTTCAGTCGAGCCAGTCCGGAAATTATGGCGGAGCTATTTTTTAAGAATTCAGCCTTGTCTCCCGCGCTTATAACCGCGTTCATTTTTTTGGCCGGCTCAATTTTGTTATCCGCCCGCAGGGTCCGGATGCCGGTTATAATTTGCTGAATTTTCTCAAACTCACCGGCGGCATTAGCCCGGACGGATTCTGCCGGCCACTTTTGAATCATCAATAAATTATCGTTTCCGTAAACACTTTCCCAAACCGCTTCGGTTACAAAAGGCATAAACGGATGCCAAAGCTTCAGAATCGTATTAAAAATATAATTTAAAATTTCCGGTTTATCGCCCTCGATTTTGGCGATCTCCAGATACCAGTCGGCCAGATCTCCCCAGGTGAAATCACGCAGATTCTCACCCGCCAGAGAAAAACTGAACTTTTCAATATTTTTTGTGGTGCCGGAAATAACGGCATGCAATTTATTCAAAATCCATTTATCCGCCAAAGTCTTTGTCTCAGGTTCTATGATGTCCATTTTTGGATTTTCAATGTTGAGTAGCATGAACCGGGAAATATTCCAAAGCTTGTTCGTAAAATTTCGAAATCCCGCAATTTTTTCTTCGGAAAGTTTCATATCGTTGCCGGGCGTATTGCCCATCAATAGAGACAGGCGCGTGGCATCGGTGCCGAATTTCGCAATCATATCCAGCGGATTAATGACATTGCCCAGAGACTTGCTCATTTTTCTCCCCTGTTCGTCGCGCACCAGGCCGTGCAGATAAACTTTTTCAAACGGAACTTCTCCCAAAACATAGGTTGTCATGAGAATCATCCGCGCAACCCAGAAAAACAGAATATCGTATCCCGTTTCCATCACCGAAGTCGGATGGTACGTTTTTAAATCATTCGTTTTTTCCGGCCAACCCAAAGTGCTGAACGTCCACAAGCCGGAGCTGAACCACGTATCCAAGGTATCGGCATCCTGAGTCCACCCCGAATCTTTCGGAGCTTCAACGCCGACATAAACTTCTTCACCTTTATACCAAACCGGTATCCTGTGCCCGTACCAGATTTGGCGCGAAATGCACCAGTCGCGCAGATTGTCTATCCAATGAAAATATGTTTTTACGAATCTGTCCGGAATTATTTCTATCTGTTTTTCTTTAACCGCCTTTTGCATCAGCTGTTTAAGGCTTGCTTTCCGGCTCTTTATTTTTTTATTCACATCGATAAACCATTGCCGTGAAGGAAGCGGCTCGATCGGAGTTCCGCAACGATAACAAACCGACAAATTGTTCTGCGTGTCTTCTTCTTTTTCCAGCAAATCATTCCGGCGCAAATTCTCCACAACCTTTTTTCTGGCTTCGCCCGCTGTCATCCCCTTATAATTATCCCCGGCTTTATCGGTTATTTTTCCGTCTTCATCAATAATTTTTATTATTTCCAATTGATTTTTCTGCGCCATTTCATAATCAACCAAACTGTGCGCCGGAGTGACTCCGAGCGCGCCGGTGCCGAATTTCATATCCACGCCGTTGTCGCCGATTATTTTTATCTTCAGATCCGGACCGCCGGCAAAATTCTTTATTTCAAAAACTTTGCCGATAAATTTTTTATATCTTTTATCATTCGGATTGACAGCCACCGCCGTGTCGCCCAGTTTTGTTTCCGGACGGGTGGTTGAAATCGCAATCGGAAAATCCTTGCCGTATTTGAAAGTGTATAATTTCGCCTGTTGTTCTTTGTATTCAACTTCATCATCGGCCAAAGTGGAATGGCAGTGCGGGCACCAGTTAACAATTCTGAATCCGCGATAAATCAAACCCTCATCGTACATCATTTTAAAAACCGTGCGCACGGCCAAATTCCTTTTCTCATCCAAAGTAAAGGCCTCGCGCGACCAATCCAAAGACGAACCCATTTTTTTGGACTGATTCACTATCGTGTCGTGGGATTTCTGAGCGAATTTGTTCACTTCCTCCAAAAATTTTTCCCTGCCCAGTTCCTTGCGCGGATCTTTCATCCCCTTTTCCATCAGCAACTTCTCAACTTTGGTTTGCGTGGCAATAGCCGCATGATCGGTTCCCGGCACCCATAAAGTCTTATCGCCCCTCATTCTGTGGTAGCGGATCATTACATCCTGAATGGCCAGCATGGCCGCATGCCCCATATGCAAAGTTCCGGTAACATTGGGCGGTGGCAGAACTATTGAAAAAGACTCTGCGTCCTTTGCGGTAACGCCTTTGGCAACGCAAACATCCGGATTAAAAAAACCCGAATCTTGCCATTGTTTATATATCCCGTCTTCGTAATTTTTGGCTTCGTAAGCCTTTGCAAGCTCTTTCATAACCTATTAGTTTAAACCCTCAGACTGTGATATTTTACTAAAATAAGGGGAAAAAATCAAATCCCGGGCAGTCAATTTATATTATTGACAAGTGTTATAAACATTGATAGAATGACATGTTCCTTGTTCGGGAATATTTTTGCGATAAAAAATGGCTACAATTAGCTAAAATTATGGCTCTGACCGAAATACAACAACTGCACCACCTGATAGAGACAAGCAAATATGTTTTGATTGTCTTTAATCCTACGCAAAATACGGATGCAATTTGCGGAGCTTTGGCATTGAAAAAATTCCTGGAGAAACAGCACAAACAGGCGGATATCGTTTCGGAAAATTTCACGGCTCCGCACAATTTAAGATTCATGAAAGGATTTGAAAACATCCGCGGAGAAATTTCACATCTGCAAAAATTCATCATCAAAGTTGATGTTTCAAACATAAAAATGGACACGCTCAGTTATGACATAAAAGACAATTGGCTTTCCATCTATCTCACTCCAAAACAGGGAATAATCACCAAAAACGAACTGCGCACGGCTCAGTCAAATTTCAAATACGATTTAATCATCACCATCAACGCGCAGGATCTGGAATCTCTCGGAAACGTATTTTTCAACAACACGGATTTGTTTTACCGCGTGCCGGTGATAAACTTTGACAATCATCCGGGAAACGAACATTTCGGCCAGATTAATTTTGTCGAACTCACAGCCACGTCGACATCCGAAATTTTGTTCAAAGTCATGTCGCAACTGGGCGAAGCTTACATTGACGAGGATATAGCCACGGCGATTCTCACCGGGATGATCAGTCAAACCCAAAGTTTCAAAGCGCCCAATGTCACACCTTACACTCTCAACGTTGCCAGTCAGCTTATGAATCTTGGCGCCGACAGGGAAAAAATCGTCAAACATTTGTACCGTACAAAATCCTTGTCTTCTTTAAAGATCTGGGGACAGGCATTGACTCATATGGAAAGCGATCCTAATTTCGGACTGGTATGGACCACCATCACCAGGGAAGATTTCGCCAGATCGGGGGCGAATGAAGACGAACTGAAAGGACTCATAGACGAACTCATCAGCAACGCGCCCGAGGCGAAAGTAATTGTTATGTTCTGTGAAGACGCGCAATCAAACGATACCATCCACGGCTATATTTCGGCGGATAAACAGCATGATGCCATATTGCTGTCTCAGCCTTACGGTCCGGAGGGAAACAAAAAAAATTCTTCTTTCACCATAAAAGGCAAAGCTTTAATAGATGCGGAAGCCGAAGTGATAGAATACGTTAAAAAAATACTTGGCGAAAGAGTGTAATCAAACCAAAGGCTGTCCGGACATTTCCTGCGGTAATTCTACTCCCATTAACTTCAAAATTGTCGGCGCAACATCGGCCAAAACTCCAACCGGATGCATCAAACTTAAATCCCCTTCCGGCGGATCGCCGGCGGAACCGGCCTGCCCGATAAAATCCTTTCCCACCACGATAAACGGTACGGGATTCGTTGAGTGTTCTTTATCGATCTCGCCTGTTTGCAGATTAATCATTTCTTCGACATTTCCATGATCGGCCGTAACCAGTACCACACCGTTATGAGCCAAGGCGTGTTCCACCACTTCGCCCAGGCATTTATCGGTCACTTCGCAGGATTTTATTCCCGCTTGCAGATCCCCCGTATGCCCGACCATATCGGGATTAGCAAAATTTACAACGATAAAATCATACTTCCCGCTGTCTATCGCTTTATTCAATTCTTTCGTAACTTCAACCGCGGACATCTCCGGTTTTTGCGCGTAAGATGGAACTTTCGGCGAAGGCACCAAAAACCTGTCCTCGCCCGGAAACGGCTCTTCAATAGTGCCATTTAAGAAAAAGGTCACGTGCGCGTATTTTTCCGTTTCGGCAATATGAAACTGTTTGAGCCCGACTTTACTGATGACTTCGGCAAGACAGCTATGCACAACCACCGGAGAATACGCGACTACAACCGGCAATTCTTTTTCAAACTCAGACATTGTCACAAAAAACAAATCTTTTAAATACTCCTTCGTAAATTTATTAAAACTCGGCAGGACAAAAGCCTGTGTGAGTTCACGGGCCCTGTCCGGACGGAAATTGAAAAAAATAGCCGCATCACCGTTTTTAACCGTGGTTAAAGGCTTGTTGTTTTTGGTGATGACGGCAGGTATGAATTCTTCATCATAATTCTTTTGGGCGTAAGATTCCTCAATGACTTTTATCGGATCGTCGGAATATCTGTCGGCTACGCCTTCGGCCATGGCCCGGTAAGCTTTTTCACACCGGTCCCAGCGGTTATCGCGGTCCATGGCATAAAATCTGCCGGAAAGCGAAGCAATTTTTCCGACTTTCAACTCGGCCATTTTATTCATCAGTTCTTTGACAAAATCTCTGCCAGAATTGTAAAGGCAGTCTCTGCCGTCCAAAATCACATGCACAAAAACCTCTTTTGATAATTTCTGTTTTTTGCAAAGTTCGAGCAAGGCATACAAATGATCGCTGCTGGAGTGGACATTGCCCGAACTCACCAGGCCGATTAGGTGCAGCTGGGATTTGTTTTGTTTCACTTTCTCAATGGCCGATAAAAAAGCCCGGTTGGTAAAAAAACTTCCTTCGCTTATTTCTTTATTTATTCTCGGACAGGTTTGATAATAGACCCTTCCCGCTCCGATGTTCAGATGCCCGACTTCCGAGTTTCCCATCTCGCCGAACAACAATCCGACCTCGTTGCCGGAGGCGTAGATGGTCATCGTCGGATAGTCTTTAAGAAGTTTGCTGAAATTAGGCGTCTGTGCGCGGGTCACGGCGTTGCCTTCGCTGTCCGGAGCGACTCCCCAGCCGTCCAATATCGCCAATACCACCGGTCTATACGGCATATATAAAAATACTAAATTAAACTTTTGACGCTCATCTCCGCCGGCTTATCGATATCCATCAACTTCAAAACTGTCGGAGCCACGTTGCCGAGTTTCCCGTCTGATAATTTGTGCGAAACTTTTTTACCGCTGTTTACAAGTATGAAGGGAACCGGATTTGTGGAATGTTCGGTGTCGATTTCGCCAGTTTTTAAATTAATCATTTCTTCTATGTTGCCATGATCGGCGGTGACGATTCCCTGCCCGCCGTTTTTTTCCAGGACTTTCAAAACTCTCGCAACCTGAAGATCAACCGTATTCACCGCTATTTCGCCGGCCTGAAAATCCCCGGTGTGCCCCACCATATCCGGATTGGCAAAATTCACTGCAATAAATTCGTATTCGTGCGATTCTATGGCTCCAACGACATAATCCGCGACAATTTTCGCGCTCATTTCCGGCTTTTGGGCATAATTTGCGACATCGGGAGATTCGATTTTAACCCATCTTTCATCGCAAAAATGCTGGGCGTATCCCCCGTTAAAAAAGTAAGTTATATGAGCGAATTTTTCCGATTCGGCGATATATAATTGGCGCTTGGGACACAAAGTCTGAACCAAACTGCCGGCAACATCCCGGCTGGGAAACGCGGTAAGCACTCCGGGGAGATCGGGGCCAAAATCGGCCAGGGCCACAAACCTGGTGTTCTTGGGAAATTTTGACCTGACGAAAGCTCCTGGATTTAAATCCTTGAAATTCGGCTGAACAAACGCTTTCGTAAGCTCTCTGGCCCGGTCGCTGCGCAAATTAAAAAAGAATATGGCATCATTATTTTTTATAGTCGCAACCGGACGGTTATTTTTCACGATTACCGACGGACAAATAAATTCATCCGTGTCGCCTCTGTTATATGACTGCGCCAGAGCCTCTTCGGCGCTTGAAGACGTACATCCTTTGCCCAGCACCATGGCTTCATACGCTTTCCTGATCCGGTTCCAGTCCTTATTTCTGTCCATCGCATAAAACCGGCCCATTATGGTTGCAATCTGCTCATTTCCGTGAAAATGTTTTTCCAATTTTTTCAGATGCTCGGGAGCATCGTGCTGGCCGGAATCGCGGCCGTCGGTAAAAAGATGCAGAAAAACCTGCTTTATATTATGCGACTTAAAAAGGTCCAGCAAAGCATAAACATGCTCGGGGCAAGAATGGGCGCTGTTATGATTTGAAAGCAAACCCATCAGATGTACCGCGGTTCCGTATTTTTTCACATGGTGCAAAGCCTGTCTGAACGCATTGTTTTTGAAAAAGGTGCGATCCTTTATCGCTTCCGAAATATAAAGCTCATCTTGTTTCACCACTCTGCCTCCGCCCAAATTCAAATGTCCCGCTTCACTGTTTCCTTCCTGCCCATTAAAAAGCCCCACGGCAAGACCGCTCGCATCCAGCCGGGAATTCGGATATTTTTTAAGCCAGGAAAAATAATTCGGCGCGGTTTTCCCGGTTATGGGATTACCCCTGTTCGGCCTGGCAATGCCCCAGCCGTCCATGATTACCAATAAAGTGGTTGTCTTTTTTTTGTTCATATTATAATCCTAATTCAAGTTCAATTTCCATTAGCCTGTTATATTTTTCCACTCTCTCCGACCGGGACATGGATCCGGTTTTTATAAATTCGGAATTGACCGCCACCGCCAAATCCGCAATAAACGTGTCGGCTGTTTCGCCGCTTCTGTGCGATATTGAAGTTTGATAATTGTTGCGTTTGGCGAGTTTAATGGCTTCCATGGTTTCGGATAATGTTCCGATCTGATTGAGTTTTATCAAAATCGCGTTCGCAACCCCTTCTTTGATTCCCCGGCTTAATCTTTCGGTATTTGTAACAAACAAATCGTCTCCGACAAGAGTTATTTTTTTACCAATTTCATGCGTTAATATTTTCCAACCATCCCAGTCATCCTCGCTCAGACCATCCTCAATTGATATTATCGGGTATTTTCCGATCCACTCTTTATAAACCCTTATCATTTTATCGGAGGTCCATGCCTGTTTTTTACTTACGAAATAATATTTTCCGTGACCGAAAAATTCCGAAGAAGCGACATCCAGACCAAGGTACACCTGCTTTCCCGGTATCCATCCGGCCAATTTGATAGCTTCAATTATGAGCTGGATTGCGCGCTCATTGTTTAAAAGCTCGGGCGCAAACCCGCCTTCGTCACCGACGGAAGTAGCGTAGCCTTTCTGGCTGAGAAGATTCGCCAGGGAATGAAAAATCTGAGAACCCATCCGCACCCGCTCGCGCAATAATTTATGCCTAGGTATGATCATGAATTCCTGAATGCTCAATCCGTTGTCGGCATGCCTACCCCCGTTTAAAATGTTCATTGTCGGAATTGGCATCCTGAAATCTTTTTCTTTGATGTCAAAAACTTTGCGTATGAATTTATACAGCGGCATTCTGGCGGCGGACGCGCCGGCTCTCGCGCAGGCCATAGAGACTCCCAATATAGCGTTCGCGCCCAAACGCGTTTTATTTTTTGTACCGTCCAAAGAGATCATTTTTTGGTCTATGATTTTTATATCAAAAACATCCTCGCCTATCAGCGCCTTCGCAATTTCCGTATTAACATTTTTTACCGCCTTTAAAACTCCTTTTCCGCCGTATCTTTTGCCTCCGTCTCTTAATTCCAAAGCTTCATGGGATCCGGTTGAAGCGCCGGATGGAACTTTTGCCGATCCGATAACGCCGTTTTCCAATACCACTTTGGCCTCCAGAGTTGGATTGCCGCGGGAATCAAGTACTTCGCGCGCAAATATTTGCTTGATTTTCATAAACGAAATGAGTGAGTAAATAGCTTAATAATGCCCGCATATTATACCACAAGAAAAAATCACAAACAAGCCGTATAAATATTTCAAAATAGCCGATTTTACGGACAAAACAAAAGACGGCCCGCAAGGACCGCCTTTTGATTTTTGTTTTCAATTAAGGCGCGATTTCATACGTTACAGCCACATTCATAATCTCATCTTTACTGCCCGCAGATACCGCCGCAGGGGCTCCGCCGCCGCCTTCGGCACTCGCGGCAAGCGATTTCATTGTAGAATCCACCGCGTAATAATTTGTGGGGCTGCCTTCGTATTCGGAATAAGAAACCACTGCGGTCACCTGAACTCCCAAAGTCTGGGCCAAGTGAACGGCTTTTGCCTTGGCGTCAGCCAGTGCCTTGTCGCGGGCCAGCGCCTTCAGATTTTCCGGATCGTCAATCGTAAAGCTTAATCCACTGACCTCGGTCGCCCCGTATTTTCCGGCCAGAGATAAAACATCGCTTATCTTGCTTAAATCCCTGATTTTAATCGTGATGGAATTTGTAACTTTGTATCCGTTAAGCATCTGCCCTTTATCCTGAGTGTAGTTGTAATCAGGATATATGGAATAATCCGTCGTCATGTCCTTTTCGGCAATGCCCATGCCCTTCAAATCCGCAAAAACCTGGTCCATGACTTTTTTATTATCGGCCTGCGCCTTAGCCACGTCTTTGTCCGTATTTGAATAGCCTATCGTGGTGACGGCAATATCGTTGTTCCCCGTAACTTTACCGTAGCCGTTAACGGTGATGGTCCGCTCCATCTGATCGGCTTTGCCGATAAAAACATACTGCCTGATATTGTTGCGTATCACCGTGCCGAAATAAAAAATCACATAGACCAGCAGAACGCCGATCAGCGTCAGCATGATCTTTTTTACAAAACTGCCATTTCCATGACAGCACATGCAATGGCCGGCTTCTTTTTTCGGCCCTGCGTCGAGTTTGCCGTTAGGCATACTAACTCCTTACGAACCGTTAAAACGCGTCGGTTAAACGGCTCCGTTAATAAATATTTAAAAAAATTTTGATTTTCTTACCGCCTTTACTCCGGGCAGGTTCTTTCCGCTCAAAAATTCCAGCATGGCCCCTCCCCCGGTGGAGACCAGATCTATATCATCCGACAGGTTTAATTTTTCCAATACTTCGACCGTTTCTCCGCCTCCGCATATGCCGACCGCTTTTCCCTTTGACCTGGCGGCTACAAGCCGGGCTATTGAATAAGTTCCGTACTGATACGGATGCTGTTCGAAATGGCCCACGGCGCCGTTCCAGACCAAAGTTTGCGCCGATTTGATATATTTTGCATACAGTTTTATAGTTTCCGGTCCGATATCGTATATTCCCATCCCTTTTTTCAAATCCAATTTTTTATTGACCTTCCGGGCATGCGCGTATTCTCCGTTTTCCCGGCCTACGATTAAATCAACCGGCATGATCACTTTCTTTTTTGAGCAATATTTCAATGCCTGTTTCTTGAAATCCTTGCTGACAATCGAATCTCCGACTTTACACCCGCTGGCCCACAGATAAGTATTAATTATACCGCCGCCGAGAAGTATGCGATCGGCTATAGCCAGCAAATTTTTCAAAACCGGAATTTTGGTTTCCATTTTTGCTCCGCCGAGAATTACCACGAACGGCTTTTTGGGTTTTTTTAAAAGTTCGGATAATGTTTTTATTTCCTCGGCGAACAGCAACCCGGCGTAAGCGGGCAGATATTTTGCGACGCCCGACACCGAAGACGCATCGCGATGCGCGACCGCAAACCCGTCCAGGACGAAGACATCGGCCAGCGACGCCAGCTTTTTCGATACGAATCTGCTGTTTTGTTCCTCGCCTTTAATAAAACGAATATTGTCCAATAATGTAACATCGCCCGCGGACAAACACCCGGTTTTTTGCACGACCTGATCCCAATTTCTGACATCAAGCAAATCAATATTTTTTTTAAGAAGGCGCCCGAGCTCTTTTTGAACCGGCTTCAGGGAAAATTTAGCGTTATAGCCGTCCGGCCTTCCCAAATGCGTAACCACAATGACCTTTGCCTTTTTCCCAATGAGATATTCAAGCGTCGGCAATCCCTTTTTTATTTTAAAATTATCGGCGACTTCGCCGTCTTTTATGGGAACATTAAAATCGGCTCTGACAAGCACCGTTTTATTTTTAAGGCCCTTCAGATCTTTTATCCTGCGGAAATTCATGGCAAAAATTCTGAATAAAAAAATAATCGGTTATATTATACCATAATTTCCGACGGCGGACAAAGAAGTATTACTCCGTCAAATTTTTATAGCCGATGTCATCCGGCCAGAGGTAGTGGCTGAAGGTCCAATCCGCGAGGTCACGGGCTTCGCTGAACCGCTGTTCGTTCGAAGCGGTTCCAAGCACGACGACTGTGATCGTGTGTTTTTTGTCATTTGTAAGATCCACGGCAAAATTGTACCCCGAATCTGTGATGTAACCGGTTTTTCCGGCGATATCCTGCACTTTAAAATCATTCGGCACCCAGTTGGTAAGCAGCCAGTTCGTGCTCCAAATTGTTTTCGGTTTTGAGCCGTTCAACGGATGGGCGTAATATTCCCCGATTTGAACCGTTTTATAAATTTTATCAAACTTTAAAGCGTCGATTAATAATTTCGCCGTATCGTAAACGTTCGCCATATTTTGATCGGAAAGTCCGGTCGGCTCCACGAATCGCGCGGAATAAAGCCTCAGATCTTTCGCTTTTTCGTTCATCTTTTTCGCAAAATCATCCGTTGTGAATCCGGCCGCGCGCACCAAAGCCCTGATGGCGGTGTTTGAAGAACCTATCAATGCCACATGCCATAAATCCTCGAGGGTAAATTTTTCACCCACATCAACATTGTGATCGCTGCCGTCGTAATCGGAATCAGCTATGACAGTTGTCGACGCCCAATTTATCGGCTGGTCAAGCAAAACCATCGCGCTCATTAATTTTGAAATACTGGCGAGCGGTCTGACTTCTCCCTTGTTTTTATTATATAAAATCGTTTTTGTGTTGCTGTCGACGACAATCGCGGAAACCGCCGTGCTTGAACCGGTAAATTCCTCCTTGTCCTTTTGTATCGGCACCGCCGGCCTGCTGGCAGGAAAATTTTCGCCATTCGTAATTTTTTCCGTATTTATTCTCTGGCCGCTTAACGGAAAAGGAATAAAATTTATTATACTGGAGGTTGAAATTGAAACCGTGCTGAAAAACAAAAGCAAAACCCCGAGCAACATGGCTCCGAATGAAGAAACAAAATTAAAGACCTTGACGGTCATAGGCCGGTTCTTGAAAATAATTTAATTAATCTGGGTATCCGACGCGTTATTTATATACGGATGGTTGTGCAGTTCCGCATAATTTGGCAATTCCGACAAGCTGTTGATTCCCAAATGGCGCAAATACTCCATAGTTACTTCATAAATCGGCAGGAGGTTCAACTCGCTTTCCGATTCCTTGATTAAACCACGCATCATCAAATTGCGCAAGATTAAACCGCAGTTGACTCCCCTGATTTGCTCGAGCTCCGGTTTGGTGATCGGACCGCAATAAGAAATTACTGTAAGAGTTTCAAGCTGAGGACGCGTGAGTTCCCCCGAAACTTCCGATTTCATAAAATTTTCCGCGGCTTCCCTGTTGTCCGGACTCGCCGCCATCTGCAGTTCCTGCCCGTTGCGGAGAATAACGATTCCCGAATTCTGATTATTATATTTCAAACACAATTCTTCCACCGCCGAATTAATTTCCGTTTCATCCGCGTTTAAAACCGCGGCAATTTTTTTTATTGTCAACGGTTTGGAGGCAACGAATAAAATCGATTCCAGTTTTGATAAAGTTTTCATATTCTTTTGACTATTAAATCTTCAAATGCCTGATCTTGTTTTATAAAAACAAATTTATCCTTAACAAGTTCGAGCAGGGCGAGAAAGCTGGCAATGACATCCGTTTTATTCCTTGCCGACGATAAAATAGTTTTAAAATTAAACTGCTTGTTATTTTTCAACAACTCGCGTATATCGTCAATTTTCTGTTTTACGGAAATGGTATGGTCTATGGTGGCCTGCGGCAAAGCCGTAAGCGGTTTCAGCCTGTTTACCAGACCGACAATGGCCAAGTGCAAATTTTCCAGTTTAGCGTTAATCGGTAAAACAAATTCTTTCACTTTTATCGGCGGTTCTATCCTGCCGTAAGCGATTTTCTGCGCCGACCATAACTTGTTCACTTCTTTGCTGGCTTCGATATATTTTTTATACATCTTCAGCTGGTCGGCCAGGCTCGGTCCCGATTCTTCCTCTTCCGGATAAAGATAATTCAGCAGATGCTGGGATTTGGTATAAATAAGCCGGGCGGCAATAACCAAAAAATCCGCCAATTCTTCCGATCTGTTTTCTTCCAATTTATCCAAATAAGAAAAAAATTGCTCCGTCACCTGCGATAGAGCTATATCGGTTACGCTTAATTTTTGTTCTTCCAATAACTGGAGCAGAAAGTCCAGAGGGCCTTCAAACTTTTCCAGTTTTATATCCGGCATAATTTATACAGGTAGTTTTCTTTGTTTTCTATTTAACCAATCTTCCCAAAGTTTTTTTCCCTGATTCGTCAGTCTGACTTCCCTGATAAACCATTTTTTAGTCGTGCGCATCCCGTATCCGACCATCAATCCTTTGTCAATTAATCGTTCTATGCTTTTTGTGATTATTTTTGTTTTTAGATTTTCTTTCACTTTTTTGTCCGTATAAAATTTCCGAAATAAATTACGGCTAATCTTTTCCCTCCCATAACATATTTTTATTATATATTGCTGAAGGGAGGAAAAAGACATATCACTTCTTATCAATCTTTATATGAACTTCTCTCAACGATTTTTCCGGCAGTTCCGAAGGCGCATCCATCATAAGGTCGCGCGCATCCCCGGTTTTCGGGAAAGCGATCACTTCGCGGATGTTGGGCTCCCCGGTCAAAAGCATCACGATTCTATCAACGCCGGGAGCGAAACCTCCGTGCGGAGGCGCGCCAAAAGTAAACGCCTCAAGCATGTGCCCGAAACGCTTTTTCTGTTCTTCTTCTCCGATTTTTAGGATATCAAATATTTTTTTCTGCAATTCTTTCTGATGGATCCTGATACTGCCGCTGCTTAATTCGTATCCGTTTAAAACCAGATCGTAAGAATCGGCGCGGATTTTCATCGGATCCGAATCCAAAAATTCTTTGTCTTCTTCTTTCACCGAACAAAACGGATGGTGCATCGCCTGGATATTTCCTTCTTCGTCTTTTTCAAACATCGGGAAATCCAAAATCCAGCAGAACGCCAGTTCGTTCTTGTCGCCTTTGTCTTTTCTTAAATCCGGCTTGTCGCTGCCGTATTTATCCACTGATTCCTTGTAAGTAAGGCGCGGAAATGGTGTCTGAGAAATATGTTTTTCCGGCGCGATTTCTTTTATCATTTGAATAAACATTTCTTCGGTATACTTCAGGATGTCTTCCTGGGTTACAAAAGACATTTCAAAATCAAGCTGGGTGAATTCCGGCTGTCTGTCGCCTCTCTGGTCTTCGTCACGGAAACATCTGGCAATCTGGAAATATCTTTCCATCCCACCCACCATTAATAATTGTTTAAACTGCTGGGGCGATTGCGGTAAAACATAAAATTTTCCTTCATGTAATCTTGACGGCACGACATATTCTCTTGACCCTTCAGGCGTGCCCTTCATTAATATCGGAGTTTCAACTTCGACAAAATCGTTATCGTGCATGTACTTTCTGAAAAAAGTAATAACCTTATCCCGCAACCTGATATTCCTCTGCATCCTCTGCGATCTCAAATCAAGATAGCGGTATTTCATTCTCAAGTCTTCGTTTATAACCATCGTGTCGCTACTCACCTCAAACGGCATCGCTTCCGATTCGTTTAAAATTTTCATTTCTTTGGCGAGAATTTCAACCGTGCCGGTCGGCATGTCCGGATTAATTTGTTTGGCTCCGCGCGCCTGCACGATTCCTTTTACTTCTATACAATATTCCAACCGGGCGCGTCTGAATTCCTCTACAGAATCCGGGGTCATCTCGCTCGGCACTCCGACAACCTGAATAATCGCGGACCGGTCGCGTAAATCCAAAAACATAATCTTGCCCATATCTCTGCGGGCATTCACCCAGCCTTTTAACAAGACTTCCTCCCCCACCTTTGATACTGTTTCAGCAGATAAAATTCTCATATATTATAATTAAGCATAAAGCATGGCCATTTCCACCAATCTGTTTGCGTATCCGACTTCATTGTCATACCAGGCAACCACCTTCACCAGATTTCCGCCGACTACGTTCGTCAAACTCAAATCAACAATTGAAGAGTAGCTATTGCCGATATAATCGGAAGAAACTAAGGGTTCATCGGTGGTCATCAAAATTCCGGCAAAACGCTCCGTGCCGGCGGCGGCGATTAAAGCTTTGTTGATTTCATCTTTAGTGACATTCTTTTTTAAAACCGCGGTAATATCGGACAAGGAACAAGTCGGTACCGGTACACGAAAAGCCACGCCGTCAAAAATACCGTTTACCGACGGCATCGCTTCGCCGACCGCTTTGGCCGCGCCCGTGGTTGTGGGTACGATATTTTCCGCAGCCGCTCTTGCCCGGCGCAAATCCTTATGCGGACCGTCCTGTAAATTCTGATCCGCGGTGTACCCGTGTATCGTGCTCATAAACGCCTTTTCAATTCCGAATTTTTCCTGCAAAACCGCCATCACCGGCGCGATGCAATTGGTGGTGCATGAAGCATTATTTATAACACAAGATTTTTCTTTTCCAACTTTTCCGCAATTAACCCCGCGAACATAAGTCGGCACGCCTTCGCCTTTTGCAGGCGCGCTTAAAATAACTTTTCTGGCTCCGGCTTTAAGATGCATTTCCGCGTCTTCTTTTTTTGTAAACCTACCCGTGCATTCCAACACTATATCCACTTTCATTTTTGCCCACGGAAGCATGGTCGGGTCTTTCTCAGCTAGCACAGGAATTTTTTTGCCTTTAACGATTAAATTCTTCTCATCAAAACTAACCGGGAAATTATATAACCCGTATGCGGTATCGTGTTTCAAAAGATGCGCCAAAGTTTTTGTATCTGTAAGGTCGTTTATGGCGACAATTTTTATGTCTTTTTTTAAAATAGCGACTTTAAACGCTTGCCGGCCGATCCGGCCAAAACCGTTGATGGCGATATTCAACATATAAAAATAATTAAAATTATGCTTAAATTATACATTTTCTAGCTTACCTTGGCAAATATACATTTCAAATAATCCCCTTCCGTAAACGCCACCAATTCAGGATGATCGATGCCGTGCGTGAAGTTCTCCAAAATCTGCACGGTTTTACGGGCTCTTCCTCCGGCCTCCGTCAGCATATACCGGAAATCGGTTAAAGAAACGTGCGCCGAACAGGAGCAGGTGACCAAAATCCCGCCCGGTTTCAATAATTTCAAAGCCGCTTCGTTTATATTCCTGTACCCGAACAACCCTTCCTTAATCTTCCGGCGATCTTTCACAAACGCCGGCGGATCCAAAACGATCACGTCAAATAATTCCCCGCTTGGATTTAAACCCAGATATTTTTTTACATCGTCGCAAACCCATTCGCATTTTTTGGGATCGAGCTTATTTAATTTAATATTTTCTTTAGCCAAATCCAAAGCGCTTTGCGAAACATCAACACTAATCACTTTTTCCGCTCCGCCGGCCAAAGCGTAAACGCTAAATCCGCCGGTGTACGAAAAACAATTTAAAATGGTTTTGCCCGCGCAATATTTTTCCAACGCCTTCCGCTTGTCGCGCTGATCAAGAAAAAAACCGGTCTTCTGGCCGCCGATGATATCAACCAAAAACTTATAACCGTTTTCTGAAATTTTCACTTGATCCGGTACTTTGCCGAAAAGCAAACCGGACTGCTTTTCCGCCCCTTCTATTTCTCTGTTCCTTACATCGGATCGCTCATAAATGCCAACCGGTTTTAATATTTTTTTAAGAGCGGACACAATTTCCTTTTTCCAAAACTCAATACCCGGATTATGAAACTGCACCGACAAATAATCGGCGTATTTATCAACGATCAAACCCGGCAAAAAATCATTCTCACTGTTTATCAGACGGTACGAATCGGTTTTCTTGTCCTCCAGATAGTTTTGGCGTAGTTCATACGCGGCCTTCACCCGGTTCTCAAAAAACTTCTGATCAACTTCTTCCTTCTCATCCCAACTCCAGATGCGTACCGCAATCTGCGAATAGGAATTAAAATAACCCTGTGCCAAAAAACGCCCGGTTTCATCAAACAGTTGAACCGCAGAACCGCCGTCCAACCCATCCGGAATTTGTTTTAAAGCCCCGGAAAAAACCCATGGGTGGCGGCCAAGAATCGGGCCAACTCTATTGCCAAAAACAACCAATTTAATCATGTTAAAAAATTAGTAAATTACACAAAAAGTATACCAGACAAAAACACCCAGCGCAATGGCCGGGTGTTTCTTTGATTTTATTCGTTTACTTCATCTGTTCCGCGACTTCATCCGCAAAATTCTTTTCAACTTTTTCTATTCCTTCTCCCAATTCATAACGGACAAATCTTTTAACCTCTGCGCCTTTTTCAGCCAACAATTTCGCAATGGTTTTCTCTTCATCCTTTATGAAAGGCTGTTCAAGAAGACAAACCTCGCTATAAAATTTGTCCATTTTGCCTTTCACGATGTTCTCGATGATATTCGCCGGTTTGCCCTGCTGGCGTAATTGTTCGGCGTATATTTCCTGTTCCTTATCCAAAACTTCGGTTGAGACTTCGCTTCTGTTCAAATATTTCGGATTGGATGCGGCGATATGCATGGCAATATCAGTCCCCAAAACGTCATCTCCTCCGGTTAATTCAACCATAACACCGATTCTGGTGCCGTGAAGATAAACCGATACGGCCTCGCCTTCAAATCTGGCGATTCTGCGCACGTTCATTTTTTCCCCCAATTTTAAGGTCATGGCGGAAAGAGTTTCGGAAACAGTCTGGCCTGAAAGAAGTTTAACGGAAGCAAGCTCTTCAACAGTGTTAACATTATTATCAACAACGGCCTGCGCCACCGCTTTTGTAAAATTCACGAAATCTTCTCCGTCGGCCACAAAATCGGTTTCGCTGTTTACTTCAACCAAAGCGCCGACTTTCCCGGTGCTTAATCCGTATACCAAACCTTCCGCCGCCACCTTGTCGGCTCTTTTCGCGGCCTTAACAATACCTTTTTTTCTCAGGATATCCGCGGCGGCTTCCATATCGCCATTGGCTTCTTCCAAAGCCTTCTTGCAATCCATCATGCCGGCGCCGGTTTGTGAACGAAGTTTTGCCACATCCGTGGCGGTAATATTTGACATATGATTCTCCTTAAATTAATTTTTGAATTATTAAATTGCCTCTTCCTTCTTGAGCGCTCTTCTTTCTTTCTTCGGCGCTTCCGGCTTTTTGGCTTCCGGAGTCTTTTCGGTGTTCATTTGAGGAACAGAGACTTTGGCGGTTTTCGCGGCTTCCGCGCGTTCAATTTTTACGCTTTCCCATTCTGCCTTACCTTCGCTGATGGCGCTTGAAATTAAATCGGCAATCATTTTGATTGAATTCACTGCGTCGTCATTGGCGGGAATGGCATACAACACTTTGGTCGGATCCGTGTTGGTGTCGCTGACGGCCACCGTCGGGATTTCAACCCTTTCGGTTTCGGCCAAAGCGGTTTTCTCGGTTCTCATGTCGGCGATGTATACGGCGTCCGGCATCTTTTCCAAATCGGTAAGACCAACCAGGTATTTATCCATTTTTTCCAATTGTTTTTTAAGATTCAACTGTTCTTTTTTGGTGTATCTTTCAATTTCACCGGTGGCAAACTGCTCTTTCAAATGCTTGTATTTTTTCAGTCTGCGCTTAACCTCGTCGAAATTGGTTAACAGTCCGCCGATCCAGCGTTCCACCAGATACGGCATTCCGCAATTGATTGCGGCTTCTTTTATAATATCCCTGGCCTGCCGTTTTGTGCCGACAAATAAAATAACCTGGCCCTTGCTTGCCAGATTTTTAACATATCCAAGAGCTTTCTCCAGCTCTTCCTGAGTCTTTTCCAAATTTATAATGTGCACACTGTTTCTTGCCCCGAAGATGTATTGCTCCATCTTAGGATGCCAGCGTGATTTCTGATGGCCGAAGTGAACTCCAGCCTTCAGCATGTCCAACAAAGTTGGCATTTTAGTGGTCATATTTCCTTATTACTTCCTCTTCAGCTTACCCCGGAGTGGTCCAAGGGAGGAAAAAGTTTGCTGAATGAGTGATTAAATATGTTCAAAGTATATACTAAGGCCTGATTTTAGTCAAGATTAGGCTGCTTTTTGGACAGCTTGTTGCTCAGCGGCTTTTTTAACTTTGGCTCGGATTGCAACTATGCTGATATCATCTATCTTGTTTTTTCTTTTACCTGACTGGCCTTGAACACCAAAATCAACTAATTCACTACTGACATTGTCCGTACTCTGTTCTCCCAGCGATGACCCGGGGATTGTAAAACCGGATTTTCCCTTCTTTAACTCCGTAAGCTTTTCTTCTATCTGCTCATCTTCATAATTGTCCGACATCCCATCGGTCGTAAGAATAAAAAGGTCTCCATCTTCATCCTCAATCGATCTGGCCCTGGGCTTCGTCCTTACTGCTTTTTCTCCGCCTCCCAGAGCAGACAAAGTAATATTTCTTAACTCGCCGATTGTCTTGCCTTTAAAGACATTCAGTGCCATATTGATTTCGGCTATATCCTTTTCTGTTTTGCCGACCAGAGCGGATGACAAACTCTTTTTGTCAATTGCATCAATAAAATTTCTGTTCAGATCAGACGTATCCACCTTAACTCCAAAATCCTCAAAAAATGCAATCGGGGAATCGTCGGGCGAAATTAGTTCCAATTTTCCCTGGCGCAGGCGGTACACCTTGCTGTCCCCGACTTGGCCAAGAAGAACCATATCTTTATTAGAATCTTTGTCTTTATAAAAAGCAACCACCGATGCCGTCGTGGCCATTTCCGGGTGAATCAAACTTGCGCCGCTATTTAATATTTCCTGATCTGCGACTGAGAGCGCTTGAACAATAAGAGCTTCGGCTTCCTGTTTACTGTAAACAGGATCGCCTTCATGCGTCTTAAAACTTTTCATGATTGATTCCATGGCAATTTGAGCGGCAACTTCTCCGCCGCCCCCTATTTGCCCGCCGAGACCGTCAAAAACACCAGCCAACTTTTTTTCCTTACTATAAAACGAACGGTCCTCGCTACCGCCTTGAGCTTCCTTTTTTACACCCCTTTCAGCTTTGGCTCCTTCAATCCCAAAACCCGCGCCTTCAATTTCATGTTCTTCTAAGTCAATCTCAATCTCTGGCATATTGCCATCATCAATCTCAAATAAATCACTGTCTTCGATCTCATGTGCAGATTCAAATTCACCTGTTTCGATAACAGGCTTTTTTATCATAGGATCGTCAATTCTCGGTCTTGCCTCTGAATTTCCCATATAATTAAAGATAGTTGACAAATAATAAATTTATGCTATTATATTAGCACATTTTAACTAAAAAATCAAGGGAAAACCCCCTGTTTAAACAAATTATATCAATTTTTTTAAAATTGATATAAACTCATTCGTTCGGAAAAGCTTAAATACATTTAATCTTTTCTCTCACTCATTTCGTTTATGAAAAAAGACATCCACCCGGAATACCACAATGACACCGCAGTAACCTGCGCCTGTGGCAATAAATTCACCACCGGCAGCACAATGAAGGCAATTCGCGTTGAGCTCTGCGACAAGTGCCATCCTTTTTATACCGGAAAACAAAAATTCGTTGATACCGCCAGACGCGTTGAGAAATTCCAGGAAAGATCCGACAAGAAAACAAACGCGGCCGCAGCCAGAAAAGGCAAGAAAGTGAAGAAAGTTGCAGCCTCCGCCAAAAAAGCGGAAAAGAAAGCAACCACCAAAAAAGCAACAAAAAAGGCTTAGCTTTATTAAACCTCAAAAACAGACTACAATAATATTGATTGAGTCTGTTTTTTATTAAATGCCACAGCTTCGTTATATAAATATATGCAAAAAAAATACTCCGACGTACAAGATAAATTTTCGAAACTTGAAGCCGACCTGCAAAATCCGGCCATTGTTAATGATGTTAAAAAATTAAAAGAAACCTCCCAGGAATATAACGAACTAAAACCTGTCGCCGAGAAAATACTCGAACTTGACGGGCTGGAAAAAAGCATTGCCGAAACGCAACTGATGGTTAGCGATGAAACGGACTCGCAGCTGCGGGAAATGGCGGCTCTCGAATTGCCCGGCTTGCAGGATAAAAAAATACGTCTTGAAGAAGAATTGGAAGAGACGACCAGAGTACAGGATCCGATGGATAAAAAGAATGTGATTATTGAAATCCGCGCCGGAGTCGGCGGGGATGAATCCGCGTTATTTGCGGCGGATCTTTTCAGGATGTACAGCCGGTACGCCGAAGACCGGAATTGGAAAACGCAATTTCTTGACGCCAACAGAATAGGCATCGGCGGATTCAAAGAAGTGGTTTTTTCCATCAAAGGCAAAAACGTGTACAAGGATTTGAAATACGAAATGGGAGTTCACCGCGTACAGCGTGTTCCGGACACTGAAAAAGCCGGACGAATCCACACATCGACAACCACAGTTGCCGTTCTCCCTGAAATTGAAGAGGAAGAAATTAAAATCGAGCCGAAAGATTTAAGAATCGATACATTCTGCGCGGGCGGACACGGGGGGCAAAGCGTAAACACCACCTATTCCGCGGTCAGAATCGTCCATATTCCGACCAACACCGTGGTCCAATGCCAGGACGAACGCTCGCAAACCGCGAACAGGGAAAAAGCCATGGCCGTCTTGCGCTCCAGACTTTTCGCCATGGAACAGGAAAAAAAGCATAAGGAATTAACCGAGAAGCGCCGATCGCAAATCGGTACGGGAGACCGGAGCGAAAAAATCAGAACCTACAATTTCCCGCAGGATAGGATCACCGATCATAGAATACACAGAAGCTGGAACAATATCGGAAATATTTTAGACGGAAAACTTGAACCCCTGATTCTGGCGCTACGCGACGCGGATTACCATCCGGAGAGAATCGGCCAGGCCGACGGCGAAGACGAAGACTAAAACCTCCGCGCACTTACATGAAAAAGATCAATGACATCCTGACTCGATTTAAAAATTTGGACCCGAGAGAGTCGGAGATTTTTATTTCCGAAATTTTACGTAAAAACAAATCGTTTGTTATCGCTCATCCCGAATACAAACTGTCTATATTTCATTATATAAAATTCATATATTTTGCGCACCTGCGAAAAAAGGGATATTCCGTTGCCGCGATAATAGGACACAAAGAATTTTACGGTTTGGATTTTATTGTCAACAAGCATGTTTTGATGCCGCGCCCGGAAACGGAATTGCTGGTGGACAACGCCATTGCGGAAATAAAAAACGACAAAGAAAAAACCGTCCTAATCGATGCCGGAACAGGCACGGGATGCATACCGATTTCTATCGCGAAGAAATTTCCTGATCTTAAAATATTCGCAACCGACATTTCCCGTCCTGCTTTGCGCGTTGCCGAAAAAAATGCAAAAAAAAATAATGTAAAAATCAACTTTCTGCATGGAGATTTATTATCGCCGGTTGTAAACAAAATACAAAAAAATGATACCCTGTTTATCACCGCCAATCTTCCCTATCTCACCCGAAAACAATTCGACTCCGAACCTTCAATAAAAAAAGAACCTAAAACGGCTTTGATCGCGGACAATGACAACGGCCTTTCCCTTTACGAAAAACTTATTCAACAAATTTCAAAATTAGATAATAAAGCTTCAATTTTTCTGGAAATCGATCCCGGCCAGTCCGCAAAAATTAAAACTTTAATAAAAAAATATCTTCTCCAATCAAATACAGATATAAAAAAAGACCTGTCCGGACTGGACAGGCTTGTCATCGTCAAAGTTTAATCCGATATGGTCACGCTCGCATTCTGCGGCACAACTTCCACCCAGGTCGCTCCGGGCAATAATATAATTTCCGAATTTAAATTGCCGGCCGCATAAAATCTGGTACGGTCGGTTAAGGATTTTTTGGTCCAGGAGGCTTGGATAACGGCGCCTTTCCGAAGCACCCGCGCGTCTCCGCTTCCGACCGTCGCTATTGCTTTCCGGCCTTCGTTATCCAAAACTCCGACCGAAACATACTGCACCAGAATATTTCGCGCGCGCACCTCCGAACCGTCGGCATCGGTATATTTTACTCCGTTTATATACCGCACATAATTCATAGCCGCGGGATCATAGTTCCAGCTCACGACATAATCCTGGTTATAAGCAATTTTGATTGCGTTCTGCGCGTCGCTCGGCTGGGCTATCGTCGCCGAAAATTTCCAGGCGCTGCTGGTTTGCATTTTATCGGTGGAAGTGGCGTATTTGGAAATCAACGCCTGCCAAAAATCGCTTTTCGTGTATAAATTGTGCGGCGCCAGCCTGTCGGAACCGCGCCAGTAATAATCGCCCCGGTAAAATTCATTGGCGTCAAAAATATTTCTTTGATCTATTAAACTCAGGGCATCGGGCGACCCGCCGGAATGCATATACAGTCCCCCGCCGTATTCCTGTAGCCAATCAAGAAAATAAGGACGGGCGCTTCGTACCGGACCAACCTGCAGCACATTTTGCGTACTGTCAAAAATCGCCATGTAGCGGGTGAACTCGCCTTCAACCGGCGCTTCATAAACTATTTTAGCTTCGGAGAGGCCATATTCCGGACGGGCATCGGGATGATTGTCAATCATTACCGCGATAACCTGAGGGTTTATGTCCGCTCTTTTGGTCACGGCAAGACCGTCCAGCGCACTGCCATATCTTGCCGTCGCCTTTATCACATAGCCATCAGCCAAGGCTTCCAACTCTCCCTGATATGGAAGGTAATAAAAAAACACCAGCTCCGCGCACAGAACCGAAAACCCGACTATAATTGCCCAGGCTAAAAATTTCCTGTTTTCCATAACGCCATTTATTATACCATAAAAACAAATACGGTCCCGACTTAGCCGGGACCGTATTTTGATATTCTTTATTTCTTTTCTTCCTTTCCCGCCGGAGCTTTGGCTCCCGGTTCTTCTTTCTTCTCGCCTTCGGCCGCAGCCTCGGCGCCTTCTTCTTCCTCTTTCTTCTTTCCGGCCACTTCAATCGTGGACAGGTCGCTAGCCTTTGCCGCATCTTCAATAGCCTTTAATTCATCTTCAGTTAAAGCAGCGGTTGTCTTCGCCACCAAATCCTCGGCGTTTGGATTCGTGATGGTGATTCCAGCCGGAACCGGCAAATCTTTTACTTTAATTACATCGTCAAAAGTTTTTAAAACCGACAGATCAACGTCTATGTGTGAAATCAAATCCTTCGGCAAGCATTTTACTTCTACACTTTCAACATTGTGCATTAAAGTGCCGCCCTGTTCCTTGATTACCGGAGCTTCCCCGATGAATCTTAACTCGACGGTAGCCGTCATGGCCTTGTTCATATCGATGCGTCTTAAATCAACGTGTATAATACGGTCGGAAACCGGATCATATTGTATGGCCTGAATCAAAACCTTGCCGTCGTTTTTTTCTCCCAAAGACAAATCAATAAGACTCGCCTCTCCGGCTTCATCATACAGCTTCGCAAATTCATCGTAATTCAAAGTTAAGGAAACCGAATCTTTTCCGGCTCCATAAACAACGGCCGGAATCAAATTCTTGGTGCGCATTTCGGCCCCTTTGGCCGTGCGTTCATTGGCGGATATTTTATACATATGCTTTTTTTAATTAAACCAGAAGCAAATTTTGTAAATCTGGATTTTTTAATAATTCATGGGCTTCGATTGCGTCGTCAATCGTTATCGGCGGGCATTCGTGCAGGCGCTTCGCATCGTGAAAATTCAAATCGGTTATCATTCCTATCGTGCTCACTCCTTTTCCCAGTGTCATTATCATGGCCATAAAGCTTATCTTGCAATTATCGCACGTAATGTGGATAAATTGGGCGTTCGCTTTATGGGCAAACAAATTAGCCGGCTCGCTTTTGTAATCGTGGCTGCAAATCGGGCACTGGTTTATCAATTTTAAAGTTTTTCCCCAAGGCCCTTGTTTCCCTTTATTAGTCAACATAAATATAGCAACAATGATAGTTTATTTTGCCGGAATTGTCAAGACTCTAATACCTTTTGACCACCATGCTTTCCAAAATACCGATCAAAAAAAGGTTTATTACCAGAGAAGATCCCCCGTAACTGACAAACGGCAAGGTTACGCCGGTAATCGGAAGCAGACCTATGCTGGCCCCGATATTTGTTACAAACTGGGCAAAAAACAGAATCAAAACGCCGACCGCCGTGGCGGATACGAAATCATCGTTCGCATTTTTTATCATTACCAGCAGCCGCCAGAAAATTATTCCGAAAAGCGACAGCATGACAAAAACGCCGGCCATGCCCAGTTCTTCCCCGATCACCGAAAA
>Ga0182027_10001416_pt1 | contig 40193 bp, 34 predicted proteins | sample 712E1DmetaG_FD_121300 | JGI IMG/M metagenome (GOLD analysis project Ga0182027, IMG submission 121300) | Permafrost microbial communities from Stordalen Mire, Sweden - 712E1D metaG (Illumina Assembly) | ecosystem: Environmental > Terrestrial > Soil > Wetlands > Permafrost | place: Sweden...
AAAAGGCATAATTAGTCTTCGACCTTAAGGTGTTTTCTTAATTTATTAAAGTCAACGGTTGATCCTGTTTTCCCCACTTTAAAATTCTTGATAGAACCGTAAATCATTCGTAAGGTATTTTTTGAAAGTTCCTCTGGACTAACAAGAACGCGTGGAGTCATCTCGACTTTGCCGCTATTGAATACTTTAACGTGGTACCGGTCGAAGGATGGTATTCCGTGGATGACGCATCGACGTTTATTGTCTAATTTTGCATCGTATTCCTGAAGAATGTTCTTAATCAAGACAACGCCCCTTTCTATCAATTTCCCATGAACTTCCCAATAATATATTGTGGGAAAATCCTACTTAATTAAATATACTGCAAGAGGGAACCAAAATCAATGGAATTCATCTTCTGACCTATTAACTTCTTAACCCTCCTCAATCATTTCCACAATTTCCCCGTACATTTGTTCGATGCCCTTCTTTCCGTTCTTTACAGGGTGGGTCAATAATCGCCCAAGGTTCCTTCGCGCCCGCGTCTGAACGATCCTCACCGTGGCGGGAAAATGCTCGAGCGCCAGAAGGCCTGCCTGGAGCGTCGATTCATGGCGCGAGAAAAGAACTGAAAGCATTTTAAAAACGACGCGGTTGAAATTGAAATGAGTCAAAATATGGGAAAGCTCAAGCCACGTCCAGAGGCGCAGCCATTGCTGCGCCGTGATACGTATGCCTTCCCGCGTCAGGAAAGGCAAGCGGTCGATTCTGGTTCCGTATGAATAAAAAAGCTGAAGACAGGCAATGAAAAAGAACAGGAGCCAATACCGCTTGACCGGTTGGACGAGAAATTTCCAGGAGCCTTTGAAAATGACTTGTATGACGGCCGTCGTTGTCAGCGCGCACAGCGCGAGGGGAAGCGGATCATTGACGAATACAAGAGCGAAACTTCCCGTGATGATGCACAAGGAAATGATCGCGTCGCGCGGTGAAACGGGCGCGGCAGTCATCGAAGGGAACGCTAGTAAGTTTTGGGTCGGTCCTCGCGTTTGCCTGAGGAAGGCAAGCAGGGGCGGGGCAAGCAGCCCGGTAAGCCCGCCGAAGAATACCGAAGCAATAAGCATTACCGGGACCTGATAAAACAAATGGATGTTGTTGACCATGAGGAAATAGACCGCAACCAATTGGCCGAAATTATGCATCAGTGCGCCGATGATGCTTATCCCAATCGCGCCGAGCACGCCCCTTTTTCCGGCGACATTCCAGCATATTCCCATGGCGATCGTGGCGATGACGCCCCCGCTGAGGCTTACCATGATGGTAAGGAACGAGAACCCGAAATAAAAACCGACGATCCATGAGCGAATGAAGAAAAAAAGGAGGGCGTCAACCGCGCCGAATTCGATGATCCAAATAAGGGTCACGCAATTTGCGAGACCCGGCTTTAGCCACGGGAAAAGCGGAATGCGTGGAAAAAAGGACTCCGCGGCGCTTATTGCCACGGCGAGCAGTATCCAGATTGCTTTATACTGCCCAGAAGTCCGGCGAGTGTTATCTGGTGACTGCATCGGGGCCGTCTTTCCGGGAAGAGATGATTTCTATCAGCACGTGGTTCGGTGAGCAGATTATCTGCTGGCCCGTCCGGCCGATACGGCCGGCGAACAGGCAGATTTGCCTCGGACACGTTGACGAAACAACACGGACCGCCTTGTTCCTGATTTCGAGTTCCATCGGCCCGATCCTGCCCTGGATTAATACCCGCCGGTCCGTTGAGAGCGGATAGGTTGCGATTGTCGTTGCATCCCTTACAATGGCAACCGTCTCCGGCCGGTTGTTTTGAAATAAGGGAAGAAACAGCGTGGCCCCCGTTGCGCAAATCGCGATGAGCACGGCATCGAAAAAAGTGACGGGGCGTACCGTGCGCTGTGAGGTCATAAGCGGGGGTCACTTTTCCGGGGAGGCATTTTCATGCAGGAGTTTTGTGTCCGCGATGATGGCCTTGGCGTAATATCTGAATTTATAAACCGAAAGGCCGATATACGCCGTATGCGCGGGGGACTCCCATTTTTTTAAAAGGGAAAGTTCCTTGCTTTTAATGTCGAAAAAACCGATTCTGTACTCGTGCTGCGCGTCGCCCAGTTTTTGTTCGAACAGCGCGCCCATATGCTGAGCGGCAGGACGGACCGACTTGTTCAGCGAATCGGCGGGCAAGGGCGCGCTCTCGATTTCGTATTTGTAAAACATGTCCTTTTTCCCGAAATAAAAGGCCGTTAAAAAGGTGCGCGCCTCCCAGGGAAGGCTTTCAACGCCCAGCAGATCACCTTTGTCAATTATTTCTTCGTGGAATTTCTTTTTGAACAGATGGATAAACGTGTTTTTGGAAACGCCGAAGGGGATGCCGTCAAAATCGAACTTCGATGCCGGGTGCGATTTCAGGGCATCAAGAGCTTCGCTCGAGTCATTATTTTCAAGCGAGGCGTTTACGAAGCCTTTTTCATGGGCGTCCTGCTCCGATTTGTGGCGGTTTTTCCACGCACGCAACTTGCAGGGTGAAATAATTTCCGTTGTGCCGACTGATTTTTTATAATCAGCCAAAGCATCCCGATATTCCCTGCTTTTTGTCCACTCATTAAGTTGCTTTTTCCAAAGAAGGACATAGTTTATATCGACCATTAAGGAGTCGCCCGTGCATTCGACGTATTCAGTGCGATAGTTTGTTTCGAGGGCGTCGAAAAAACTTTTTTCCTTTGTTTCGTCGGTACCAAAACAAAGGAAAAAAAATACCGTGCCAGCCTGGAAAAGCATGGCTTTTTTAAGGTCGCATATCATAAAGTTGTTTTTCAGCGGTTAAAGGATAAAATACATGAAAGAAATGCTATGGTGCCAATGGACATCGTTTATCCATTATTGTATATTTAAGAAAATAACTATGCGCTTTAAAAAATATTTTTTGTTTTTTTTCATTATTTGCTTTATCGTTTCCTTCTGCCTTGCAGCTGATAAAAAAGATACCAAGGCCGACCCCAAAGCACAAAGCGGCGTCCAGAAAATTATTTTCGAAGAACAAAAAATTGAAGGTAAAATCCGCAGGCCCCAACTAGTTCTTATTAAAGCCGATCAACGGCCCAGTTTTCCTCCAATGGTGATGCAGAGCTATGGCAAAACCGAAAATATCGCGGAATTCGTTGATCAGTTCGCCATAGAAAACCTTCCCAATCAGAATGCATTCCAGTTTGAAGGAACAAAAATATCAAACATTGTCCCGTGATTTTTTTTGATCTGCCGTTATTATATGTATTAATGCATTGAATTTTATTATTTTTAGTTTCATTTTAGAAATAAGCCGCGTATGCTCATGAAAAATCAAAATGCTCTGGTAATTGCAACAAAAAGGTTTAGAACGGAGGAGAGGTTATGGAATTCGTAACGAAGCTTATTCATGCGTTTAATCCTTCATCTGACGCATTCCTGTTCATGTGGTCGATTCTTATCGTGGCGGTGTTCAGCCTGTCGATAATTATTGAAAGGTTATTTTACCTGTCGGGCCGATCGGGCTATAAGGCGGAATTGTTCATCAAGAACATCTTGAGCAACATTCAGAACGACAATGTGCCGGCGGCGGTGACGCTGTGTGCGAAGGCAAAAAAAATGGCGCTTGCCCAGGTAGTCAAGGCAGGGCTCGACCAGGTGAATTCCGGGGCCGAACGCATACGCAACTCAATCGATGAAGCCATGCTGAAGATCATTCCCGACCTTGAGAAGCGGACGGGATACCTCGCGGTGATCGGCAATGTCGCGACCCTCCTGGGACTTTTAGGGACGGTGTACGGTCTTATCATGTCCTTTGCCGCTGTCGGAAGGCCCGGTATCGACGCGGCGCAGAAATCCGAGCTGCTCGCGGCAGGTATCGCCACCGCAATGAATTCAACGTTTTCCGGACTGTCCGTTGCAATTACCGCTATAATGATTTATGCGCTCATCAAGGCAAAAACGCAGAAAATCATCGATGAAATCGATGAGTATTCATTACGGATCGTCAATGCGTTGGTTGAAAAGTCATATAAGACCCACAAATACCATATTTCAGTTTCACAGCTCAAAGAGGGCGTTGGAATACACGTTACGCACAATAATATAAAAATATTTACGGATAATAAACTGATAAAAGAAGTGACCATTTAACTGCGTTCAAAACGTTTCGAAGCAACCTATGGGAATTTTAACGGAATTAGGGAAAGCGTTTTTGCCGTCGCATGATGCGTTTATTTTCATGTGGCTGCTGGCCGGGTTCGGAGTCGTGGCTTTTTCCATAGCGCTGGAGCGCTGGCTCAATCTTAACCGGCGGACCGATTATAACGCGCATGGCCTGTTTGAAAAGATAAAACAGCTCATTGACCTTAAAAAGATCGATGAGGCCTTCGGTATCTGCGCCGCGGGCGGAAAGCGAGCTTTGCCGCGGGTCCTTGCCGCCGGAATAGCAATGTCGAAGGAAGAGCCGAATTTGATTGCCAGCACAATGGCCGAAGAATCAACGCACATGGCGGCGGCCATTGAAAAAAGGTTGAATTTGCTGGTCATGTTCGGCAACGTGTTTACGCTGTTCGGATTGCTCGGCACGGTGTATGGCCTTATCATGTCCTTTAACGCGGTAAGCAAACCGGAAATCGCCGCCATAGAAAAATCATCCATGCTGGCGGCGGGGATTTCCACGGCGATGAACTCGACGCTGGTGGGGCTTTCCTTAAGCGTGCTGACGGTCATGCTGTATGCGTTCATACGCGCGCGGGTTGACGCGGCGCTCCAGGAAATAGACCGGTATGCCGTTGCAATATTGAACCTGCTTGTTCCGCCGGACCTGAACCAGAGAAAACTCATCGCGCTTACCAGGGGAGGAGGCGAAGAGGGCGAGATCGCCGATGCCGACGTGACTCCCATGCTTAACCTCATGGTCATCCTCATTCCCGTCCTTCTGACGTCGTCGGAGTTCGTGAAGGTCGGCACTATCGAGCTGAAACTCCCCGAAGCCGCGCAAACGGGAGGCGGCGTGGGAGGATCAAACGCAGCGGAAGGCGCGAAACTCGAGTTGGGGGTAGTGATCACGTCCAAGGGATTTAACGTGTTCAATTACTTCAAGGCGGAGGACAAAAACCAGCCTGTGGGGGAAAAACAGCCTGATATACCGCTTGTCAATGGGGCGTACAATTTTGACGCGCTCGGCTTGAAACTGGCCGACATCAAGAAAAAAGCCCTGCTGGAAATCATTAAAAGCTCCTATCCCGACGTTCCCGCCCAGGCCTCGCTGTATCAGCTTTATAAGACTTATATTTCGAAAGATTTCAGCGGGACGAAGGTTTTTTCGGACCATGAAAGCATAAAAATCGTCGCCGAGGACAAAATAAAGTATGAGACCGTGGTTTCGGTCATGGACGCCGCGCGCGGCGCCAAGACGCCGGACGGGAACGTCACCATGTTCCCCAATGTCGCCATTGCGGGAGGGATAATACAATAATGCCTGCCCGTCAATCAGTCCGGAAAAAATACCGCAAGCGCGGAACCTCCATTGTAAAGCTCAACATAACGTCCATGATCGACATGTTCACGCTTATGGTGGTTTTCCTCCTCCAGAATTTTTCGGCGCAGGGCCAATTGGTGACACCTGCGCAAGGGCTCCGGTTGCCGAAATCATCGGTTGAAAAACTGGCAAAAGAGGCATTAAGCGTGAAAATCTCGCAAAAAAACATAATGGTCGAGGATGCGATCGTTGTTGGTCCCGAGGCATATCAATCGCTTTTGACACAGAAGGACTTCATGATCGATCCCCTGTATAAAGTCTTAAATAAATACTCCGAAGAGGCGAGAAAATCAGCGGAAATGTTCAAATCGGAATTTTCCGGGAAAATCTCTATCCAGGGCGATGTGGAAATTCCCTATAACATATTGACACGGGTCATGTATACGTGCGGACAGTCAGGCTATCCCAACATGAACCTGGTCGTTTACAGGAAATAGGCAATGGCGGGACCTAAAACAGGGATATTTTTCGTTCAACATAATGCTGCCGCGGTATCGGTCACCTTTCCGAAGGAACTGCGCAGCAAAGTGTTCAGTCATCTGGAGCCGCGGTTCACCTCGCTGTTCCTGTGCTCCCTTGCCGTCATCGGAGGGCTCGTTTTCCTTGTTTCCTTGCGTAAACTTCCCGACACCGTCAGCGACAAGCAGATCCTTAAAATCCAGGAGCGATACGCGAGCATCGTGCTTAACCAGCCCAAACCAAAACCCAAGGAGGTTGAAAAAGTAAAAGAAGTAAAAACGAGCGGCCGGGTAAAGGAAGAGGCGGCGCCGGAGAAAAAAGAAGAAGTAAAGGTAGACCGCGAAAAGGAGTCATATACCGCCAAGCAGGAACGCAAAGCCGAGACCAGGGTTGAACGGGAGGTTGTCCGGCAAAGAGTGGCGCAACAGGTGCAATCATCGGGGATTTTCGCGGCGATCACGGCGGTCGGGACCGGGGGAGGCAACGGCGGGGCTTCTTCGGGCGCTGCGGTCAGCGATCTTTTGGGCGCTGCGTCGGAAGGCGTGGGCAACTTGGGCAACCTGAAAATCTCAAAAGGGACTTTTGCGGCCAGAAACGTCGATGCCGCTGATGTCAAAGCTAGGCGGGGGCAGGTGACTTCGGGTGTCGACATTGCGCGCGAGTCCGTGGGCAGGGCCGCTACCAGCAGGATTTCCTCGGGCGGCAGCGTCAATATCACGTCCGCTCCGCCGCAGATAACCGGTGAACCGGCGTCCCTGGTCAGCCGTACCCAGGAATCAATCCAGCGGGTGACCGATCTGGAAGGTAAACGGTTGAAACATGTCTTTGAAAACTGGCTCAAGCGTGACCCGGCCCTTCACGGAGAGCTGAAAATAAAGTTTATCATTCTGCCGTCGGGAGAAGTCGCTAATGTTTCCATCGTCAGCTCGACGATGAACAATTCCGAATTTGATGAAAATATCGTCCGATATATCAAGCGCTGGACATTCCCTCCGGTTGAAAATGGGGGGCCGGTTGAGGTCACGTTTCCGTTCGTTTTCGAGGGCCAGCCATCTTAGTCCTTCTTAGCTTTTGGACGGCAATTTATTGCCGAACGAAAGCTTAGAAGGCAAGGTGCCCTTGTCTGCCTTCAGGCAGATCGGGCGGCTAAAAAAACTAAAAGTGCAAATAGAAAAGTTCATTCCCAATAAAAAGGGGAGATACGTATGCAAGACAGGGTGAGCGACCGGATTGAGAACCTTAACTTTGACGAAGCCGGGGATAGGTCTTTTTTTGATCTGAGCACGACCGGTGTGTGTTGCTATCATACCAAACGTTTGGTAAAGGACTCTTTTGTATCGGTCAAAATCAATGACCTTGTTCTTAGGGCGAGGGTAGTATATTGCCAGGACCGCCAGGAAGGCTTCAGGCTGGGGATGCAATTCGGCAATGTGTCAAGCCAGCAGCAAAAAGAACTTAATGAGTGCGTCGATAAATTTTCTCGCGGCGTCCCGATTGCCTGCAGCATTATTAATGAAGGCAAATAATGGGAAACAAAAATTGGAATGTGCCCCCTAACTCCCCTGCCCGCCGAAGCTTCGGCGCAGGCAGGGGGAGTTAGGGAGCGTGAGAGTTTCGTCTATGCCTGAAAAAACGTGGTTGGAAACAAGGAAGAAAAGGACCCGATGGTACGTTGTTTTTTTCCTGATTGTGGCCGTCGCGGGAGTGGCGGTTTTTATCCGCAATAACCTTGAAATGTTTCTTTCAAAGTCCGAAGCGGCAAAACAAGAAGCGGTCATTTCCATATCCGATGCGCCAAAGAGCGTGCCAAAGGAAGAGCTGAAGGACGGGCAGAAAAGCGAGCAGAAGAGCGAGCAGAAAAGCGAGCCAGCTTCAAGTCCTGAGAAAACGCTGGCCGTTCCGGACATGAAAAAGGCCCACGACAACAATACGGATAAGCAAAATGTAAAACAACTGCCCGAAACCCCAAGCAGAGCCCCCGCATCGTCGGTGCTGCTTCCGGACATTAAATGCGCTTTGCGCGACGGCGGGGCATTCAAGGTGGTCCTTTCGCTGGAATTGTTTATGGCCGACGATTCGTTCAAACGGGAGGTCTTATTGAAAAGGGAAAACCTTAAAGTCATGGTTCAAAAAGTGCTTGCGGCCAAGACCCTCGACGAGTTGATCGTTGATTCGCTTCGGTCCGAAACAAAAACGGCTATAAACACATTGCTGGAAAAAAACACGATATCGGATGTTGAGTTCCGGGATTTTCGCATAGATAAGGTAAAGTGAGAATGTCTTCTTTTGAAACTCTGTACAATATTTTTAAACGCCTCGCGTCAAAATTGTCAAAACAGGAACGTGACGTCAAGAAGTTGCTGCCTGTTCTGGAGAAAGTCAACAGTTTCAGGGACACCGTAAGCGGACTTTCGGACGAGGAATTGAAAAACAAGACGCTGGAGTTTAAAGACCGCCTTTCGAAGGGGTCGGCGCTTGATGATGTCCTCCCCGAGGCCTTCGCTGTTTTCAGGGAGGCAACCTTCAGGGTCCTCGGTGAAAAGAGAAAACTGGAAGGCACCCAGCTGGTTTTCCCCAACCGCAAAAAGGCCTATAAAACCGGGGAAATACCTTTTATGGCGCATTTCGACGTCCAGGTTATGGGGGCGATTGTCTTGCACCAAGGAAAAATATCCGAAATGCGCACCGGAGAAGGGAAAACGCAGGTAGCAGCAATGTCAGCCTACTTGAACGCGCTGACGGGGAAAGGCGTGCATGTCATTACGGTCAACGATTATCTTGCCAAGCGCGACAGCGAATGGATGGGGAAAATCTATGGCTTTTTGGGACTGACCGTGGGGTGCCTTGATAAAAGCGAGCCGGGGACCCCTGAGCGCCGCGAGGCCTATGAGTGCGACATCACCTACGGCACGAACAATGAATTCGGCTTCGATTACCTGCGAGATAACATGGCATCTTCGCCGTCCCAGCTCGTCCAGCGGGAGCTGAACTATGCCGTCATCGACGAAGTTGACAATATCCTCATTGACGAAGCGCGCACCCCGCTCATCATTTCGGGCCCGGTCACCAAATCGAACAAGGAATATGAAGAACTCAAGCCCCGCGTCGAAAAACTGGTGCACGCGCAGGAACTGTATGTCCAGAAAGTGGCGGCCGAGGCGGAAAAACTTATCGGCAAGGAAGGCAAGGAATATGAACTGGGCCTCAAGCTTCTTATTGTCAAGAAAGGCGCCCCGAAAAACAAGACGTTGCTCAAGTTGCTTAAGGAAGAAGGCACATCAAAATTCATGAAGACCGTGGAGACCGACTACCTTCGCGAGAAAAAACTGTATGAAATTGAGGAAGAGCTTTTTTATGTCATCGATGAGTCCGGGCACAGCGCCGAAACGACCGAAAAAGGCCGCGCGCTCGTCGGAGGGGCCAATACGGAATTCTTCATCGTGCCGGACCTGTCGGAGATGTTGTCGAAAATCGATGCCGATGCTTCAATTTTACCTGAAGACAAGCCGGCAAAAAGGGAAGAGGCGCACCGAATTTATGCCGACCGTTCGGAGCGAATCCACAGCGTCAGTCAGCTCTTGAGGGCCTATGCAATGTTCGAGCTGGACGTTGATTACGTGGTGCAGGAAGGCCAGATACTCATCGTCGACGAATTCACCGGACGCATCCTTCAGGGCAGACGCTATAGCGAAGGACTGCATCAAGCCTTGGAAGCCAAAGAAGGGGTGAAGGTGGCGGGTGAAAACCAGACCCTGGCCACCGTTACGTTCCAGAACTTTTTCAAAATGTATAAAAAGATAGCGGGAATGACGGGGACCGCCGTTACCGAATCCGCGGAATTCCACGAGATCTACAAACTTGACGTTGTGACAGTACCGACCAACCGTCCGATGGTGCGGAAGGACTATGAAGACGAAATTTACCGCACCCAGCGGGAAAAATACGGCGCCGTGGTGGAGGAAATCACCGAATGTTGCGAAAAAGGCCAGCCGGTGCTCGTGGGAACGACGTCCATTGAAAAATCGGAGCTTTTAAGCAAATTGCTTGTCCGCGCGGGGATAACGCACGAAGTGCTCAACGCGAAACAACACGCAAAAGAGGCCACGATCATCGCCCAGGCCGGACGGTTGAAGGCGGTCACCATTGCCACCAATATGGCCGGCCGCGGGACGGACATTGTTCTGGGCGGTAATTTCGAGATAATGTCGAACAATGAATTAGTCAAGGAAGGAATAGATCCCGACGACCTTACCATGGAGGAAAAACGTAAAAAGTTCGCCAAGCTGTTTAAACAGCTTGCGGAAGAACATACCAGGGTCGTGGAATTGGGAGGGTTGCACATCGTGGGCACCGAACGGCACGAGGCCCGGCGCATTGACAATCAGCTCCGGGGCCGTTCCGGACGACAGGGTGATTCCGGATCGTCGAAGTTCTTCCTTTCATTGGACGATGATCTCATGCGCATATTCGGCTCCGAACGGATCGCCTCGGTCATGGACAGGTTGGGCGCACAGGAAGGCGAGGTCATTTCCCATCCTTTTGTCAGCCGGGCCATCGGAAATGCCCAGAAACGCGTCGAGGCCCGTAACTTCGAGATTCGCAAACATCTCAAGGAATACGACGATGTGATGAACCTGCAAAGGAATGAGATTTACGGGCTGCGTCAGCGCATTCTCAAGGGTGAGGACATTAAAGAGGAAATACTCGATCAGTCCGCCGCGACGCTTGAAACGATCATTTACAAATATACTGAAAAAGGCACGTTCCCCGAAAATTGGGATCTTAAAGATTTATACGGCGACGTTCAGACTCTGTTCGGCGTGGTTTATCGCATCCCTGACGGGGAACTGAACAGCAAAACGCAGGACATCCTGTTTGATGATGTTTGGAAAGAAATAAAAACCCGCTATGAAGAAAAAGAAGCGCGGGTCGGTAGCCAGATCATGCGGCAGCTTGAACGAGGCGTTTTTCTCATGGTGATTGATAATCTCTGGAAAGACCATCTTTACGAAATGGACCACCTCAAAGAGGGTGTGCAATACCGGGCATACGGTCAGAAAAACCCTTTATATGAATATCAACGGGAGGCCCTGAAAGCCTTTGAAGAGCTGCGCGACACCATCTCCCGTGAGGTCGCTTCGCTTATTTTTCGTGTGGAAGCGGTGCAGGAAGAAGACCGCATGGGGTTGGAACGGTCCAAGACCATGCATGGGGAATTCGATATTTTTTCCTCCGGTGAATCGGCCCCGCAGCCGCAACCCCGTCCGCAGATGGTCGGCAACCGCGCGCAGCCACCGGGTGGAGGAAAGCCGGTGCCCGTCCGCGTTGAACGGCAGATCGGAAGAAACGATCCATGCTGGTGCGGGAGCGGCAAAAAGTATAAAAAATGCCACGGAAACGTATGAACCGAGGCCTTGGAGGCCCTGGCATCCGTGGCCGAGGCCTTTTAATAACCTTTGAGGGAATTGACGGATGCGGAAAAAGCACGCAGCTGGCGCTTGCGAAGGAACTTTTGGTTAAAAAAGGTGTACCGTGTATTGTTACCCGTGAGCCAGGAGGCACTGCGATAAGTGAAAAAATCCGCAATATTCTCCTTTCCATGCAAAATGCCGAAATGTGCGATGCGTGTGAACTTCTTCTGTATATGGCCGCGCGCGCGCAGCATGTACAGGAAAAAATAGTCCCCGCAATGAACGGTGGCGCGGTGGTTCTCTGCGACCGCTTTGCGGAGGCGACATTTGCCTATCAAGGGTATGGCCGCGGCCTGCCTCTGGAAATGCTGGAAAAGATAAACTCGTTTGCAACCGCAACGCTTGAGCCTTCGTTTACCTTTGTTTTTGACATATCCGTGAGGGCCGCCTCCGAGCGGCTCCGGAAAACGGGAAAAGCAGTTGACCGTTTGGAAGGAAACGGCGCTGAATTTTATGAAAAGGTTAAATTGGGGTATTTGGCGTTGGCAAAGCGCTATTCATATCGAACCATGGTTTTGCCTGGACAGAGTCCTGTAGAAGAATTGTCAGGTATTGTCTGCAAAAGGATTTTGGAATTATACGGTCAAATCCACCAATAGGCGGATAAAAACCTTTATTAGAAGTATCTGTGTTGTTTGCACAGATAAATTTTTTAACGGTTCTATTGTAAAAATATGCAATTTAAGATAGTCTAATGATTTATTTTATAAAATTCTTTTTATCTTCCTCAGGGTTATTCGCTGAATTGGAGCGCACATGATAATATTTTCGGACAATGGTTCAAAAAAGACGTTTGTTAAAGGCATCCCGCTATTTGGATTGATTATTCTTTTTGTGACCATCGCCGGTTTGGCGGTTGATGTCTCCAAGGCGGACGGAGACTCTTTCTACACGGATATCATGCGTTTTGAACACGTTGCGCTTAAAATCCACCAGAATTATGTTGAGAGCATGGATTCCAAACTGCTTATGGACCGCGCAATCGATGGGATGTTTCAAATCCTCGATCCCCATTCGAATTACTTCGAAAAGAAACAATTTGACGAATTGATGATCCAGACCGAAGGAAAATTCGGGGGGCTGGGAATTCAGATTTCAATCCGCGATAAAGTGCTGACGGTCATGACGCCCATTCCGGGCACCCCGGCCGAACGCGCGGGCATACAGTCCGGCGATCAGATTCTTAAAATAAACGGCAAATCGACCGCAGGCATCACCATTGATGAAGCGGTGGGTAAATTGCGCGGCGAACCCGGTACCGATGTCACGATTAACGTGCGCCGCAGGGGCGAAAAAGACCTTGATTATAAGATAACCCGTGAAATCATCCATATCAAGGCCGTGCCGTATTACGGGGTATTTAACGACAGTATCGGCTATGTCACGCTTAAAACTTTTTCCGAGGACGCGGGCAAGGAAGTGGGAAAGGCCGTGCGCGAACTATTAAAACGGAAAATAAAAGGCATTGTCCTTGACCTGCGCTTTAATCCGGGCGGTCTGTTGCCCCAGGCAATTGAAGTGGCGGAAAAGTTCCTGCCGCAAAAATCTCTTGTTGTTTACACAAGAGGAAGAATGCAGAACCAGAACCATGAATACTATGTTACGGAAAATCCAATTCTGCCCCAGGACATTCCGATGATCGTGTTAGTGAATTATGCCTCGGCATCGGCCTCGGAAATCGTGTCCGGCGCTATCCAAGACTGGGACAAGGGCCTCATTGTAGGTGACACGACCTTTGGGAAGGGGTCGGTGCAGAGCATTTTGCCGATCGATGAAGACCATCACCTGAAGCTGACCACCGCCTTTTATTATACACCGTCGGGACGCTGTATTAATAAACCTGAAAACGGGATACGGGGCAAAAATGCGAAAAATGATGATAATGAGGACGCTGATACAGATGAGGGCGAAAAAAGCAAACAGAACGCCGCGGTAACTGCAAAGGATACTGCCGCTAAGAAGGACACGACGACTTATAAAACAAATAAAGGAAGGACCGTTTTCGGCGGTGGCGGTATAGTCCCTGACACCGTCATCAAGCAACCGATGCCGGATTTTTTGGTGAGGTCATTATTTATCAAAGACGCTTTTTTTTCGTTTGCGAATGCAGAATATAACAAATTAAGAGCGAAACATGTTAAAATTGACTCTTCATTTGTTCTCAGTAATGAAATTTTCGCCGATTTTCAGCACTATCTGGATTCAACCCATTTCAAGTTTCAGAACCAGGCACAGATGATGTTTGAAGATTTCAAAGCGCGATCGGGTATTGTCGTTGATACCACAAAAGATACCTCCGGCAAAAAATCCGACAAAGAGGCCGCGGCCGGTGAATTAACCAAACCCAAATGGACAAAGGAAGATTTAGAGTCCATTAAAAAAGCTTCGGTGCAACTTGATAATTTGCTTACGCAGGATAGCAAGCGCGAATTCTCCGAAAATGCGCCTGAAATAAAAAAGTATGTCAAAGATGCCTTATTGTCAAGGGAGCTTGGCCAGGACAGTGATTATATGTACCGTTTGAAACTCAAGGACGATGTCCAGTTCAAGGCGGCGCTCGCTTTGTTTGCCAATAAAGCGTTGTATGATAAATTATTAAAACCCAAAGGAAAGTGATAAGGTTCTGTAGGCGAATTATATACGCGTTTAGCGTAGATAATTACCCGTACAGAACCTTATCTGCCAACAGGCAGATCAATTGATTAGGAATAGAAATAGGAGCCGATGCCATGATTCAGCAAATGAGGAATAATGCCGCGATCATAATGTGGATCGTTATTGTTGCATTTGTCGCGACGATTGTTTTTGCCTGGGGAATGGACCTGACCAGCCGGTCGAGGACAAAGAACATTATCGGAAGAGTGAATGGCAAAGAAATAACCATTAATTACTTTGAAAAAATGGTCGAACAGGAACGGGAAAAACAGCGTGAACAATCGGGCGGGGCCGAAATGTCACCTTCCCAGTCCAGAATGGTCCCCCGGCAGGTTTGGGAAACGGAAGTCAACAGGCTCCTGCTTAAAGACCTTTTTGCAAAGATGAAAATAGGCTCTTCATCCGACCAGATATATGAATTTATTAAGAAAAACCCTCCGCGCGAGGTGTATTCAGCGCCCCAATTTCAGACCGATAGCATGTTTGACACCTCAAAATTCATCAAGTTCCTCAACACCCCTCAGGTTTATGAAAATGAGGGGATGCAGATGCTTGAACAATATACTAGGGATTTTTCAATTCCCATGCAGACCTTGCGGATATTGCTTTCATTTCAGAGCTTTCTGTCACCGGTCGAGGTAGAGCGTGAATACCGGGTTGAAAATGAAAAAGTCAAGTTCGAATATGCTAAAATCAACCTTTCAAGCTTTAGCGTCGACTCATCCGATGTTCCCGGGGCCGCCATTGCGGGATATTATAAGGAACATGCCGATAGTTTTAAATCCGACGAACAGGCTGACCTTTATTTTGTAAAAGTGCCTAAAATTTCAACTGCTAATGACGAAAAAATCACCTACAATGATGTCCTAGAAATCAGGAAAAAGACCAATAATAATGACTCACTGTTTCAGGAGGAAGCCAAGCTTGAATCCGACGATGATGCTACTGCCGCGCATGGTGGCGATCTGGGGTGGATCACTAAAGGCGCTAAGGGGCCCCAGTTTGACTCAGCGGTCTTTTCGATTCCCCTTAATACAGTTTCGATGCCGATCAGGACCCCATCGGGTTTTCACCTCATTTTCGTTGAAAACCGTTCAATCAAAGACGGCAAGGAACAGGCAAAGGCCCGTCAAATCCTTCGAAAGGTCGCGCCTTCGGGGGAGACGATGGACCGCCTTAATGCCCAGGCCGATTCGCTGCACAGGCTGATATCGAGCGAAGGAATAAAGTCCGTAATGAAGAAATCCAACGGTATATCCGTTGATTCAACAGGGTTCTTCAAGAGGGGTGAGGTCATTCCTAAAATAGGGTACGTTTCCGGCGTCGGTTCGTTTGCGTTCAATCATGAAGTGGATGATGTTTCCGATATATTTGAAAATGAAGACGGATTTTATATTGTTCAGATCAAGCAGAAACTTAAAAAAGGGCTTATGCCGCTCGATTTAGTCAGGGACAGGATCGTCCAGACATTGTCCGATTCCATCCGGCTCAAGAAAGCCCGCAGGTATTTTGAAGACGTTCTTAATAAAAATGTTGACAAAAGCGCTATTACGTCTTTATCAACAAAGGACCCGCTGATTACGTGCGGCACGACTGACACGGTTTCACGCATGCAATTTATTCCTCAGGTGGGCTATAATAACACCGTGGTGGCGACAACTTTCGCGCTGCCTGATGGAAAAGTGTCGGGTCCCATAACTGCGTCGGGGGCGATATTCATCGTTAAGCCATTGTGGCACAAGCGCCTCGATGCGATTCCAGCCAACAGCCCCGAAATAGCGGCGCTGCGCCAGAAAATGGAGTCACAGGCGGCGGAAAAGATTTATCTGGACTGGTATCTGGACCTGAAAAGCAGGGCCGACGTCGTTGATAACCTAAAACAGTTTTATATGGATTAGAGAAAGCCCTCACCCTGTTTCCCTCTCCCGTATACGGGAGAGGGACATTGGTAGGGTGATGAAAACTACATCCCATCCTTCATGAAAAACTACATACTCGACACCACCGTTTTACTATATGATGCCCAGGCGCTTTTTAAATTTGAAGAAAACAACATTTATATTCCCATTACGGTCATTGAAGACATAGACCGTTTCAAAAAAGACCTGAGCGAAACCGGCCGAAACGCCCGCCAGACTTCTCGGTATCTTGACGAACTAAGGAAAAAAGGCTCTCTTTCCGCTGGCGTCAAGCTTGAAAGCGGCGGTACGCTCATTGTCAAGCTTGATACCGACTCGATCCTTAAACGCATGCCGCGCGAACTCCAGGGAAACGCCCGCGACAACCTGATCCTTGCGATCACCCTGGACGTTAAGGAAAAATCAGGGAACGTTCCAACCGTTTTTGTCAGTAAAGACATCAACCTCAGGATCAAGGCCGACGCTCTCGGGCTGGTTGTCGAGGACTATAAGTCGGATACGATCGATATCGAAGAACTGTATACTGGATATATTGACATAAAAGTAAAATCCGGCGCCATTTCAGCTTTTCATGAGCAGGGCTGGGTGCTCTACGAAGGGAAAGAAAATCTTTTTGCCAATCAATATGTGTCGCTCGTTGATTCTTCCGACGAATCACGCTCCGCTCTGGGAAGGTATGTCCGGAAGGACAATAAAATCGTCAAGCTTGCCCGTGAGGACCGGGAGGGAATGTGGCGCATCAAACCCAGAAACCGCGAACAGATTTTTTCAATGGACGCGCTGCTCAACGATTCAATACAGCTGGTTACCCTTGTCGGCATCGCCGGCACGGGAAAAACTCTTCTGGCCGTTGCCGCCAGCCTTTACAAGACCGTTGATGAAAACGTTTACAACCACGTGCTTGTTTCCAGGCCTACGCTCCCCATGGGAAAGGACATCGGTTTTTTGCCCGGAACGGTGGAGGAAAAGCTCGCGCCCTGGATGTATCCGATAGCCGATAACGTCGATCTGCTGATGCGCAGCGAGGCAAAGGCCAGGAGGCATATACGGGGCTTTAAGGAGCTGCTTGACAGCGGGATACTTATCGTTGAGCCCCTTACGTATATCAGGGGCCGGTCGATCCATAACCAGTATCTGATTGTCGATGAGGCGCAAAACCTAACTCCGCATGAAATAAAGACCGTCATCACCCGCGTTGGGGACGGCACCAAGATAATACTCACCGGCGATCCCTATCAAATCGACAACCCGTATATCGATTCTTCAAGCAACGGCCTCACCTATGTGGTCGAAAGGTTCAAGGACCAGGATGTTTCGGCGCACATCACTTTTTCAAAAGGCGAACGGTCCCTTCTTTCGGAGCTTGCGGCGAATTTGCTGTAATTTGATAAAATTCACCGGAGGTCATGCGGCCGCTGAAATGCAGGTTATCTAAGTTCTTTCATCAGTTGCACGCATACGGGGCTCCACATTCCTTCAGGAGCTTTTTCAAGGCATTTTTTTAAATCATTTTGGGCTTCGGCGAACTTGCCCAGTTTAATGAGGCATCCGGCGCGTGCAAACAGGGAAGCCTCAATGTAACCGCTGCGGGGACAGGTCTTTATAAGTTTAGTATATAAAACAAGAGCTTCCTTGCAATTATGCGTGTCATTGTCGAGGATATTGGCAAGGCTGAACAAGGATTTGTCAATGTCCGGATCATCAGGAAACTTTTTGATATGCTCTCTGTAGGTTGCCGCGGCGCTCTCGGATTTGTTAAGCATGTATTGCACTTCCGCGAGCTTGCCGTATGCATCGTGCGCACGTATCCCCGCCGGGGCAATGACCAGCAGTTCCACCAGAGCCATTTCAGCGCCCTGGTAATCGCCCATGCAGTTTGCCTTTATGTTCGCCATTTCCCAGAGCAGGTTTTCCTTGTCCGCGTTTGCGGATGATTTCTCATATTTTTCTTCAAGCCTCTCCGAGGCATTTTTAAAGTCCCCCAATTTTGCATAGCAGCCGTTGATTTTCTTCATGATGCTCATTCTGCTTTTCATGTCTATGGGCTGATTGTCTTTAAGGGAATCCAGAATGCCTACGGCTTTCTGGTATTCGCCGATCGTTAATTGAACCATTGCCTCAACGTATTCCGGGACCGCGACAAGCGTTGATTCGGGTTGCAATACGGCAGGAGAAGGAAATGAGGGCTGTTTCACATGATGTAAAGTGATTCTCCCGTTAACGGCATTTTTCTCTAAGCGCGCGGAAACACGGCTGATTGAATCTTCTCCGATTTCAACGGTTTTTTCCAATGTTTCGTATCCATGTGAGCTCATTACAATGGAATGGCGGCCGATGGTTTTTCTGGCCAAAAGCGGGGCTTTCCCCGCAAGGGAATCGTCAATGATGACAAGCGCCTGTTCAGGCTGCGTGGTTACGTCAACAAGCCCGTATTTTGCTCCTGATGGATTCCCATGGCTTACTAATAATTCAAGGGCCGAAATGTTTTTGATAGGCGTTTCCAGCTCCGAAATGGCGTTAATGGTCCCGAATCCATTTTTATCGGCCCGGCACGTTTGGCCCGATGCGACATACATTAACTGCCCGCCGGTCGTGAATTTGACCTTTCCCTCATAGACCGTAAGAACGGTTTGCACGCTGGTGGCATTGGCTTCATTGCGTACGTCAACCTTAAAAATGGTGCCTACCACGGAACATGACGCGCCGGGGGTGGAAATAATAAACTTTTGGTTTTTTAATCGCTTGCTTACTTTTACAAGCATGCTTCCTTTATCAAGATCAAAAAACAAATGCCTTCGATTAATCTCCTTGATGGAAACAATGGAATTCTGTGATAATTCAAACACGGAACCTTGATCAAGCTGCATGATGAGCGTGCTATTTCCCAAGGTTCTAAAAACGAAATTCTTTCTGAAATCAGGGATTTTCGCAAAACTGTCAATGCCGGTAAGTGTGTCAATTTTATTCCCCCCCGTAGTGCTTGCAAGAACTGTTCCACGGATGCTGACCACGCGCGCGAATGGATCTATTTGGGAATTATTAAATCGATAAGAAAGAACCGCGACGACTATAAAAAGAAGCGCCGTTGCCGGAACAATTATTATGGGATTGAAAAATGCATGGAAAAAAGACGCCTGATATTTTTCATGAAAAGTCCGGGGTTTTTGCAGTGTTGTAAAAAGATTGCTTTCGAGAACAGCCCACTCAGGCTCGTTTTTAAGGGGCGGCTTTACTTCTTTGAGCAACGTACTAAGGCGTTGAATAGAGGCCGACTGTTCCTGCTGTTTTAAAGCATCTTTTTTCATAAAGTTCCGCATCCCCGTAAATATTTCTCAAGCGCCTTTCTTCCATGAAACAGCCTGGATTTAACGGTTCCAAGAGGTTTTTTCAGGATTTGAGAGATTTCTTCCAAAGTTTTGTTTTCCATTTCATGCATAACGACAATCATTCTTTTTTCGGGAGATAGCCTGCTAAGTGCTTGATATATTATTCTCTTGAACTCTTTTTCTTCAAGCAATTTAGAAGGGTTGCTTCTAATATCCTCTTGTCCATTTTCAATCCTTGTCGAGTCAAATAGTATTTGAGGCTGACGTTTTCGATACTTCTTTCTCAGTTGTGTCGTACAAACTTTAACGGTGATACGATATACCCACGTATCGAAGGATGACATTCCTTTGAAATGCCGTAGGCTGTTAAAGAGTGCGATAAATATTTGTTGAACAACATCATCAATGTCAAAACTCCCGCCAAGGGATCTGTGCGACAAATCATAGACTTTTTGCTTGTATAAGTGAAAAATCTCATGCTGGGCCATTCGATTATTTTCAATGCATTTCTGTATTAGAACAGAAACCTGATTGTTTTCCATCGCAGGCCCTTGTCAATGGTGATCAACTGTATAGTCGCTGAATAAGCTTCTTTTGTTTAAATAATATTTTAAAAACAATAGAGAAAGGCGTGCGGCTGAGCGCCCTGATAATCCCCAAAATTAATTTCCAGAATCAATTATTAAGTGAATTTTGAACGAATTCAGTAAGAATTTTTTGTTCCGCAAGCCCAAGGTTCTTAAATTGAGCGCCAACGTAAGCTGCGAGGTCGGTCTCTCTAACGTGAATAATAATGGCATCGGTCCTAATAATGACATTATTATCCGGGATCACAAAAGTCATCCGGACCAATTTGTTCGGTTCATAGCCATTGTCCCTGTTGTCTGTTTTGAAAAGCATCCCGTTTTCACTGACATTGATGATAAAACAGAATTCAGGATTATCAGGCTGACCCGTGGCGGAATAAATTTCAACGGTCACATGGTTGAGACTTACCCGTGGGTATCGGCGACGTTCATTTGGAGGTACCATTAAGACAAAATAATAAATGGAAATATGTTCGGCGGAAACTACTTAACGGAGCTTGAAGATTGGTCTGCGTGCGGTGGGTTTTGCTGATAATAGAAAGGCGAGTAAGGACCCGAGAATAAATCATATTGGGGATTCCGGACGACATTTATTTGGAAGAAAAGATTGTTCGAGGGTTTCCACGAGAGCGAGACATCTATCGGCATGCTTTTAAAATATTCAGCCGAAGAGAGGTTTTTGTCGGTCAGGTTCTGGGCGGAGGAAAAAGTTGAATAAATAGGAAGACCGAAGTTGAGGTTCAGTGTTATTGGCTGATTGAACTGATAGGTGAGCATTGTGTTGAAAATGCTTTGCGATTGCAGGGGCGAGCCGAAGGATGTCCCCATGCCGAAGTTCAAACTGTGGTGCACGGAAAGTTTCGACAAATCAATGAGGCCGCCCTTTTGCCCGCTGCTGTCACTTGAATTGTAGGAATTTTTGTCTTGAGCAAAAGCACCAATAAGCGCCACTAGAATTATGAGTAGTATATTTCTTGCGATCATCTGAGGACTTTCCATGACATAATTATACTGAAATAGTACGATGATGTCATTGCCTTTATTAAAATATAATTACTTAAGCAAATCCTTGATTGCTTCGGCAATGATTTTAATGCCTGTTTCGATTTTATCTTCAGGAGTGTGGGAAAAAGCCAAACGGAAACAATTATTTTTCTTTTCTTCCGGGTCAAATGCGTTCCCGATGACAAACGCCGCGCCTTTTTTGATGGAAGCGGCGAAAACATCCGAGGAATCCATCGTTTCCGGCAGACTTACCCAAATGTAAAAGCCTCCTTTGGGCCGGGTCCACGAGATGCCGCTCGGCATGCTGTCTTCAAGCGCCTTAAGCATGGTCTGGGCCCGCCTGGCACAAGATTTACGCAGCAAAGATACGTAACCGGGCAGCTTGTTTTTTGAAAGGAACTCATTGGCCAAAACCTGCGTGAATGTCGCCGAGCACGCGTCCATTGATTGCTTTGCAATTTCGCATTTATCGACAATTTCCCTGGGACCGAGAAGCCAGCCAAGCCGCATGCCCGGACCGAATATTTTTGCAAATGAACCCACGTAACATATTGGGAATTTCTCCCCGGCAATCGCCTTGATCGGAAGCGTAAGTTCCCGGTCTTTGTCGTCAAAGTAAAGTTCGCAATAAGGATCGTCTTCAAGCAGACAAATGGTATTGCCGATGAGTACGTCAAGCAAGGCTTGTTTCCGTTCTTTGCTGTAAATTATTCCCGCGGGATTATGGAAATATGGGCTGATATAAAGCATTTTAGGCTTAAGCCATTTGTCCGTGATAGCCTTTTTAAGGTCATCAATATTGATGCCGTCGTCGTCGAGGGCAATTCCCTTGAGGATGGCCCCGTAGGATTTAAATGCCGCGAGCGCTCCGATAAAGCTGGGATATTCGGTAATGATCCGGTCTCCGGGATCAATTAACACTTTCGTTACCAGATTAATTGCCTGTTGAGCGCCCGTCGTAATGAGCAGGTCCTGACTTTCGTCAACAGGCAGGCCCTTTGATCGCAGGTATTCCTTGAGCGACGCTAACAGGGGAGGATAACCGGCGGTCGGGCCGTATTGGAAGGCGGCCTGTTTGATGTTCCGTGGCAGGTTGCGCCAAAGCTCTTCGACGATTTCAACGGGAAATATTTCATTGTTCGGCATGCCGCCCGCGAATGATATAATGGACGGGTCAGCGGCCAATTTCATGAGCCTGCGGATTTCCGAGGAGCGAAGATTTTTGATACTTTCGGAGAATTCAATCATACTAAAGACCTTTTTAAGAGCATAAAAGGTGAGAACCGTACCGTGATTATTGAATAATATAAATTATTCCTTGAACGTAGTTAACTGTTTGGCAGATTAGTATTTTATTTATGTTTTTAATAACTGTTTAGGTTCTGTAGGCGAAGTATTTACGCGTTTAGCGTAGATAATTACCCGTACAGAACCTTATCTGCCCTTAGGCAGGTTAGGAGGTCTTATACATGAAAAATAGCATCGGGAAACGCCCGAATATTTTGCGTCTTGGAACCGCTATTTTAGCTGTCGTAAGCGTTGTTTTTTCGGCGTTAGCGATTGAAAATGTTGAAACTGAAAATGAAATTAACCGGCTGAAAAAAGAATTGTCCCAGGTGCGCCTTGAGCGGCAGCGTGTGGCCGAAGACATTGCCCAGGATAAAAAGGAATTCGCGGATTATCAGGAGCGCGCCGCGGCACGGAAAAGCGAATGCAAAACGGAAACCGATTCCATTAAAGACCAGACCGCGCTGCTGGTCCAAAAAAAGGACTCGCTTGCCGCCCTTTCTAACGGCGCGCAACTTAAACGGAAGCAATACGAACTTGAGCAGGAATCGTTTCGCCAGAGTATCTTGGACGCGTGCGCACGCTTGACGGCCGTGGCAAAGAAAATGCCTCCGGGGGTTTCAAATCAATCCGTGGGTGCGCTGACCTTTTTGACGCAGGATTGCACATCAAAAACAATTGACAATATAGAGGCCTTGCATCGTCTGATGCAAATCATCCAGAACCTCGACGAGGCAAGCTCCGCGATTCAAATCGGACAGGAGACCTCCGCCGTTCCCGAAATCCACGGCAGCGCTTCAATGGTCCGAATTGGCAATATTTTCGAAGCCGTGGCGGATGACGACGGCAAAGTCTGCGCGTATTGGAGCGGAGTTGACAGCCTCGGTCACGAACGCTGGGACGTCGTCAGAGATCCCGCCAAAGCCTCCCTGGTTCTCAAGGCCATTTCCGTTAGGCAAGGGAAAGCCCTGCCTTCCTTCATTGATTTGCCTTATGGAAGCTCTGCGGTCAAGGAGGAGAAGAAATGAACTTGTGCAAGTCCATGATAATCTTCACCCTTGCGCTGTCAATAGGGGCGCCAATTCGGGGGGCGCAAAATAAAGAAAATATGCAGAAAGAAACAGAGCTCGCGTTGTTACGACAAACACTTGAATTGACGCGCGACTCTTTGCAAAACGACATTGCCCGGCGATGGAGGGCCAAGCAGCAATTCGTGGAACAAAGGGAAGTCGATAAAGAGGATTTGTCGCGCCTTAAGGACTTGCAAGAAAGGGCGTTTGGCGAAGAGTCAAGAGTTAAAGAGGAGTCTTTTTCCAAGGAAAAAATGCTCGAGGAGGAATTGGGGACAACCTCCGGAAAGCAAGAAGAATGGCGCGCCATCCAATCTTCGATGGAGGACGTTCTGGGCAAGGAGTCGCAGATTATCGCCGAAGGCTTCCCATTGGATTGTGAAAACCGTCAACGTGACCTGGAAGCGCTGCGCCACCGTTTTCAAAAAAGACAGGACGCCGCGATGGCCATGAATGATTTAATTGAGTATAAAACGAAATATCTGAAAATGGGGAGTGAATTGGACATCGTCAAGCAGACGGTTTTACCCGACGATGGAAAACCACGCTTGCTTTCCATTGCCCGCTTTGGCAATGTTTTCGCCTACGGCATGGATGAAAACGGGGAGTTCCATTGTATCAGACAAAGCGGGAAATTGGGCGCCGACCGGTATCGCGTTGATAAAATCGAAGATCCAAAAGTTCGTGCGAATCTGCGCGAATCCCTCCCCAAATGGGTCGCTTCCGGCGCAGTCTCCGGCGCAGTGCCTACCGATGTTTTGCAGAACGATCAAACGAAATCGCTTATCGCAGGGAAAAAAGTGACCCGTTTCCAGCAGTTTGTGGCGTCGATTAAAGCGGGCGGGGCGGTGATGGCGCCGCTTTTGCTGCTGCCGTTATGGGCGCTTGTTCTTATCATACTCAAGCTTATCCAGTTCGGAGCACGAAAAAACAACTATGCGAAGCAGTACAAGAAAGTGATCGGATTCATTGAAAAAAAGGAAATCACTCGTGCTCTTGAATATATTCAAGATACTGAGGGCACAATGGCCCGTATTTTTGAGCACTGTTTAAGTCATCCTCAAGCTTCACGCGATGCGACGGAAAAATCGATCCGCGAAATTCTTATCGGTGAAATCCCGCACCTCAGCCGCTACCTCAACACACTGGCGGTCATTGCGGGAGCGGCCCCGCTGTTGGGACTGTTGGGTACGATCAGCGGAATGATCAGCCTGTTCGGGGCGGTCACCCATTACGGAACGGGCGATCCTAAATTTCTGGCCGGCGGTATTTCCGAAGCTCTCATAACTGCGAAAACGGGGTTGGCGATCGCCATCCCGGTTTTATTTATCCATGATTATTTACGTAATGAGAAAGACCAGATTCAGGCGGACATGGAAAAATATTCATTTCGGATTTTAAACAAATTATGGCCGGCGGACTGAACATGGTTCAAACTTTTTTTACTCTGATTAATGAGGGCGGGTGGGTTTTGTGGCCCATTTTCGGGGTTTCGGTTTTAGCGTGGTATATCGGTATCCGGAAGCTTTTTTTGCTGAGAAAAATATCACGTGCGCGCAAGGCATTTTTCAATTCGTTTCAAGCAAATCCTTCCGATTCAGAAAAGTTCTCCCGCTCTCAATTACCGCTCTACGGCCTGCTTCTGAGGGAATTAACGCATGAACGCATTGCCGGGCCTAAACAAAGGGGATATTTATACCGGGAATTTCTTAGCAATGTGGTGCCTGAACTTGAGAAAGGCCTGTCGACAATGTCGGCATGCGTTTCGACGGCGCCGTTACTAGGGCTGCTCGGCACCATTACCGGAATGAACAGGATGTTCGCGGTGATCACGGACTTCGGACTCGGCAGTCCCAGCCTCATGGCCGGAGGCATCAGCGTTGCCCTTGAATCAGCCCTTACCGGACTGACCGTTGCCGTTGCATCGATGTTTTTCCATAATTACCTTTTTAATAAGAAGAATTCCTGTATCCGGCTTCTCAGGAAAGACGGTGAAAAGCTGGTCAACTTTCATATCGGATGACCTATGTTTGAAAATTATAACCTTGTTGAACGCGAAGCGCAGAAGCCGGAGATCAATCTTGCGCCTTTCGTGGACACTATCATGATTTTACTGATTTTCTTCGTGGTCACCGCGAATTTATACGTTGTTACGGGGGTTGACGTATCAAAACCAAAAGCCCAGACGGCCCGAACCATCGGGCAAAAGGCCGTCATGATCGGGATCACGCGGGAAGGCACCATCCATATCTATGGCAGGCAGGTTTCCTTGGAACGCCTGCAGAACCTGATCGAACAGGAAGTGGCGAAAATGCCGGACCTTTCGGTGCTTATCATCGCCGATAGGGAAGCATCCATCGGAAGGGCCGTCCAGGTGATGGACAAATGCTCGCTGGCCGGGGCTGGCAAAGTTTCCATTGCCGCGGAAAAAGAATAGCTCGATGCGTATGCGAATTATTACCAGTGGCTTCGCGTTATTAATCGCTGTAAGCGTAAGTTTTTTGCTTTTCATTTCAATCCCCTACATGCGAAACATTATGGGGTTTCACAAACCCGAAACGAAAGCTATAACGGAAAACAAGCGGGTCATCGCGGAAATCGTCCGGTCGATTCCCAAAAAGCAACAAAGCGAAATCCAAATGATTCGTCAAGTCAAAACAGCGTCAGCCTCAAGTTCGGGACAGTCCGCCGCGCGGGAAGGCCCCGCCTTTAAATTCGCGCCGGATTTAAGCGTGGAAGGGAGCGGCGGCGTCGCGGTCGCGATGCGGAACCAGGATTTGGAAGCGATGGTGTTTGATGAAGGACAAACCGACGAGGACATTGTCCCTCTATTTACCCCGTCTATCGCCTATCCTGAAAGGGCCAGGGAAATTGGCGCGCAGGGCATCTTTGAAGCCATCATAATTGTTGGACGTGATGGTAAAGTTGAAAAGATCGACGTGATACGTTCTCCGCATGAAAGCATAACGCAGGAAGCCAAGCGCATAATGTCCACCTGGCGGTTTAAGCCGGGCAAAAATAAAGGCATCCCGGTCAAGGTAAGGGCAAAACAGGTGATCGATTTTAACCTGAATGAATAATACGCCGGACATCCCGCCGATCGACGAGGCATGAAATTTTGAAAAATAAATTCTTATTGTTTCTTGTTGTTATTGTCGCTTTCAGCATCAAGGCCTCTCTTCTCGATGAAGCGAATGGTTTGTATTCTAAAGGCAAGATCAGCGATGCCGCGGCTGCGTATAAAAGGGCGGCGCGGCAGGGAGAAAACCCTACGCTGTGCTATTTCAACCTTGCTAATGCTTATTATCAACTTGACAGCATTGCGCAGTCCATTGTTTATTATCAGGCCAGCGTCGACGGCGCGCCTGAATTCTTCAGGGGCTATCTTAATTTGTCAATCGCTTACTATGCTTTGAACGATCTTGGGGAGTGCATTTCGGCGGCCCGGAGGGCCGTGGCGCTGGAACCGAAAAACCAAAAAGCACTTTTTGTCCTCGCCGCCGCCTACCGGAAGGCGTCCGGCTACCCGGAGGCAATCACCGCGTTTGAGCAATTGGCCCAACTGTATCCCGATATGGAGGAACCGTACATTGCTTTGGGTGAAATGTACCGTGAGCTCGACGACGCGCACGAGGCAATCCGCTGGTTTTCCCAGTATCCTGAAAATGGAAAAAATAGCATCTATGTTCAGCTTGCGCTTGCCGATATTTACGAATCGAAAAACGACCTTGTCCGTGCGCTGTATTGTCTCAAAAAATCATTTGAAAAAGATCCCTCGAAGCAATTGACTTGGTACCGGATCGCGGAGCTAAGCGAGAAAAGCGGCAATACCCTGGTGGCGCTGGAAACGGCGCAAGAGGGGATTGAACTTTTTCCAAAATTCTCGGAAATGGCCCTGTTTGCCGGAACGATTGCCTTTAAGCTGGAGAAATATGATGAAGCGGAAAGGTACTATGATATCGCCAGAAAAAACGGCAATGCCGCGGCGATTGTCGGGCTTGATAATATCAGGATGATACGGCGTGAAAAACAGAATACTCGTTGAGTTTTACCCGCCGGGGACAGCGAAAAATCAGGAAAACGTTCTGCAACGCGGCGAATAGTCTTTGAGAAGAACATCGGCGCCGCCCGGTCTTTTCCCTTCCGTTTCAAAAATGATTGTTGTATTGACATTGCCCCTGGGGAAAAAATCACCGGCTAATAAAGCCCATTGCGGCGCCAAGACGCTTTTTATCGTTGAAAAAAGGAAGGAAGTGATCGTTTCGTGGAATGTTCCGATCATTCGGAAGGAATTGAGATAGAGCTTCCACGATTTTAGTTCCAGACACAGATGGTCAGGAAGATAATAGAGGTCAATCGAGGCGAAATCAGGATAGCCGGTTTTTGGACAAACGCAGGTAAATTCCGGAAAAATGATTCGAATGACACCAGTTCCTTTACAGCTTTCCGGTGATGTACAAGGAAATGTTTCTATTCCGGGAAGCATTTTCCTTGCGAGTGCGTCTTCAAGCAGTGTCACATTTTGTGAAAGCATATTAATTGTGCGGGCAGCAACCGCCCGCGCCGCATGAAGCCGCTCCCGGACACGGCGCTCCGGAGGAACAGGCAAAATCCCCTGACCCTTTTCCCATCCCAATGCCACCGATGCGCGACATCAGCTTTTCAGTTTTATTGGATGAGCAGGTTGGACAGGGAAATACGTTGGAGTCATGGCCGGAAACTATTTCTTCAAATACTTTTCCGCATTCTTCACAGCGGTATTCATATATCGGCATAATCTTTGTATCCTTTCAATGGACGAACAATTGTAAAAATACTAGAAAAATGATATGTAGTTCTATACTATTTTAATTACAACCCTCATGAAAGAAAAACAACTATATCTTATTGACGGATATGCCCTTGCTTACAGGGCATATTATGCCCTCATAAAAAACCCTCTGACAAATTCAAAAGGCCAGCCGACAAGCGCGGTATTAGGATTTGCAAATTACCTATTGAGATTGATATCGGAATTTAACTGTCCATATGTTGCCGTTATCATGGACAGCCCCGTCCCAACCTTCCGTCATGAACTTTATCCCCGATATAAGGCCAACAGAGCGGAAATGCCCGACGACATGAAGTCGCAGATACCGCTTATACACAGGCTCGTTGAAGTGTTTAACATAGTCAAGGTACAAAAAAATGGATTGGAAGCCGATGATATTATAGCGTATCTTACTAAAAAAGCCGTGCGAGAGGATTTTGAAGTTTCACTGGTCACAAAAGATAAAGACCTGATGCAGCTTATCGGCCCGAACGTTCGTATGCTTGCCCCTGAAACCGGAGGGCGCCTGGACGTTTTCGGGCCTGAGGAAGTGAAAAACAAGATGGGCGTTTTCCCGGAGCAGGTCCGGGATTTGCTTGCGCTCGTGGGCGATGCATCGGATAATATTCCCGGCGTTCCCGGCGTTGGACCGAAAACGGCGCAAAAAATTCTGGAAAAAGCAGGGACAATCGACAGATTGCTTGAAGACCCTTCGTGTATTGACAATCTCAAGCTCCAGTCAAAAATCATGGAAAATAAGGAAGCGCTTGTCCTCAGCAGGAAACTTGCAACGCTCAATGTCGAAATCGGCGTGGACATTGATTTGCAGTCTTTAAAGGCGAGGCATATCCATGTGGAAGAATGCGTTCAATTTTTCAAGGAACTTGATTTTCATTCCTTGCTCAAGCATCCCGCATTTGCAAATAAGAAACGGCTCGAATACTCTGTCAAAGTTCCCGCGAGCATGGCCGAATTGCGGGAAATCGTCAAAAAAATATCCGCGGCGGGCTTCGTGTCCATCGATACCGAAACGACAAGCGTCATTGCCCGTCAGGCAAAGCTCGTGGGGATATCCCTGGCAATTGATAAAAAAGAGGCATTTTATGTTCCCGTGGGTCATGAGGCTGAAGTTCAAGGCGCCGGCGAACCCGCGAACCTTTTTGTAGGTGAAACGATAAGCGTTTTAAAAGACATGATCGAATCGCCGCATATAGCAAAGATCGGCCAAAACCTGAAATACGATTACCAGGTTTTTAAGAATTACGGGCTCACGCTGAAGAACATCGTCTTTGATTCGATGGTCGCCGCCTATCTTATCGACCCCGGAACGCGCCAGTATAATCTCGACGCGCTGGCCCAGCAGTGGCTGGGAGTCGCCACCATATCCATAGAGTCTCTTATCGGTAAAGGTAAAAACCAGAAAAGTTTCGCCCAGGTTTCCATACGGGAAGCGTCGCTGTATTCAGGGGAAGACGCGGTGATCCCCTTGTATTTAAAAGAGCTTTTCGAACCCATAATAACGCAGCGCAGCCAAACGTCGCTGCTGCGCAACGTTGAATTACCGTTAATCAGCGTATTGGCGGAAATGGAATGGCAAGGAGTAAAAATCGACATCGAGCTTCTTAAAAAACTGTCGGAAGATTATACGCAGAAGCTGACCTTGCTTTCCCTGGAGATTTACAAACTCGCGGGAGAAGAATTCAATTGTAACTCACCCAAACAGATCGGTGAAGTCCTTTTCAAGAAGCTCATGCTGCCTAAGTCCAAGAAAACCAAAACCGGACTTTCCACGGACGTTGACGCGCTTGAAAAATTGGCAAGTTTGCATCCCGTGGTTCCCAAACTTCTGGAATACCGCGAAGCGCAGAAGCTCCTTTCCACGTATATCGACGCGTTTCCCGGGCTGGTCCTGCCGGAGTCGCAGCGGCTCCACTCGTCATTCAATCAAACAATAACGGCAACCGGAAGGCTTTCGAGCACCAACCCGAACCTTCAGAACATCCCGGTACGGACCGATGCGGGCCGAAAGATACGGGAAGCATTTATCGCGCCCCAAAACTATTTGATTATTGCCGCCGATTATTCGCAGATTGAGCTGCGCATGCTTGCGCACGTGTCAAAAGACAAATTCCTGATACAGGCGTTTCTTGACGATAAAGACATTCATGCCCAGACGGCGTCGGCCATTTACGGCGTGTTTCCCGAAATGATCACGCCCGAAATGCGTCGTTCTGCCAAGACCATTAATTTCGGCCTTATTTATGGAATGGGACCGATCAATCTGTCCCGACAATTAAATATTTCATTTACCGACGCGCAGGCGTTCATCGACGCGTATTTCAGGCAGTTTCCTTCCATCGAAGCATATATGAAAAGCAGTATTGAAAGGGCACGCACCTTGGGATATTCCGAAACAATCCTGGGCAGGAGACGGTACCTGCCAGAGATAACCTCCGAAAACAGACAGGTGCGCGAAGCCGCCGAGCGCACCGCCTTGAATACGCCCATTCAGGGCAGCGCCGCCGACATCATAAAAATCGCCATGGTCAGGATCCATGATGCCCTTCCGGGAAAATTTCCCAATGCGAGAATGCTCCTTCAAGTTCATGATGAGCTTGTGTTCGAAGCTCCCCAAACTGAAGCCGAAGACCTTCGTGCGATGGTGGTTGACATAATGAGCAAAGCTTATAAGCTCGATGTGCCGCTTAAGGTCGATGCGGGAACCGGGAAGAACTGGAGCGAGGCGCACTGATGGATTTCACCTGTCGTCAGAGTCCATTTCCTGCCTGCTTAATTGTTGGTTCGAATTATGGGAAGTGTAACAGTCGTGGTATTATTTGCCGTGCCAGCGCCGCCGGGGCTAATGGTGGGAATGCCGTTGTTTCTTACGATTAAATCAAGCGTGGCCGACGTATTGCGCGCTGTTGGAAAAACCGTAATCGAGTCGCTGCTTTCCCACATATAAGCCCCTGGAAAATACGTTAATGATGTTTTTGTGCTTGTCGTAACTCCAGCCACCGTGCTTAGCTTCGTTACCGTTACCGAATCAATACCGCTTTCGTTGTCAACCGCCAAAACTTTGATTTTGACCTTTGCTTTGGTGATTGTGTCCGGGGAAATATTCAAATTTTTGATTTGGTCATACGGCACCTGATAGTCATTGATGAAAATCGACCAGATATGAGGCGGCGTATTATCCAACGCAACGGGATTATGAAAAATAATGAGCGATGTATCAGCTTCTTTTACGTTGTTCAGGTTTGAGGCCGTTACCCTGATCGTATCGGGAAATGAAGCGGATGCCAATGAAGCCGCGGGAAGATGCACCATCCACATGCAAAACTTTGCCGAGTCGGAAAAGGTATCTATTGGGGCGACTTTAACGCCATTTAATTGCGTCTTGACGAAAATTGAGTCCTGACTCAGGTTAAAGGCGTCAATAATCAGGAAAATGCTGTCAAGCCGGGTAGTGATGGAATTGGCAGGATCGAGAAATTGCAGTCGCACAAGCTCACTTTGGGGCCCCGAAGGTTTGTAATAAAGATAAAACGTGTATGAAGTTGAAAGAGTAGTGTCGGGCAGAATATTCATTGCTTTTACGACGATTTGCCTGGGATTTGAAACCGGATTAGCTATCATTCCGGTAAATTGTTTCGAGTAAATTCCACTAATGACATTATAGGTGAGATGAATGTTCGCGGGTGTAACAAATGCGATACTGTCTTTTCCGCTTAGAGACGGATTAAGAAACTGAAGAAGGAACATGAGCGTGTCCGATCCAGTAACTACGGTGTCTCCTCCCTCCAGTCCTTTGCTGACGCACTTGATTTGGGGGCCGGAGGGAACAATGAATTCGTAGGAAAAAGGACTAACCGGAGACTTGAACTTGCCTAACGCATCGACGACCCATAAATAACCGGTGAGTTTAATTTCAATTTCCGTGTCAAGAATAGACTGGTGATTGTTGTTGAGGGTACTTTGGATCGTATCGGTTCCAAATGCCCAAACATAAATGGCATCACCATCACCTACGGGCGGCGTTGAGAGCGTACAGAGCGCCCCATAATCGGCGACAATGTCGTTTTGCTTTAACGGAGAACGGACATAATACACAAGGGGCTTAAGTGAATCTATTGTATTATTTGATTTAAATGTCGTAATGTAAATCTGCTTTTCTCCGGTGTCAGGATACGAAAGCAAAAAAAGGTAATTTATGGAAAACGGAGGTTTGATAGTTTCAAGGGACCAATATCTGTTTCCGTCCGCCTGGACAATAAAGGAATCGATTTTCTCCCTTACGGTGGTGAATACGGCAAGTGTTTCAGTTGTAAAAATATTAAGCGTGTCGCCTTCCCTGATGTTTTTTGAACTCAATTGGGGTTGTACGGTAACCTGTGCATTGGCATAGTTTTCAAAGGGATTGTAATCCCTGGCGCATTGCAGCAGAAACGTAAGGACGATCGCACAACAACAAAAAAAGGCCGCTCGTTTGTTTTTCATGCCGCATACCCTCAAAATGTAAAACTCCAAGCAAAGCCCGCAAATCCAAGGATTGCAAGCAGGCCTGTTCCCGACGTATAATACATATAACGGTTCCGTTTATCGCGGGCTGAATACCATTGGGTTTCATTTAATGGCGAAAGGACGGTTGGGTCGTTGACGCTTATTGCATTGAGACTATTTTGGGAGTTGTTCCACATTGACGCGCAGTAAATGGTCCCGGTAATACCCGCCAGCGCCACCAGGAAGACGCTATAGCGAAGGATTTCTCGTTTGGCGGCATAAGGGTCTTTAAGGATCTTGACGGGAACGCCCTCCGCCATGACGTCTTTTGTTGACAGAATATAACTATACGGCTTGTCCTCCACGGTCACTTCTTTCCCTTCAACTACAAAATTGGTCTTGCCGTTTAAGCGGAGAATGACCTGGTCGAGCTTGATGAACTTTGTTTCTGACACAATGCCGTAAACGGAATAAACAACCTTGCAAAATGTCATGATCGTGCCAACGCCGTCCGGATGGATATAGACGCCGTTCCAGTCGAAAGGGTTTGGATAGAGCGATGTTGTTTTATTGGCGGAACGGTCATTTTCGGACGTAAAAACAATTGGAAGGTCCTTTGTTCCCTGCGCAAGGAGCTTTCCCTGCACGTGCAGTCCCGTGAAATTCTTAAAAAGAAAAACCGTTCCGGGGGCGATTGTGACCGTTTTATTTATGGGGACTTCAATATCGCCTATCACAAGGTAGGCGTTTTTGGGCAATTTGACCGTGTCTGATAATGGCCCGCTTAGCGTGTCGAAGGCCGCTGCTTTTTCCGGACCGGTCGAATAAGAAAGGGAATCGAGAGTGGACATAGACAAGGAATCGGCCGTTTTTTGGGCATACGAAAATGCGATTAAAAAAAGCACAATAATCCCGATTCTAAGCATGTCGATAAAATATTAGATTTACTGGCCGGATGTTGGGCTTTTTTGCATTTTTATCGCCATTCGTTGCATTTCAGCGATTGCTTTTTTATTATAGGTATGATCGGGATTTGAGCGTAAACTTGTCCGCAATTGCCACCAGGCGTCCAGCGCTTCTTTATAGGTCTGTTCGTTCGGGTCATTGTCAAACGAAGAGGTTGCACATAATGCGGTGTAATAAAAAGATTCTCTTTTCAGCATTTCATAATCCATCATTGCATGGGGAAGGGCAAGGCTTTGTCCGAGCAATTTCCTGCAGGCTTCAAAGTCCCGGTTTGAGTAGGCAAGTTCGGCTTTTGCGAGATAAAATTCACCGTCGTTAAGCGAGACTGTTTTAAGGAACGAGGCCAGCACGGATTTGATTCCGATACCGTCAAGAGCACGGAGTTTTAGGATAAGGGCCCGGACCGACTTTGCCTGCTCGGCGGTCAGGCCATCGTAAATACGCAGGACATTCTGGAAATTTTTTGTCCGCCATTCCTTTTCCATGATCGCGATGGTATCGTCCGTTCCATATTTTTCGCGTAGCGATTCAAGGATCGTTTTCGTTTGTTGTTCCCTGGTCGGGCCGGGCAGGATTCGATTGTTGGTAGGCGATGTTACAATCTTTTTCGAAGGCGCGTTAGGCTTATATGGTGCATTTTTGTCGAGACTTGAAGGCGCTTTATTATTTATTTGCGGGTTAGTGAATTGAGGCGCACGGGAAAAAGCCGGATTTTGCTCGGTTGACTTTTGCAATGCTTGCGCCGCTTCCGCGTGTTTTAAAAATGATTGAATGGCAGTTCGATGCGAATACAGTAAAACGGCGCCAATAGTGGCAATAAAAAGCGCCGCAATTGCACGCCAGGGAACATGTCGCCGTGATGCAAGCACCACCTTTTTATCGCTTGCGGTATTGATCAAATCGGCCATGATTTCCTCAGGCCTTTTCTTTGTTAAACCGGCATGGATTTTTTCAAGTTCATGAAGCAGGTGTGAGGCCGAAGCAATACGTTTTTGAGGGTCATGCTGCATGCATTTGTAAATGACGCGCTTAAGCCGTTTATTGAGCTTGATATGAAATCCTTCGATGGGCCTGAATTTGTTTCTTGTTTTATTGGCCACCAGATGGCCGAAACTGGTTTGCGGAAACGGGTTGACTCCCGTAACGATCTCATACATCGAAACGCCGAGGGCATACAGGTCGGTTCGGACGTCCAGTTTCTTTTTTTCGAGTTGTTCCGGCGAGAGATATTGCAGTGTGCCGGACACCAGTCCATCCATGGTTTGAAACGAAACATCAACCGGACGCGCAATGCCGAAATCCATGAGTTTGACGACGCCACTGGTGCAAACCATGATATTGGGCGGTTTCAAGTCACGATGGATGACGCCGTGGTAACTTTTCCCGTAAATCGTGCAATCCTGATTGTGCGCATAGTCCAGCGCCCTGCAGATCATGATGCCAACAGCCGTGCATACCGCGGCAGGCAAAGCCCCCCGGTCGGTGATAATGTGGTCAAGCCCTTTTCCCTCGATCTTCTCCATTTCGATATAAGGAAGTCCGTTCCATTCACCAACGCCGTGGATCTCGACGATATTCGGGTGGCTCAGTTTCGCGCTGATTTTTATTTCCGTCTGAAACCGTTGATGGACGGCTTCGATCGAGCCGGGATTGATGAGCTTTACCGCGCGATATATCTCAAGTTGAGGGTTCCAGATTTCGTAAACCGCGGCCATGCCGCCGCGGCCCAACAGCTTTGTAATTACCCCCGATCCAAGGGCGACACGTTCTTTACCGTCCGGAAGCGGTATCGGCGTCTGGCCCTCGGAAGATAAAGATATTTTTTTTAACGTAATTCCGCTGTCGCTATTTTCCATAGTCAAGTAAATTTGAAAAAGAATATTTTTTGTGCATTATCAATACTAAAAATAGTATAACAAAAAAAATAGTATGTATGAAATTATATCCTTTTGGACTATTAAGTGCATTTATTTTAAAACCGTCTGTTTCTTCAGCCTGAAGGTGGTTCGGATCGCATGCACTTTGAATCCGTGATTGTGACGGCGGGTTATCCCGCGGTTTTTCTATTTGCAATGGGAGAATGCATGGGCATTCCGCTGCCTGGTGAGACCGGCCTGCTTATTGCGGCGGCCGCATCAGGTACGGGAAAGCTGTTTTCAATCGGGTGGGTAATCAGCGCCGCCGCCGCCGGGGCTATTGTTGGGGACACGCTTGGTTATTGGATTGGAAGGCGGGGAGGCCGCGGATTGGTCCTTCGATTGACTGGAAAATTTTTCTTGAAACGGGAACACCTTAAAAAGGCCGAAGGTTTTTTTTCGCGTCATGGAGGCAAGGCTGTGTTCTTTGGCAGATCCGTTTCCTATCTTCGTATATTGACCGCGCTTTTGGCGGGCGTTTCTTGCATGCGTTATCCGAGCTTCCTTTTGTATAATGCGTTAGGAGGCATTACATGGGCGGTTGTTTTCGGCCTGGCAGGTTACGCATTCGGAAGGAATATAGGATTTCTTGAGGAGTGTATCCGCGATATAGGATGGGGTGCGCTGGCAGTGTTCGCCCTTGCCTTACTATCATATTTGCTATGGAAAAATGCGGGCGGTTCCAGAAAAAAGACGCCAAAATAGGTCTTTATTTATTTTTCTCTTGCTTCCGCTCTTTCATCATACCTATATTATTCTTGACAAACAGTTGGTTTATTAATGTCAATAATATTGGAACGGCGCTTGAGGTATTTTTTTCAGGAGGAGGGCCTTTTTTTATGAGGATTCCAGAACGTCCTTTTACACAGCCAGTGTCTCTTGCTTGCATAGCAGCGGTGTGCGTGTTAATTGCTTCAGCGTATGCCACGGATGATGAAGCTGCGATTAATCCATCAATGTCGTGTTATGCGACGCGCGGTTTGACCCAGACCATTTCAGCGGAAGCGATGGGTGAGGGGCGAATGACGGTAAATGTCCAGGGGTCATGGTACCAACAGAAACAGAACTATCCGCTATTCCAGGTGCCTGACAGCGGCGCAAATATCTTTAGCGGTATCGGCGCGCTGTCTTTTGGAATTAACCCCTATATTGACCTTTTCGGGACGATCGCAGGGTATGGCTCCACGAACTATTCAAACTCAATCAAGGACAAGGCGGGGGTCGGTACGGTCAGCGGAGGGATAAAGGGCATGTTGCCGCTTCCCGAGGCTTCGCCGATCAAATTAGGTCTTTTGTGCGGAATATATGCCGGCACCTCGAACAATCAAATCGACGAATACAGGGCCGACGGTTATGATTATTTTGAAACGCGGACTGATTTTGATTTTTACGGCAAGGCGCTTGAGTCTTTTATTATTGGCAATGAATCACGAGGGTTGGAACTTCATTTGAACGAATCGTTTGTTATGACCGTTGAAAACAATAAAGATAATCTGCTGCTGTTCGCGGCCGGTTTGCAGTGGAACGTTTACAAATATCTCACTATAGGGCTCGAGGGAAATTCGCGGACGTCCGCTTCGAATATTTCACTTAAAACCGATCCGCTGTGGGTCACGCCATCGGTCCAAATTAGAACGCCGTATTACCTGAGCCTGTATGTGGCGAGTGACATCACCGTTTCGCAGGACCGGACTGAAACCGGCGAACCTCGCGCATTGGAGCCGTTTCGGATTCTGGGCGGGATAACATTTTCAATCGATTTGCTGGCATCCAGGAGGAACGCCGAGGCCGCAAAAAAACACAAAGAAGAAGCTGACAAATTGGAACTGGAAAACAAAGCGCGGCAACTTGAACGCAGGTCCGACAGCCTCGCGCAAAAAACCAAAGAGGATTCTTTGGCAATGATCGCGCAAAAAGCGGCGCAGGAGTTGGAGCGGAAGCGGGCGGACTCGCTCGCAACGCTTAAAGCGCAGCAGGATTCGATCATTCTTGCTGAAACGAAACATCGGCTTGATATCGAAAAATCCAAAAGAACGGACGCGGAAAAACAATTGCTGTCCACGGGACTTCTGCTTCTTGACGCGGTATATTTTGAATCGGGCAAAACCGACATTTCCATAAACTCGAGGCCTTATTTAAATATTATCGGCAAGATGCTCCTCAAATATCCCAAACTCCAGCTTGAAGTGTCGGGGCATACCGACAATGTGGGAGGAATGTCGGCAAATATGCGGCTCAGCCAGGCCCGCGCCGAATCGGTAAGGGCCTATCTTATCCAGGTTGCCCCTGAGTTGTCAACCCGGTTGGTTTCGCATGGTTACGGATTCTCAGAGCCGAAAGCGGACAATAAAACCGCGGAGGGAAGAAAAATCAATCGTCGCGTGGAAATCCAGGTGCTGAATAAAGATGTGTTGAAAGAATACAATCAGTAAAAACGGGAATCGCGAATCAGATATTCCCGATTCGCGATTCCTTTTCTTTAACCTACCAGTCCCGCAACCGCGGCCCCAATGACCGGCGCGTCCTTGACATGAACAATTTTAAATTCAAGGGCGTAAGGCTTTACTATTTCTGACAAAAAGTCTTCCGCCCGTTGTTTAAAAGAAAAAAGTTTGTAATAAACGCTTCCGTCAGCGGAGATACAATATTTCATTTTTTCCCGGTTTGCCGAGGATTTAAGCATGGCGCTTGCCAGGTTAATGGCGGTAAATAGGGCCGCCCTTTCAATCGTTTGAGAAATAATGGCCTTCATTGTTGTAAAGTCATCCTCAGGCAAGCCCAAAAAAGCCGGTTGCCGATCCATCGGATCTGAAAGAATCGCGCTGAGGTCTGGCGTGTTTATAGGAGGCATTTTTAATAAAGTCCGCTGGACATCTTGAGAGAAAAGCCCTTCAGAGGCGGCCGTAAGAAGGATTTTGTGACAAAGGCTGCCAAGATAAGCGCCGGAAATCATTTTTTCAATGATATGTTTTCCGGGGTTGGCGGTTGTTGCATCAAATGCCAGATCAATATCGCCCCTATCAAATTTGTTAAAATTTGCCGCTTCAATATTTATTGCCTGGCTTCCGGCGGGCAGGCCTTTTTCTTTTAAAATGTTTTTGTTGGATTCGATGTAGGAAGTATTTGTACCGGTGCCGAGAATAAAACCGATATAATTATATTCCGGAGAAAAACATGTGGCCGTGACACCCGCTAACAGTGAAGCTACCGTGTCATTGAGAATAAGCATTTTTTCAGGGGAAGGCAGGCCTCGACGCCGTAAGGTCCGCGAGAGGTTTGCGATGATCTTCTCACCGATAACTTCGGGAGCTTTTATTTCTTTTGTCCAATATAAAAGTTTACCGTCCCTGTGCTGATCGACGAGGGTGGGATACGAAAAGCAAAAGCCCAGTCGGTTGCTTTCTTTCAAAATAGGACGGACATTGTCCGCAATCTGGTCGAAGAATTCCTTTTTATTTAATTCTTTTTTGCTCCCCGGCATCGGATTGTTGGTAAAATAGGTGATATCCGGTTTGCTGTCCCGGTCAAATTCAATCAGAGCGGTACGGAAATTTGTTCCGCCTGCGTCAAGCACGATTATCTTTTCATTTTTCGGGGCTTCCCGCGGCACGGGAATGTAGCTTGGAATCATTGCCAGGCTGCTTTCTTTTCCGGCCAATCCTTTTTTCATTTCATTGAGAAAAGCCTTTACAATTTTCTTGCCATCGTATTGGGCCGATACCAAACGATGTTTTAATAAAAATTGATGGAGACGACTGCTGTCGGACATTAGACCGATCCTTTCCTAAGAATGATTAATTCCCTTTGAAAAACTCGTTGTACAGCGCATTGACGGCCTTTTTTTCATCGGACGCATCGATGCCGAAGATCATGCTGATTTCGGAGCTGCCCTGGTTGCACAGCTTGATATTGACGCCTGATTTCGACAATGCCGCGGCGGCCTGGGAGAGCACCCCGATTTTATGGAGAAGCCCTTCGCCCACGACGGCAACCAGCGCAATGCCGAATTCCACTTTTATGTCGTCCGGTTTGAGACGGTCGTCAATGGCGCGGATAATATTATTGACGTCTTCGGGCTTGAGCTGGTTCTGGTCGAGGATGATCGAGATATTGTCAACTCCAGACGGGCAATGTTCATAGGAAAGGTTCATTTCTTCGAATATCGAGAGCAGCATTCTGCCGAACCCTTTTTCCCTGTTCATGAGGAATTTCTGTAACGTAAAACTGCAATATCCGCCGCCGCTCGCGATGCCCGTGATATCGCGCTGGCTTGGAAGTTTTTCCGACACAATGAGGGTGCCGGGGTTGTCCAGGTTGAAGGTGTTCCTTAGTCGTATTGGAATTTTCTTCCGCATCACAGGACGAACGGCCTCTTCATGGAGGACGTTGAAACCGATATACGAAAGTTCGCGCATTTCCCTGTACGTAAGTGCGGGGACCTGTGACGGTTTTTCGACGGTTTGGGGGTTTGCGGAAAAAATGCCGTCAACGTCGGTCCAGTTTTCATATTCGATGGCGTCTATTGCCTCCGCAAGGATCGACCCCGTAAGGTCGGAGCCGCCCCTGCTGAACGTGGCCACGTCCCCTTCTTTGGTGACCCCGAAAAATCCCGGGAACACGACGATTTTTTCGGAGCATATTTTTTTCAGGCCGGCCAGTTTCAAGGCG
>Ga0182027_10001417_pt1 | contig 40152 bp, 19 predicted proteins | sample 712E1DmetaG_FD_121300 | JGI IMG/M metagenome (GOLD analysis project Ga0182027, IMG submission 121300) | Permafrost microbial communities from Stordalen Mire, Sweden - 712E1D metaG (Illumina Assembly) | ecosystem: Environmental > Terrestrial > Soil > Wetlands > Permafrost | place: Sweden...
CCATTACAGGGGATTCTGTGCTTTATAAATTTTCATTTAAGACCTCATTAGACTGGCTGCCGAATGCTGGTGATCTCGTTTATAATGTGATGTATTTTTATGACTGGAAGAAAGGAACGAACATTTCAACCAGGAAATTACTTGACTCTATAGCAATACAGATGACTACCAGCGGAAATGGAGCTCCGGTTCAGAACGTTTCCGGACAGTTTAAACTTAAATTGGACTCGGCTGTTAAATATAATGGAGATAGTCTGGTTATAGGTTTCCGTATTCATTGCGCCGGTAATACAAATACCTGGGGTAAATTAGATGGTATTACCATAAAAAGAGATGGGACGTTATATTTCCCAGCTATAACTAAACCTCCTAAACCAACGGGCCTTGCTGTGAACACATATAGGACATTAAAAAATGTCATATTGTCATGGGCTGCTGCTAGCGCTACACCACAAGCTTATTTGGTTTTCAAAAATAATGTGCGCATTGACTCAATTGCAGGAACGCGATTAAATGACACCATTTTAAATTTGGCAAATGGCACGTATATTTTTGGCCTTGTAGCCCGTGATGCAAGTGGTTCAAAATCTGATACTGCTAAAATTTCTTATACAGCATCTAATGACGTAACACCACCTACAAAACCTTCCGGTCTTACCGCACCTCTCATTGGATTAAAGGCTAACCTTTCCTGGACTGCCTCTACAGATAATAGCGGTAGTGTAAGGTATATTATTTACTTAAACGGTGCATCGTATGATACTGTTGCCACAACTTCCTACATGACACGTAATTTGCCCGTTGGCATAGATAAGTTGGGCGTTGCTGCTCTTGACTATTCGAATAATAAATCTGATTCGGTGGCAGTAAGCGATACCATTGTTGCATTGATAGACCTCACTAACAAGATTTTGAACCCTTCGTTCACTTACCCATCGCCTTATGTAGGGAAAATAGTAGTTGCTGATGTAGCAAGAGCAGGTGTTACTTTAAACCTTGATACTATACCTGGATGGCATTTTGAATCGCCAGTAGAAAGAGGAGACCATGGGGACGAAGGTCGTGATTCGAAAGGAAGTCCTCATGCTGCTGATAGTTTACATGCATATTTGTACAATCAAAATGGCCCAATGTATACCGTGTTAAATTACACATATCCAACGGTTGACACAGGGACCATTTATAAATTGAATTACCTGGAACTTAATGAATACATTGCTTCAGGGATTCCATCCGTTAGGGTTAGGCTTGGTGCAAAATCACATACTACTGGGGCAATTACATACATTGATTCTGCTTCAATTGCAACTAAAGGAACAAGCAATGACGGCATATGGAGACCATATAAAGCAACGTTCTTGCTTCAACATCCTACAGCAGTATTGGGTGACAGTATAGTGTTAGAATTGAAGTGTGTTAATTCTGCCAACGTCTGGATAGGTATTGACGACATTGCATTTAGTGCGGAACCATTTAAACTGGTTCCTGTAACTTCAGTAGCAATTTCTTTTGCTAATGCCAACGACTCATTGGAAGTATTAAAGAGCGCTGCATGCACAGCTGTATTCACTCCTTCTGATGCTTCTAATCAAAAAGTTACCTGGGCTGTTTCCGATACGACTTTGGCCACGATAAGTTCTAGTGGTGCCCTAACTGCAAAATCAGTTAAAACAGGAATAGTAAAGGTTCGGTTAACCTCGCAAGCTGATCCAACTAAGAAAGATAGTATTAGCGTTCTCATTTATAAGACAGTGGCAACCTCATTAGCGATGGCAGGGCCAGACACCGTGGAAATCGGATCGTTTAATGGCTTTACGGTAAGTTTTGTACCTGCAAATACTACTTACCAGTCAGTAAAATGGTCTGTTACAGATACAGTTGCTACCATTAACCCTTCAGGAGGCTTAACAACTAAAGATATTCTTGGTTACGAAAGGACTATTACAGTGACAGCGCGTCAAGATTCTTTACCAGGTCTATCAGTATCGAAACAGGTAATTATTGCGAAAAAGAATGCGTTTGTTCCGGTAACTATTAATAATCCTGATTTCGAGCTTCCTAATACAAGGAAGATTCAGGGCTTTAATAATGACTCAATACCAGGCTGGCATAGTGAGGATCAAGCCCTTGATGATCAAGGCGTTGAAAGTGGGAGTGTTCTGGATCCTACTGGTTTATGGCAGGCGTATCAGAATACTCATTCGCATACTTCTATCTATCAGCCTGTTGCTGTAATTACCAATAAGGCCACTACGTATGTGATGACTTTCCTAAATAAACGACACGGAGAGAGTGCTGATACATCCATTACAAATCTTACAAATTCATTTCTTTGCGTGATTTCATTTAGCCATTATGCACCCGGGCAACCTATGTCAACAAGGCTTAGGATAGATTCGACGGTGGTCGATATGTCGCAAATCATTCATCCTACACAACTTAAAGCTACGTTGAACATACCGGCTAATGTGAATTATGTAGGCGACAGTCTTATTATAGAAATAGCCCATCGTAACAGAAATTATGGAGATGCTAATACTCCTGGAGATAACCAACAAAGACATTGGGCTAATTTTGATGATGTAGCTTTAGCTTTGAGTGCACCTGTGGTTCATCCGGCTTCTCTATCGCTTACTTTTGAAAATCTTAATAACACTTTAGGTATTGGAAAACATGGATTGGTTACTGCATCCTTTGTGCCCGCTAATCCTACATATACTGCTGTAACATGGTCGGTTTCCGATGCAAGCATTGCCACTATAGATGCACAGGGTAACCTTACGGGGGTCAAAAAGGGAACTGTAACAGTTACTGGCACGGCAAAATACGATGCTACTGTTAAAGGTACCCTTAGCATTACAATTAATGCTACCGGTATCAATAGTATTGTTGCAGATGAAATATATGTTTATCCTAACCCTTCAGATGGCAGCTTTACATTGGAAGCTAAGCCGGCATCGGATGTAACAATATTAGATGTAACCGGAAAAGTAATCTATGAAGCTAAAACTTCCGCCGATAAAACTAATTTAAGTATATCAGGTAAAGGAATTTATTTGCTTCAGGTAAAAAACAATGGTATTGTAACAACCAAGAAGCTTGTAGTTCAATAATTAACTTTAAGCTGATAAGATATAGAAAGGCTGCCCTTTAAGGGCGGCCTTTCTGTTTCTAATAAAAATATAAACCCCAACCTCCCGGTTCAACTTTCGTATAACATGAAGGGTTTGGCGAATTAGGGTCTAAGGTTTTTATGGTTTTACACTCAAAAAGCTTGCACCTTAATCCCGAAGGGATTTTATTTGAATAACCCTGTACGAAGTGCAGGGTAAACAAAGAAGATCAACTTTACAACCCTGAAGGGGTTGAATATAAGCAAATTCAACCCCTTCAGGGTTGTAATTTTTTATTGTGCTAACCACCGGTTACACCGCTGGTTATTTACATTAAAGTCCTTCGGACTTAAACAGTAGACCCTGAATAGCTACAATATTTAAATAAATTGATCATGAAACTTTTTTATCGTATTTATGCAGTATTGTTTTTTATTAACCTGGTAACCTGCATTAATGCTGCTAACCCAGCCCCATTAGCCGATGTATATAATGGAGAAAGGGGCGTTGGTTTCAATGATAACTGGAAATTCAACCTTGGAGATGTTACAGGCGCCAATAATGCCGTTTATAACGATGCCGGCTGGAGAAACTTATCCCTGCCACATGACTGGAGTATCGAGCTTAATTTTAACCAAAGCTCAGCAGCTGGTGGTGGAGGTGGATACCTGGATGGCGGTATCGGTTGGTACCGTAAAACTTTTACTTTACCCCAGGCATATTCAGGTAAAAGGACCACGATACAATTCGAAGGTATTTACATGAACAGCGAGGTTTGGATTAATGGACATTACCTGGGTTTAAGGCCTTATGGATATAGCTCTTTTGAATATGATTTAACGCCGTATTTGAACTTTGGTGCAACAACCAATGTTATAGCCGTGAAAGTTAACAACAATCAACCCAACAGCCGGTGGTATTCCGGCAGTGGCATTTACCGCGATGTTTGGTTAACAGTTACCGACCCTGTGCACGTTGCTTATTGCGGGTCGTTTGTTACTACACCCATAGTTAGCTCATCATCCGCCACTGTTGCCATTAAAACAAGGGTCCAGAACCATTCTAACACCATGCAGGCGGTCTCACTTGTTACTACCATATACAATAAAACCGGCATTGGTATGGCATCCGTTAATGTAACAGACTTGAATATCCAGGCTAACAAAGAAGATACATTTGTTTATAACCTGAATATAGCTAATCCCATCCTTTGGTCAATAGACAATCCCTATCTTTATACTGTTAAAACTCAAGTTTATGTAAATAAATCATGCACCGATAACTTTGTATCGAGGCTTGGAATCAGGTATTATGCGGTGGATGCAAATAATGGCTTTTCGTTAAATGGCGTAAATGTGAAACTGCATGGGGTTTGTATGCACCACGACCTGGGAAGTTTAGGCGCAGCCCAAAATTACCGGGCGCTGGAAAGGCAGGTTGAAGTTTTGAAATCCTTTGGTTGCAATGCCATACGTACTTCTCATAATCCACCAACACCGGAATTATTGGAAATATGCGACCGTCTGGGATTAGTGGTGATGGACGAAGCTTTCGATTGCTGGCGTCAGGGCAAAAATGCGAATGATTACCACCTGTATTTTGATGCGTATGCACAGCAGGATGTGCATGACTGGGTACAGCGCGACCGCAACCATCCAAGCGTAATTATGTGGAGTATTGGTAATGAAATTCCGGAACAGGGCAGCCCCGCTGGAGTAACAATTGCCAATAACCTGATTAGCTGGGTAAAAAACGATGACGCCACAAGGCCTATCACCCAGGCTTTGAATAACCAGGGTGTGCTGGGCGATTTGCTTAATATAGTCGGATATAATTATGCCAGTGGCGCTACATACGACAATGATCACAACAATCATCCAACCTGGAGGATTGTGGGCAGTGAGACTTCTTCGGCTGTAAGGACACGTGGCGTTTATCATTTCCCAGTTAACAAGAACCTTCTCATGGATGCCGACATGCAATGTTCCTCTTACGATAATTCTATTGTTTCCTGGGGACATAGCGCTGAAGACTCGTGGCGGTTCGACCATGACCGTGCTTTTGTTTTAGGCCAGTTTATCTGGACAGGGTTTGACTATATCGGAGAACCAACCCCATATCCATGGCCTGCCAAGGGTTCATATTTTGGAATTGTTGATATGTGCGGATTCCCAAAGGATATATATTATTTCTACCAAAGCCAGTGGACATCTCCACCAATGGTACATCTTTTACCGCATTGGAATTGGTCATCAGGTCAAACCATACCGGTTTGGGCCTATTCCAACTGCGATAGTGTTGGGCTTTTCCTCAATGGGAAATCTTTAGGCACCAGAAAATTCAAGACATTAGACACCATGCACCTCGAATGGAATACACCTTTTGAGCCAGGGACATTACTGGCTTTTGCTTATAAGAATGGAAGCATAGCTGCAAAGGATAGCGTTAAAACTGCCGGAACATCTGCAAAGATCAGCCTTAAAACCGATCGCGATACCATTCAGGCTGATGGTCGGAACATGGCTTTTATTGAAACAAACCTGCAGGATAAGGATGGAAATTTTGTGCCCGATGCCAATAACCAGGTTAGTTATCTCGTAACAGGGCCTGGCAAGATTGTTGGGGTAGACAATGGCAACCCGATTAGTATTGAGCCTTTTAAAGCTTCCAAACGGCAGGCTTTTAACGGTAAGTGTTTGGCTATAATCCAATCTACCGGTGCGGAAGGACAGATTGTAGTATCAGCTGCAGCTCCCCCAGTTCCGGTTAACATTGCCCTTAAGAAACCGAGCCATGCCGATTCTGAGGATGTTTATGTTTTGAACAATATAGCTGTTGGAAAGTTCTCGGTCGCTTATTCCGAGCAGGCCTCCAACTTAGCATCTGCTGGAAACGATGGCAATTTAAATACCCGTTGGTGTGGCGTCGATGGCAGTTTAAACCAATGGTGGATGGTAAATTTGGGTGGAAACCATACTTTAACGGGTACCCAGGTTACCTGGGAAAAGGACGGCAAAGTATATCAATATAAAATTGATGCATATATTAATGGTACTTGGACAACTGTTGTGGATAAGACATCCAATTCCAGTACACAACAAACACAAGTGGATAATTTTAGTTGCGTAGCTAGCGCTGTTGAGATTTATGTTACTGGCTTAGCTCCTGGCTGTTGGGCCAGTTTTTACGAGTTTCAGGTTTTTGATGGTTCAACTACAAAGTTAAGCGATGGAAATGATGCTTTTAAAGGAAATGATGGTAATACCCTTTCCAGGTGGAGCGCTGCCGATGGGCTTCCAGGCCACTGGTGGGTGGTAGATTTGGGTTCGAGCCATAACCTTACGGCAACCCAGGTTACTTGGGAACATGCTGGGAATGCCTACCAATATAAAATTGAAACATCTACCGATAGCGCCGTTTGGTCAACCGCTTCGGACAAGACAGGGAACACCAATGCCCTTCAGGTCCAAACAGATAGTTTTAATGTTTCGGCCAGGTATGTTCGAATTACAGTTACCGGAGGCGTTAATAGCAACAACAGGGCGAGTTTTTCTGAGTTTAAAGTATTTAATGGTTCCTATACAACGTTTGCACCTGCAAGTGTAACCATCAATGCCATCAATACACCCTGCTGGGTCAACGTCAGCAACAACGGATGGCAGCAAACAGGATCGGTTTCTGTTTGTCCGGGCGCTTCTATAGTACTTAGGCCATTTAGTAACGACACTACGGGCATTTGGTCATGGAAAGGGCCAAATGGCTTTACCGCAAATACAAGTACAATTAATTTGGGTAATTTACAGACAAATCAATCCGGAACCTACACTGCAACGCGCAATAGTATTTCTCATGATATTAAGCTTACAGTTGATGCTATTCCCGGCATTACCTCCTATATAAATATTAATGGTGCCGGCATGCAACAAGTGGATTCTATTGCTATAAAACAAGGTGACAATGTGGTACTTAGCCCTCAAACGTCTAATCCTGTTAGCTGGTCATGGACAGGGCCTAATGCGTATGCTGCCGCAACAAGAGAAATACAGTTCAATAACATACAAAAGAACCAGGCCGGGACATATACGGTACAATACGTTAACCCTACGGGCTGTTCTGTTGCAAAAGACATCAAATTTACTATACAGGAAGGCAATGGTACCAGGGAAACCTTAGCAGAAAATAGTTTTGAAATTTATCCCAACCCTGCTATCAATGGGTTATTCAAAATAGTAATCTCAGGAAACATAATCAACACCGAGAAAACAATAAGTATTTATGACATATACGGGAAAGTAAAAAGAGAAATCAAGGATAACGGGGTAACCATTGAAGTTATTGATGCACACGAGCTGGGTTTATCAAGTGGCATTTATTTTGTAAACCTGAAAAATGAAACAATGAATGTTACAAAAAAGGTGGTTATACCATAGTCATTAGTGTCATGTCAATTGTAAATTGTCGCATCTCTGCAACCCCCTAATCCCCCAAACGGGGGACGTTTGCTCCTCTTATTGAGTTGGAGTAATTTGCTATATCAAGCTTGACATGACAATAGGCAAATTATTATTAACTTTGTAAAAAAAATAATTGTTATGCCACGTAAAATTCAAGGAAAAAACAACCCCGATTTTGATAAGGTATGGTTGATGTTCCAGGAAACTGACAAAAAATTCCAGGAAACTGACAAAAAAATTAAGGAACTTGCCGGGTTGTTTACTACCCAATGGGGTAAACTTGTTGAGGCATTGGTAGAGCCTTCCTGCCTGAAACTATTCCAGGATCGTGGCATACAAATAGAACAGAGCTTTCAAAATGTGAAGGCAAAATATGGTAAACACGAAATGGAGTGCGATATTTTATTGGTAAATAACTCCGAATTGGTAGTAGTTGAAGTAAAAACTACGTTTAAACCCGAATATGCTACTGAATTTGCCGATAAATTAAAACTATTCAAAAAAATTTTCCCGCAATATAAAGGTTATAAAGTAATAGGGGCTGTAGCAGCGCTCAAATATGAAGGGCAAAGCGATAAATTTGCTTATCGCCAGGGGTTGTTTGTATTACGCTGCACAGGCGAAGGTATTATAAAGATTATGAATGATAAAAAATTTATACCTAAAGAATTTTAAACTAAAGGCTGGCGCGAAAGTTCATCCCATCTTTTTATAACCTCTTAGTACCGTATCAATAAAATCTCAACAATAGTTGGCAAAATATTTAAAAATACGTAACTATTCTTTTTATGAAATGCAGTACAAACATTGAAACCCTGAAATTAGCTAATATTTTTGACGAATGAATTTGATAATCAAAATGATTACCCTATATTTCGCCTTTTAATAAACAAGACAAAAAGTTGCCGGAACAGAACCGATGTTCGGACGGGGTCCTACCTCGTCCGCTATATGACAACAGGCTGTAGCCTGTAATGATATATTCGACTGAGGTAGGAACCTCAGCCGAACTGCAGGGCAGGAAATAAAGGAAAATAAAATACAAAAGTGACTATCAATCAATGATAATTAATGATTAAAAAATTAAAAAACAAATCCTTATGAACCGAGCATGTTTTAATCAAAGCACAACCGAGCTTGCGATCTCAACGAAGTTAAATTTGCCGAGCTGCACCTGCCCGCCGTATAAATCTGGCAGGCGGGTCCCACCTATAAAAAATAATTTTGTACGGATGAAATCACTAACAAAAGTTTTAACCGGTGCAGTTTTATTGATGTTCTTGCATAGCGCCATACAAGCCCAGACTCCTGATGTTTATTACCCGTTTAACGGCAATGCCAACGATGCTGGCAGTAATCATTTCAATGGCACGGTAGTTGGCGCCACGTTAACCGCTGACATGTATGGAAACCCCAATAGCGCTTATTCGTTCAATAGTAATAGTTACATCTCAATACCTAATATTGCCTTAGGTGGGAAAAATGAATTTGTTATTAGTATGCTTATAAAGCCAACGGCTAGTGGTGATTTAATCCATTTTGCTGATGCTTCAGGACAAAATTATTTGGATTTGGGCTACGGTGGTTCTAATGCGATATATTTGACAATCATAAAGCCAACTTATAGTGGTGGAATTAACGGGACTTGTCAATTAAATACCTGGTCAAGTATAACTATTGCGGTGAGAGAAGCACAAACTGATTTATACATTAATGGTGTAAAAGTCGCTTCTATGGCAATGAACAATGCAACCAATCCAATGGGGTTAAATACATTTTCCAATAATAAAATTGGACAGTACTGTCAAGGTACAATAATAGATGAAATAAAGATATATAACAATCCCTTATCCGATGCCTATATAGCATTATTAACCGCACCAACACAATGGACAAGCAGCTTTGTTGGGTTAACATATTCAGGTTTAAGCAATGTTGGAATTGGCACTGCTACACCAGGCGAGAAACTGGAGGTAGTCGGCAACGTTAAGGCCACCAAATTTATCGGCGATGGGTCGGGGCTAACGAGCTTACCGACAATGGGGTTATCGTATCCGACAGCATCCAATGTAACCCCTATTATATATTACCCGTTTACCGGAAATGCCGGCAATGGAACGGTAGTTGGCGCCACATTAACCCAGGACATGAATGGAAACCCCAACAGCGCTTATTCGTTCAGTGGAAATAGTTATATTTCATTACCACAACCCAGCGCTTGCGCGGACCTATTTACCATAAGTATGCTTTTAAAAATTCAATCCCAGGGAACCATACTTTATTTTTCAGATGGAGCATCTGTGCCAAATTATATTTCTTTATCTATATCTGGCAATAGTCTGTCGGTTAGCGAATCAAATCACCCTGCAGGTGTATGCGGCGGCAGTGCTTCCGTTACTGCACCCTGTCCGACCAATACCTGGATTAACGTAGTTTTTGTTGCAGGAGGGGCGGGAACTGCAAGTTATCCGCTTGCGCTATATATTAATGGTATAAAGGTTGCTTCAACCACGGCAACTACGAATTCGACAATACTCCCACAATTGAATATGTTTACCCAAAATAAGATTGGATATGGTTTTACAGGCTGCATAGATGAATTAAAAATTTATGGCCAAACCTTAACCGATGCCCAAATAGCACAATTAAACCCATCTACACAATGGATAACCGGCAATGGCGTAATATATTCAGGTTTTGGCAACATTGGCATTGGCACCCCCACACCGAGCGAGAAACTGGAGGTAGCCGGCAACGTTAAGGCCGCGAAATTTATTGGCGATGGATCGGGGTTAACGGGAGTTGGTGGTGGTGGCTCATCGCAATGGGGTACTAATGGGGCTAATATTTATTTTAATACTGCAGGGGGCAATGTCCTTATCGGCAAAACCACCCAAACCAACGCCAACTATAAATTAGATGTAGCCGGCAAAATGCGCGCCAATGAAGTAATAGTAAACACAACGGGTGCAGACTTCGTATTCGAAAAAAATTATACACTGCCTTCTTTAAAAGAGGTGGAAAACTACATAACACTGCACAAGCGCCTGCCAGGCATAGCCCCAGCCGCTGAAATGCAAACCAACGGCGTAAGCATGGGAGAGATGCAGAGTAAGCTGCTGGAGAAGGTTGAGGAGTTGACTTTGTATAGTATTGAACAGGAGAAGAAAAATGCTGCCTTGGAGCAAAAACTGGCAGCGCAGGATGCTAAATACCAACAATTGCTGAAGGCTATTGAGGAATTGAAGAAAAAGTAAGCCGGACATCGATAATTTAGATAAAACCTACATCATTCAAATAAACAACCATGAAAATAAGATTTGCATTGATTTGGCTTTTGTTATTCTCCTTTGCTTATAAACTTGAAGCACAGGCGCCCCCTCCTCCTTCTTACGACGATTTGAACAAATTGACAAAAAACGTGACCCCCATTTCCCCGGAAGTAACTTCCCTGGGCAGGTATGCCATGCAACCGCCAAATTATTCCAATGGTACGCCGCAAGTGTCAATACCCCTTTTTGAAATTAAGGAAAATGGCATATCGTACCCATTAGAACTGACGTACTCCTATAGGGGCTTCCGTTGTAAGGAAGAAGCTGAAATGACGGGGCTTGGCTGGTCATTGAGCGAAGGGGTTATTACCAGGATCGTAAAAGATTTGCCTGATGAAAACCCTTCTATTTACAATAAATTCGAGGACCTTGATTATAACAATTTAATTGAAGAACTTGGGAAAGGAATAGTATCCCAAAATTGCCCAGACGGAAGAACATATAGTTACACTGCCAACAGGCTGTACAATAAATTGATCGATGGCAAACCAGATATTTATATATATAATTTTAATGGACATACCGGCAGGTTTCTTTGGATAAAAAACAAAGCATATTTTTATCCGCACACCGACCTTAAAATTGAAAAAACTGGTGATTCATTCTTCATACATACTCCTGATGGAATGGATTATCAATTTGATGGAATAGACCAGTTCGATAACCTGATGACAGATCCTGATTTCCCAAATAGTGGTTTAACCAATAAATATACTGCTTCAGGAAGTTCCTCGACCATCGTTACATTTATGCTAAAACGTTACTTTACGGCATGGAAACTGACCAAAATTTTAAATAAAACCACTAAAGCGGAGATAAGGTTTGAATATGGAAATAATTATGCGAAAATAGAAGATATAGGTTCAATGGATATATCTTCTTTTACTTTTTGGGGTGATCCCATTAAAGATGCTGCTATATATTATTTTCGGTCTTATATTAATACCAGCCTGTCAGAAACATTCAATAATTCCTCATATTTAAAGAAAATATATACCGACCATGTTGTCATAAACCTAACAACAAAAAGCAGGCTTGATTATCCGGAATCGCAGGCATTAGATATGATAAACATTTTTAGTACTTCCGATTTGCTGAACCCTGTAAAAACAATAAAATTTACACATGGGTATTTCGGGAACAGCACCGCCTCTACTTCTTGGTTAAAACTAAAAAAAATAAATATCACAGGCGGAGGAGAATTTAAAGAATATTCCTTTGATTACAAAGATGAATCAGATTCAAACCCTGGTGGGGACAAGCTTGGGTGCAGCATTGACCATTGGGGTTTTACCAACGGTACCTACAATACATCGCTTGTCCCTAAAACACAGTTAGTAAAGACAAGGGAAGCTGGAGGCGCATTTGTTGGCATTAACCTTAACGATCTCCCTTGGGCCAATAGGGAACCGAATTTTGACTATTCCAGCAAATATGCGCTTACAAAAATTTATTATCCAACCAAAGGATATACGGCTTATAACTACGAATCTGCAGGTGGAAGGGGAATAAGGATCGAAGGACAGGAGGATTACGATGGTGAAAAACTGCAACATAAATTTTATAAATATTATCCTGATGAACCTATTCCAACACCTCCATATAACGAAATGGAATACAGTACTATAGAATACAGATCGCCATGTACGGCCATGGGTGGTGGTGTGTTTTATCCAAGCCATTACTTGGTTATCACCGGGTATACCAATAACTATTTGAATTATTATGATGAGAATACCAATTTTTATGAACAAGTAACAGAATATATAGGGTCCCACGATGGAAAAGGAGGAAGGAACGAATATAAATTCGTCCAGGACTTGCCTTCTTTCAAAACCCTGCTTGTGGAAGAAGCTAGTTATAAATATAATAGTATCCTGCCGGAAATGAAAACCGTAAATTCATATTCTACCCATGTAATTAAAGGTATCCAGTTTTGGGGAGACCCTTATATGACTGAAAAAGGAGAAGAACAAACTTGTGCGGGGCTTAATGGACAGGTATTCCCAACCGAAGACCCTAAATATTTTTACTCTATGTCCAGTTTAATTCTTCCAAAAGGGCAGTTAAGCATTAACTGGCTTACACTGGACAATACTGCGGTGTACGAAAACAGGGGGGGCAATACCGTAACTAAAATATCCAAAACCTATTTTAACCCCATTGATGGCACTACTGGCCAGCCCAAGAACACGTTCCCAATAAAAACAGAGGACTATTTATCCGGCGGTAAAATAAGCTCAACCGAATACTATTATCCAGGGGACAATGACCCCGATAATTCCTCACAAACGCTTGGTATTCCCCAATTATGGGATCCAACCAATGCAAACTATAAATTTTGCACACAACCTGTTATTAAATCGAAATCATTTATGGATAGCCACTTAGTGTTGAAGGATTATAAAATCTATACGTATGACAGTCCAAATGACCTGCTGTTAATGACTGGCTATGAAAAATACCCATCAGGTTCAACCGAAAAAATGAGCTATACTTTATCGTACGATTCCCATGCCAATCTCCTCTCTTACAAAGAAACAAACAACCTGCCCATAAGCTATGTCTATGGCTATAACAATGCCCTTGCCATTGCAAAAGTTGTGAATGCTGATTATGCAACCATTGAGCCCATTTTAGGAGGCAGCCTGGCTGTAAAGAATTTTAGCGCCAAAGCCATGCCATCCGATTTAGAGGTCAAAACGTTCCTCGCGCCACTATATTCGGCCCCCAGGCTAAAAAATGCCATGGTTTCCACCTATACCTACAAACCTTTGGTTGGCATGACATCGGCAACGGATGAAAATGGTATTTCAACTAGTTACGAAACAGATGCGTATGGCCGCTTAAGCAAGATAAGGGACGACCAGCTTAATATCTTAAAAACATTTGATTATAGTTATAAAACTAGTTTGTACCCAGCTCCTACCGTTTATACCAGCAACATAAACCAGTTATTTACAAAGCAAAACTGCCAAGCAGGCAAGGTTGGAATGCAAATTACCTACACAGCAACAGCAACTTCAACCGTAAACCAGGAAGATGCCGATTATTTGGCCCAGCAAGATATCAATAAAAATGGGCAAAACTTCGCCAATAGTTGGGGGGCAGAGTATTGCAATTATCCTTCCAATCTGGTTGGTATTAGAGCAAACAACGGTTATGTAACCAAGGGTAGGATCACTCAGATAAACGCTGTCAATACTGCAACCTCTGCCAGTTATAGTTTTGACATGACGGTTCCTGACCCTTATGCAGCACTGCCAGACGGTAATTATGAAATTAGCGTCATCGTGGAAGATTCAGGTTTGGATACTTACCAAAGTATAGTTTTTATAAACCAGCAAAGTGCTTCTATATGTAAGGGAAATTGGCAAGGCCCAGATACCCAAGAATTCTGGTATTCAAATATTACGCTTAACAGCGCCCTTCCCTATATATCTTTTACACTATACCCAGATTATTGCAAATGATTTATCTATAAATATAAGTAATCCCTTTATGACTATATGAAAACACAACATAACATTATATTTGCATGCAAGGCTCTCTTAAAGGCTTTTTTACCGCACCTTCTTGCCTCCATGGTGATAATTTCCCTCGCCCCCCTTCTGCACGCCCAAAACCAAAAAACCTGGCAATGGGTAAAGCAACTGGGGAGCAACTCGTGGGATATGACCAGCGGGGTTGCGTGCGATTCGAAAAACAACCTGTACGTGGCAGGAAGCTTCTTCAATACCCTTAATTGCAACAACAAAAAGCTAAAATCTGCCGGTAACCAGGACATATTTATCGCCAAATTCGACGAACAAGGCAGCTTAAAAGATATGTGGAGTGGCGGAGGCAAAGGCCAGGATGAGGCTACCTGTATTTGTGCCACCAAAGGCAATAGCGTGGTTGTAGGCGGGTTGCTTACCGATACCGCGGCTTTTGATAAACTTAAAAGCAATGGCAAAGGTTTGCAGCTATTTGTAACCAACCTGGATGCCAAAGGAAAATTTACCTGGGTCAAAACCCTTTCCATCACTGGCGATGCTTCGCTATTCTTAATTGATACCGACACCGATGGCAACATTTACGTATCAGGCACCTTTTCCGGGACATTAACTGCCGATGCCCTGAAGGTTACCAGCAACGGTAAAAAAGACATCTTTCTTGCAAGGCTTAACCCGGCAGGCAGTTTTGAAAAGCTTTCTGCATTTGGTGGCGAAGAAGATGATATCCCCAGCTCCATGTCAGTGAGCGACTCAGGGAAAATAGCCCTGGCAGGGGTGTTCGGAAAACCTTTCCAGGTAGGTGAAGTAACACTTGCCTCCCTTCAAAAACAAGCCAAAACCAATGCTTTTATCATAGTGCTCGATAAGGATTTCAATGCCGGGTGGGCCAACATCCTTTCCGGCGAAGAATACTGCCAGGTGGCATCACTTAGGCACGATGCGCAAGGGAACTTGTATGCAACAGGAAGCTTTAATTTAAACCTTTGGCTTAACGATACCACCCTTACCTCCAAAGGGTACACCGATGCATTCCTCTTGAAATATTCCCCCAACGGCAAACTACTGTGGAGCAGGGGCATGGGGTCGTGGTATTACGACTATGCCAACTCCGTAAACCTGGATAACCTGGGAGGGGTTGTTGTCACCGGGTCCATAGGCGACACCCTGGAAATAGACAGCCTTATAGTAACCCCCGTATCCGAAAGAAATGCCGCCCTGGTCATGCAGTTCTCGTCCGAAGGCAAAGCTACCTGGGGGGATTGTATCTCGGGTAAAGGCCGTAACTTCAGCAATGGGGCTGTGCTGGATAAAAAGGGCAACCTGTACTTTACAGGATCGTTCAACAATACCTTTGCAAAGGAAGACCAGGAACTGACCTCTTATGGCGACCAGGATGTGTTCCTTGCCAAATATTACAATTGCCTAACCAATAAGGCAGAAATCTTTGGGGATACCACCGTATGCCCCGGGGTTGGAACAGAGCTGAGCATCAAAAGAGGTTTTAAAAATGTAGTTTGGAACGATACGGTAAAGGAAACCAATGCTATTGTTGCTGAAAAACCAGGCCTTTATTGGGTAACCATGCTCGATAAACTGGGATGTTTACTTACAGATACCGTTACCGTGGTAAATGCCAAACTGCCTGTTTTTACCCTGGGCAACGACACTACTTTACCGGTAAGCAAATCCCTGCTGTTAAAAGCCCCGAAAAAATACAGTCAATACCTGTGGCAGGACCACTCCACTGATCCAGTCTATCTTGCCAGGGCCACCGATGGAAAACCAGGCAGTTATAATTACTGGCTTTCTGTAAAAGACTCCCTTGGCTGCACCTGGGCCGATACCATGTCCATCTACTACGTTACAGAAACCAAATGGATTGATGCCGGAAACATACAAATGGTTACTTACCCTAACCCAGTGGCTGATTGGCTCTATTACTATCTTAACACCGACCAACCCTGCAAAATGATTGTGGAACTGGTTGATGAACATGGCAAGGTGCTTTATAACCAATACATAGCACAATACAGTCCCGGAGAGCTTATGAAAATTGATGTAAGCCATTTGCCTATGGGGCCATATTACATCCGTTTGAACAATCCTTCTTCAGGCAGCAACTATAAATCAGCCTGTATCATCAAACTATAATCCATGAACACCTATAAACCAGACATTATGGACCACCATATACATATACACCACAAATTCATCATGCCAGCGCGCGTTTACAACGCGTGCCTAACCATTGTTCGGCGTAGCTTCCAGCTACGCCGGTTTATCCCGGTAGTTTTTAACTACCTTATAAAAGCTGGCGCTCGTTTCCAAACGAGTGCCTTCCATTGGCCAAGTGCAACTGTCAAGCTGGCGAGCTTTTACAACGCGTGCCAAAGCTTGTTGCTACCTATAAACTATCAACAGAAAATGAAACCAGTTTTAATCCTTGCCCAATTATTTGTTTTACTAGCCACACCCACCCTCCATGCCCAAAACGACATACAAGTCCAGGACATTGTACTAGGCAATGCCGAAGTCTCAGCTCCCGGGCAGGTAGCCTTAGAACCCGGGTTCCAGGCAAAGGAAGGTTGTAACTTCAGGGCTTACATAGGCCCTAACCAGGCAACGCAAAGCTCAACAACCATAACCCCGCCCTCTTCCAATGCTACCCCTGCCGCGGGCACTACAGGGCAAAACTATATCAAAACCGTTACCTACCGGCAGGCAGAAACAACAGTTCCTACCGGAAGTTTTATGAATAACGAAGCCATCCAGTACTTCGATGGCCTGGGAAGGCCAAATCAAACCATAGCAGTGGGGGCCTCGCCCAATGGGGATGATCTCATCCAGCCGATATTGTATGATAACTTTGGCAGGGAACCCATCAAAACCTTACCTTATACCGATAGCAAAAGCGGCGAATTCAGGACTGGGGTAGACGAAACCACGGTGAATACCTATTATGGCACATCATCTTCCACTCCTGCAGGGATCATCTCCGATAGCCTTGCCTATACCCAAATTGGCTACGACAACTCCCCTTTAAACAGGGTAGTATCCCAAACCGGGCCAGGTTCGCACTGGAGCAGCAAGCCCGTGCAAATCAATTATCTTGCCAACGATGTTTCTAAACCTGGCTGGAGCGTGGATGACGCGGGTACCTTTACCGGCTCCGATTATTCCGAAAACAGCTTGTATGTTACTGAAACCATAGACGAACAAGGCAATACATCCCGTGAATACAAAGACAAACAAGGCCAGGTGGTATTAAAGGAATCGTGGTTAAATAGCGCCTGGTTGCAAACAAGGTATATATATGACGATTTTGGCCTGTTGCGTTGCGTGGTGCCACCCGAGGCAAGCGGCCCAAGCGATACTGAATTGTGCTATTATTACAACTACGATGATCGCAACCGGATGATACAGAAAAAAATACCGGGTGGCGGAACAACCACCATGGTATATGACAATCGCGACCGTTTACGCTGTATCCAAAATGCCAACCAGTCAGGTTCAGGGGAATGGGGTTTTACTAAATACGATGGGCTCAACAGGCCTGTTATTACCGGTACGGTTACCTATACCGGCAGTAACATAAAAACTGACATAAGCTCTGATCCATTAAACGAAAGCCGCGATAACACCAATACCAACTATGGTTATACCAACAACACCTTTCCTTCCTCCGGTGAAAATGTATTAACCGTAACTTATTACGATGATTACGACTTTATTGCCATCAGTGGGCTGAATATTAGCGATAGCCTGCGCTCGGTGCGCTACGATGCCGCACCCTATAACTTTGCTGCTAAAACCGTTGCAGCTCCAAAAGGACGGGTAACCGGTACCATGGTTAAAGTGCTTTCTGCCCCCACGGATGCTGCCGCAGTGCCTAAAAATACCCTTTACTCTGCTGTTTATTATGACAAATTTGGCAATGTGCTGCGCACCGCTTCTGATAATCATTTAAAAGGAAAAGATGTGGCCAGCAACATTTACGAGGACATTACCTTCTTGGTAACCCAAACCAAACAGGAGCATTTTAAAGGCGCCGAGCATATTATCCTTGAAAAAACCTTTGAGTATGACCATACCGGAAGATTGCTGGCCACCCGCGAAAAGGTGAACAGCCAACCGGAAATCACCCTGAATGCCATGCAATACAACGAAGTAGGCGAAATGATAACCAAATACCTTCATTCGGACAAAGTGAGTGACAGCCGTAGTTTTGTACAAAAGGTAGATTACACGTACAACATCAGGGGATGGCTTAGCCAGATAAACGATCCCACCCTTGGAAGCGACAACGACCTGTTTGGCATGACACTCTTCTACGAGGGCACCACGGGCATGGGCAGCCTTGACCCGGGAGCGGGCTTGTACAATGGCAACATAGTGGGCATGAAATGGAACATAAAAAACGATAAAACAAGGGGATACCAGTTTAGCTACGATGGGCTAAACCGGCTATTGCAGGCCAACTATGCCGAGGGCGCTTCGCTCAATGCCAATGCAGGTAGTTTTAACGAATCCATATCCAGCTACGATAAAAACGGAAATATAAAAGGTTTGCAACGCAATTACAACAATACCCTGGTGGATAATCTCACTTATACCTATTTGAACAATAACAAATCGGACCAGTTACAAAAAATAACCGATACCGGTACCCCAAGCAGCGATGTGGACGATTACCCCGGCACCAGCCAGGACTATACTTACGATGCCAATGGCAACATGACCTATGATGGCGCCAAAAACCTTAACATTACTTACAACAACACGCTAAACCTTCCCCATACCGTTGATTTTGGAAGCAACAACCGCATATTCTATCATTACACAGCCACAGGGGCTAAATTGGTAAAACACAACAAGCCTTCGGGCAGCACCGATAGCTATACCCATTACATTGGCAACATCGTTTACCAGGGGGGCAAGCTAAGCTACATTATTACCGGGGAAGGCCGCCTGGTACCTATTGGCGAGGGCGCCGACCGCAGGTTTTTATACGAGTACAACCTCAAAGACCACCTGGGCAACAGCCGCGTAACCTTTATGGGCACAAGCCTTGGCGGGGCCATAGACGTAGTGCAAACCACCAGCTACTATCCCTTTGGCCTTGTGCTAAACCAGTATAACGGCAACACCGCATCAGGTTACCAAAAAAATAAATATCTTTACAACGGCAAAGAACTCCAGGATGACAAAATGACCAGCGAAGCGCTTAATTGGTTTGATTACGGGGCTAGGTTCTATGACCCGCAGATCGGGAGGTGGACAACCGTTGATCCGCTTTGCGAAGTTAACCGAAAATGGAGTCCTTATAATTACTGCAAAAATAATCCCATCATGTTTGTAGACCCGGATGGGATGATAGATGTTCCTTATGAAAATAGCTATTCAGGCGAAGATTTCAACGACGATGCTATAAGGAAATTGCAAAATAATAAAATTGCAACAGATTTCAATGATAAGAATGGTAAATTAGTAAAGCATGTTGATGATGGTTCAAATGCTGTATTTCAGCAAGCTGGAGAGGGTACTGATTTGTATTATCAATTTACAGGATATAATGGGAATGAAAATGAAATTCATTGGACAGATTTGAATAAACCACAAACTGGCAAAGATGAAGTTACCAAAGAATCTATGGAAAATGCCATTCAAGAACAACAAAATCTTAATATGGTAAATCCTGCACTTACACCTATACCAGGCGGTTCCACATTTTGTAATTATGGATTACGAAACATACAGAGAACTGTTGGTTCCGCTTATGGATTAGATATTACATTAGATGGCAAGGCAAATATTATGGCAAATGGTTTAAGTAATTCCCTTTATTATATCCCTGTTAATCAGACCACAGCACAATCTACTGCAGATAATGGAGGATTGGCCATTATTGCTCTTTATAATCCAGGAGGAATAGGTCATGTTGTTACATATTCAGTCGGAGAAAATAAGAGTAAAGGTATAGTAGCAAATATTGGAAGAACAAATGGATTTCTTCCGTTACCAGATGGAAGATCCACTGGTTGTGCCTTTACAAAGGAAGATTTTAAAAACTGTAAATTTTATATACTAAATAGCAGTGCTTTACTATTAATGAGAAAATAATTAAAATATGCTAAAATTTTTTACATTAGTTTGCTTGTCTGGAATATTTTATTATACAGGTGGCAAAGAAGAAAAGATAAAGCAAAAAGTTATAGATGATATTTTTCTGGTCATTCCAAATGAGAGTAAAATTGATAGTAATAGAATATATAATAATATAGAGATATTTGAGGATAATGTCTTATTATTTAAAGATACTATAAAAGATTATATATTTATCAATAACCTATTCCCTTTTGGAAGAAGACTAAAAAATGGTACCTATGAAGTATTGCTAAAAACCTATGGTGGTTATCAGTATGATAATATTTGGGCACTTTACATAAAAGATTATAAGTTGTTACAACGGCAAAAATTCCCCGATTTTAGAGAAAAGTGTAATTTTTCCCGGTTTGACAGAAATACTATTTTATCTGGAATATTAAGTATTTCTGAATCACCCTGTGGTAATTGTGATTCTTGTTATTATAATCCTATATTGTTTTATAGATTTGGAGAAAATGGTATTTACCTTGATTCAACTTTAACTAAATTGAAGAATAAAGAACATTGGGGCGGTTTTTATGGATTTTATTTAACAGAGAAGGTAATCCTACCCTGTAAAAGATGATTAAATACCCCGCTAGCGCGGAGTGTGTCCTGAAGTAAAAGGACGATTTAGTAATAAAGAAAGTTCTTTCACATGCTGTATAAAAGATGAAGGGGTTTCCCCGTTAACCTGAGGCTATAGCGTGAGAGTTCGGCTAAGGTTCTACCTTAGTCGAACATATCTTTACAGGCTCAGCCTGTATATAACACAAAAACAGTACATTTGCTTTAATAAAACCTAAACAAATGTCAACTGGGTATAAAATACGTGAAGGCGAAGAAGCATATTATCTGACTTTTCAAATTGTTGGATGGGTAGATATATTCACACGTAAAGTTTATCGCGATATTGCAATCGAAAGTTTTAAATATTGTTGCGAAAATAAAGGATTAAATATCTTTGCTTATGTAATCATGTCAAACCATATACATTTATTGGCGGGGCAAAATGAAGATTTAAGCGCAATTATTCGTGACTTTAAAAACTTTACAAGCCGAAATTTTTTGGAAGTCATAAACGAAGAAATTGAGAGTCGAAGCGATTGGATGAAAATGGTATTTGAATATCATGGAAAATTTAAAAATAAACAAACTAATCAGGTATGGACACACGAGAACCACCCCCGCTAGCGCGGATGTTCGGCCCTAACGCTGGAGCGGATTTGTAATCCGTTCCTATCTTCACATGCGTTTGTAACGCAACAGCCGTAAGGCAAAAAAGGGAATAACATTAAAGCCTGGTAATTGGGAAGTTGCCGGGCTTTGTTGTTACTACATTAACCCTGCCATAACAAGGAGTTTGTCCAGCTCTTTATCGGAAATGGTTTCTTTATCAGACTTATCGTAAATGAAAAGCAAATAAACATCCTGACCAACCACTTTAACACAGGTGATAACGCGCGAACTGCCGCTTTTACCTTTACCCTTGCTGGTAATGGCCATGCGCACCTTGTAACAGTCTTTGCCTAAAGGTTCGCCTTGCAAGTGGTCTTGTTCTAAAGAATCAATAAATGTTGCAATATCTGCTTTAAGGGAACGGTGCTTTTTGCCAATACTTTTGGCGTGTTTTTTAAAACCTGTGGTAACCATGACATTAAAGCTCATTTAAAAACTCCCTTGCTGATTGTAATTTTATTTTACCCTGCCTGTGGAGTTCAACTTCATTTAAAGAGTGTTTTAAATCGTCAACAAACACCTTTTGTTCTTTAGAGAGCCTTTGCACCTTTTTAAAACCGAGGTTACTTACAAGCTCCATGAAAAAGTTTATTTTATTGTCCGGTATATCAAGTACTACCCTTTGCATAATCAATCATTTTTAGCTGGCGTATGCCTGCCTTGTTTTAAAATCCCTCAAATACGTATCAATAATATCAAAAATCTTGGACTTTGTACCCTGGTTCAGTCTTTCAATATCTTTTAGGCGTTTAAGTGTGGTATTATCAATATGTTCGTACTCGCCATCTTTTACAAGATAGTCAAGGGTAACCCCCAATGCATCGGCTATTTTTGCAGCCACTTCAATAGAAGGGATGTTTTCCCCCCTTTCGTACTTACCGATAATATCCCCAGAAGTCCCAACAAGCTTGCCTAAATCGGCTTGTTTCATTTTTTTCTGTTTCCTGGCATAAGCCAATCTTTCCGAAAAAGCCATAAACCTCAGATTTACGAGTTATAAACTAATATTTTACAAAAATAAGTGATAAATAAGTTAAAAACAATTTATATTTTTCCCATTGTTCGGCGTAGCTTCCAGCCATGGCCGTCAAGCTAAGACTTTAAAATGTTGTTCAAAAGCCCTGTATGCCACAGGCATCCCTTTGGGAGGGGCGGTCTATTTGTAGCCCAGGGCATCGCCCTGGGTATGAAATCGACAGATTAATTTTTCGACGCACGAACCATCATTGTAGAAGCATTATCCATGCATGCATCGAAAGGTACAGCTCCTGGCAAGAGCAGCACATTTCGGCACAATGATGTTATTTGCTCCGAATAATAAATGATCGTGTGCCGGAGAAAAATATCAGTTTTTCCAAACCCAGGGCGATGCCCTGGGCTACCATAATGCCACCCTTACAGGGCTGTAAGATTATGTATCTATGCTGGAGCGGATTTGTCCCCAAGGGATTCATTTGGAGTAATCCGTGCCTTTTTTAATAGTCTTTTGTAACGACATTTGCGAAGCAAGAAAAGACATCAATCATTTTCAAAATAATCATGATATATATACTAAAATGATATACCTTTGTGATATTAAATGATTATATCATGAAAACAGTATCATTAAAAATTGATGATTCAATCTTCGGAGAAACTGAAAAGATTCTTTCACGGATCAGAAAACCTCGCAATAGATATATAAATGAGGCGATTGACTATTATAACAAACTTCAAAGACGGGCGCTTCTGGAGAAAAGACTTAAGAGTGAGTCTGATTTGGTTAAAAAGGATTCAATGACAGTTCTTAAAGATTTCGAGGAGATAGCATATGGCGATTAATCAATTCGAGATATGGATTGCAGATTTAAATCCTCAGATTGGGACAGAGCCAGGTAAAACCAAACCGGTTCTGACAGTTCAGACAAATTTGCTCAACAAGATACCCCATCCCTCAACAATTGTTTGTCCAATAACGACAAATGTTAAAAAGGATTCTGAAATTTTGAGGGTACACTTAAGAAAAGGTATGGCAAAGCTGCAACAAGACTGTGATATTATGATTGACCAAATTCGAGCGATTGATAACAAAAGACTGATTAAAAAAGTTGGAGATTTGCCGACAGAATTGATCAGTATGGTCAAAGAAAACTTAATGATAACACTTGATTTAGAATAATGCCCCGACTGAGCCGTTCGGTAGTTGCTGGAGCGGATTTGTAATCCGTTCCTTAGTTCTCTCCATAATTTACCCTATGTTTTAAATGAACATGGCGCCGAGCGGAGTAATATTTAATTATAAAATAATGAGACTTAACAAGCTGTCCATATCTATCATTATTATTTTTTGTATGGCTATGTCGGCATTTTGCCAAACCAGCCGTAAAAAAATCAACATCAACCCTTATTGGCGTTTTGGGCCGGGCAATATTGAAAATGCATACCAGGTAAATTATAACGATAGCAAATGGGATGTTGTGTCGTTACCGCATACGCACCAAATATTTAAACCCGATTTAAGCGGGTTCTGGAGCAATGGCCGCAACATCGGATGGTACCGCCGCGAAATACAGATACTACCCGAATGGAAAGGCAAAAAGATATTTCTTGAATTTCAGGGCGCTATGCAAACCACCCATGTATGGGTCAATGGTAAATTTGCAGGAGCTTATGAAGTTACCGGTTTCGATTCCTACCATTATGATATTACCCCTTATGTAAAAACAGGCAGCAACCTTATTGCTGCTTGTGTTGACAATACCTTAAACCCCGATTGTCCCCCTGATTACCTGTGGATAGATTACATCCTGTTTGGCGGATTATATCGCGATGTATTCCTTGTAGTTACAGATCCAGTGCACATCACTTTTCCCTGGGAATCAAAAAAAGCAGGCATTCGCCTCACCCTGCCTGAAGTATCGGAACAAAATGCCGTTGTAAAGGCTGAAGCAACTGTCCGTAACGAATCTGCAAAAACAAACCGGTTCACTGTAATCACTGAAATTCTTGATGGTGATGGAAAACTGGTAACCAGCATGGAGGGCCAGCATGAAATCCCTGCCGGGGGAGAGTTTACATACGAAAACACCAGTTCACCCATAGCTAATCCTCATCTCTGGTCGCCAGATGATCCTTATCTGTACAAGGTTAAAACGATTGTAAAAGAAAATCAACAAGAGCTTGACTGTATTCAAACGAACCTGGGAATGCGCTGGTGCAGATTTGATTATAAACAAGGGTTTTTTCTGAACGGGAAACATTTGAAATTAGTAGGGGTTAATTATCACCAGGCGTGGCCTTTTATAGGCAATGCCGTACCTAACGGGTTATACAGGAGGGATGCCGAGCAGATTAAATCCTTAGGGGTTAACTGGGTACGTTTGGCACATTACCCGCATGACCCTGATTTTCTTGATTACCTGGATGAGCTTGGGCTCATGGCAACGGAAGAACCGCCCACCTGGTCGGGTGAAGGAAATGCCAAATGGATGGATAATCTTGAAAAATCTTTCCGGTCAATGATCCGTCGCGACAGGAACCATCCATGCTTAATTCTATGGAGCGTATTTATAAATCATTCCATAGGACATCCCAGGCTAATAAATGCAGCCATTGAAGAAGATTCCACCAGGGCGCGTGGCCAGGACAATGTCCCATGTCCGATGAATTTTGTACACAAGGAACTGATGGGTAATGGCGCCCTTGTTTTTGAACATACAGGCCACATGTTCCCTGCAACCCGCGGCGACCTTCTAAAACCTGACGAAAGGAAATTAAATGATTGGGAAAAACCCGAATACTATATCAATAGAGAATATCATCAGGCCCGCCTTCATTGGGAAAATATTGATGCGGCTTATCGTAAACCTGATAATTCCGGGCTTGCCACCTGGAGTATGTATGATTATAACACATTCCATAATAGCCAGGATGGGATAGCCCGGCATGGAATATTTGATTTGTTTCGCATACCTAAATATAGCTATTGGTGGCATAAGTCGGAACTTACCAATGCGCCTATGGTGTATCTGATCCGCACTGACTCTGTGAATGTTTGTGCATTTAGTAATTGTGAAAAAGTCTGCCTTCTTGAACAAACCGGTGATGGGTATAATGAAGTTGCCTTACAAAAGGGCGATACAGGGTTTGTCCTTAACCATCCGCCTTTTCATTTTACCATTCATCCCAATGCTTTTGGTTTAAAAGCCGAAGGGCTCATCGGCACGGACGTGAGGGCTGTTTATGAATGGAAACAACCGGGCAGGCCAACTGCCCTTGCCATTGAAGTGGACCGACCTGCAATTATTGCCGATGGTAGCGACATCAGCCGTATTGTTGTAACTGCCATTGATAAAAACAATACAGCTATTGATACCTGCACATTTCCGGTTAAATTTTCAATTGAGGGGCTTGGACAAATTATCAGTGAAAACCCTATAAAATTAAGGGCGGGAAAAATAATCGCACTGGTACAATCTGCCTTTGTTCCAGGCAATCTAAAAGTAACGGCAGAAGCAACCGGGATGGGAAAGGCATACGCCATTATTAAAACTTTACCAGTGCCCGCTGATGTAGATATGCCGTCCGTGCTATCTGTAAAACAGCCTGACAGAAGCCATGATACACTTTCTGCTGTTAAATTTGAGGTGTTGCCCTGGCTTGAATTCAAACCTAAAATCGATGTTCCGCAAAATACCTGGGCTATCTCTGATTCTATTATAATTCCAGCTGTGTTTAAAGGGAAAGATATGGAAATTCGCGGGGGCGAATATCGGATCAATAACAGTAGCTGGACAGATAAAAGAGGTAAAGTAAACCGGGGGGATATCGTTCGCGTGCGTGTAAGGTCTGCTAATTATGGCAATGCCAAAAGTTGGGCAGAATTAACTATTGGCATTAACAGGACACGCTTTGAAGTACAAGCAAAATAATTCAAAAAAGTATGCTGATTTTTTTTGATTTGATGATGTAAAAACTTTCCAGAAATAACATCAGACCTTTCCTAAATTATAGGGATTTTCACTTTAACCGGATCTTATTGATAGAAAAAAAGTAAATATCATATAATTGATTTTGAAATTCATTATGATTACTTTTCAGAAATATTTTGGAGAAAGACATATCAATTTTACAATTCATAATAAGATTATAGCCTTATATCAAATGCATAGATGTCTTATTAAGATTTCGATATTATTTTACCTTTTGCTAATATCCGATTATCTTTCAGGCCAGAAGAAAGATTTAAGGTTTATACATTTGTCCACCGAAAATGGGCTATCAAACAGTCAAAGTAACGTTATAGTTCAGGACAAGGAAGGTTTTATCTGGATAGGCACTTCGGATGGATTGAACCGGTACGATGGGCGACACTTTAAAGTTTACAGAAAAATAGCCCATGATTCTACAAGTATTCAGCATAACAATATTAAGTGTCTTTTTCTCGATTCCAGGGGAGAGTTATGGATAGGTACTGACAGAAGCGGTGTAAGCCGATATAATAAGGAAAAAGATTGTTTTATAAATTATCTTTGCACCCCTAATGATTCCAATACAATAATAACGAACAGGATTACAGGTATTACTGAAGATTCAAATCATCAAATTTGGGTCTCGTCTTATTCTGGATTGAATTTATTCAATCGCCAGAAAAATAATTTTACCCGATTTTCTGATAATCCAATACTTACCATTACAGATCAAGCCATTCAAAAATTAAAAAAGCAAATACATTATAAAAGTTTTATCAGTGCATTAGAATCAAAGAAAGGGGAAAAAATATCATATAATGATTTGTATCATTTTCTTATAAGGATAAATAAAGACTCTTCGGAGAAATACTTTGATGTCATTAATGTAGCCGTTAATAACAATGGTATTGCCATGGCCGATGTCAGGGTACTTACTGCCGATAATAAAGGGAATATATGGGTTGGATATGGCGATGGGTTCATTAGTATGCTAAATACTAAAACCCGAGTATTTGTTCACCATAAATTTCTTAATCCTAAAGAAAGGGGTATCATAGATTTTTTTGTATCTTCTCTTTGTGTGGATAAGGAAAGGGTATGGGTTGCTACCAGGGGCGAAGGCATTTGGATATTCAACACCCAAACCGGAAAATGGATAAAATTCGATAAACTAACTGAGCCTTTTGTAAATTCAATAATAAAAGATAAAACGGGTAACATTTGGATAGGAGGCGATGACTGTGGTTTGATATCATATAACCCGAATGGTAATTTAATAACTCATTACAAACATAACGAATTTGATAAATATAGTTTGTCAACAAACGCTATATCCTGTATTTATGAGGACAGGCAACAAAATCTTTGGGTTGGTGGTACACAAAGCGATATCAATTTTACATCTAAACGCAACCCTTTTTTTTCTTTAAAGCAAAGTTTACTTAATACGGATGGGCTTACCAATAGTGATGTTTCAGCAGTAATGGAAGAAGATGGCCATACCCTTTGGGTAGGATATTTCAATGTGGGAGGAATTGATATTATTAATCGAAAAAGCAACCAAAAATTGCATATTTCTCCAAACAAAAACTCAAAATCAGGTTTGGGCGAAGGTTCTGTTTATTGCATTTTTAAGGATAGCCGATCTGATATTTGGATAGGGACTTATTTGGGTGGTTTGCAGATGTATAACAGAAAGAATAACAGATTTATAACCTATGTACATAATCCTTCAGACAGCAATACAATTTCAGGCAACGATGTAAGAAAAATCGTTGAAGATAAAGAAGGAAACCTCTGGATAGCTATTCACGGTGCTGGTGTTGATAAATTTAACCCAATAACCAAAAAATTCCAACACTATAGGATAAATTATGGCGATTTGCAAAGGACCATTGCCAGCGATTGGGTTAATACTATTTTTTGCGACAAGGAGGATAAGATATGGGTTGGTTCAATTGAAGGCATTTCTGTCATAGATAAGAAAACCCCTATAATAAAACGGTACTTCAATCAGGCAAAAAATGAAAAAAGCCTAAGCAATAATTTTGTACTGGCTATTTTTCAGGATTCAAAAGGAGAAATGTGGTTTGGGACATCTTACGGCCTTAATTTACTTGATCACAAAACAGGAACTTTCAGCGCAATTATTAAAAAAGACGGGCTCCCAAACGATAATATAACTGGAATCCAGGAAGATAATAAAGGCAATTTTTGGATTAGCACATTTAAGGGATTGTCAAGATATTCACCTAAAGAACAAGTTTTTAAAAACTTTGATTTACAGGATGGATTGGCTACTGATGAATTTTTAGTATCCACAGGTTTTAAAAGTAAAACTGGCGAAATGTTCTTTGGAGGAAGGGAAGGAATTGTCAGTTTTTTGCCTGATCAGGTAAAAGGTAATGAATTTGAACCTCCCGTTTACTTAACGGATTTTAAACTTTTCAATCAATCGCTTGCAGTGTCAGGTGCTGCAAAGAAAAAGCCCCTTTGTCTGGATAAACAAATAATATTCACTCCGGAACTTACGCTTAGTTACAATCAAAATGTATTTACTTTTGAGTTTATTGCCCTTAATTATTTGAGGCCGGAAAAAAACCAGTATGCATATAGGATGGAAGGCTTCGACAAGCAGTGGAATATAATTGGAAGTAAAAATGATGTAACATATACAAACCTGCCTCCGGGGACCTATACATTTCGGGTAAAAGCATCCAATAACGATGGGAAATGGAATGAAAAAGGAGCTTCTGTTAAATTGAATATAACACCTCCATGGTGGAAAACTTTTTGGGCTTATTCGTTTTACGCATTGTTTGGTATGTTGCTTGTATCCCTTTTAAGATATACCATTTTACAACGCGAAAAATTCAGGCATAACTTAGAATTTGAGCGAATGGAAGCAAAAAAAACTCATGAAATCGACTTAATGAAATTACGTTTCTTTACCAATATTGCCCACGAATTTCGCACACCTCTTACGCTGATAATGGCACCATTAGAAAAGCCGTTTCATTTGCTCGACCCTGAAAAACTGGAAATGACCTATAAGCTTATTTACCGGAACGCTTATCGCTTGCTCAGGCTTATTAATCAATTAATGGATATGAGAAAGCTGGAAGCCGGGGGATTGAAGCTGGAGGCTTCACAGAACGATATTGTGCGTTTTGTAAAGGAAATTGCCAATTTGTTTAATTACGAAGCAAACGAGCGCAATATCGATTTCAAGATGGTTTCAAAAGAAGAAAGCCTGCAAGTATGGTTCGACCCTGATAAACTTGATAAAATCCTTTACAACGTGGTGTCCAATGCATTCAAATTTACTCCTAATGGTAAAAAAATTAGTATTTATCTATCTGTAAAAAAACTTAATAAGCTAACGGAACAAGATTTGAATGAATTTGTCGAGATTGTGGTAGAAGATTCAGGTATAGGCATACAACCGCAGGAACTACCTAAAATATTTGATAGGTTTTACCAGGCTGATACATCCCAAAAAAACATTGGTTCCGGCATTGGCCTGGCCCTGACCAAGGAACTCACGGCGCTTCATCAGGGAGAAATCAAAGTAGAAAGCGAACCAGGCAAAGGTACACGGTTTATTATTCTTTTGCCAATGGGTAAAGGGCATTTAGAAACATACCAGTTAGCTGATGAAAAGATAACATCAAATAAAAAAACTGCTTTTTTGGTAGATCAGGATATTTCGAATCATTATATTTCAGGCGTCCCTGAAGATGGTGAAATTGAAAAAACTAAAAAATTACCTGTATTACTTGTCATTGAAGATAACGCCGACCTGCGTTTATTTATTAAGCATGAATTTATTAATTCCTTTAAAATAACCGAAGCCACTAATGGCACAGAAGGTTATGAAATGGCTGTCTCTTCAATACCCGATTTGATCATCAGCGATATAATTATGCCAGGAATAGACGGGATTGAAATGTGTAAAAAATTAAAAACCGATGAGCGTACCTGCCATATACCCATTATTCTTCTTACTGCCCGCTTATCGGAAGAGCAAGTTATTAAAGGATTGGAAACCGGAGCAGATGATTATGTGACCAAACCTTTCAGCATCTCAGTTTTAAGGGCAAGGGTACACAATTTAATTGAATCGCGCCTATTATTAAGAAAACAATTCAGTAAGCTGCCTGACATTTCTCAAGCTATCACCACGTCAATGCTTGATCAAAAATTTCTGGAAAGGGCAAGTAAAACTATTGATCTGCACATAGGTGATGCTAACTTTGATGCTTACCAATTTGCTACTGAAATAGGTATGAGCAGGTCGCAGTTATACAGGAAAATCCAGGCATTAACGGGTTATTCTGTAAACGAGTTTATACGAAATATCAGGCTTAAGAAGGCTGCTGAACTATTAATCAAAGCTGACAATAATATTACGGAGACGGCTTATATCGTCGGATTTAAAGAAGTAACCTATTTTGTCAAGTGTTTTGCAAACTATTATGGAGTTAGCCCCGCAAAATACAGGGGCTTGCATAAAAACACTATTTAAAAACTAGATATAAATGCAAACCAAGTATCTTTTAGTGCTAATTGCTTTTGCTGTCGTAATTCCAGGATTTTCTCAAACAGCTTCGACCTTGAAAAGCGAAGTTCATTCCTTTGTTTGTACAGATTATACAGGGGGTAAAGTTTATATTTTTTCGTCAGATACTATCCTGCAATGGGAATATCCGGCCCCGAAATGTAACGATGTTTGGGTAATGCCAAATGGCAATTTGCTGTTTAACACCGGCAATGGCGTAAAAGAAGTCACCCGCGATAAAATGGTGGTTTTTCAGTATGAATCGGGAAGTGGTATATATGCCTGTCAGCGTTTGCCAAATGGGAACACCTTTATTGGAGAATGCGATTCGGCACGTTTGCTTGAAATATCGCCTGGCGGGAAAATTGTAAAAGAAATCCGTTTATTACCTAAAGGACAAATCGCCGGAAGTGCTTATATGCGCAATGCCCGGAAACTAAAAAACGGTAACTACCTGGTAGCCCATTATGGATTGGATAAAGTGTGTGAATACGATTCACTGGGCAAAGTTGTTTTGGAAATTCCTATCAAGGGTGGCCCACATTCAGCAATTCGCTTACCTCAAGGCAATACCCTTATTGCCTGCTCCGATCATAATGGTGAGCCCCGTATTGTTGAAACAGATAAAAATGGCACTATTGTTTGGCAATTATTAAAAAACGAATTGCCGGGCATAGAACTTAAGTTTATGGCAGGTATGCAATGTTTACCAAATGGAAATTTAGTATTGACAAATTGGTTGGGGCATAACCAATTTGGAAAAGCGCCCCATGCATTTGAAGTAACCCGTGATAAAAAAATAGTATGGATAGTTCATAACAATGCTCTATTGAAAACAATGTCGAGTATACAGTTATTAGATATTCCGGTTAATGCAGGGGAACTACTACATTAATTAATGCTGCTTTCGTGGATTAAACAAAATTTAGAAAAAATGAAATGTCCATGATACCTTAACACCTCCGGTGTATGAGCAAATACATCATGGATCATTCCATCTGACCTTAAAAATTAAAATTTGTACAGATGAAAAAGTATTTTTACCTTTTTTTTGCATTAAGTCTTATTAATTGTAATGATGGCTTTTCACAACCATCTGTAGAAAAAACTTTACATACCCAAAATGAGCTATTGCTCAAAAAAGTAAAAACAGCTACCCTATCAATGCAGCGCAAAGACTGGGAGCATGGCTGTGTGGCACAGGCATTTCTTGAATCGGGCGATACTTTGGTGGCAATTCAAATGTCCAAAGCCGCTACTATATATACCGAAAAAAATGGCCGATTAGCAGTCCTGGGCAATTCCGGATTGATCGACTGTGCCATGCTGGGTGAAGCGCTATATGTTTCTTCCCTGAAAGTAAAAGACCCTTTGTTGCTGAAGGCCAATGAAAATCTTAAAAAATATATTCTTGAACATGCTACCCGCGCTAGTGATGGCACTCTTTATCACGCAGGACAGCAAATGTGGGTAGATAGCTATAATTGTGCAATTCCCTACCTGGCATCAATGGGCAATTATGATGAAGCCTTGAAACAAGAGGCTGGCCTCAGAAAACGGCTTTGGGACTATGATAAGAAATTATTTTTTCATATTTGGGACGATGGAGAGCAGAAATGGGTGAATAAAGTTTATTGGGGTGTTGGTAATGGTTGGGCAGCCGCTGGTTTAACCAGGCTAATCAAATCGTTGCCGGTAAGTTATTCTGCCCGGAAACAACAATTGGTCATACAATTAACAGAACTCATTGATGGGTGCCTGAAATGGCAAACAAAGGAAGGATTATTTCATAACATCCTTGATGACCCGTCTACATTTATTGAGAGCAACTTAGCGCAAATGCTGGCGTATTCAATCTATACAGGAATAAAAGGAGGCTGGCTGCCGGAAAATTACAAGGATAAAGCTGATAAAATGCGCGCTGCAGTTCGTGCCAAGGTCGATGCTTACGGCTTTGTTCAGGATGTATGTGGTGCACCTACATTCGATAAGCCAGGAATAGCCCCCGAAGGCCAGGCATTCTTTATTTTGATGGAATCTGCGGCAAAATGATAAAAAATAGTAATTTTAGGCTTATTACAATGGTTGCATTTTCAAATTAACCTCAGCCCATCGAGCATTATGCTACTGTTGTATAAACCGGGAATATTTTTCTAACAATTTCTCTTTGATACGCTTAAACCCTAGTTCACACGTCAAATACCCTGTTTTAAACCAAAATTGCGACTATATGGCAACGATATGGAACTATTTGACAACTCTCCCGATTAGTATTCGCCTATATTTGGCATGTTTTCATTATAAAATTATGAGAAAATTAAGCTTCCTATTATTACTTTTTTCAGGATTATTATTTACAATAATCACAAATGCCCAAATTTCAGAAGCTTCAAAATATTTATACAAGAATGTTAAAATTGGCGGAGGTGGCTTTGTAACCGGCATTATATTCAGTGAAGCTGCAAGTAACATATTTTATGCCCGAACTGATATGGGGGGCGCATACCGTTGGGATAATGTTAATGGTACATGGGTACAAATGTTAAATTTTCTTGGGCACAACGATTTTCAATTGAGTAATGTAGAGAGCATTGCAACAGACCCTTCTGATTCGAGTAGAGTTTACTTAGCTTGTGGACAGGACATTTGGAGCGGTGCGCCGAGGGCTATTTTTCGTTCGAGCGACAAAGGGGTGACGCTTGAGAAGATTATCCCTCCTTTCGAAATGGGAGGAAACTACCCGGGACGTGGGAACGGCGAACGTTTACAGGTCGATCCCAACAAAAACAATATCCTGTTCTTCGGTTCGCGTACCAGAGGTTTGTATAGAAGTATTGATTTAGGTTCAAATTGGACTACTGTTGGAAATCTTGGGATAACCACAACCCCAAACAATGGTGGTATTAACATTGTACTATTTGATAAAAATAGTTCCACTCCCGGAAATGCCACCCAAACCATTTATATTGGAGTTTCACGCACCGGAACAAACATTTACAGGAGTACCGATGGGGGCTCAACTTTTTCAGCCCTGGCAGGACAGCCCAATAGCGCCACTTTGATGCCACACCGTATGAAAATGGGTCCGGACAGTGTACTATATATTACCTTCAGTAGCAATGAAGGGCCTAATGGCGAAACATCTGGTGCAGTTTGGAAATACAAAACTACCAATAGTGTATGGACTAATATTACCCCTGCTGGTGTTACCAATGTAGGATTTGGCGGTATATGTCCCGACAAATTAAAATCAAATACTGTTATGGTAACAACCATTGGCTGGTTTCCCGATAAAATATACCGTTCTACCAACGGTGGAAGTACCTGGAAAGAGGTTAGTATTGCCACTACTACGGGCATCATAAGGCGTAATACATCTGAAAGTCCTTGGATTGCATGGCACAGAACAGTGGGTGAAGCAGGCCATTGGCTTGATGATATAGAAATTGACCCTTTTAATTCCAGCAGGGTTATGTATATAGAAGGTGGTGGCGCCTGGACTTGTAATAATATTACTGATATTGATCAAAATAATACCGTAACCTGGAATTTCTTTTGCAGTGGCCTCGAACAAATGGGTGGATGGGGCACTGGTAAAAATATTATCAGTCCTCCTTCGGGTGCATGTTTGTTTACAGTATTAAGCGATATTGGAGGTTTTAAACATCATAACTTGGATGTTTCACCTCCAGACAGTAACTTTTTTAACCCGATTGGGAATAGCAATACCAGTATTGATATAGCCTGGCTAAATCCAAAAATCATAGCCCGACTTAACTATGGCACAAATTCTGGAAACTATTCGACCAATGGTGGCACTACCTGGTCAACTTTTGCCACGAACCCAACAATACCTCAGGGTGACCCTGGATATATTGCAGTTTCGGCTAACGGCACTTATTTCGTTTGGAATCCCCAAGGAGCTCCTTTATATTATTCTTCAAATAAAGGTTCGAGCTGGATTGCAAGTACTGGCGGCCCTGTGGTTTTGGAAGGATGGAACAGGTATATCCCGGTCGCTGACAAAGTCAATGATTCCAAATTTTATACCCATGATGCCCACAATGGAAAAGTGTACCGAAGCATTAATGGCGGAGCTACCTGGGTAAATGTGGGTACTGCGCCAACACCAAGTGATCCTGGCGGTTGGGCTATGCAATCGGTGCCAGGATACGAAGGACATTTATGGTTACCTGAGGGAACCATTGGTTTAAGCAGATCGGCAGATGGCGGTACAACCTGGACCAAGATTAGTCAGGTTCAAGCCTGCGAACAGGTCGGTTTCGGCAAAGCAGCTCCATTACATTCGTACCCGGCCATTTATATTTATGCTATGATCAATACCAATTGGGGCTTTTATCGTTCAGATGATATAGGCGACAATTGGGTGCGCATTAATGATGATCAGCATAGTTTAGGCTGGATTTCCGGTATATGCGGTGATCCGCGCATTTACAGCAGATTTTACATTTCAACTACCGGCCGTGGTGTTTTTTATGCCAACTCAATCTACGATTGTCACAATGTTTTGTATGGCAACGCATTTATTGATAGTTGCGGTACTTGTGTTGATACAACAAAAGGGGATAAGATTTGTGCAACTTCTATCGGTGTTTATATGGCAAAATCCTTTAGCTTTACTCCTAATCCATTTTCTCAATCATTGCAATTGCATTTGCTCATTCCCTCTGAATACATGATCGTTAATATGTCTTGCGAGGTCGTTGAGTCAGGACATTGTCAAAGTGATTGTCTCGTAGGATCAAACCTATCGGCGGGGTTTTATCTTTTAACAGTTAGAAACCCTAAAGAATTAAAAACGGTCAAGATAATTAAACAGTAGCAATAAATTACCAATCAGAAACTTTTATTATGACCATCAGAAAAATACTATTTCAAATAACACTAATCATTTTTCTTATCCCCTCAGTTATTCTAGGCCAAAATAAAAAAGAAATAACGGCAAGGCAATCCATTGATTTAAAAGGGCAATGGAAGTAACAGTTGAAGAACTAAAAAAATTACTATATTGAAATTTTTGGCCTTGGAATTACGCCATTCAATGATTTGAAATTTATATAACACATGAACAAAAATGGATACAATTAGATTAGTTAAAGGGTTACCCAAATTAGTTACCTTCGGTTTTCTTACTGTCTTAGCTCTTTTCTTGCTTGCGTTTAAAATTAATCTTCCTAACGATGGTGATAAAATCAACTTGCCGTTGGAGACACAAACCGATGATTATAAAATAGATAGTATCGTTTCTGTATTAACCCTCGAAGAAAAAATTGCAATGCTTAGTGGAAACACCATATTTTCTTCGGCAGGAATAGAGCGTTTAGGGATACCTGATTTACATTATACCGATGGCCCATTTGGCATAAGGGAAGAGGTGAAAAAAAACTCATTTCAATCTTTGGGTTTAACAACCGATTCTGCCACTTTTTTTCCAACCGGTTCTGCACTTGCTGCCACATGGAACCCTGAGTTGTCCTTTAAGTATGGCATAGCTTTAGGCGAAGAGGCAAGGGCAAGAGGAAAAAATATATTACTTGGCCCCGCTGTGAATATTGCCCGTACCCCATTATGCGGACGAACATTTGAATACCTTAGCGAAGACCCACTTTTAAACGTAAAACTAACGGTTAATTATATTAAAGGCGTACAAAGTTGCGGCGTAGCTGCCTGTGTTAAGCATTATGCCGCCAACAATCAGGAAACCAAACGTGGCAGTGTAAGTGTAATGATGGATGAGCGAGCCTTACGAGAAATTTATTTACCTGCATTTAAAGCTGCCGTAGAACAAGCTAATGTCTATACGGTAATGGCAGCGTATAATAAATTCCGTGGCAATTATTGTTCTGAAAATGACTATTTATTGAACAAAATATTAAAAGGAGAATGGGGGTTTAAAGGAGCCGTGATGTCAGATTGGGGTGGCACACACAGCACTGTTAAAGCAGCGCTTAACGGGCTTGATATAGAAATGGGTTCATTTAGAAAAGTATATTTCACAAAAGCATTGCTCGACTCGGTTTTAAATGGGGCTGTACCCGTTAAAATAATTGACGATAAAGTTAGAAGGATTTTAAGGGTAATGCTTTTTTGCAAAAAAAATACATCCCTGCACCCAAATAATGTAGTTACAACACCCGAACATGGCAGGATAACTTATGAGGTAGCTTCACAATCAATCGTTCTTTTAAAGAACCCTGAAAATTTATTGCCCCTGGATATTCATAAAATAAAGAAGATTGCAATTATTGGTGATAATGCAATACATAAACATGCGTCCGGAGGTTTTGGGGCAGGTGTTAAGGCAAAATACGAAATTACGCCTCTGGCAGGTTTGGAAGCCAAGCTTGGCAATAAAGCATCCATTCAATTCGCACAGGGATATAAACCTAAGTTTTCCCCCGAAAGAAGAAAGGGCTATGGCAGACAGCCCGATAATCAACCTGACACATCATTAATACAAGAAGCAGTTGAGATTGCACGTACTTCTGATATAGCTATTATTTTTGCAGGTACTAACCATGATATTGAAACCGAAGCTATTGACCGTGCCGATTTAAAATTACCTTTCGGACAGGATGAACTCATCAAAGCTATTGCTGCCGTAAACCCAAAAACGATTGTTGTTTTAGTTGCTGCCGCTCCAGTTGATCTGAATAATACTGTGCGTTCAGCATCGGCAATACTCTGGTCGTGGTTTAACGGATCTGAAGGAGGAAACGCTTTGGCCGATGTCTTGTTTGGCGATGTTAATCCTTCTGGAAAATTACCATTTACTTTTCCAGCCTCACTGGATGATTCTCCTGCTCATGCACTGAAAGCATTCCCAGGAGATAGTACCGTCAATTATACCGAAGGAATTTTAGTAGGTTACAGGTGGTTTGATACCAAAAACATTAAACCCCTTTTCTGTTTTGGCCACGGATTATCTTACACAAATTTCTCATATTCAGCAATCAAAACCAATAAGAAAAAATATAAAAATGATGAAACAATTGAAATTTCTTTAAATGTAAAGAATATTGGGGCAAAGCCTGGACTGGAAACTATTCAATTGTATGTCAGTACCTTAAATCCGAATGTATTAAAACCCGCTAAAGAACTAAAAGCATTTAAGAAAGTTTTAATTGCTGAAGGACAAGAAACTGAAGTAAAAATGGAAATAAATGTAAACGATTTGGCGTATTTTGACGAAAAGCTCATGAAATGGGTAGTTGAGCCGGGCAAATACAAGCTTCTTGCAGGTTCGTCATCGCAGGACATCAGGGCATCATCAAATATAAGCATAAAATAGTAATGAGTTGAAAGGTTGAACTTGATCCTTCAAACCTAAAACCCGGAATTTATCTGTATTCGATTACCATAGGCACAGAAAGGGTAATAAAACGAATAACTTTATTAAAATAAGAAAGGTTGTTTATATATTTGTCAGAAATTCTGTGCCGCGATTCCTGTTGTGGAAAGTTGGAATCCCTAGGAATAATAGTTAAAAATATTTAAACCGTTTAAGAATAATGAATAAGATGATAGTTTTTATGAAAGTTTTTTTTTGCTTTGCAGCTATTCTTGGCTTACAGTCTTTCCAATTAGTAAAATGCCAACAGAAATTGTTGACAGATAAGTCCTTGTTATACAAAGACCTTCCTTTTAAGATGGAAGAAGTACAACAACCTGAATTTAATTCTTATAAGGTAAACATCAAATATTTTGGAGCAAAGAGTGATGGGATTACTTCCAATACTAAGGCAATCGCTGCTGCCATTGATGCTGTTGTAGCAAAAGGAGGTGGTACTGTAGTTATTCCTGAAGGACTTTGGTTAACAGGACCTATTATATTAAAGAGTAATGTAAATCTCCATGCCGAAAAAGGCGCCCTTGTATTGTTCACAAGTAATTACGATGAATATACTTTGGTAAAAACTTGGTATGAGGGACAAAGCTCATGGCGCTCCATGTCGCCAATTTATGCCAAAGAGGCCGAAAATATTGCTATTACAGGAGAAGGAACGTTTGATGGTAATGGTGAAGCTTGGCGTCCTGTTAAGAAAAGCTATATAACTAAAGGGTTGTGGGAAAAATTCCTATCAAGTGGCGGTGTATTGACTGACAATGGGACAACGTGGTATCCGAACGAAGGTGCATTAAAAGGTAGCAAATTGACTACCCCTCCCGGACAAAGGACGGAGAAAGAAAGTGAGGAGATAAAGGTTTTTCTGCGTCCCGTAATGGTGAGCCTGGTAAATTGTAAAAAAGTGTTGCTCGATGGAGTTACGTTTCAAAATTCTCCTGCCTGGTGTTTACATCCATTAATGTGCGAACATATAACCGTTAGTAATATAAGGGTAGAAAATGAAGCTTGGGCTGCCAACGGTGACGGAATTGACTTGGAATCTTGCAGAAATGCATTGATATACAATTCTGTTTTTGATGCCGGAGATGATGCTATTTGTATGAAATCGGGAAAAGACGAAGAAGGCCGTAAAAGAGGTATTCCAACCGAAAATGTAATTATTTCCAATTGTACGGTTTATCATGGTCACGGCGGATTTGTGGTAGGTAGCGAGATGTCTGGCGGTGTGCGCAATATACGGGTAATGCACTGCACCTTTATTGGCACCGACAATGGTTTGCGTTTTAAAAGTACCCGTGGTAGAGGCGGTGTGGTTGAAAATATCTATATTTCGGATATTAACATGATAAATATTGAAAGGGACGCTATCTTGTATGATTTGTATTATGCTGTAAGGGATCAGAAAAATACTTCAGCGTTTCCTATTGACGAAAGTACGCCACAGTTTAAGAATATTTACATGAAAAATATTGTTTGCAAAGGCGCTGAACGGGC
>Ga0182027_10001421_pt1 | contig 40110 bp, 32 predicted proteins | sample 712E1DmetaG_FD_121300 | JGI IMG/M metagenome (GOLD analysis project Ga0182027, IMG submission 121300) | Permafrost microbial communities from Stordalen Mire, Sweden - 712E1D metaG (Illumina Assembly) | ecosystem: Environmental > Terrestrial > Soil > Wetlands > Permafrost | place: Sweden...
AACCTCAATCTTGGCCTTACTGAGTAATTCTGTTTTATAGGTTTTGCCGCGGAACTCCTGCTCTATGCCTTTTTGTTTTCCGTGACCCTCAATTTCAGTAAGCATAATCCCCGGATGGCCAAGCTTATTCAAGGCATCACACACATCTCCTACCTTTGTGGGACGAATTATAGCTTCTATCTTTTTCATAACACTCTCCCTTTTTGTTAGACAATTAAATTCTTTTTACAGCCAAAGTTACTTTTCAACAACCCTCTAGAAGGTAAAAAGAGTATCCATGCTGAATGTCCACTGGTTGTATTCATTGCTGTTGAAAACCGGACGATTAGAACGGTCATAACGAATTTCCGGCCGGAACAACAAGTTAGAAAAAACCTTGTCATTAGGAAACGGCCTTATAGCCACACCCACTGTAGATGCATAATAGTTGGCGCCAACCGGTGCTCCAGTAGAAAAACCACCGGCAGCATCTTGATACCATTCCAACCTGGTATTTAGCGTAAAATGCGAATCAATCGCATAGCTAGCATAGCCAGCAAGACCGCCCCACTGCTTAGACCCATCCTTTAAGCTGGGAATGCTCGGAGCCTCTACATAATCAAGACCCAAGCCGAGCTTCAATTTATCATTGATCTTCTGGGTAATAACCAAATCCAGGGCAGTCCACCAATCACTGTTGTCGCCAGCAGGCACATTGTTTCCGACAATAATCGGGTACTCCGGGCCCTCTGTCATTACAAAAATAACGGTAGTTTTATCGCTGGGGGTAAAAGTCACGCGGCCCAGGAAGTCCGAAGTATTATTGGAATCACGCGTAGACTGATTCCAACCGCGAGTCAATCCGGCATCAACCGTCAATTGGGGGCTAAATACATAGGTAGCAAAAGCACCTGTTTGTGTAACCGGTTCAGCATAGAGAAACTGGTAACTGTAAGAATACAATGATCTGGATGCGTCACCGAAAGCGCCGTAAATGTTGGCATCGAACTGCTCGAAACCAGCTAACTCAATCCATTTACCAACGCGGATTTTTGCCGGCATATTAGGAAGCGCTATATCCACATAAGCCTGGATAAGGTCACCTTGAGTGTGACCCGTCTCTTTAGCCCATAGTCCATTTGAATGGACGAATGCGGCATCCGATCCATAAATACCTTCCAGGCGAAAACCCAAATCAAACTGCTTTTTCGTAGGGTCAACTGTGCGCTCGACGTTCAAACTGACCTTATCAAGAACGCCGCTGTTTTTGAAACTGTTATATCCGATAAAAGTTGCTCCTCCTTTTTGAGGCCTGGTGAAGTCATGAAAGAAACCGGCTTGTACATAGCCGTAGACGTTAATCCCGGATTCACTCAATGGTTTAGCCACTCCTAGCTTATCAAAAATGCTCATCAATAGCGTATACGACGGTTCAGGCGCTGGCGTAGGCGTAGCAACTGCTGAAGGCGTTACCGGCTTTATCGCCGCCGCGCTACCGGAATCATCTGCCAAAACCAAAGGAATATTTACCCCAAGAAAACATAACCCCAAAAGCATTACTACCCCGCTGCTTATGATACCCTTGAATCTACTATGAAGAAATTTCTCCATTTCTTTCTCCTTTCTTAAACAATCGCTTTATCCATTTTTTCTTTTGTACGTATACGAATACAATTATCCAACGGAATTACGGCAACCTTGCCGTCACCCGCCTTGCCGGAAAAACATTCTTTTAAGATTACCGCAAGAATTTCGTTCACCTGAGAATCAAGAGCATATATTTCTATCTTAGTTTTATGCACGAAAAGGAAACTTTCCGGCCTTATGCTCTGGACACCAAAACCGCGCACCTCACTTACCGTCATTCCCCCTATCCCCACTCCAAGGAGCCCCTCAGTCAGGTCTTTTAGTTTTTCCGAACGAATAATGCATTCAATCTTCTTCATCATCACACCGTTAAGTTTATGTTACTTACACCGCCCAAACACCAGTTTCTCCTGTGCGGATACGCATAGCCTCTGACGCATCTGTAACAAATATCTTACCATCTCCGACATTACCAGTGCGCACAGCCTCACTCATAACATCCATTATCTGCGGCACATCCCATTCCTTCACTACAACATCAACCTTTACTTTGGGAATAAAAGTTATCCTGTCGGGATCTGCATCTCCACTCAAACTGCCCTTCTGCCTGCCGAATCCTTTTACTTTTGTGACAGTCATACCTAAGATACATTCGTCTTCTTTAAGAGCCTGCACAACTATATTAAGCTGTTCAGGTCGAATCACGCCTGAGACGATCTTCAAACGATAAGTCTTACGTACGGTAGTTACAGCAACATATATTAAACTCACCAGCGCCCACCCTCCTGCAATCATAAAACAGATCTTTGCTTCTGCCTTGGCGTCAGCATTGCCAATAATATAAAGGTATAAAATACCTATGGTCATAACAATATTGGAGATAACCCCCAGAATGGGGATAATGCTGTGTTTTACGATATTGAAATCTTTCCTGCCTTTAAACGCCACAATAGTCCATATACAAGTGAGGCCATAAAGTATGAACGTCCCCAGGTTTGAGGCAAGCGTAATACCAATAAGCCCCACAACGGAACGAACACCGATAGCCCCGACTACCGAAGTAACGAGAATCAGGGTGGCAAGAGAAACATGCGGCGTAATATACTTAGTGTGTATGAAACCCAGAGAAGAAGGCAATTCCCGGTCCTCAGCCATACCGGCTGAAACCCGCATTGCCGTATTCATACAGCTTAAGGTTGTCCCAATTACCGCGATAGCTACGGTAATTGCCATAGTGATCATCAAACCGAATCCAAGACCCGGAACCAATGAATCGCCGATGAGTTTTGCAAGATCCCCTATCGGAGCGCTTGACGCTGCGGCAGCGCTCAATCCGGTTACAGCACTTGCTCCGCTTCCTGAAACTAACTTTTCACTGATCATAAGGCCTGCGCCGAAGTATTGAAAAAGGTAAGCAAATAGCCCCTGGACAATAAGAGAGATAATTATCGCTTTAGGAATCGTTGTTTGCGGGTCTTTTGTTTCTGCCGCTAAAGCCGTACAGCTTTCAAAACCGACTAAAATCAGAATAGCTATAGTAGACTGTACCAAAATACCCTGTAAAGAATGTATCTTAATAATATCCAGGCCGCCGCTAAACGCCCATTGCGTTGCGTGTTGAGGATTAGCAAGACGATACCATATAGCCAGGACGGTAAAAATTATCAGGGTGATCCACTGGATAATATTAATCCAAATCGCCGTTAAGGTTGATCCGGTCACCCCCCTGTATGCAATATAACCAGTCACAACCGTAAATATAACACCAATGATAGTTAAATTCGCTATTGATAATGACTGTCCTGTAAATTGGTTATAAATATAACCGATTAACGTCGCCATCATTGCTACCATTACCCCCGGATAAACCCAATAAAAAAGATGGGCTGCCCATCCGGTAGCAAGCTTTGCTACACGGGCTATTGAAGTTGGACCGCTGACTTTTTCTTTGCGGGAATCTAAAAAAGCTTTCTCCGCAAAATAAGTACAGCTTGCAAAACCTGCTTCAGGATAAATCTTCGCCAGTTCCGAATAAGATAATGCTGTCAAGAAACAAACAGCTAAAGCTAACGCGATTCCCGCCCAGAGATCGTTTGCAACGGAGGCACCGTTCGGAGCCGTAGCAGCAGCTTGAAGCTGAAAGGTAATCCACAAAAAAGCACCCGGAGCAATCAATGCCATAGCGTTCATCGCAGCCCCCATCAGCCCAAGCTTAGGCTTTACTAACGATGAATCATTTTGATTTTGAGCCATGTTAATTCTCCTTTCGCACCTGTTAATAAAAAAGCGTCTTTTTTATCCACCCTGGATTTAAAAGACGCCTGCGTCCTGATAACTGTTTAAAAATAAAAAAGCGCTCCATAATTGGAACGCCTATGTCTTTTTTCGCATCTCTGCGAACCTTACAATAGTACAAGTAAAAAAAGGTTAATATTGGTAACCTGAATTTTTACTTACTCGCTAAAATAACCGCCCCTGCTTAACCATGATACTTATTAGTAACCGGCATGCGCCTGTCCCGGCCAAAGGCTTTAGGTGTAATCTTTATACCCAGAGGAGACTGCCTGCGTTTATATTCATTCTTATCGACCATGCCGATAGTCTTATTAACCGTTTCTTTATCAAAACCTAAAGAAATAATCTTTGATAAATCCTTATCCTCCTCAACATAGGCTTTTAGGATCGCATCCAGTATTTCATAAGGCGGCAAGGTATCCTGATCCTTCTGATCAGGTTTAAGCTCTGCAGTAGGCGCTTTTGTAAATACGCGCTCCGGGATAACCTGGCAGATGGAATTCCTGTATCGGGCTAATTTATAAACTAATGTTTTGGGCACATCTTTTATCACGGCAAAACCGCCGGCCATATCGCCATAAAGAGTGGCGTAACCTGTGCTCATCTCTGATTTATTTCCTGTAGTCAAAACCAGCCAGCCAAATTTATTGGAAAAAGCCATCAGGATATTGCCCCTTATGCGCGCCTGCAGATTCTCTTCTGCTGTATCTCTTCCCAGCCCCGCAAAATGTGGCTCAAGCACCAACAGGTAAAATCTGAATATTTGCTCTATAGAAATGGTGATAAATTTAATCCCTAAATTTTTCGCCAGCGCCATAGCGTCCTCCTGCGACTGGTTGGAAGAATAACGTGAAGGCATAAATACCCCGGTAACATTTTCCTTACCCAGAGCATCAACCGCCAGAGCTCCCACAAGCGAAGAATCAATCCCGCCGCTTAAACCAATTATAACTTTCTGGAAACCGTTCTTAAGCACATAATCCTTGAGCCCTAAAACCAACGCCTGGCAAACCTCTGCTGCGGGCTCTAAAATCTTAGGCTCCTCCTGAATAACTAAAGCTTTTTTTGGTGTCGGCAAAGTACCTGGGATTTTAATTATTTTTTTCGAAGACCTAGACCTGCTTACAGGAATATTTAAATCCTGAATTAATAAATCTTCAGCGAAGGCCTTGGCGCGGGCCAGTATCTTACCCTTATTATCAACAATCATACTTTGTCCATCAAATACCAGCTCATCCTGGCCACCTACAAGGTTGGTGTAAACTACAAATACGCCGTTAGTCTTAGCCTGATTAGTAATCACCGCCTGTCTTTCCTTAAACTTAGCCATATAATAAGGAGAGGCGTTGATATTAAGGATTAATTTCGCGCCCGCATCTGCCTGAGAATTTGTCGGCCCGGACGCAACCCAGATATCCTCGCAGATATTGACCCCGAAGATAAAATCACCGATCCCAAAAACCAGCGCCTTATTCCCAGGGTTAAAATAACGCTTCTCATCAAAAACCCCGTAATTAGGCAGTAAAATCTTACGGTAGACCCCTTTGATTTGCCTGTTGTAAATTATTGCCGCGGCATTATATGCTTCTTTAGGCCCGCCATCGGCAAAACCTACAACCGCAATAATATTGCCGGAAATAGTTTTTGCTAAACTTTTCAAGGCAAAAACATTATCACTGATAAATTTTGGTTTTAACAAAAGGTCTTCAGGGGGGTAACCACAAAGCGCCAATTCCGGAAAACAGATTATATCTGCGCCGTAATCTTTTGCTTTTCTTATATACTGGCTGATCTTGACGGAATTTCCTTGCAGATCGCCAACAGTGGAATTTACCTGTGCGATTGCTACACGCAAAGTTTTGTCTTTCATTTCTTTTTGGTTCTTATATCTTTGGCCAAAATAATCGCTTCCGCTACTTCACGCATGGATTTACGCATATCCATACTTTGTTTCTGGATTAAACGGTATGCCTCCGAAGAAGGGATATTCGCATCCTGCGAAAGTATATCTTTTGCCCGCTCGACCACTTTACGCGTTGTTAATGCCTCTTCGGCGGAACGCACACGCAGGTCCAACTCTGCGTTCTCAATGGCCAGAGCCGCCTGGTTAGCTAAAGCAGTCAAAAGGTCTAATTCGTGCTTAGAAAACTTATGTTTCTTGGAAGTATAACAGTTAAGCACGCCGATAACCCTCCCCTTTACGGCTAGCGGAACGCAGGCCAAAGAGCAGAGCCCTTCTTTATTAGCCACATCTTGATTTAAGTAGCGTGTATCTTCCTTAACATCCAAAACACAGATTAGTTTATTACCCCTGGCAACTACTCCGGCTATACCTTCACCTAAAGGTATATTAGGTTTTTTATTGTAGGCCTCGGATATGGACTGGGTGGCTTTAACCACCAGCTCTTTTTTATCAGGATCAAGCAACATTAAAGAAGAGATTTTGGAATTCATAACCTCGGCGGTAACCTGAACCACCAGGCGCAATAACTCTTCTAAATACATCCCCGAGGTAATCAAATTAGCGACTTTAGAGATTGCCTCAATCTGTTTTACATAAACCTGAAAATTATCTTTCTTTCTAACAACCATTATCTCCTCTTTTCTATAAACCTTCTTAACCTGATTAGGGCTTCCTTTAAATTATCCAAACTGGAAGCATAAGAAATCCTGATATAGCCTTCTGCGCTTGAGCCAAAAGCCGTGCCCGGAACAACCGCTACCTTCTCCTCCTCTAACAGCTTACGCGAAAAATCCATCGAGGATAAACCCGTGTTCTTTATAGAAGGGAAAAGATAAAAAGCACCCTGTGGTTTTAGGCATTTCAAACCCAGGAGATTTAACTCCGCCGCCATGAATTGGCGCCTACGGTTATATTCACGCTTCATCTGTTCAACTGAACTCTTTCCGCTAACCAATGCCTCTGCAGCCGCCATCTGACTGGTAATCGGAACACACATAATTGTATATTGATGAATCTTAGTCATTGCCGCGATAATCTCTTTCGGTCCGCAGGCAAAACCTACGCGCCAGCCGGTCATAGCGTAAGATTTGGAAAAACCGTTAAAATAAACTGTGTTCTTCTTTGCCCCCGGCAAAGTAGGAAAAGCAGTGTGGTTAAAATCATAAGTTAAATCACCGTAAACTTCATCGCTGATACAAAGTATTTTATGCTTTAACAAAACTCTATTGAGTTCTTCCAGCTCTTTGCGCCGATATGAAACACCCGTGGGATTGGTAGGATAATTTAGAACCATACCCTTAGTTTTCTTATCGATATGTTTTTCTAAAAGCTTAGGTGTAATTTTAAATCCATCTTTTGAAGTATCAATATATACCGGAACCCCACCTGCGAGCTCCGTAACCGGGCCATATGAAACGTAACTGGGTTGAGGAATTAATATTTTGTCACCGGGGTTAACTATTGCCCGCAGAAGAAGGTCCAGGCCTTCGCTTACTCCTACGGTAATCAATATCTCCTCATCCGGACAGTATTCCAGGCCAAATTTATTTCTCAAATGGCGCTGGATTCCCAGGCGCAATTTATAGAGCCCTTTATTTGAAGTATAGCTGGTAAATCCCTGCTCCAGGGAATAGATCCCCGCCTCGCGGATCTGCCAGGGAGTGACAAAATCCGGCTCTCCTACTCCTAAAGATATAACATCCTTCATCCCCAGCACCAAATCAAAGAATGCCCGGATTCCGGATGGCTGCATTTTTTCTACTATTCTTGATATTTTCATTCCTACCTACATTCTACCTGCCAACTACTATCTACCCTCTAATAGGATATCGCTATTCTCTTGTTTTCAGATTTATGTTTTAAAATTACTCCATCTTCTTTATATTTCTTCAGTAAGAAGTGCGTAGCTGTGCCACGCACATGCTCTAAGCAGGAAAGTTTTTCCGCTACAAAATTAGAAACCGTATGCAGATTTTTACCCTCCACAACCACCAATAGATCATATGTGCCGCTGATCAGATAACAGCTGGTTACTTCAGGGAATGAATAGATGCGTTCGGCAATTTTCTCAAACCCTAAATCCTTCTGCGGAACGATATTTACCTCAATTAAAGCCCTGACCTCGGAATCATTATCTTTAATTAAATCCTTGTTGATCACTGCTTTGTATTTTAAAATCGCGCCTTCTTTCTCATACTTCTTAATCGCTTTCCTTACCTCATCCGGTTTCTTATGGATCATCTTTGCGATATCTTCAGCGCTTGCCCGTCCGTCTTTTTCCAAAATTTCTAAGATCTCATCCATTTTTAGCTCCTTTTGCTTTAACCAAAATCCTTTAAAAAATTAACTTTTATTACCAAAACAGATATTGAATGGATTATATACCTCTAAATTCGGAGGGTCAAGGAGATATATTAACCGGTTATTTTAGTTCCTCTGGATGGTGTTTGACCACTTTTGCCTCAACCATATAAATCACATCCTCAGCGATATTGGTAGTATGGTCGCAAATGCGCTCCAAATATCTGGCAATAAGCAATAACGCCACGGCCCGATCTGCGGTCTTGAGATCGCGCGCCAAATATTCATTAACCAGTTCATCCTGCACCAGATTACGCAGCCTATCCGCTTCGGCATCTGCCAAAACTACTTTTCTGGCAAGCTGGGCATCTCTTTTTATAAATGCATCAATAGCATCGCGTACCATATTCTGAGAGACCTGTGAAAGCTTAGGGATATCCACCAATGGTTTAAGTAATGGCTTCTCCATCAACTCTAACGATCTTTGCGAAATATCAACGGCTATATCGGCAATGCGTTCAAGCTCCGCGTTAATCTTCATCCCGGTAGCAATATACCTTAAATCCCCTGCCATTGGCTGATAACGGGCAATAAGATCTATGCATTTCTCATCTATTGTCAGCTCTAACTCATCGATCTTATTATCGTTACTAATAACATCCTGGGCCAGGTATTTATCGCGATTCTTCAGCGATTCGATAGATTTAAAGATTGATTCTTGGGCGAAAACTGCCATTCTTAAAATATCCCTGTGCAACTCCTTTAATTCTTCGTCTAGATGTCTTAACATTTTAGCATTCTCCTTTTCCTGCTTACCTGCCGGCAGCTCTACCCGTCGACAGGCAGACAGGCTTAACCGTAGCGTCCGGTAATGTAATCTTCCGTCCTTTTATCCTGCGGGCTGGTAAAAATATCCTGTGTTTTACCAAATTCAACCAATTCCCCTAAAAGCATAAAACCTGTTTCATCAGATACGCGCGCTGCCTGCTGCATATTATGCGTAACGATTATAATCGTATAATTGTTTTTTAATTCGCGCATCAATTCTTCAATACGGCTAGTTGCCTGCGGGTCAAGCGTAGAACATGGCTCATCCATAAGCAAAATTTCGGGCTTAACCGCAATAAGCCTGGCAATACAAAGCCTCTGCTTCTGCTCCAACGATAATGTCAGCGCGGGCTTCTTAAGTTTATCTTTTAATTCATCCCATAAAAGAACAGATCTCAGGCTATCTTCAACCACCTTATCGAGTTTAACCTTGGTCAAGCCTTCGGCATGCACCTTCTGGCCAAAAACAATATTTTCATAAATAGACAGCGGGAATGGATTGGGGCGCTGAAAAACCATCCCCACTTTTTTACGTAATTGCACCAGATCTGTTTTATCAGAAATAATGTTCTCCGTATCGATAACTACTTCCCCTTTAACGCGCACCCCCTCAATAAGGTCATTCATACGGTTAAATACCCTAAGCAGCGTAGATTTGCCGCAACCCGAAGGGCCGATCATGGCAGTAATCTGCTTTTGGCTAAAATGCGCCTTTATGTTGATAAGCGCCTGGAAATCACCATACCATAAATTTAGATTTTTTACCTGGATATCCGCCATTATCCGAATTCCCCTCTGATATAACCATCTGTACGCCGATCAAAAGGAGCCGTAAATATCTTTTCAGTCTTGTCCAATTCTACAAGTTCACCTGATAAAAAGAAGGCCGTGCGATCCCCTACCCTGGCTGCCTGCTTTACATTATTAGTTACTAAAACTATGGTGTAATTTTCCTTTAACCTGAGCATTGCCTCTTCCACCTTGGCGGTTGAAATAGGATCAAGCCCGGAACAAGGTTCATCGAATAGAATCACCTCAGGTTCAACCGCTAATGTTCTGGCGATACAAAGACGCTGCTGCTGGCCTCCAGATAATTTAAAAGCTGAAACACCCAACCTGTCCTTGACCTCATCCCAAAGATATGCCTGCTTAAGCGAACGTTCAACAATTGCGGCAATCCTCTGGTAATTCTTCTCTCCATGCATCTTAACACCATAAGCTATATTCTCAAAAATAGATAAAGGCAGCGGTAAAGGCAGAGCAAAAACCATGCCCACTCTTTTACGTAAAACCTCAATATTTATTTTCCTTATATCTTCTTTATCAAACTCCAGCCATCCGCTCATTTTAAAACCCGGATTTAAATCATTCAGCCGGTTAAGCATACGCAAGAAGCTGGTCTTGCCGCTATTAGACGGTCCGATTATACTTAAAATCTCATTGGCCTCAATTTCGATATTCACCCCTTTTAAAGCATGGGTTTGGTCAAACCAGATATTGAGGTTTCTCACGTTAAATTTTACCATTTTTTCTTTTTTCTAAAGTTATAGCGGATAATTATAGCCACCAGGTTCATAAACAAAACTAAAGACAAAAGGACTAAAGCCGTGCCATAACGCACCTTTTCATCAACATTAGGCACCTGCGTAGAAATAACATATAAATGATAAGGAAGCGCCATTGCCTGGTCAAAAATAGATTTAGGTAGCCGCGGCAGATAAAAAGCTGCTACGGTAAAAAGTATCGGGGCAGTCTCTCCCGCTGCCCTGCCAAGCCCGAGGATTGTGCCGGTTAGAATTCCCGGTATAGCATTAGGCAAAACTATGTGCCTTATGGTCTGCCATTTGCTTGCGCCAAGAGAAAGGCTCACCTCGCGGAATGACTGCGGCACACTTTCCAGAGCCTCGCGCGAAGTAGTGATAATTATCGGCAGTATCATTATACCTAAAGTAAGCGAACCGGATAAAATTGAAGCGCCGAATTTTAAAAATATAACGAATAACGCCAGGCCAAACAAACCATATACCACCGAAGGCACTCCGGCAAGATTAACAATAGCTAACTTAATTATACGATTAAGCAGGTTATCTTTAGCATACTCGCTTAAATAAATCGCCGCCAACAATCCAATCGGCAAAGCAAAGAATATCGCTCCAAAAACTAAATAAAAGGTCCCGATAATCGCCGGGAAGATGCCGCCCGCACGCATCCCCTGGCGCGGGATATCCGATAAAAATTGCCAGTTGATCGCCGGAATCCCCTTTTGAATAATGATCGCCACAATCAAACCCACCGGAACAACAATCAAAAGTGTAGCCAGGAACAAGAAAAAGAATGCGATTTTCTGTGATCTTTGCGTATTACGCATCAATGCCTCTTATGTAAAAATAGATCCGCGGTAACATTAATAATAAAACTTATTACAAATAACACTATACCGATAGCGAAAAGCGCGAAATAATGTTCACTCCCCACCACTGCTTCACCCATTTCAGCGGCAATAGTAGCGGTCAAAGTACGCACCGGGACAAGGATACTTTGCGGGATGACCGCGGCATTGCCGGTAATCATCATTACCGCCATAGTTTCACCAATGACCCTGCCTATACCAAGCATTACCGCAGCGACAATTCCTGAAGAAGCGGCCGGAAGCAAAACCCGGTAAATCGTCTGCCAGTGTGTAGCCCCTAATGCAAACGCCCCTTCTTTATAGCTTTTAGGAACAGAATAAAGCGAATCTTCAGCGATTGAAACTATTGTAGGCATAGCCATAAAAGCCAGAATGATAGAGCCTGATAAAGCAGTTAAGCCTGTGGGCAGATGAAATATGGTTTTTACCCAAGGCACGAGAGTTACCATGCCGATAAACCCAAGGACTACACTGGGAATAGCAGCCAATAATTCTATGCCCGCTTTTAAAACCTCTTTAATCTTTGCAGGGGCGATTTCAGCGATATAGATTGCGCAGGCTATACCTATAGGTATAGAAATTATTGCAGCCCCGAGAGTAACTATGAGAGAACCACATATTAAAGGCAAGATCCCCAGTTGTGCCGGCTCCGAAATAGGATACCAACTCTTACCCAAAATGAAATTAGCCGGGCTTACATATTTAAATACCGTCAAACCTTCCTTGGACAAGAATAAAAAAATTAAAACTACGAAGAAAATAGAAGCTAACCCGCAAATAAAGATTAGTTTCTCTATGAAGAATTCTTTAAACTTTCTCATGAATATATGATTATTTTTTTATCGGAACAAAATCAGTCTTAATTACGATCTCCTGGCCTTCTTTGGAAAGAACATAATCAACGAATTTCTTAATTAAACCTTGAGGCTGGTTATGAGTATACAAAAAAAGCGGCCTGGATATGGGATATTTATCGCTTAAAACATTTTCTAAGCTCGGATTTACATATTCTGATTTATCATCCTTAGCCACAGCAATGGCTTTCTGCTTGCTGGAAATATACCCCATGCCATAATAACCTATAGCAGCTGAATTAGCCGCTACTTCATCGGCAATTGCCTGGGATGAAGACAACATTAGAGCAGAAGGAACAAATTCTTCCTTGCCATTTGCGTTATTATTCCTTAAGACATGTTCTTTAAAGTAAACGTGGGTTCCGGAATTAACTTCCCGCGAAAGAACCACTATCTTCTCATCCTTACCCCCTACCTCTTTCCAATTAGATATCTTGCCGGTAAAAATCCCCGCTAACTGATCAAGAGTAAGCTTGCTTACCGGGTTAGCCGGGCTGGTTACCACTGCCAAGCCGTCTAATGCTACTTTGATTTCAAAAGGAGTGATGCCTTTTTGTTGGGCCAAAACAATCTCCTTGTCCTTAATATTCCTTGAACTCATGGCAATATCACAGCTACCGCTGATTAAACTGGATAGCCCTGTCCCGGATCCTCCTCCGGTTACCGCCACAAAATCTCCAGGGTTTTCTTCCATATACTTCTCTGCCCAGGCTTGAGCCAGATTAACCATGGTATCCGAACCTTTAATCTGGATAGAATTATCATTTTTAGCGGCAAACGCTAATACCGTAGACAAAAACAAAATCAGAACAAATATAGCCTTCTTAAACATTAATCCTCCTTCAATAAAAATGCCTTGTTCATATGAAACAGACGAGACAAATTTTAATTATTATATTATACTTTATCGGCTAAGTAAATAGCTAATCCGTGGTGTTATCCGCAGACATGTTTTAATCGGCGAACAACAAAGGACAGGAGTGATGGAAATGGGATACCTGATTGATTACGGTGGGTTAGTTCTAGAATTTATCCATTCCTTCTTGCGATAATTCTTTTCATCGCTACCATTGAGTTCCAAAGCCATGCCTGTTTTTCTTCTTCATCAAGTTCGATTCTCCATTGATGCACAAGCTGACTACACTGACTTTCTATCCATAATTTAGTATCTTGTGCCGGTTTTTCTTCAAGCGCCAGTATCATTCTTCACCCCCGCGGCAATCGGTTAATGAATTATTTATTCTTATCGACAATTTTAACCAAAGCTTTTTTTAATCCAAAAATCGTTGTGCTACTTTCGATAGACTCCAATAACTCCTTAAAATCAGCGTCAGTAGCGACCCCGGTATATTCTTGTACCCTTAAGAGATCAGCGATGCCAGCGAGTACGTTATTGATCCTTTTCTTCGCTGCTAATTCCTGTGTATCGGCTTCCAGATAATCTACAATCCGATTCACGGAAGGGGTAATTCGCGCCTTGATGAGCCGGGTAATTTCTCCCCATTCCTCATCCTGATCGTCTTTACTCGTAATATTAAAGGGAAAAGTTTCATTACTATGTTTTCTGCTTATCATCTTAAGGTTACGAAAATCAATACCTCCAACCGGATCGCCTTGAGCAGGAATTAATGGTTTTTGCGCTTCTTCCGTAACCGGAGATGATGATGTTTTGAATGAATCAGATTTTATTAGCAGTGGTGAGCTTGCTCCGAAAAAACCATATTGACTCAATACCGTAGAAAAATCAGCAGTTGAGCCACGGGAGTAAACGGATTCATGCGGATAAGGGATTTGAATAGGGAAGATAAAAGGCCGATCCGTTGGAAAATTCTCTTCAATAATTTTATACATTCCTAGATAAAATTCCCTAAACTCCTCTTTATGTACTATGGCAAATTCATACTCTTCAGTTAAGTTTTTTAAGCGCGCTTCTAAATAAGTATAAATATTTTCACCCTGCGATAACATAATGAGAGGTATAATAATATCAGGGAATGTTTTCACGGGGATGTTTCCGGGAGTTCCACTGGAAATAAGATACGCGCGTATTTTATTGAGCATGCTCAAATACTGACTAAAACGCGTTCCATTTTCAAAGGAGGCGACAAGTATACCGGTAGAAATAATCATCTGTCTTTTTTTGGTATTACGTAAATCATACCTACCTCCTACCATTTCCCGCTCAAGCCAATTACCAATCTTCCCTATTTTAAACTTATCATAATATTTAAGCGCGCGGGATTCGCTATCTGGCATAAGAACTCCCAACCCTTGTCGAGCCATTTGTTCCTGGCTTGACCATGATGCAAAAACCGTAATGTCATCCTTAAACTCTCTCACTGGCCCAAGGTATACGCCATCGCCATTAAAATGCGCAACCCCAGTACGATTTTGTTTCTTTAGCATCTGCATAATCCGATAACCGTTAGCTAATGCTATCTGCACAGCACTTAGTGAACGTCCGTGAAAACGCAATTTATTGTTGGAGAACGGGGTAGTTAGCCAATCAAGGCGAGGGCTAGCTGCATCAATAACTATTATTCTCGCATTTTTCATTGTTTTCTGACGTTGTTTTGGCGAAATGGATAATCCTTCCTTGTTTAGACAAACTGAACTTTTATCCCGGGAGAACTCATCAAGAAAATCATTGAATTTCAACGAAGAATCAATGTAAGAATATGCTTTCACAAATTCAACACTGCTGCCATTCAATAATTTACCGCGTAAGTCGGTATCATTAGTTATAGCAAACACAGGAACACTTGATTTTGTCAACCCACGCAGGCTATCTTTTAATAAAGCGCTGCGGTTTGAATCCGGCCCGGTCATAACTAGTACGACATCTGCTGATGCCTCCTGCGATGAATCAACTTCTCTTGAAAGAGCGGTAATAATTTCGTCGGCTTCTTCATCAAGCATTTGTTGTTTGATATTGCCTACTTGATTAAAAGAAGAATATTTACGCAAAGCATTCTCATATTCATCAAGTTTAGCGTGCAGATTTCTAAATGTTTCAACCTCTTCTCTCCAGCCTTTTTTAATAAATTGCCATGAAAAAAATGTTGATATCCCGAATCCCATAAATGAGCTGGTAACCACGCGAAAAAGATACCATAAGATATTGCCTGCGGTAAAACTCGCTGTTAATGAAGTCAATCCGGTAATAGCAGTGAAGATACCGAAACCAACTCCAAAATACAAAGGCATAATGCGCGTCATCTCTTTGCGGATTTGCCAATGTCGCGCGATTCCGAGTTTTGAAGGCTTAATCTTCTCATAGTAATCGTTTATTGCGGTTTTGTATTCATTTTTATTCTGAGGAACCTGATAAAGATAAGGAGCTATCCCGTTGCCGCGCGTATATATTTTTTCCAGAAGATACACAAGATTTTCTTTCGCAGCGATGGCAATATCTTCAATCCCCCATATTTTGCGCCACCTTGCTTTTTTCTCCTCTCTTGGTTTATAATTAGCGCTTAAATGTAAATCTTCTGTGTATCCAAGCGCCTGACGATAATCTACAAAATAGCGGCATATTTCAATACATTCTTGAATGTAAATACTGATTTTTTTATTCTGCGCATAATCCCCCATTTTCATCGCGTTGATTAGTTTATCAAGGGTATTTTGCAACAAGCTGATTATCGTATCGATTTGAGATGCGCGGGCTTCTAAATCATTGCCATTTTGTGCCAAGGAAAAAGGAATTAGGTTGATCAATATATAGTTAATCTGGAGGATTTGGGAAATATCTGCTTCAGAGAGCCGATCACGCAAAAGCAGGATTTCCCATTCTTTAGTTACTACCTTAAACTTAGGCGCAACATTGCCATTTGGAGGTAGCGGTTCATATGGAGCGGAAAATGACGTTTGTTGATTAACCTGGCTATTTGTGGTTGTTGAGCTAAAAGAATTTAATCCAGGAGCATTTACTCCTCCTTCGTCTGATGTAGATAGCTTTGGAGAATCCCCCCCTCCCCCTGATGAGATATTATCATTATCAATTTCAGCCAGCAGCTCCGGCTTACCACGAAAAACTTTTAAATAGAGAAATAAGAAAAGCCCCCCGAAAGTTAACACCCCTCCCAAAACAACCGCCACAATAGGCAGCCAGTATTGGTTTTTCACCATTATCATAACGTCAGATATTTTCGCGTAATCTTCAGGGCCAAATCTTTTTAGCAGATCGCTGTATACATCGTTTATAAGTTGTATATTCTTTGTTTCTTGCTTAAGCGCTTCCGCCAAGGCATCCCGCAGGGTTTTTACCAGAACCGGCCTTAATTCAGGTTGCTCTCCTATCGCGTTGATAGCATCAAAAGCAGCCTGGCCTACCGGACCCCAACTTTCCCCTTGCCCAATAATAGTAAGCGGATCATAGCTGTAATCTTCCTGGGCTAAAATTAACAATCCATGGATGAGCGTTGAATTCTTGAACTTCGACGCAAGTGTCTGTGCTGAATTTATGGCAAATATTTTGACTAAGGTATTCTCTTCTTTAGAAAGTAACTTATTTAAAAGCTCAACCGCTCTTGGATCACCTGAAGTACCCAGGGCAAGCGCCACATTTGCGCGGATAAAGGGATGCGTCTGTTTATTTAGTGTTTCTTTTAGAAATGGGATGCGAAAGTCCTGTTCATTCGCAGGGCTTTCGAACTGGCTGAGGCCCCAAACAGAAGCTGCAACAACGAATTCATCATCATCTTGAAGCCCGGCTGTTAAGGCCCATATGGCCCGGACATCCTTCATTTGCCCTAATTTGATAGCAGCAGCAATAGGCACCTGGTGATTGGTATGAGTGTGAGAAACCAACGCTGCCGCAACCGTATCAAAATCAGAAGAAAGGCCCAGCCTCTCCCACTCTTTATCGCTGAATGTCTGGTTATAGCTATCCCACTGGAATGCCAATGCTCTCTTTTCGATATTATTGTTTACTTGGTAAAAATGCCCATTTTTGGTGTATTTCGCGATTAATGACTCAGTAGATTGCGTAACAGGCTTAAGGTGCATTTTAAATAATAACTTATTGCATTCTTCAGGAGAGAGCCGTTCAAAAATAGACATTGGTATAGCATCATAGTAACCAAGCTTACCTTGATTAAACCGTGTAGTAAGGGTTATGCGTAATTCATCAACCGCTACTTCTTGCATATTCTCAAGGGCCCATCCTATTGCATTTGCCAATACCGACCTTTCATGCTCTTTCTCAGAAGCTTGCCCTTCTATTATTGGATATATTTCCTGGATTTTATAATATGACTGTAATAACGTACGGGCCGCAAGGGGATCAGCAGTTTTACCAAGAGCTATAATCTTAAATAACCTTTCCTGGAAATTTATTTCTGTCGAATTCAATCCTATACTTAGGATCTCTACGTCAACATTTGTATTGGGCACATGGTACATAGACGAGGGGTTGATTCTTGAATACACATAGGATGCAGCAATACGCACGTTTTCATCAGGATCTTTAAGGTCCTCCCGGATTGCCCGAAATACGAATGGATTAATGTAAAGGTTGTTTCCTGAATTAGCTAATCGTAAAAGTGCTTGTACGCGAGCCTGAGAGGAAGGAGCTTCAGAAACCCATTTCTGTATTTCATCTTGTACTGCTTGCGGTATTGTTCCTGCTATTGATTGGGTATTATGGCTAACCGGGACATTAATAACTGGGGCAGCGCGGTAGCCGCTATCCGAAGCTGCGTCAACTCTTTGCGCACTGGGATGGTTTAAAGATGCTATATCCGGTGCTCCGGATCTTGTAACAGGAACAGGCGCAGAGACAAAAGGAGCTCTGTTGACAGGAGCAGCTTCTGCCTGGCGAGTCGGCCTGGGTTGTTTTGCTGCTGGTGCCATGGGCTTAGTAACCCTGGGTGCAAAGTCCGGTTTCAAAGGATTGCTTTGTTTTGGAGGCTGCGCTTGAGTAATCCTTGCCTGCGGCACGGTTGCTGGTTCCGCTTTAGGCAGAGGTTCCGTTATCACAGGCGGCGTTTCTTTAAAAGCTGGATTAGCCGGAACACTATTGTTAATATCAGTTTGAATTGTATCCTCTGCCTTAGAAATGGTTACTCTCTCGGCTGGATGGATATTTACGCTATTTTCTTCTTGAGCGGGTCTTGTGGTTCCTCTCCCCTCAATGGGTAAAGCTTGCTTAGAGACTTTTCTTGATTTCACCAATGCCATAAGATAGCGGATGTTGTCAACTTTATCAGGATTTTGCTCTTTGAATGAACGGGATAACTCATCTCTTAATAAACGGTTCAATAACTGGATGGTGTATTCTTTTCTGGAAGAGAGGGTGTTTACGATTGTGTTTTGCGCTTTGGTAATACCGGGATTTACGGCTAATGCATCCGGGCCAAAATCGAGTTTTCCAATAAATACGCCAACCATTGCATCGACAATGCTGTTATCCGGATTCCTGCTAAATGCTTCTGCCGCTGCGTCAACAACAGTCAGGATTAATGACGGATCATGTTCGCTTTGCAAGAGCCCGGCCAACGGCTCTGTGGCTTCAACTGAGGCGCTTCTACCTAAAGACTGTATTGCCTGTTGGCGCATTTCATAGCCTCTATTGGAATTGGCAATTTTTGCAAAACCATTTGCAAGAGCGTCGGAGAAAGCATTATTTTGAGTATCCGCAGATAACTCATTAACGGCATCGATCGTCACCTTGATCAAAGTGGGATCGCGTAATGTCTGCAACAGCCCGGCCAGTGGTTCTATGGCTTCAACTGAAGCACTTTTACCCAAGAATTGTATTGCCTGTTGGCGTATTTCATGGGGTTTGTTTGAATTGGCAATTTTTGCAAAAGCCTTTACTATTGGATTCTGCCCGTTTTGGTTAATTATGCCCATACCGTTACTGTTGATTTTAACCACCGCAGCAACAGCATGACCAACAATGTCGGCACTTGGTTCGGAATCAATAAGAATAAGCAGCTGCTCAGTTGCGGTAATATGAGCGCTTCCGGCAAAGGTTTTTCCCATTTCATCTATTGCGCCAATGCGTATCCCAGGATCTTCATCTACGTTAAATACCGTTGATGTATATGATGATATGTTTGTATATGTTGAAGCAACCGCTGTAGTGGTTAAATTCTGAATCAAGCCTGCCACATCTGTTGTACTGCCTTGCGCAAGTGAATTACTTAATTCCTGGAAAACACCCGGCTCTACCAACCCCTGGAGTAATGACAATATCTGATTGGCGGCAGTATAATCGTTGCGTTCCTTCTTTTCCTGAAACAACAGTAATAATCTTTTTAATGAGCCCTGAGATTTACTCAATGCTTCTATCCCTTTTTCTTTCATGAGGGAATAACGCGAGTAATCTTGAGGATTTGTCGGAGTGCGCACAATTAGATTTATAATTCCATCGATTAGTAATGGGTCATCTGTTTTACTTAAGACTTCTTTTGCGACATTAAGAGTTTGCAGGTAAACATCATAATCAGCTTCCGATGATAAGATGCGCAAAATAGGCTGAGTTAACGCACTACCTTCATTTGTGAAATCATTGAGCGCCTGGCTAACTGTTGCAAGAATGAGTTGATGCTTACTGGAAGCAAGAGTCGCGCTTATTGCCTGCAAAGCATCTGCGTCTCCTATGAAACGCAAGGTATCAATCAAATAAGCGGCAACAATCCAATCTTCATTGTTTGTAGCGTTCTTAAGCGCCTTAATGATACTTCCTTCTTTACCTGTATATACAAATTGTTTACTGATAATAAGATTTCTTAAAGCTCTGGCCGCAGATGCTTTGACCGTAGGATGAGAATCATCAAGCGCAACTATCAGAGCACGCATACTTGCGCTATCGCCTATTTTAGAAAGGGCATCCGCAGCGAGTATGCGGCGGCTAGAGGAAGCGCGGTCAAAGAGTAATATGCGGCTTAGTGAATCAGAATTTTGCTGTTTTAGAAGATTCATAATTTCTCCTGCCAAGACGGGATTATCTTTCCTTACCCTCTCAATTTCCCTGAGATGCTGTTCTTCAACGTCTTTTAGAGCAGGCAGCTGCTTAACTGATACATCCTGTGCCGGATTAATCATATTTAACAAAACCTGACAAATTCGCGGATCAAGCCCTACAAGATCAGATTCAATTTCAGCGCGCTCTATTTTAAGATTTGATACGAGATGCTTAAAAACAGGAAGATAATTATAGTTGATGATTTCGTATTTGTTTGGCAGATCTTGCCGGGCCTGTACATACTGGAGCGCTTTTATGAAATTCATTATTACTTGCCGCCTTGATGAGGTAGAACTTTTAGCTAAAGTGGTTAGCCCCTGGGTAATGTTCCCAGCTACCTGGGAATCAAACGCATAAAGAATTTCATCCTCAGAAGTATTAAATTGTAATTTCTCTAATGTTTGGATGACCGGTAATACCGCCCCGAATGAGTTAAGCTTAAGCGCTGCTTCGGAAGCAGCAGCAATAACATAAGGATTGGTTTCGTGTTCGAGAAGATTCAAAATAGGCTGAATTGACCTGGGGTCATCTGAAGTTGCCAAAGCTGACACTACATAGTAACGCACAATCCACTCTTTATCATTAATAGCTGTGGCAAGGCTTCTAATACGGATATCCTGGTCCTTTCCAATTAGTATATTATGCGTATCATTATACTGGCTTAAGGCCCAGGCAGCCGCAGCCCGAACATAAGGGTCTTTATCTTTACTGAGAGTATCAATCAAGTCTTTAATGATCACCCTTTTTGTCAAAGAACTACCAACTGCAGGACTCATTTTACCCAGGGCCCATGCCGCTGCTACCCTGTTTGATGGTTCTGGCTCATTATGCAATGCCAAAAGATGAACTACCCCGCTTTTCAGGAAATCAAAAATGCCTCCAACCGTTACTTCGGCCTGAAAACTTGGATTGGCATTTAAGGGGCCTACAAATTTAAAAAGTGCTCCCGGAGTCAACCCCTCCCACTTACTATCATCATATTGACGCAAGACCCTTCTCAAGTAACGAACCTTACTTGTATTATGAGTTTCTCCCATTTTTACTATTTCATAATATTTCATTAATTTTCCATTCTTAACCGCATCACCTTGTAGAGTTTGACGGTCTACGGGAATAAGAATTTGCGAATCCACATCTTGAGCAACAGACATAACAAGCCCCGCTTGGGTTTGTCTGTCTGTGGAGGCTGATTCCGAACCATCGCCTTTTGATGAAATCATCTGTACAATGGGGGGATTGTTCTGCCTTGTAGGAAGCGTAGCAGAAATACCTAAAGCAGGAAGGGTATTTGCAATAAGCACTGCCAGCAAAATGCCCTTGGCGGCGTTTGTTTTAAAAAAAGAACCCTTTGATTTTTGTAAAACAAGCGCATCTTTTAATGCCGGTATTTCTTCTACGATTTTGGCGTATACCGCATTCTCAATTTTTAACATAGTATCACGATAATCTACGCCTTTGGAATAAAGCAACCGTAAATAAGCATCTTCACTAAGCTGTTTATATTCAGACCAAGCAGTCTCAAGCTTGTTTATCGTAAAGCCCATAAACGCATTCTGGTATTCCAGTGATTTCTCATCAAGGAAACTACTCAAATTTTCACGAGTGTCCAATTGCCCTTCTAAAAGAGTACTCTCAAACGCGCTTCTTAGGCTAAACTCTTGAGTTGCTTTACGAATTTTCTTAACCAACAATTCTTTATTTGCCAATAAATGCTCTATCTTACTCTCCACCTCAAGCCGGATTATCGCCAGTTCTTCGTTGTTTGCCGGCCTGTTTTTTTCTGTGCTGTTAGCGGCCTCAACAACAAAATCAACCAGTCCCTTGATAAATTGCGCATCAATAACATCTAAATCGAGCGCCTCTCCTATCCCCCTGAGAAGTTCTTTTTCGCAAAGAGAGAAAACTTTGGCGATTTTCTCCTTTGTAGTGGCCTTAGGGTTAACGCTTAACCACTGGGTATAGGCTGATTTAAAAGAAGGCAGCCAAAGTGAATCTTCCGGATTGTTTTGCCAATCTGTCCCTGTGGTCGAGTTTACCGTAGGAACCGCGCCTGAACCTCCTAACCTTCCAGCAATATCCGCATTATCTGCGCTGCTTGTGAATCTCCTAGTTGTGGGCTGAGATATTGTTTCAGGATTACTAGCCATCTGCGCTATTTCTTTTCTAAGAGAACGAACCTCAACGGTTAACGCTCTTACCTGTTCGCTGAGTAAGTCTATCTGAGAATCCTTCTTGGCTACAAGCTTCTTTATCCTCTTCATTTTATAGTTCGCCAGAAGATAGCCTATCCCGGCACTGATACTGGATATCAATAATATAGGTAAGAGAATTGGACTACTTGCCTGATAGCTTCTCCCTCCCAACGATGCGGCAGTTTGTTCAAAGCGCCACAAGTCTTCGCTTAAAGAGGCTTTTTGAATTTCTAAATCATGCATCCTATCCTGCCCATTACTTATTTCTTCGCCCACTCTCTCAACTTGGAGGTTAAGATCTTCAAACGGATCTTTTTGATTTTGAGTAAGCGTTTTGCTATCAGGCTTAACCATTTGTCCGGGAAGCTCTACTGGTTTTTGGTTGTTTACAGGAGACGCGGCAGAAACCTGGATTGCCTTATCTTTTCCCTTTTGGGGATTCTGGGTAAGCTTGATTTCTTGCGAGGTAACCGGTTCAGCGATCCTAACCTGCCGTTGCATATCACGGGTATTGATTTCTGCTAAAACAGCGTAATCGGGCAAAAGGGGCTGCTGCTGCTGAGCGTCCCGGATAATCTTGATTTGAGTATTACCGCTGTTCAAAAACAAGGATTCAAAAAGAATTCCACCGCTACAATAACTCCTTATGGTTTGGCCATATGGAGTATACTCTTTTTCCTGTAAATTAAATTCGCCGTTTTTAAAAGACTGCCGGTAGGCATCAAAATAAGTGCTAACTGCCCATGGCTCTTGAGAAGTTAAACCACTAAGCTCCCTTTTATTAATCAACCAGCTATAATAACCGCCCTTGCCATAAAAACGTTGCTTAAACCATTGGGCAAAAATAAGCGAGTAGTATACTTGACGCAACGCAGCATATCGCTTTGCCGTGTTAACTTCATAAGTCAATTTTGGGATAATAAGTGATCGGCTTAACTCTGCTGCGTATTCATTCAAAATGCTAAAGCGTTTATCTTTAAAATTTGATTTTGATGCATCCTTTAAGAAATCTGCCTCAAGCATGACTTTAAGGTTTGCTTTGTAGATATACGCATTTTCCTGCGTTTCGCTTAAGATTATTTCATCAGGAACAATCCAAGGCCGGGTCATGGTAGGGATAGTTATATTCTCATAGCCAAATAGTTCTTCCGCTTTTTTATAAAGTTTTTCCCAATACTCCTTGCCAATTTTTGTGGTTGGGTTAACAAACTGAGCGGTATCTTTCTTTAATTGGAGATCTGCTTCCAAAAGAACCTTGCCCATATCGGTCTGCGCCAGCAATGGGTCAATAATGCTTGTTGCTGCATCCGGCCTAAGGTTTACCCAAAAGCTTTCATTGGGCAAGGTAATGCCGATTAAGAAATAATCAAAAAGAACACGGGTGACATTTTCAAGCGGCAGAGTATCCCCTGAGGCGACAGCCGTCCCTTTATCCATAAGTACTTTGAAATCACTGTTCTGGTGGTTGTACGAAAGGTAGCGTAAGTGAACTGGCCGGAAGTTTTCTGATTCAGCAATACGGGGCAGGAGTGGAAAGTTCTTTGAGATATCTAAAGTCGTGCTTGACTGGGCAAAACCGGATTGCTCAGCTAAAAGCAAGATAGATAATAAAAGCGCAACGCATCTTATAAATTTTTGCAAGTTGTTATTTTTTGATTTTATAAAGAAGTTCATTTTTGAGATAAATTTGGGAATGCAATTATTCTTATTTTCTATACAGAGTATATATACTTGCTGTAAAAACAACCTTAAGGGAATGTAAATTCTTTGTTAACTCGCTTTTTACCAATTTCTAACAGAGTATATTAGACTTGTGGGAGCGGAACAGCGTATTTCGGTCTATTTAATATGGAATTTGTAAGAATGGACATTAATCACCAAGAATGGACATTCAATCTCTCTCAAATTAATAATTCTTGATAAGTTCTACAACCTTTGTGGTATAATTAAAATGTGGAAAGAAAATATTACGCAGGTATAGATGTTGGCGGAACAAAAATATCCGGCGCTTTAGCAACAGCTGAAGGAAAAATTATCAGCCGCGTCAAATCTCCTACGCCCAAAAACGCCTCCCCGAATAATATCATCAATATTATAGCCGATTTACTGGAAGAATTGCTCTATGCGGCCGATCTCAAAAAGAAAAATTTAGGGGGCGTAGGGATAGGAATTCCAGGAATCATCGATACTTCAAAAGGCAAAGTACTGCGCACACCGAATATGCTTCTGTCTGGAACCAATCTCCAAAGAAAGTTGGAAATAAAACTTAACGTACGCTGTGCGCTTGGCAATGATGTTAATGTAGGTATGCTTGGAGAAAAATGGCTGGGTGCAATAAAAAAAACACGGAATGCGGTAGGGCTTTTTATCGGCACGGGGGTTGGCGCAGGAATCATCATTAATGATACACTCGTTACCGGTAACCACGGAGCCGCCGCCGAACTTGGCCACATGATTATCCAAGAAGACGGAGCTCAATGCAGTTGCGGCAACAAAGGATGCCTAGAAGCACTGGTAGGCAGATGGGCAATAGAAAGGGATATCCGCAAAGCTATCCAAAAAGGCAAAAAAACAATAATTACAAAAATTTTAGATAAAAAAAATTCACCTATTAAGAGTAAGATTTTACGCGAGGCGATTAAAAAACAAGATGCGCTCACCATGGCAATACTCACAAAAGCTGCCAATAACCTGGGGGTTGCATGTATATCCATCCGGCATATCTTTGACCCAAAGATGATCGTGTTGGGCGGTGGGGTGATGGAGGCTTGTGGTGATTTTATATTGCCAATCGTCAAAAAAACTGTGCAAAAAGATAAGTTTTTCTCTGATATAGGCAGATGCGAAATCGTAGCTTCCAAGCTCGGGGACGATGCGATCGTATTAGGAGCAATATACCTAATTAAAAACCAACTCTAAATCTCCTCTCCTAGCCTTGCCCACAGTTGCGTTTTCTGCAAACTCCTCCAAAGCTGTACAAACTTATTGTAGGCATTGTTGCGCAAACGACCGCATTCTTGAAGTAAATACTTGAGGGTAAGTTTGCCGTTTTTGTTTTTCGCTGTTAAGGCGGGCAACGCTTCCATAAGAGCATCCAGCTCATGCACATCGCCAAGCACATCCTGGATATCCCGGCTGGACCGGATATATTTATCAATCCTTACTCCATGCCAAGGCCTGATAATTTCCAGTGTGTAACGCAGATTTTTTGCCGCGATACGCATCTGGTGTAATTTATGTATACTCTGCAGCTTGAAAACATATGGAGTAAATTCAAGCAACCGATCAAGGCGTTTCTGAATGACGGCGTTCCTGTGGAGATAAAATCTATCATTAAGCTGCTTGTTCGCGCCAGAAGAAAGTGCCCGCAGGCAAACCTTTAAACCAGGAAGATTCTTTTCCAACTCAAAACCTGCAAGTATCCTCTCAATCTGCTTTTGCGCCCGAGATCTTTTATTCTTCAGGGATTTAATCATCGCTTCAATATTAACAATATAAGAATCCCTTCTTAACCCCTGTTTGGCGGCCTGCAAAAATGCGATATGGACATCTAATTCTCTCGCCCGGCCAAGAACCTGGCCAATCCTGCTGATTTCTTTTTTCCAGAGTTCGGTTTTTTTACCGGGGAGAATTGTTTTGAAAAAACTCAGAGCCGCACGTAAACGCCGGGAAGCTACGCGCATGCGGTGAACCGGCTCTATGTTGCCGCCCGCATAAAGCACATCATTACGCTCTTGCACGAAGTGTTTCAAATATTTGGAGATGATTTTACGGGAGAAGTTAAACGAATCAGTTCTATTTCGCATAATATCCGATGAAATAATCTTGGACATTAAACGCTTTCCCTTCCGGGACAGGACGGATATATTCACTACTTGCGGTGAGAATATGCGTTTTGGCACTGTCTTCCCAGTATTTATCTAAAATTGATCGTACCTGTTCATTCAAATCCTGCCTATTTATTTCAAAAAGGAGCTCAATCCTGCGGTCGAAATTGCGGCTCATCCAATCAGCGGAAGAAAGAAAAACCCTTTGTGAGGAATTGTTATTAAAAACGTATATACGCGAGTGTTCTAAGAATCTCCCCACGATACTTCTGACTTCAATATTCTCGCTTACCCCTTCTATACCCGGGATTAAACAACAAATCCCGCGCACCAACAATCTGATTTTCACTCCGGCGTCTGAGGCTTCATAAAGCTTATGGATAATTTGCGCATCTTCCAGAGAATTCATCTTGGCAAAGATAAAACCGTTTTTGTATTTTTTCTGGAATTCAATTTCTTTGTCGATAAGCTCAAAAAAATACTTACGCATATCATTAGGAGAAGTAATAATTTTTCTCCAGCGCGCCGGCATCGAGTAACCCGTGATTACATTAAACACATCCGAAACATCCATAGCGAAATCTTCGCTTTTGGTAAAATATCCTATATCAGTATAAAGACAAGCAGTCCGCTCATTATAATTGCCGGTAGATAAATGCACATAGCGGCAGATCCTCCCCTCCTCTTTCCTTACGATAAGCGTCATTTTCGAGTGTATTTTAATCCCTGGCATCCCATAGATAACATGGCAGCCGGCTGCCTCAAGGTCCCTGGTCCACTGGATGTTTCTTTCCTCGTCAAAACGAGCCTTTAATTCAACCAATACCGTCACTTGTTTTTTGTTCTTCGCCGCCTCAGCCAATGCCCTGATAATTGCCGAATCCTCATTCGTGCGGTACAAGGTCATTTTAATCGCCAGCACATCTTTATCTTTGGCGGCAGCTTGAATCAAATCAACCGTCGGGTAGAATGACTGGTATGGTATATGTAACAGAAAATCTCCTTCATTTATTTTATCAAAGATATTATCGTATTCGATCTTAGCGGGGGTAAAACTATGAAAAGTCAATTCAGGCTTTACCACCTGCGCAGAGAGCTCCAGCAACGAAGACAAATCGAGATTGCCGTCAACAAAAATAATATCATCCTTGGGAAAATCAAGGTTTGTATGCAAGAGATCCAAAAGATCGGTATGCTTGCCCTTCTCCACGTGCAAGCTGATTACTTTGGCATTCGGCCGTTTCTTTAATTCAGCCTCAATGGCTTTGAGCAAATCAGGTGTATACTCTTCCCGCAGGGAAATCTCACTGTCGCGGATGATCCGGAAAGCAAAGCTATCTATGATACGGTAACCGCGGAAGAATGCCTCAAGATTTTCCCTGATAATTTCATCAATGAATATAAAACAAATCTCATCTTTTTCAGACGGCAGCCTATACAGACGGGGGACTGATTTTGGAATAACCATGAGCGCCAAATATGCCTCATCCTTTTGGCTTACACGCAGCGCAAATGCATTCGTCTTTGAATGTAGCACCGGGAAGGGATGGCTTGGATCAACAGCCATGGGAGTAAGGATAGGAAACAAGGTTGTCTCAAAATACCTTTTTACCGCCCTCTTTTGCTCTGCGTTAAGCTGCTCAGGCTTAAGGATAAAGATTTTATTTTTATACAGGTCCTTGCTGATATCTCCTTTATAAATCGTGTATATTTTTTCAATCTGTTCATCTATGCGTGAACGTATTTCTAAGAATAATTCGAGAGGATAATAGCTAAATACGTCCTTGTGGTTATAACCGGCGTCAATCAGCCTTTTAAGGCCGGAGACCCTCACCATAAAGAATTCATCAAGGTTATTGGCGGCAATGCTTAAAAACTTTAGCCGTTCAAGTAGCGGGTTGCTTACGTCAAGTGCTTCTTCCAACACCCGCTCATTGAAATTAAGCCAGCTTAAATCCCGATGGATGAAAATAGTTTTAAGGTCTTTTATTTTTTCCATGCCCTATTATTCCGTATATTGTATCTTCAGGTTGATCCTGTTACCGGAAATCTCCTCAAACATTTCTTTCTTTTCCATAAAATCTATCTTTTCAAGGAGAAAGTTCTGCGTGACAAAAGCAGTGACGGTGATATCCTGTGCGCGGTTAAATTTTACCTCCAGCTTCTTGGCTTTCTGTTTATGCGAACGGTCAAGCGCGTTGGCGATGCGCAAGATAGAACTCAGTTTCTGCACCAATACCTGCTTGTCTTTAGGCAATGAATTGTACAAGAAATGCGTTTCCGTGGGGGTACCCTTGCGATGGTAACGGCCGCAGCAGGCGATAATTTTTATCTCTTCACTGCTAAGCCGGAAAAGATTCAGGTTGGAAATAATATACTCGCTGTGCTTATGGTGCGCGCGGTTATACACAAACATCCCTACGTCATGCAGGTACGAAGCCAGCAAAAGATACAGTGAATCCCCTTTTTTAAGCCCAAGCGTATCTTTTACATTATCAAAAATAATATCTGCCAAATCCGCCACCTGCTGGGCGTGTTTCATATCCGTGTTGAACTTCCTGCAGATAGAATTTGCTATTGAGATCAACTGGTTAGTTTTATTGTATTTCTGGGAGATTTCAAAATCAAGAATCATATCGGCAAGCACCGCCTCCGCAAGCGAAACCTCCAATATATAAATATTTTTGTTCCCGCTTAATTTCACGAACGAATTTAGAATTATTGCATAACCCGGGAATGTTTCAGCGGTTTCAAGCGATATTTTGTATTCACCTGAAATATCTTCGATATTTCTATCCATCATCTTTCCCAAAAGCTCAGCGGTATCCGCTTCACTCAGTTTAAAAAAAGATTCGCTCGGCTTGTTATTCGATAGTACTTTGGATAGATAAGAAGAATAAGTTTCATCGATGAGGATGATATCGTCAATGTTAATAGAAGGCATCTCCCTCTTCAAAAATGCAAACTCATTATCCACATTCTCCGCCACTGCCTCGTAATTCTCCCTGATGCTTCCATCCAGCTTTCCCAGTAATTGTTTAATGCGCATAGTCCCAAGCGGTAGCCCGACATTCATCAGGGTAAACCCCTGCCCCATTACCGACACATCAAGACTTCCTGCGCCAAGCTCCGCGATAATAAGGTTCTTGGTATGAATCGGATATTTATCTTTAAGTTTTTGATATAAATAGGCATCAATATAATAGATGACATCTCCTACGGTGAGCACCTCGATATTAAAACCGGTCCTTCTATAGACCGTATCGATCAAGACATCCCTGTTCGCAGCTTCTCTAACCGCAGTCGTAGCAATAACCTTTACATTAGTAACCGAATATTCCTTCAGTTTTTCACCGTATTTCTCCAGAATCGCAACCGTACGGTTAATTGTCCCTTGGCTAATGCGGTCTTTAAAAAAAGTGTCATTTCCCAGGGGTACAACGTTTTTTAGCGACTCAAGTATCTTAATATCGGATGCATCCTCTTCCGCAATAAAAAGCTTAATTGAATGGGTTCCTATATCAATGACTCCAGCCCTAGAGCGTTCTTTTTCTTTCATCTTTTCTCGCAGTCTATGGTTATTTAATTATCCTTTTTGGGGAATTCAAAGAATACAAGCTTACCTTTCTTGCGTGCAGCCAATCTCCAGGAATCGATAGCAAAATCAATGCCAAAAACTCCACAGGTAGGAAAACCTCTTATCATGCGCGGAGTAAGATGGTTAACAAGGTTAAAGAATTCCGGGTTGTGACCGAAAATAACCGCTGATTCCATTTTGTCATCGATCTTTTTAATAACTTTCATCAACTTCGGAATATTGGAATTATACAGTAGATTAACTACTTTAATCTTTTTGAGAGGAAACCCGACCTTTTTGGCGATTACCGCGGCGGTATCAAAAGCTCTCCTTGCAGGGCTTGAATAAAATACCTGCACTACAATACCATATTTTTTAAGGAGCTTGCCTATATACCGGACCTCCCTTTTTCCCCGTTTGTTAAGCGGCCTATCCTTATCCTTTATTCCGGTAAGATCCTTGCTGGATTTCGCATGCCTTATCAGATAGAGCCTTTTCATAGGTTCTTCCTATGCTAGATCTAGAATAGATATATTATAACCGCTAGACAACGAACATACAAAGTATTAATTTTCTCTTTTTATCTTCAGCAATTCATTCTGCGCTTTGTGGTATTTGCGCCGAATTTTATTGATGTCAACCTGGGCTGCCGGTAATTTCATATCCAACGATTCAAGTTTTTCAATAACGATTTTTGACACTGCGAGATTGCGGAACCATTTATGGTTGGAAGGAATAATATACCACGGCGCATATACAGTGCTGGTTTTGTTCAACACATCTTCATAAGCCTGGGTGTATTTATTCCAAGACTCCCTTTCCCTATAATCGGATTCGCTTATTTTCCAATGACGCGCAGGGTCATCAAGCCGTTCCTCGAAACGTTTAAGCTGTTCTTCCGGGCTGATGTGCAGGAAAAACTTCAAGATATGCGTACCACTAGCGACAAGCCTTTTCTCGAAACAATTGATAAAATCGTAACGTTTTGACCAGACCTCTTCAGGGACAATTTTATGTACCCGCACCACCAGAACATCCTCATAATGAGAGCGGTTAAAAACAACCACCTCTCCTTTGGACGGAGCTTGTTTTTCAATACGCCAAAGAAAATCGTGGGCAACTTCTTCTTTTGTAGGCTCCTTGAACCCGCAAACCTTCGTCCCTTGCGGATTCATAGCGCCAAGGACGTGGTTAATAATCCCATCCTTACCCGAAGCATCCAACCCCTGCAGGCAGATAAGCAATGACTGCTCCCCTTCGGCATATAGGCGATATTGCAGGTCGCGCAGATGCCGGGTGTATTTCTCAATCTTATCTTTGTTCGAAGATTTATCTTTGTGTTTAGCAGTAAAATTGGGGTCAATTTTATTCAGATCAACTTTACCGGCCGGCTTAACCTGGAAGATCTTACTGTATTTCATGTTTCTTATTTTGTTCTTCAGAAGGTTTAGGAGACAGCTTCTCGAATTTTTCTTGAATAGCAGGAGTTAGATGGACATCGCTTCCCCAAAATGAAATCCAAACTATTTTATATTGACCATCTTTCTGGGCAAGGGTCAAATCGCAGTCAATAACAGCATTACGGAATTGGACTTCAAAGGTGTACCGCTTGATTTTCTCTTTCGGAACCCCCAGAGGAATAAAATCGTCTTCACCCAAACGTTGATGGAATGGCAGTAAAACGGTTTCGGAATCCTCAATCTTGCCCCATTGATTTTCCATACTCGCTATTAATTCATCAAACTGATTGAAAGAAAGCGTCTGAGACAATCCTTTACCAAACAGATTATAGGCCGCAAGCCTATCGGATTTCTCTAAATCATTAAAAAAATCCGTGGTTATGTGACCAGGTTCCTTTGAGAATCTCTCCTGGAGGGTTGTGCAAGCGCTCAATGTGCCTGTAATAAATAACATCACCATCAACAGTTTTATTTTTACCATTAATGCGTTTTTATTCATAGACCCCCCTGACAAGAACTCACCATAGAATAGCTACAGCCAAACCTTTTAAATTACTTCTTCGCCTTCCATTTTCCTTCTAATTCAAAGAATTTATCCAGGTATTTATCTGTATTACTAACCCCTTCCTGGTCACCTTTTTGCTGGAAGACATCCTTCGCCTTAATAAAGTTCTCCCGGGATTTTAAATACTGATCAGACATAAAATATGCCATTCCAAGGCTATAATAAGCATCCGCTCTTTGAGGATCTAAACTTGATACCTTCTGAAAATATGAGATAGCTTTATCATACCGGCCTTCTCCAGCATAAATGTAGCCGATATTCATATATGTATCTGCAGAATTTTGATCTAGTCTTAATGCTTTTTCATAATATTCCAAAGCTTGAGTGTTTTTGCCTTGTGATTGATAAAATGTCCCTAAATTGAAATAAGCCTGTGAATACTCCGGCTGTAGCTCTATCGCTTCCTTAAATTGGATTTCTGCCTCCTTAAAAGACCCAAGAATTGTATACGCCATTCCAAGAATATTATGGGTTCGGGGATATCCAGGGGCAGCTTTCTCAGCCAACTTAAACTCATCAATCGCCTGCTCAGGAAGATTTACAGTAAGTAAACCTAATCCCTTAAATAAAGATAACAAACATTCCTTTTTTATTCTTCCGGAATCAAAATCATCTAGAATACCCAAGGCGCCCTTAGATAAAGAGTCTTCGCGGTTAATCTCCAGGGCCTTGCTAAATTCTATTCTTGCTTCTTTAAACATACCCTGGCTAGCCAGCTTAATGCCATCAGACTGCCCGGCATAGACCAAAGAAGAAAAAACTATACTAAAGCATAATAAGGGGAAAACTGTAAAATAAACAAAAGGATTGTTCTTCATTTATAAAATTATACCATAAGCCTGAATTGAGGCAAACTATAAATTCTTATTAGTTACTGAAATATTTGTAGACTCAGAGGCAATATTACCTTTTTCATCCATAACTGTTAGTTGAACTGTATAAATCCTTGGGCCATAGCTCATACTAATATAGGTATTTTTGACTTTAGCCATACTTAAGGTATCGCCATCGCCTAAATCCCAATAATATGAAACAATCTTGCCCGCTGGTGAAAATGATTTCAAACCATTAAAAAATACCCTTAAGGGAGAGGCGCCCTGAGAAACACTTGCAAGGATTACTGCCTTTATCCCGGAATTCCTGCTCTTAAGCCCCTTTTCAGCAACAATCCCCTTACTCCACTGCTCTGCGCTAATTGTCTGCTGGGAAATATCTTCTTTAGGTTGGAGAAACTCCTCATTAGCCTGTTTGATATATTTACGTTCATAATAAAGAGGGCCGCCTGCGTATTCAATCTTTATGTAATCCTGATTCTTTTCTAAGATCTTGCACTCAATAACCTTGCCTGATTTAAGAATAAGCGTATCAGCAAATAGTAAATCGTAATTTATAATAAATAACAAGGTAAGAAAAATTAATTGCACCGCAGTATTCTTCATAATATTCGAATAGGATAGATTCTTTAATTTTTCTTAGGAGATTGATCTTTAAAAATCCGGCTTAAGAGAGCTTCTATTTCATTTGCACTTGCTGTATCTTGCGTTTTAAGAAATAACTCTTTTGCCAAAACAAAGCTCTCCCTTGCCTTCTGAGAATCTCCGGCAAGATAATAGGCATTGCCCAGCAAACCGTATACTTCAGGGTCATCCGGCTTAATATTAAGAATATTTTTGAAAGTAACTATAGCCTGTTCAAAATTATCTAAGGAATAATAGCAAACGCCTAAATTATATAACACATCTATATCGTCAGATTTTACTTCAAGAACACGCTTAAAACATAGAATTGCCTGCTTATAATCATTGCGCAACATATTAAACAGGCCATTGAATAAATCCAACGTATATTCACGGTTAATCTTGCCTGAATCAAGCTCATCAAGCAAGTTTAACGCTGCGGTGATATTATAATCACCGTTATTTTTTATTAGGCCACGATTAAACTCTTCTCTTGCCCGAAGAAAATCTCCGCCTATCGCTTCTTCCAGCCCCTTTTTAAAGTAATCTTCCGGAGCAAATTCGTTATTTTTTATTTCCACTCCAGGGTGAACATCCTTAAGCGGAGCAGATCTCTCAATTTTACCTACATATTTTTTCTGATAATAGAGCGGATTACCGTTAAAATCAATCTTGATATAATCCGCGTTCTCCTCAAGGATATTGGCCTCAATCACCTTTCCGGATTTTAAATAAACTGTATCCGCCTGGGCAAAACAATAGAAAAGAGTAAAATTAAGAATTAGGAATAAAAGTTTTAACATGTTTTTTATTTAACCTTGCTGCTCCAGCTTTTCAACATGATGCTTAACTACTATTGCCTCAACCATATAGATAACATCTTCGGCGATATTCGTAGCGTGATCGCAGATGCGCTCTAAGTGGCGGGCAACTAAAAGCAGGGGGATAGCGCGGGATAAAGTTGCCTTATTCTTGGAGATATAGTCATTGAGCAGCTCTTGTTGCACCAAATTACGCAAGTCATCAGCCTCTTTATCGCACAAAATAACCTGTTTAGCCAACTCTACATCTTTGTTTATAAACGAGCTTATGGCATCACGGGTCATCTTTTGCGCAAGTAAGGTCAGCTTGGGTATATCCACCAGGGGCTTCAGCAATGGCTTATCCGCTAACTCCAATACACGCTGGGATACATCCACAGCCAGATCCGCCATTCTTTCTAAATCCGTTGAAATCTTCATCGCCATAGTAATAAACCGCAAATCTACGGCCATCGGCTGCCTTAAAGCTAAGAGATCCAGGCATTCTTCATCAATCTTAAGCTCCCATTCATCAATGAATTTATCCTCAGCAATCACCTGCTCTGCTTTAGCTTTATCCAGCTGTTTAAGCGCTTCTACAGAATCAATAATCGCCTCTTCTACTAAATCGCCCATCTGAAGTATGTTACCTTTTAAATCAGCCAACTCTGTATCAAAATATCTTTCCATAATCAGACCTCTCTAATTAGCTGTTCAATTCTTTCTTTAATCAGATCCCGCGTTTTGCGGAAAAAATCTTCTTTTTTGCCCTTGGGGTCTTCGATCTGCCAATCGATATGCTCTTTAGCCGGAACAAATGGACATGTATCTTTACACCCCATGGTAATAACATAATCGAATTCTTTTATTGCCAGATCCTTAAACCCTTTCGATTTTGCAGCTGAAATATCTACACCCGCCTCCTGCATAACTGTAATCGCATCAGGATTCACCTTTCCGCTTGGCCTGGATCCGGCGCTATATGACTCAAGCTTAGCTCCACCTAATGATTTTGCAAACCCCTCAGCCATCTGGCTGCGGCATGAATTTTCTACACAAATAAAAAGCACCTTCTTCATATTAACCAAACCTTCCTGTAATATACGCCTCTGTCCTCTTATCTTTTGGCGCAGTGAAGATATCCTGGGTTTTGCCAAATTCTACCAGCTCTCCTAAGAAAAAAAACCCTGTATAATCAGAAACACGCGCTGCTTGCTGCATATTGTGCGTAACGATAACTATAGAGTAATCTTTTTTAAGCTCTAAAATAAGCTCTTCAATTTTTGCAGTTGATATAGGGTCGAGGCTTGCGCAAGGCTCATCAAACAAAATTACTTCGGTCTCTACCGCCAAACATCTGGCAATACATAAACGCTGTTGTTGGCCTCCGGATAATTTCAAAGCACTGTCATTAAGCCTGTCTTTTACCTCACCCCAGATAACTGCTTTCTTTAAGGAATCTTCCACCTTCTGTTCAATAAATGCCTTATCTTTTATTCCATTCACTTTTAAACCATAGCTTATATTCTCAAATATAGTTTTAGGAAAAGGATTGGGCTTCTGAAAAACCATCCCCACCCTTCTCCTGATATCAACGGCATCAACTAATGGGCTGTTAATCTCCAAATCGTCAAGAAATATCGCACCATCAAGAGTAGTATGCGGCACAAGTTCATTCATCCGGTTAAACAAGCGTATAAAAGTTGATTTACCGCAACCCGAAGGCCCAATCATCGCCGTAACCTTGTTCGCATAAACATCAAGGCTGACATTCTTTAACGCCTGGTTTTTACCGTAAAAGAAATCTACGTTTTTTGCCTGCATTTTTATCTTATTATCCATATGAACTCCTCTGTCTTTGGCGCAAGTATATAGCAAATGCTGAAATAAACAAAACCAGCAATAATAGTACCAGACTGCATCCATAAGCAATTGCTCTTTGCTGATCCGGATGCGCGCCTTCAGTCATAAGCGCATAAATATGATACGGCAGGGCCATAACTTCAGAAAATATGGAGTTGGGATAACCGCGTGTATAAAAAGCCGCAGCGGTAAATAAAATCGGGGCAGTCTCTCCTGCCACCCTGCCAATACTTAAAATTACACCGGTAAGTATCCCGGGTAAAGCTGTAGGCAAAACAATATTCTTAATCGTCTCCCATTTCGTTGCTCCCAGGGACAATGAGGCTTCCCTGATTGATTGCGGAACAGCTATAAGCGCCTCCTGGGCTGATGAAATGATCATGGGAAGTGCTAAAATTCCTAAAGTAAGGCTGCCAGAAAGGATTGAGACTCCAAAACCGAAGAATTTAACAAACACCGCAAGGCCGAATAAACCAAAAACAACCGAAGGCACACCGGCTAGATTGTTTATACTAATTCTGATAATATTTACCACAATACTTTTAGGTGAATATTCGCAAAGATATATCGCGCAAGCAAGCCCCAGCGGCAAAGCGAATATAATTGCGCCCAAAGTAATATAAAGTGTGCCCACAATTACCGGAGCAATCCCGCCTTTAGTCATTGCGGAATACGGCACCTGAGTGAAGAAATTCCAGCTCAACACGCCAAAACCACGCACTACAATAAAATATATGATTGAACCCAAAGATAAAAGGGTGATAATCATACATAAGAATAAGCCAAGAAATCCCAGATTTTGCGAAAAGTCTTTTTTCATCCGCTTAACCCCAGCTTTATCCTAAAACGCCGGCTGATCAATTCAGCCAAAATATTAAATAAAAACGTAATTATAAATAATATAAGCGCAATAGCAAAGAGCGCATGATAATGGTTACCGCCCATAGGCGCCTCACCCATCTCCGCGGCAATTGCCGCAGTCATCGGCCTCACCGGTTCTAAAAATGTATGCGGTATAACCGCTGAACCTCCAGCAACCATTAACACAGTCATAGTCTCGCCAATTGCCCGGCTCATCCCTAAAATTATTGCAGTAGATATTCCTGAACCTGCCGCCGGGATAATTACCTGAGTTAGGGTTTGCCAGCGCGTGGCGCCTACGGCAAATGAAGCCTCGCGAAATGCATTTGGAACATAATTTAACGCGTCTTCCGCGATACTACATACTGTAGGGGTAGCCATGATCCCCAGGATAATACTGGCATTTAAAGCAGTTAATCCTGTAGGTAAATTGAATATTTTCTGCAAAAAAGGAGTAAGTATAACCATGCCAAAGAATCCGAAAACTACTGAAGGAATACTCGCCAACAGTTCGACGATTGGTTTGAGTATGGCTTTTTGAACCGGGCCTGCTAATTCATTTAGGTAAAGCGCGCTGCCTATTCCTAAAGGCAGACAAACTACAACTGCGCCCAAAGTTACCCAAACAGAAGCTAGGATTAAAGGTAAAATTCCGAATTCCGCGGGATTATAAGTAGGATACCAAAAACGGCCGAAGATAAATTTAGTAAAACTTACTTTGCCAAATATGGGCAGGCCTTCCTTAATCAACACCAGCACAATTCCTACCAGGAAAAAAAGCGAAGCAAAGGCAAGAATGGTAAAAATCCATTTATATAGTTTTTCTTTAAAACTCATTAGCTTCATAATAGGAGTGATGGCACGGCAGAATAAATCTACCGTGCCATCTTAGGGTTACCGAGTAAACGCTTTATTTTTTCTCCTTTAACCCTACAAAACCTTCCTCTTCAACTATTTTCTGACCTTCATCACTCAAGATGAAATCAATGTATTCCTTAGCTAACCCCTTAGGCTTTCCATTGGTATACATAAAAAGCGGGCGGGTAACCGGGTATGTTCCGGAAATAACCGTCTCTCTTGAAGGGACAACCCCGTCTAATTCAAGTGCTTTTACTGAAGATGAAACAAAACCTAACCCCACATAACCTATAGCTCCGGGAGTGCCTGCTACTGTAGTAGCCACTGCCTGGTTAGATGCCTGCATTAAAGCATCAGAACGGGTTTTCTTGCCGTCTAATACTAATGTGGTAAAAGCCTCAAATGTTCCGCTGGAAGTATCACGCGAGACCGCTACGATCTTCTCATCGCTTCCGCCTAATTGAGACCAGTTAGATATATTACCCATAAAAATATCCCTTACCTGTTTCTTGCTTAATTTGCTAACGCTATTTGCCGGGTTAACAATCACTGCCAAACCATCCAGGGCAATTACATTATTTGTAGCATCTACGCCATTAGTTACTGCTTTATCTAGCTCTGTATCCTTAATCGGACGCGACGAATCGGCAATATCGCAGTTTTTATCTAACAATGATGCAATACCTACCCCTGAACCGCCGCCACGCACTGAGATATTGGCGCCGGGATTCTTATCCATATAAACTTCTGCTGCCTTTTGAGCAATAGGAAGCACAGTAGTGGAGCCTTCAACTACAATCTTCTCTGCGTAACAGGGAATAATCAGGCCTAAGCCCAAAATTCCCATTAACGCTAACATTCCTAATCTTTTCATTTTAACTCTCCTCCTTAATTTATTACTATGCTGATTATTTAGGCCTTACCCGAAGCATGTCGGGTAAGGCCTATTGTTAACCACTTATCAGAACTTCATATTCCAATCAGCCTGAACAACGGTTGTCGGAGCTCTTCTACCAAAAGACGAATCAATATTTTCAAAGCGGAATAACGCAAATTGAAGCCAGGTATTCTTTCCTAAACCATATTGGTAAGAAACTTTATGGCCTCTAATGCCGGTATGACCCGTATAACGATCAGAATCAGGAAGGATATCAATAATCGAATCCCTTTCTGTCATACTATATACATACTGAACCTGCCATTTACCCCAATCATCGATTTTCTCATTTCCAAATCCAAAACCTGTCGCAAACCCGGTATTCTTATCAGGAGCAGCGAGGTTTTGATAATACTCCCCAAAAAACGATAATTTTTCAATATCCAGCATGCTCAACCCTGTAGCATTAGCAAGAGCTTTAAACGGACTCTTAATCCCAAATTCAACTGCAGGGGTTATTTGTCTAAAACTATACTTATTTAAACCTGTGTTGTTATAAGAACCTGTCATAACCATTTTAGTGTTACTACCTGTGCTACCATCTATAGCTCTTCCTTTAACATCTGAAAAATCATAATAGGAAAGTGCACCTTTTAAAGAAAGGGTATCTGAAAGCGCATAATCCGCACCACCCTGAAGAGCATAAGTCATAGCGTTGTGGGTAGCTGGTTCTGTTTCAGAAAGAACGAACACCATAGTATCTAAAAATAGATTTGCTTTACCAAATTGTTTATTTAATTGCAAGACTCCTCCTTCTGGAGTGATGTCATTATCAATCATTACATCAGTAGGCCTCCAAGGAAGATACTTCATCTTACCAGCCATGAGCGAAGCCCAAGGAACCGGAGTATACCTGGCATATGCATAATCTAATACTAAAGCTTTCTTCGCAAACCCATTTCCAAAACTCTGGTTATTTGAACGCGCAGCATCATAGCTAGTTACATCAGTGGTTCCAGTTGCAATACCTACTCCTACCGTTATCTTGTCATTAACCTTGGATTCTATACCTAATCTCATCCTGATACGCGCTCTATTCCTATCACTTGTTGTCCCAGTATCACTTGTCTTAGCATGATCAAGCTGATAGCGAACCCTAAAATCACCTTTAATCTTGGTATTCTGCACCCAAGCCGGCAGAGAAGAATATTGCCCCTGAGCAATTTCTTTCTTTACCTGTTCTTGAGTTTCGGTTTTAACCTGTTGTGCTTCCGCGCCGGTTAAAACACCTTTTTCCACTAATTTTTGTAATAATAGATCGATTTCTCCTGCGTATGAAGCCTTGATACCCGCACTCATTAAGCAGAAGGTTCCTAACAACACTGCGATTAACAACCTTTTCATCTTTGATTCCTCCTTTTCTTGTTAACCTTCCACACACAACTTGCGAATCTGACGCAAATTCAACTCCACCTCTTTTAGTGAATCACTGGCGCATTCACCATCAAGCCTCTCTTCCTCTATATTATTTAAGATACTACTCAACCTGCCGAGCTGGGACCTCAGGTTATTAGCTAAAAA
>Ga0182027_10001422_pt1 | contig 40110 bp, 44 predicted proteins | sample 712E1DmetaG_FD_121300 | JGI IMG/M metagenome (GOLD analysis project Ga0182027, IMG submission 121300) | Permafrost microbial communities from Stordalen Mire, Sweden - 712E1D metaG (Illumina Assembly) | ecosystem: Environmental > Terrestrial > Soil > Wetlands > Permafrost | place: Sweden...
GCGGATGGCTGAGCAGTTTCATTTTATCATGTAAGGGAAAAGAAGATTCAGAATTCTTAGAAATAGGAAAAGTCGGGACAGGTATAAAAGAAAAAGATGAACTAGAGGGAGTGTCTTTTAATGAACTAAATGATTTATTGAAACCTCTAGTAATAAAAGAAGAAGGAAAAAATGTAAGCATAAAACCAAAGATAATCGTGGCTGTTACGTATCAGGAAATCCAGCAGTCTCCAAACTACAGTTCAGGTTGGGCTTTGAGATTCCCAAGAATAACCGCCCTTAGGCCAGATAAACCGCTTTCAGAAATTGCAAATATTGAAGAAATACAAAGAGATGTTGAAAGACAAAGAAGAAATTAATCAGCGATAAAATTTTAAAGTATTTTAAATTATAATAAACATGAAAAGAGGAAAGAAGAGAAGCGCAGACAAAAAGAATATTAAGAATTATAAAACAAGTAAAAAAACATTTAATAAAAATATTCTCATTGTATTAGCCGTTCTTTTGATTGCATTATTTCTATTCTTTTTCATATTCAAAAATTTACATTTAACAAACAATGTCATAGAAAAACCACAAACTCCCCCAAATTGTTCAAATGAAAGTATTAAAGCTGCATGGATTTCTATATTTAAAGGAAGCTCTGAGAATTTAACGATAATAGCTGCACCAGATTCCAATGAAAGTAATTCTTCTTTCGGGATTTTCTTCATTGGAGGTTGCCCAGTTTATTCTGTATATCAGGTAAACGGACCAAAAATAAAAGCTCTTGTTGGAATAGATATGTGGTTCTTTGTAGATATGAATATGGTCTATGCAATCAATGGAGAATTTAAACCAGGAAATATAGAAAACATTACATCTTCTTTAAATAATTATTCTGAAAGTTATCCAAGCTTACTTTCTATTACTTTAATGGGTTTCGAGGAGAATAATGAAAATAACACTCTCTTACCCAGAAACATAAGCACAATTGACGAAGCAGAATCACATTTTGAATCTATTTTCAAGGTATCTTCTTCAAACTGGGAAAAGGAAAATTTGACAGAAGATTATGAAAGTAGTAATGTAACTGTTTACAGTTTTAATGAAAGTGAAGAGATGAAAAACATTACGGTGTTTGGAGAATCTATAGACCCTATGGGCGCGATAGGAAAGGCAGGTATGGTTTTTGGAAATTCAAGTTTGGATGAATATATTTACAGTGAAGTTTCTATGTTTGGAATTTTAGAAACCCTTGAAGAAAAATTCGGAAACTGGACTTCTCCAATAAATACTTCTGTTAGTAATATAACAATAGAAGTAAACAACTCCAAATTAAAAGTAGCAGAAGAATTTAATCTTATCTCAGAATCAAGTACAGAAAAACAAAGAGTAGAAATTTTGGAGAATAATAAAACAATAATAGAAACAGAAATTAACCTAACTAATGACTTTGACTGGACAAAAATAATATTAAAAAAACAAGATAACTATTCAAACAAAGGATATGTTATAATAAATGGATTAAACTCTACAAAAAATATTACCGTTGATAGGATTAACAACAATTCAAAATCTGTTTGCATAAAAGATCAGGAGATAAATAATATTAATGAAATAAGCGAAGGATGTAATTCTACCAATGAATATATTATTGAATGCCCTGGAAATATAAGTAATTTTACATGCAGTATTTCTGGAGATAAATTTGTTATTACTGGTTTAAAACATTCTGCGGTAGTTGAGATAATTCCTACTCCAAAAGTATGCATTCCAGATTGGCAATGTGATGACTGGAGTAACATTGAAAAAAGCTGTGGTTACAGGACTTGTACTGATTTAAATTCATGTGAAAATATCTCCTTAAAACCAAATGAATCTCAAAAATGCCCTGTGTGCAACCCAAATTGGGAGTGCACAAATTATACACCTACAAAATGCCCAAAAGAACTAAAGCAAACAAGAACATGTACAGACACAAACAACTGTAAAACTTCAAAAGCTGAACCTGCTTTAGAACAAAGTTGTAAAATAGAAACTAACTGGATGCTTATTATCGCAGGTATACTCGGAGGTATTATTATTCTAATAGTGATTATATTATTAACAAAAGGCAAGGAAAATAAAGGAACACAAAATCCAAGCTATACTCCATCTCCTCCAAGACTTCCTCCGGGAAATTCTCCTCCTAATTATCCAGAGAGGGATGATTTTAATTCTCCGCAAAACCTATAAATATATCTCCTTCTTTACTAATCAATGTCAGAAACAACTAATTATCTTTCTTTGGCAGTAAAATTAATTTTAATATTATCTCTAATAAGTTCCATACACAATCATCTCTGGCATCTTGCATCAACAAATATATTTCTTCTTATTCTCATGTTCATTCCACAGATAATAACCAAATACGAAATAAAAATACCTTCTGAATTTGAATGGCTTCTTTTAATATTCACAATAATAACCCTCTTCCTTGGAAAGACTGGAGGAATAATTACTCCAATTGTATTTGGCATAGCAGTAGCCATGATAGGATTCATGATACTTTCAATCTTATATTCAACAAGCCAAATAAAGAAAAATTATTTTCTTATAATAATGTTCTCCTTCAACTTTGCTGTAGCATTTGGTTTTGCAATTGAACTTGCAAAGTACTATCTAAAATTGCTTCTCAATCAACCCCTTACCACAGATATTTACATATACTCTATGCAAACAATGACATTTGTGATTCTTGGAGCACTTATCTCCTCAGCAGTAGGATATATTTACATGAGATATCATTTTAAGATATTAGGAAATATAGTTGGAAGAGTCGTTGAAAAGAATCCAAAATTATTTCGTAAACAAGAAAAAGCGAAAGAAGAAATACTTGAACTTATAAAGAAAGGTGAAAGTGAGAAACTAGAATTTAAATCAACCTTCAGAACAAATCTTTACACAAATGAAATAGACAGAAAAATAGAATATTCTGTTCTAAAGACAATAATTGCATTTATGAACTCCAACGGAGGAACCTTATTAATAGGAGTAAATGATTCAGGAGAAATAATCGGCACAGAAAAGGATAAATTTGAAAGCAAGGATAATTACTCTCTCCACCTTACAAATTTAATAAGAACAAAAATTGGGAAAAAGTTTTTCCCTTTGGTAAATTTCAGATTTACTGAAATAGACAATAAATATGTTCTAATATTAGAATGTGAAAAAAGTAAATATCCAGTATTCATACACTCCCTCGCAGATGAGGAAGAATTCTACATAAGAGCTGGACCCTCAAGCGTCCAGATAAAAGGAAGCGAACTTGTGGAGTACATTGAAAAAAATTTCAGAAAGAAAAATTAAAAATATATCTTATTTTTTTATAAAATATATTATCTTTTCGTGTTTATTTTTATTTTTTATGCAATCGTTTTTTATCTCTGAAAAATACTTTTTTATCTTTACAGGATTTTCATTCATAATTCTCATCTTATGTTGCAAAGTTAATCCTTTTTTGTTAACTCCACAATAAACACCATCCCCTTTTTCTAAAACTATATTATTATCTTCCACCCAGAAGGGATATATCCTACAAAAAAACGGTCTTTTATTTCCAAGAACGCATCCTTTTCTATCCTTTAAAAAAATACATCTATTTCCCTTTATTTTTAAACGTAATTTATACTTATTTCCATCAAGGTCAATAAAACTATTTGTCCACCATTTTTCAGGCCCTATTATTTCTTTTTTTGAATATTTCTTAACGGAAAGAAATAATCTTTTCTTATATCCAAGTTTTTCTATTCTCCTTATATCTTTTATTGTAAGTGGGACAGAGGATGCAATTGCACAGCATCCTGCACATTTTTTAGAACATTCTAAACAGACATTAGTGGTAAACTCTTTTTCTATATTTTTCATACAACAAAAAAATAAACTATCTTTTTAAATTAGATTAAATGTTAAAGAATTACAAGTTTTCCATCTCGATACACCGACGAAGCCTTTATAAACCCGATTTTTCTTTATAAACTATCAAAATGGCACCAGCACAGAGCAATTATAAGATTCAGAATATTGTTGCAACTGCTTCTTTAGGTAAACCTGTGCCTCTTACAAAACTTGCAAGAACTCAGCCAAATACAGAATATAATCCTGAAACTTTCCCAGGACTGGTCCTAAGAGTTAAGGAACCAAAGTCGGCAGTTCTAGTTTTTTCATCAGGAAATTTAGTATGCACAGGAACAAAATCTCTAACTCAAGTTAGAGAAGTTATAGATGCTGTAATAAAACAACTCAAAAAGATAAGTGTAAATATTACAGGAAAACCAAAAATAACAGTTCAAAATATAGTCGCTTCAGGAAGCATTGAATTAAAGCTTAATCTTAATTTCCTTGCACTTGAAATGGAAAACACAGAGTATGAACCAGAACAGTTTCCGGGATTGGTTTACAAGCTTATTGAACCAACGGCAACATTCCTTCTCTTCTCAAACGGAAAGCTTGTATGTACAGGAACAAAGAACAAGCAACAACTTGAGGATAGCATGGATCAACTTCTAAAGAACGTAAAAGCTGCCCTTAAGAATTATAAATAATCAATATTAAAAAATTATTTCTTTGATTAATCTGCTAATTTTCCAAAGCCATAACCATTGTTAAAAGAACTTCCTGCATTACACCCTATAATTAATCCAAATTCATCTAATGTCTTATCTATACCAGATATTACTGAGATTTCTTCATTAACTCCCCTAAAACTATAAAGAACTGGATTTTTAGTATATCTTGAAGCAAGTACGGCAACTTTTGATGCGCCTTCTAACTCATTATCTTTTCTCCCAAAATATCTCCCTATAATATGGGGGTTTTCTTCTAATTCTTTTACAGATTGAACTCCTGTTTTATAACCAAAAGGAACAAATCTAATTGATTTATCCTTGCTTATAAAAATAGGATACCCCTTAACTCTAAATTCTTCTCTATCATTTAGCTTTTCAATTAAATCTTTTTTGTTCATTACTAATTTTCTGTTCACAATCAATGGATTATCTTGAAAGATAACTCCATCTTGAATATCTCCTTCCCCTTTCGGCAAATAAAGACTTCCTGTATATCCCCAAATCCAATTTCTCTCCATTAAATCTAAAATATTTGACCCACATTGCCCATTTGAGTTTATGCATGCATCGTAAATTAAAGAAACAATTTCTGAAGAAGAGGGCCTTATCAATCCTATCTTATCAATTGCTTCTGCCACTTCTCCATAACTTCCTTTATATACCTTATATTCAAAAACAATCTCTCCACCTTCATGGGGAATTCTCTTTAGAAGTTTCTTCCCGTCTTCACCAACACCTATTTCCATCATTTCTTCATAGAATAACCTTTTATAAGTATTTGTTCACTAATCTATACAAATAGAATAATACATTCTATAGTATACACAAATCTATAAAAAACCCCTTTCTATCTAAAAATAATGGAAGGTGACAACAATAATGTAGAAGAGGAGTACCCAATGAACGCTTCTGAAAGTGATTCAAAAAAGAAGCCAAAATCAGAAGAATTGATAATAGAAGCAAAGAATTTCTTTAATTTTAATAAAGATGATCTTGGTGAATCAATACGTAAGAGAACTAATGTCATCTACCTTGACTTCATGAAACTTACAGAATTCTCAAATAAGCTTTCAGATGAAATAATAACCAATCCTGAAGAGACTTTAAGTATAATAGAACTTGCAGTTGAAGAACTTGGACTTGTAAAGAATGCCCGTGTAAGACTAAAAAATCTCTCAGAATCGCACGGTTTAAAAATAAGAAGCATTCGTTCAAAACATCTAAACGAGCTTGTAATACTTGAAGGAATAATAAGACAGGCTTCTGATGTTCGTCCTCAGGTTGTAAACGCCAAATTTGAATGCCCTAGCTGTGGAACAGTCATTTCAGTTCTTCAAATTGAAAAGAAATTTAGAGAGCCAACCAGATGTTCCTGCGGAAGAAGAGGAGGATTTAGATTAATCTCGAAAGATATGGTTGATACACAAAGATTAGTAATTGAAGAATCTCCAGAATCTCTTTCTGGAGGAGAACAACCAAAGAGAATGAATATTTTTGTAAAAGAAGATTTAGTTGAACCAAAAATGGAAGATAAAACCACCCCCGGAGCAAAAATAAAAGTTATAGGAATTCTAAAAGAAGTTCCTGTTCCACTAAGTACAGGAGGCTTATCCACAAGATTTGAACTTGCAGTGGAAGCAAATAATATTATTCCAATGGAAGAAACTTTTGAAGAATTAGATATAAATGATGAAGATGAAAGACAAATTCATGAACTCTCTGAAGATCCAAAGATATTTGAAAACTTGGCAAAGAGTATTGTTCCGAGCGTCTGGGGATATGAAGAAATAAAGAAAGCCTTAGTCCTTCAATTATTTGGAGGAGTTAGAAAACAGATGTCTGATGGCTCAAAATCAAGAGGAGACATACATATATTATTAATAGGTGATCCAGGAGTTGCAAAAAGTGTAACTCTGGTTTTCATGTCAAATATCTCTCCAAAAGGAAGATATGTTGTGGGTAAATCTGCATCAGGAGCAGGTTTAACTGCTACTGTCGTAAGAGACGAATATCTCAAAGGATGGAGTCTTGAAGCAGGAGCAATGGTTCTTGCTAATAAAGGACTAGTTTGCATAGATGAATTAGAAAAAATGGACCCCCAAGACAGAAGCGCCATGCACGAGGCAATGGAGCAGCAAACAGTAACTATTTCAAAAGCAAACGTTCAGGCCTCCCTTAAAGCACAAACATCTGTTCTTGCAGCTGCGAATCCAAAATTCGGAAGATTCGACCCCTTCATGCCAATACCTCAGCAAATTGACTTGCCTCCAACGCTTATCAACAGATTTGATATAATATTTACATTGAGAGATTTGCCTGATAGAAATAAAGATGAAAGAATCGCGAACCACGTTTTAAAAGAACATCAAAAAGATACAAAAGAGGTATTGATAGATTCAAATCTACTAAGAAAATACGTTGCCTATGCAAAACAAAAAGTCAATCCAATACTAAGTGCAGATGCAGTCGAAGAACTTAAAAAATTTTATGTTGATTTGAGAAACAAACCAGTTATGTCTGAAAGTGCAATGAGACCTATTCCTATCTCAGCAAGACAGTTACAAGCTCTCATAAGAATGGCAGAAGCATCAGCTAAATTAAGATTAAGTGAGGAAGTAACAAGAGAAGATGCAAAACAGTCTATAGAATTAATGAAATATTATCTTATGCAGGTTGGTTATGATTATGAATCAAAAACTTTTGATATAGATAAAATATCTGGAAAATTCTCTTCTTCACAAAGAACAAAAATCTTTACAGTTAAAGAAGTTATAACTGCCCTGGAAAGCAAAATGGGAAAAATGATTCCTTATGAAGAACTAGAAAAGGAACTTGAAGGAAAAATGGGAAAAGATGAACTGGAAGAAGTAATAAACAGGCTAATTAAAGATAATGAAATTTACAGACCAAAGAAAGGGTATATAGGTGTTTTCTAATTCATATTACTCTGTTCATAAAAACTTATAAACACTATTTATTTTTCTAGAACATGCCAGAAGAGGGACAATTCAAAAGAAATGTTGCATACAAGTTAAAAATAGGAGATATTTTACTTGGAAAACCTGTTATGAACGGAGAGAAATTTTCTTTTCTAGAACTCGGAGATAAAAAGATAGTACGTGTTAATATTATTGGAAATATAGTGGATAAATATGAAAGTGAAGGAGAAAGAAAGTACATATTCTTTAAGATGGACGATGGTTCAGGACAGATAAGCCTTAAGGTTTTTGGAGACGATATGGCAAAATTTAAAGACGTAACCCAAGGCCTTACAGTCCTTGTCATAGGTGTTTTGAGGCACTGGAACAATGAAACTTATATTCAGCCAGAAATAATAAAAGAACAAAATACAAAATATTTACTTGTTAGAAAATTAGAACTTGACAGAACGCCCTCTCCAAAAACTTCTCCTATTGAAAAAAGCAAGATTATAGCGATAAAGGATAGCATAATAAACATAATAAAAGAAGCAGAAGATGAGGGAGGAATTGAAAGAGAGCAGTTAATAATGAAATTAAAAGATGCCTCTCCAGAAATAATAAATCAGGAAATAAAGAAATTCCTTGAGGAAGGAATTATATTTGAGCCAAGACCAGGAAAAGTAAGATATCTAGGATAAATAACATAAATTCTTAAAAAAGAAAGCAAGTTGAAAAATCGATGGATCCAAGAAAGTTTAATTCTCATATGCACTTTTTTAATGAAACTTGGGCAGCAAAAGTTCTTAATATGAAAATTAATTCTAAGAGCGGGCCAGATTTAATAGATGATTATAAGGCCCTTGAAGTAAAATTTGAAAAAACTCGTCCTGGAGTAAATAATCATAGGTGCTGGAAAGTTTTAGGCCATCAATTAGAGTATGATAAAAGTCATGAAAATATTTACTGGGGTCTTGGATTTTATGAGCTAAACATAAACGTTAAGGATGTTAAAAAAAAGAACCTGAATAATCTAGAAAAAATTGTAAATTATAGAGAATTATATATAGTAAACTGGGACTGGATGAAACAGTTTCCATTATATCATCAAAAAGGAAAAACTGATATTTCTGAGTGGGATCATTTCATAAGTTATCCAAAATTTAAATTAATCCCAGATATAATCTCTTCTAAGGAAGTCCAAAATGGAAAAGTATTCTTTACTGAAGGCGTAAATCCGAAGATATTCGAGCCAAGCGAGGAAAATGCTCATCAAAATACTTATAAAGATGCTCCTTTTTAAAAATTCATGACAGAATATGAAGACCTTCTCAATGATGCTTATACAAAAGTAAAAGTTGTTGAAGGAAGAGGCGGAAGATTTGAAGTCCCGCAAATAGAAGGACATGTGGAAGGTAAAAAAACAATCCTTACTAACTTTCTAGGCATTGCTTCTTACATAAGGAGAGACCCAGAACATTTCCAGAAATTCATACTTAAGGAACTTGCAACTTCAGGACAGAGAGAAGGAGATAGACTTATACTAAACAATAAAATTCCAAGTTCAAAGATAAATACAAAAATAGATCAATACTTAAAAGAATTTGTAATTTGCAAGGAATGCGGAAAACCAGACACTGAACTAAAAAAAGAAAATCGCCTTAATTTTATTAATTGCTTGGCCTGTGGAGCAAAGCATCCAGTAAGAGAAAAGATATAATTTAGGATATACAATAATTATCTGTAACAGCTTTGATATTATTATAATATTTGAGCAAGATTAAGATTTTACTAAATAATTATACAAAAAACTCAAACATAAATATTTATAAAAGAAAATTTCTATAAAATCCTATCTCAATTAAATTAAGGGAGGTAAAAAAATGGTTGAAGCTTATTGCGTAAAATGTAAAAAGAAAGGACAGAAGATGAAAGATGCTGTAATAAACCAGACTCAGAGAGGTGGTTTTATGGCAAAAGGAAAATGTCCTGAATGTGGAACAGTAATGTGTGCTATGCTCTCTGCAGTAAATGCAGAAAAAGCAATTAAAACAGGTGAAGCAAAGAAGGGTTACTGAAAATGTTTGTAAATGTAATTAAGTCCTATAGGGATGTTGTAGCTGTTTGCGATAAAGAATTACTAGGAAAGAAGTTTGAAGAAGGAAAATTTCAGCTCGATATTAAGGAAAGCTTCTTCAAAGGAAAAGAATCTTCGAAAGAAGAGGTCTTGGAAACAATGATAGACATGAAACTTGAAGATTCTACATTTAATATTATTGGAGAGAAATCAGTTCAGACCGCTCTCGAAGCAGGAATAGTCACAAAAGAGGGAATAGGAAGAATTGCTAACATTCCCTTTGCACTAATCCTCGTTTAAGAATTATTTTTTTAAGATAAAATTTATTTTTTTATTCTAAAGCCCATCTTCTACCATAGGGGGTTAATTCATAATGAAATTCTTTTGCAGTAAAACCTTTTTCAAGAGAATAACCTTCATTAAAAATATAATTAGCTAATGGAATATCTCCATTAATATCCTGAAGGGTAAAAGTTACTCTTAACAATTCTGGTTTTATCATAACTCTAGACTTAAGAAATATCTTTGCTCTCCCTTCAAGAGCCTTTCTATCCTCAATCCTGCCCACCACACTTTTTGTAAATTTAGAAATGTTATTCGACACCTCAGCAACCATGAGAGAATAACAAGTCAACAGATTATAAGTATTTCTTTCATTTAAACTATATATTTATAAAACAAACTATTTTCCAATAAATATGGCAGAAGATGAAGAATCCTCAGAAAAAATTCCGAAAGAAGAAAGTGAAGAATCTAATGAAGAAAGCAACGGAGAAGAAGTTCATGTTACAAGAGCTAAAATTCCAAGAGGAGAAGAAGTTATAGGAATTATTGAAGAAAGGCTTGGTGGAAACAAAATGAAAGTTAATTGTCTTGATGGAAAAACAAGAAACTCCCGTGTTCCTGGAAGATTAAAAAGAAAATTATGGCTTAGACCGGGGGATGTCGTTCTTGTAGAGCCATGGGAATTAGACAAATCTAAAGGAGATGTCATTTTTAAATATCCTTCTAACCAAATTGAATGGCTTAAAAGAAATGGTTATATAAAAACAGAAAAAAAAGAATTCTAAGAATTTTTTTTAATATAGTCTAAGGAAAATTTTGTTATCATATAAAACCTTAAAATTAGGCCATTGTATAATTAAAATTAAATTGACTGTTACAGATAACTTTTATAAACAAATTTATCCTGTATAAAACTATGAAAAGAGAGGATAAGAGAGGTCTGTCAACTGTCGTTGCAACACTTTTAATAATTCTTCTTGTTATTGTGGCAATTGCAATAGTCTGGGGTGTCATAAGAACAATTATAGTTAATAATTCGGAACAAATATCTCTGGGAAAATTTACAATAGATTTGCAGATAGTTTCAATAAAACAAACTCCCCAGGATGTGAATATTAAAGTTAAAAGAAACGCTGGTGAAGGAGAACTGGAAGGAATAGTCTTTTCAATATTTGACGGAGAAAGAACTCATATATATGAAAAGCACAATGTGAGTTTAGAACCGCTAGAGATGAAAACATTTGTAGTTGATTATCAGGGAAAAATAGTAAGTGTTTCAATATATCCTATACTCCTTACAGATACTGGGAAAACATTAACCGGAGGAGTTTCTGATACATACTATTCAACAAGCTCTGGAGGAGGATATATTTCAGGAAACTGTACAGCAAATTGTACAGGAAAAACATGTGGGGATAATGGCTGTGGTGGAAGTTGTGGAGGATGTTCTGGAAACACTCCATACTGCGTACAAGGAACATGCAATTCAAATTCTCAAGGATTAGTAGGAAATTGCTCATGTGCTGCAAACATATGCCAAGGAACAACTTGTGATGATGGAATTGGAGGAAGTTGTCCCGGAGAACTAACCCTTGAACAAGATTGTGGAAGTCTTATGTGCGGACCATCCCCAAGTGGTTGCGGAAGTTGTGGAGATTGTGCAGATTCAAATCATTATTGTAATGCTGGTTCTTGTTCACCTATTTGCAACTCTTCTGATTGCGGATCAAGAGTGTGCGGCGGTATTCCAGATAGATTAGACTGTGGAACAACGTTCTGTGGTTTGTGCAATGCAGCAGCTGGAGAAACATGCAATGAAACAAGTGGAACGTGCTTTGTCTGCCAACCCGATTGTTCAGGAGGAAAACAATGTGGACCAGATGGATGTGGAGGAAGTTGCGGTGATTGCAGGAATGCTCCTTTTAATTCAAGCTACAATTGTATTGGTTGTACATGCGAAATGTGTACCCCTGATTGCAATATCTCCGGAAGAGAATGTGGACCTGTTCCAAACGGATGTGGAGACTCATGTGGAAGCTGTTTTGAACTTTATGGATATCCAGAAGATAGTTGTAATAATCAATCAGGAATTTGCATTAAACCAGAAGAAAGTCTAAACAATGGAACAGTGGTTTCTGTCTGGCCTTTACCAATAGGACGTAACCTCTTTGTAAGTGATAGTTTACCTCTATATGGAGAAGATGAGAAAATAGCTAATTTAAGTGATGCACATTTTGTAAAAATTACAAGTGCCTATAAACGTTGTTATCAGATATTAGAAATAGATTATCCAGTAAATCCAGGACAATACACTGTTGTAAAAGTCTCAATAGCTTCAACCGATATAGAGGTTGGAGATCAATATGAAATATGGAAGACTCTTGAAGGATGTAATCGTTAAACTTATTAACCAACCAACCTACTTTTACAAATGAAAAAAATAATATCTGAAAAGATAATAAGGATAATAAAAAGCAAGGGAAATCTTGAAAATGAATTAAATGTAAAGTTAGATATAAATGGAAATGAAATCACTATATCCGGATCTCCAGAAGATGAATACATTGCAGAAAGAGTAATTGAAGCACTCGATTTTGGCTTCCCCTTTGCAAATGCACTAGAGATAAAAAAAGAAGATATTCTGTTTGAAATACTAAATATAAAAGAATGTACTGCCCAAAAAGACTTTGCAAGAGTCAGAGGAAGAGTAATAGGAAAAGATGGAAAAGCTCTAAAAACAATTTCAAGTTTGAGCGATTGTCATATTGAACTCTCTGGAAACAAAGTAGGTATTATTGGTAATTGTGAAAATATAAGAACAGTAGAAGAAGCCTGTAAACTTTTAATAAAAGGTTCAAAACACGCAAACGTTTATGCTTATTTAGAAAAGCACAGAATTGAGCCAATTGCAGATTTAGGTCTTAAAGAAGTGAAAAAAGCTGGGAAAAAGAAGGAAGAATAAAACGCCCCGAGTAGGACTCGAACCTACGACTTCACGATTAACAGTCGTGCGCTCTACCAACTGAGCTATCAGGGCATGTATAATATTTATACAAGAATTGAAAATTAAAACCTTATTTAAAGTTTGCCATATCAAAAAACCTTATAATACTCATTCTCTAAATTAACTTATGAAAACATTTATAGAATCCGTCAAAAATAAACAAAAAGTTCTCCTAGCAATGTCAGGAGGAGTAGATTCCAGCGTAGCTGCCTTTCTTCTTCAAAAACAGGGATATGAAGTTATAGGAGCATTCATGAAAAACTGGTCTGACACTAAAGATCCCCTAACTGGAAGATGTGCTTGGAGAACAGAAAGAAAAATAGCACTAAAAATTGCTTCTCAGTTAGGTATACCCTTAATCACATTGGATTTTGAAAAACAATACAGAGAAGAAGTTATTAATAAGATGTTTGAAAAATACAAAAGAGGAATAACTCCAAATCCAGATATAGATTGCAATCAAAAGATAAAATTTCCATTACTTCTAAAAGAAGCAAAAAAACTTAGAATAAACATTATTGCAACAGGACATTATGCAAGAGTAAAGAAAAATAAAAACAATACCTATGAACTTCTAAGGGGAAAAGATGAATCAAAAGATCAATCCTACTTCTTGTACAAAATAAATCAAAATGAATTATCTCATTGTTTATTTCCAATTGGAGAATATACAAAAGAACAAGTAAGAATAATCGCCCAAAAAAACAAATTTCCGAATTATAATAAAAAAGGAACTGTTGGAATATGCTTCATAGGCAAGGTTAATCTTAAAAAATTCCTTCAAAAAAAAATAAAGCCAAAGAAAGGAAAAATACTTGACCCAAACGGAAAAGTAATTGGAGAACACGATGGAATATATTATTACACAATAGGCCAGCGCCTAGGTCCAAGATATGGATTTGAATTGGACAGAGGAGACAAAAACAAACCATCCAAATGGTACGTAGCAAAAAAAGATGTTAAAAAAAACATTATTGTTGCTGCTCCTGAAAATCATTTATTAAACTTTAGAAAAGACGTAAAGATAAAAAATATTCATTTCATATCAAACACTCCAAAGGAATATGAAAAGACTTCTCATAAAATTCTCTCAAGAATAAGACATGTTGGAGAATTGCTTCCAAGCATCATAAGATATGACAAAAAATTAAAGCAGTTTAAGATAACATTAAACGAGGCAATAACTGGTGTGAGTGAAGGACAAGCAATTGTTCTATATGAAAAAGATAAGGTTATAGGAGGAGGAGAAATAAGGTTTGATTAAATTTAAATAATCCTTTTACTATACTTAACAATGCTAGACAAAATAATTCATGCAAGAAGAAGCATAAGAAAATTCAAATCTGACAAGCCAGATTGGAGAGAAATAATAGAATGCATAGATTCTATGCGCTATGCTCCTATGGCAGGAAATAATTTTTCTCTTAAATTTATTTTAGTTGATAATGAAAAGAAGATAGCAGAATTAACAAAAGCTTCTCAGCAGGAATTTATGAATGAAGCAAAATATGTTCTAGTTGTATGCACAACACCAAGCAGAACAGAAATAGCCTTTGGTGAAAGAGGAAAAACATATCTAAAACAACAGGCAGGTGCAGCAATTCAGAATTTTCTTTTAAAAATAACAGAATATAAACTTGCAGCATGCTGGGTAGGGCATTTTGTTGATGAGCAAGTAAAAGATATATTATTCATCCCAAAAGATATGAATGTTGAAGCATTACTCCCAATAGGATACCCCATGAAAAAACCAGAATCAAAAAGAATAATTGATTTGGATAATGTATTATACTTTAACAAATACGGCAATAAAAAGATGAATACACCTCATACAATTGATGCTTAAATTAAATAATTCTTTAAAAATATTCTTAAAAAATGTAATTCTTCCCCCCGTTTCCGGAGGGAAAAATAAAAAAATAAAAGATAAATAATCTAAATTAGAATTTTATCTCCAAACCTCTATTCCCAGGTCAGTCATTTCTCTAGACGCGGGGAAAGATTGTTCTTCAATGTCTCTTCCAAGCACATAAGGAGACTTAACCCCAGTCATTATTGTGATTACTCTAACTCTTCCAGCGAATTCTTTACTAATTCTCGCTCCAATAATAACTTGTGCTTCAGGACCTAAGTTTTCTGAAACTGTTCTACCGATAAGATCAAACTCTTCTAATTTCAAGTCAGGTCCACAAGTTACATGAATCAATGCACCGCTAGCACCTCTGTAATCCACATCAAGTAGAGGATGAGTAAGGGCTTGCCTGACTGCTTCATTTACTTTGTCCTGAGAGTCGCTTTCACCAATACCAATAACCGAAACTCCACCATTCTTCATAATTGCTGAAACATCAGCATAATCCAAATTGATTAATGAAGGCAATGTAATTGTTTCTACAATACCCTTAATCATGGTAGATACAAGTTCATTTGCAACTGCAAATGCTTGTTCAATTGGTAGTTGTCCTGCGATATCAACGAGTCTGTTATTATCCAATACTATACAAGTATCAGTAACTTCTCTCAATTCTTGCAATCCAAATTCTGCTTTGTCAATTCTTGCTTTTTCAGATTCGAAAGGCATTGTAACAACACCGATAACTACTGCACCTGATTCTTTAGCAATTTGTGCTACAACGGGAGCTGCTCCAGTTCCTGTTCCACCACCCATTCCTGCCAAAACAAATACCATATCAGCGTTTCCAACTGCTCTCTTAAGTTCAGATAAAGCTTCTTTAGCTGCTTCTCTACCTATTTTTGGTTTTCCACCAGCACCAAGTCCTCTGGTCAATTCTTTTCCTATAAGAATTTTCTCATCAGATTTAGTAACACTTAGGTGAAGTGCATCTGTATTACAAGCATAAATAGTTGCACCATTTATACCTTTATTAAAAAGCCATGTTACTGCGTTACTTCCCATACCACCGCATCCCATAACTTTTATATTTGCTTTTCCAGCTTTCAATTCGTCAAAGTTAATACTGTGTGTAGCAGTATTTGCGATTGCTTCTTTTGCAAAATCTAATACCATCTTTTTTTTGTCCTCCTTTCAACTATTTCTAAATCTACTAAGCAGATTTTCATGTAAAAATAAAACATTCAACCATTTATAAGAATTATGGAAATAAAAAATAGATAATATTACTCCAAAATGAGAAAAATATACATCTATTTTAATAAATTTTAAACGAATTCTTCCAACTTATGAATCTTCTCCCACCATTTCTCCATCTTTTCATTGGACATTTTAACAATTAATCTAAGAAATTCATCATCAACAAGAATCTTCCCCTTGTTTATTATTGGAAACTCCATTCTCTCGCTTGTATTTAACTCAAGAATTATATTCTTATCAAAAGTTAACAGACCGCTTCTCTTAAATCCAATATATTTCGCTTTTTCAAGCATTTCTGTGGCTTTTTTCATATCCCTGCAAGCAATATGAATTATTGGAGGCTCAAGTTTGAATTTTATAATTTTCTTCAATTTTAAGAGTTCATTCAAAGTTTTCTTCAATTCATTAAAAGAGATTTTATTATGCCAGACTTTTAGAAATAAGTCATTTTCTTTCTTTTCCTGCTGAATCATAAGTATAACTCTTCCTGAACAGCTGCTTGTTGTGTAAAAATCCTGCAAATTATTTATCTTCTCACACAATTTTTTAATTTTCTTGTCCCATTTTCCTATTGAAGACTTATCCAATTTTGAAAGAACTGCTACTTTTCTCTGAATAAACCTATCTCTTGACATAAACCTTAAATATTTCGAAGCTATTTTAAACTTATGGAAAAACCAATAATTGCAACTAATATAGATGGTTTATTAATTGAGAGAGAAGCTTTCATAGAACCTCATAAAGCTTGGTTTGAAAGAGCGATAAAGAAAACAAAAGACGATTCTCTTAGAAAATGGATAGGAAGAGAAGATTATTTCATTGGAGTTAATGAAGCAATGGAAAAAATCCTGCCTAAAGCCTCAAAAGAAGAAAGAACAAGAAAAGCAAGAAAATGGTATCAAAAAGATGTAATAAAATATATTAAATCACATCAAGAGGTTATTAAAAAAGATATTGCTAAAAAATTAATATCATTAAAAGAAAAGTATAGACTAATTCTAATAACTTCAAACACTAAAGATTACATTAATAAGATAATTAAAAATTCTAAATTACAAGGAATATATGATAATATAATTGCAAGCAGAACAGAGGAAGAACCAGATAAAGAAAGATTAATAGAAGAATTAATAAGTAACTATGAAAAACCAATATGTTATATAACTGGGAAATCAGAAGATAAAATAAATACAAAATTTCAAAAATTAGAAATTAAAATTATAAGTGTGAAAGAGCTCTCTCAGCTTTTCTAAACTCTCTTCTTATGAATCTATCCAACTTCCTTGGATGCTTTCTACAGTAATATTCTATTTTGCTTGAGGATTTATGAGCTATATCATAAGTTTTTCCTTTGCTCATTAAATTTCTCTCATGCATTTCGTGCAATATAACAAATTTTCTCTCATCTAAGTCAAGATCATCATCTATCCATACCTCATTTTCTGGAATAAAATTATATACCTTATCATGCCCACCTTCAGTAAAATCTAAGAAGAATAAATCTCTCACAACTTCACCTTTAACAATCCATATTTTTACTTTCCACTTGTTGTATTCCTTTAATAAATTCTTATGAATAGTTTTTATTAAATCTCCCCTATGTTTCTTTATTTTCAATTCATTTTTCATTAATTTGGATTTGCTTCTTTCTCTTCTCTCTATTCTATCAGCTATTTTTGCTGCTTCTCTATCCTTCATGCCTTTAGCCATTAATCTATTCATAGCAAGCATAGAATCAATAAAGTACTTTTCTTCACCGGGACTTCTTTCTTTATCAATCCAGAATTCATCTTCGGGTATAAATCTGAATTGATAATGTTGCCCGTAATTTGTAAACTCTTCTTCAACATTGTCTCTTATATACTTTCCATCAACAATCCAAACCTTAAAACCAGAAACCTTTTCAAATTTTTTTATATATATTTTTTTTAGACTCACCTCAACCATCAATTTATTACAAAAAATGAATTTAAATATTTGATTATTGAGCCTGTTTGAGCTCAATAAGAAGTTTTTCCTTAAATTTTTCCAAGTCTTTTTTCATAATAACTCCAGCGGAGGCCTTGACATGTCCCCCAGCGCTAGCATTTTCAAACCCTTCCACGCACTTTCTAAGAAGTTTGTTTAAATCTACTTTCCCTGTCTGATTTCTTGAACTCAATTTCAAAAAACCTTTATTATCCTTAATATCAGAAACAAATATTACTGTGCTCTCACCAAAGTCTTTATCAGATAATTTGCTTGCAACCACAGAAACTATATTATATTTTGGATTCCCGTAAGCAAAATACAATTTTTCCTCTTCAAAATACTCTGCCTCCTTCTTAAATTTTTCAATCCATTTCTCAATCTCTTTCCTAATAACTTTATCTGCCTTTTTTAGTGAGGTTAAATCTTTATTCAAAACCAAATCATAAACCTTCATAAGATCTGAAGAATAATATATTAAGGCATTAGCGATTGCTTTTCCAGTCTCCCCAGGTACAGAATTCCATATAGAACTATCATGTTTAACTTCCGGATAAATAGATTTAATGAATGCAAAATTTTCAGGGCTCTTATCACAAGTGTAATCAAGTATAATTGCTGAACAAACAAGCCATTCAAAATTTTTTGTGTCAAAATACTTTCCCCCCTTTGCTAAATCAAATAAAGTATGAGCTGAACAATAATTAGATTCTGTCTTAATAATATTAGATTTATCCTTTAGAGCCTCGTTTGGAGGGTGATGATCAATTACTAAGAATCTTGCTTTGTTTCTTATTTCTTCCAATTCTTCAAGATAATTATCTACATTCCAGTCTGTAAAAATCAAAACACTATATTCTTTATCCTTAATAACATCCTTAAGAGCACCAGGGTTATAATTAACAAATTCTATAAATTGAACTTTCAAACCTTTTGATTCCAATATCTTCTGCATAAAAATACCAGAAGCTAAACCATCCAAATCAATATGGGTTATAACTCCGATTTTATCTTTTTTAGAAAGAGAGTTAACAAAATCGTAAAACATTTGCTCTGAACCTAAAACATATCTGCTCATTCCTTTTCCAATATCTCGCACCTTATATTATTTTCCTCACACAATTCCTTAAACTCTTTTGCATCATCGTTAGTTCCTACAACAGAACCATAGTGCATAGGAATTGCTATTGTAGGCTTTATTAATTTTGCAGCTTCTGCTGCTTCTTCCACATTCATTGTAAATCTTCCTCCTATAGGAAGAAGTGCAACAAATTCTTTTCCAGGCTGCATATATCCAGTAAGCTTTTGCATCTCAGGAATCAAATCAGTATCTCCTGCATGGTAAATTATTAAATTATTAATTTTCAAAAGATAACCTGCCCAACCTTCATCTTTTGGATGAAAATGCTTATCTATATTGTATGCAGGAAGCACAGAAATCTTTACATCTCCAATATCCAATTCTTTTCCAGGCTCCACAATCTCCATCTTTATTGCTACATTAAATCTTGTAATCTTGCTCTGGCAATCAGCAGTAATAACTATCTTTGTTCCCTCCTGCACAATTTTCTCAATATCTGCGACACTACAATGATCATAGTGACTGTGGGTTATAAGAATTATATCTGCTTTTTCCATTCCTTCTTTTATATTATAAGGATCTATGTAAATTGTCCTTGAATTTTTAATAAAAAATCCAGAATGCCCTAACCATTTTAATTCAACTTCTCCTATCTTCATTATACATTAAACACACAATGACATTTTTTAAAGATTGTTACTAAAAAATATAGAAAAATCAGCTAAAAATTGGCTGAAAAAAAGAAAAGGAACTCCCTCTGTTAATGTTAATTTAAAAAAAAGGAAGTTCCGATGATCTCCAAAACTGCTAAAAGCAAGTTCAAGAGAGAAATTGTTTAAGTATTAAATCTCATCATCATCAGAAAAGCCATCACCTTCAGATTCATCTGGATCCATCTCTGGATCTTCTTCTTCATCTTCTTCTTCAAGTGATTTAATTTCTTCTTTTTTAGGCATTGTTATACCTCCAAATTTAAGTAAAATCATCTTTCTTCCAACATTTTTAAATCTATCGATACACTAAAAAATAGATAAAAAATAGTGGAAAAGCTTAAAAAAGGATGCCCTCTGAGAGTTATACTTAAAATGACAAACGGTTATGTTGATGCTCTAAGAAATTCTAAAGTAAGTGATACAAAAACAATTCTCTCTCCAAAAAGACAGGTTGTTAAAGATCAAAAAGAAAGATGTTATATGTGCGAGAAATCTTTAGGAAATGCTATGTGCTATTTTGCTGAAATTCAGGGTCCTGATATGAACACTGGATTACCCTCAAAAGGTATGAGAGCGATTTGTGCTACATGTTCTTTTGCTTTAGGAAAAGATCCTGTTAAGCTAGTAAAAAAGACAAGAGACTCTGAAAGAGAAAAAGTAAAAGCAAAAGAAAAAAAAGAAGAGGAAGAAGAAGTTAATCTATTCAAAGAATTGAAACTTAAGCACAACTCAAAAGACGATATGTATAATCAGTGGAATTAATTCTTCTTAATTTAGTTCTAAATTAATTATGTTAGTAAAATCAGATATTATAATCATTATATAATAAACCATAATAAAAAACTGTTACAGATAATTATAACTAAATAAGAAATTAAGGATTCAATCTTGTGGGAGTTCTTGGGAAAGGAATTGAATCTTTTATTGTATCAAATCCACATATCCATGCAGCAAATCTTTCAATGCCCATTCCAAATCCAGCATGAGGAACACTTCCATATCTTCTTGAATCTAAATACCAATCAGAAGTTCCCAAATCAATTTCTGCTTTCTTTAATCTCTCAACAATCTTATTCAAATCTGGCTCTCTCTGAGAACCATCAACCATCTCTCCAACGCCTGGCGCTAATAAATTAAAATTAGTTCCTGTTCCTGGATTTTTAGGATCTTCTCCATGATAGAACTTCAATAGATGCATAGGATAATTTGTTACAAAAACAAAATTGTCTCCATAATAAGTAGCTAATCCTCTTTCCTCTGCAGATTTAAAATCATCTCCATATTTTATCTTGTGATTATGTTTAATCAGAGTGTCAATTGCTTCTTTGTATGTAATTCTCTTGAATGGAGCTTTAACTTTTTCTAATTTTTTAATATCTACTTCTAATATTTCTAATTCCAATCTATTTTCTTCTAGAACTTTTTTTATTACATATGCTATAGATTCCTCAGCAATAACCATATCGTCAAGTAAATCCATCCAAGCTCCCTCAACTTCAAAATGCCAGAACTCTGTAACGTGCCATGGAGTTTTTGATTTCTCCGCTCTAAAAGAAGGTGCAATTGCATATGCTTTTTCTACAGCACTTATAAAGTTCTCTGCATAGAATTGCCAAGACTGAGTTAAGTATGCTTTTTTATCAAAATATTTAACTTCAAAAGTTTCAGAGCCGCCTTCACTTGTAGCTCCGCTCATTGAAGGTGCTTGAATCTCTGTAAATCCTTTTTTATGCATATATTCATGCAAAGCAAAAAGAATTGTTGAACGAATTCTCATACTTGCGGTCATCTTTCTGCTTCGGAGCCATAAATGTCTTCTGTCTCCAAGAAGTTCTTCATTCAAATCTTTATTTATAGGAAAATCCTCTGCAACCTGAATAATATTTATTTTACTAACAGCTATTTCATATCCTGTCGGAGCTCTCTTATCTTCCTTTATATCTCCAAAAATCTCAACAGAACTCTCAATCTTTATTTTGTCTATATCATTCCATTGTTTCTCAAAGTTTTTCTTTTCAAGAACACATTGGATTATATTTGTACTATCTCTTAAAACAATAAATTTCATTGCATTGCTTCCTCTTTCCCTGTAAACCCATCCACGCACTGCTACTTCTCCTTTCTTCTTTTCTATAGCTTCCTGAACAGACAGGAACTTCTCTGTTGTACGATTTATATGCGCTGCATGTGTTGTCATGTTTAAACATAGAAAAAAGGGTTTAATAAATTTTAGTTATATGAAAATTATCTTTCAATCAGCTTTATATATTCCTCCTTCGCTATTTTTTTATGGTTTTTACTATAACTCACAAGGATAAGAAAACAAATGCTAGAATAGGTATTTTGAAAACAAAAAAAGGAAAAGCAGAAACTCCCTTCTTTATGCCTGTTGCAACAAGAGGGGTTGTTAAAGGCTTAACCTCAGAAGATTTAAATGAAATAAAAATTCCTTCTGTAATCTCAAATTCACTTATACTTTATCTAAGAGAAGGTTCTGAAATTGCAAAAAAATTAGGAGGAATTGGAAAATTCATGAATTATCCTGGATTAAACTTCACAGATTCTGGGGGTTTTCAAATGTACACCAAAACAATATACGTAAAATCAAATGAAGAAGGAGTTTGTTTCAAAAATCCACTAAACGGAGAAAAAATATTCATGACTCCCGAAAAAAATATGAAAATACAATTAGATATTGGAAGCGATGTTGCAATGTGCCTAGATTCCATGCCTATGTATGAACATTCTAAAGAAGAAATTGCAGAAGCAGTTAGAAAAACTTCAATGTGGGCTAAGAGGTGTAAAATTTATCATGACTCGCTTCAAAAGCTCACTCCAAAAAATAAAAGACAACTTTTATTTGGAATAATTCAAGGAGGAAAATATGAAGACCTGAGAGAACTATCATCAAAAACTCTCCTTGAAATGAATTTTGACGGATATTCTATTGGGGGATTTGGCTTAGGAGAAACAATAGAGGAAGAATTTAACATTGTAAAGCTTGTGAAAAATATTCTTCCAGAAGAAAAACCAATCTATCTTATGGGAATAGGAAATCCAGTTGAAATATTAAAAGGAATTTCTATGGGGGTTGATATATTTGATTCAAGAATGCCAACTCAAAATGCAAGAAGAGGCATGCTTTTCACATCAGAAGGGAAATTAAGAATTCTTAGAGAAGAATATAAATATGATAAATCTCCAATTGACAAAAATTGCAATTGTTTTGTTTGTAAGAACTATAGCAAAGCTTTCATAAGATACCAATTAATTAATGATGAAATGGTCGGAAAAAGACTTGCAACATATCATAATATTTTCTTCCTTGCAAAGCTTATTGAAAAAGCAAAAGAAAAAATTAAGCAAGACAAGTTTAGTGAATATATGAAAGAAGTTGAAGAGAAGTATAAAGAATAAGTAATTAAGGACTAACTCTACTTGTATCTCTTGTTAATAATAATGCTTCTCTTATATTGTCCAAATTTAACATTCTCTGGGTAATTCTATCTAACCCAAATCCAACTCCTCCATGAGGAACTGCACCATATCTAAATATCTTCTCATATATATCAGGTATCTTTACTCCTTTTTCTTTTGCCTGCTTTTGTAATATATCTAATCTATGCTCTCTCTGAGCTCCAGTTGCTATTTCAACTCCCCTCCACAACAAATCAAAGCTTCTCGTTCCTTTAGGGTCTTTATCTGGCCTCATATGATAAAAAGGCCTTACTTTAGCAGGATAATTTGTAACAAAAACAAATTCCTCTCCATACTCTTTAAGTATGTATTCGCCAATAATTGTTTCTGCCTCAGCATCCAAATCATCATCTTCACTTAATTTCTTTCCTTTCTTAGCAAGGATTTTTTTCAACTCGCCCATTTGAATTCTTGGTATTTTCTTAGGAACTTTTAATTCAATATTTAATAATTTTAACTCTTCTTTTCTCTCTTCCTTCACTTTCTCTATTACATATTTGAACATATTCTCAATAACATCCATAACATCATTTTCATCTTTTATGAATCCCATTTCAAAATCAACTCCTGTAAATTCAGTAAGATGTCTTGTTGTGTTTGATTTCTCTGCTCTGTATACTTGCCCTATTTCAAGAACTCTTTCAAAGCCGCCATGAACAAACATCTGCTTATAGAACTGAGGAGATTGAGCAAGAACAGTCTTCTTCCCAAAGTAATCCACAACAAAAGAATCTGCTCCAGATTCCAAACCAATTGTTGTTATTTTAGGCGTATTGATTATAACAAACTTTTCTTTGTCATAAAAATCAATTATATTTTTGTATATGCTAGATCTTATTTTAAAAACAGCAGATATATTTTCTTTCCTTGTATCCAAAAATCTATAATCTAATCTATTCTGAAATTCTGTAGTAGTTGTCTTTTCATTTACATGAATTGGAAGATTCTCTGCCTTGCTTATTATTTGAATATCCTCGCAGTCTACTTCAACATCCTTTCTTGCGAATTCTGCCTTAACATTTGCAGCCTTTGCTTTTCCTTTTATTTCTACAACACTCTCAAGAGTCAATTCAGAAAGTTGCTTCATCAAATCTCCTTGAATAACACACTGAACAATTCCTGTTCTATCCCTAAGAAGTATAAATCCAAGCTTTGCAAGGGCCCTTATTTCATAAACCCAGCCTTTCAAGAGAACTTCCTTTCCTGTTTTAATCTCTTCAATTAAAGTTCTTTCCATAAGAATTACAGAAAAGCGGGGTTTTTTAATTTAATGCTTGTGTTTTTTATTCTTCCCATAAAACTTAATACTATTTACCTTTCTTTTATTCTCATCCAAATCAATTAAAACCTGAGCATCAACTCCATAACCTGGATTAATTAGAAGAGTCTTTCCAATTTTATCTTTGCCTATTCCCTCATGTATGTGCCCCCCAATACAAATCAAAGGTTCATACTTTTCACAAAATATTCTAGCTACATAAGAACCAAGATGTTTTCCATGCGCATAACTAGATTTATTTTTTACAGTATCTAACTTTGTATCATAGGGGATATTATGTGAGATAAAAATAGTTGACAGTCTCTTATTTCTTTTACTATACAAATTAAATAACTTCTTAAGAAGATTAAAATAAGATTTTTCCAATAGATTCTTTTCTTTATTTGAGAGATTCAATTTTAGCTTTCTTTTATAATATTCATAGCCAGAACTTAAACCATAACCGTAAAAATTTATATTATTAAATTGATAATTTTTAAACTGGCAGTCTCTTACATTCTTCAATCCACGAGTTAATTTAATGTTCATTCTATCCCCCATCCAAGAATCATAAAAATATTTTCTATAACTGTAATCATCTTTATCAGGATTCTTTATTTTAGTTTTGCCATAGCTCTGATCCCAATTACCTGGAACAATAAATACAGGTTTTCCAAGGCTGTCTAAATATTCCAAAATCCTTCTTCCAATCTTAACAGAATTTTCCTCTAGCTTTTTCATCCCTTTTTTTCCTATATCTCTTACAATAAATTCATCTACAGAAGGAGTGTTCTCCCTATCTTTTTTCAAGGCACTAAACCATTTTTTAATATAAGGCCTAAATTCTCTGTCATCACAAACATCTCCAACCTGAATTATACAATCGTAATCCTTAAAATGAATTCTAGGTTTTCTTCCATGCAAATCTCCTATAACAAGAATTTTCATCTTTATTTTTTCTCAACTAACTTATTTATTATTTCCATAGCTTCTTTACCATTTATCTTTCCCTTCATCTCTGCCATAACCAATCCCATATAAGCATTTGCATTTAATCCAGGCTTGCTCTTTATTATATTAAGTATTTTCTCTTCTACCTCAGAATTGTCTGCCTTCTCCTCCTTAAGTATTTCTTCAAAATTTCCCTCATTAACTAATTTTATCATTATCTCCTTAACTTCCCCTTCTGTAATTTTTTTCTTCTTTAAATTTACTAAAATGTCAGCATAATATTCTTGAAATATATTTTCAACCTCTTCTAATTTCTTTCCTGTCTTAGAAGAAATTTCTTTTGGAAATAAAAGAATCATCTTTGCAACAAAGTTAAGATTACTATACATATCTGCCAAAATTTTGAATTCCTCAATTTTATCTTCTCCCAAAACTAATTTTATCATTTCATCAGATAATCCTTTCTCTTTTAACTCTCCTGCAATATCTGTTCTCAGTTTAGGCAAATCTTTCTTAATTTCATTTATAAAATCTCTTGGTATCTTAAGAAGAGGCAAATCTGTTTCAGGATACATTCTATCTGCCCCAGGCATTGGCCTCAAAAATTCTGAACTCAAATCTGGAAGAGCATTTCTTACTTCAGCACCAGTGGATTTTCCATTATCACGCAAATACTTCTGTCTTATAACTTCATTTTCAACTACGGTTGTAAAAGTTCTCATATCCTGAACTCCCTTCATCTCAACCCTATTTTCATTCATTATAGAAATATTAACGTCCTGTCTTATTGTTCCGATTCCTCTCTTAACTTTACAACTCCTAAGAACATTTCCTATGTACAAAGCAACTTCCTTTGCCTGCTCAGCAGATTTTATATCAGGGGCAGTTGCAATTTCAACTAGAGGTATTCCCAATCTATCCAAATTCCAATAAACTTTATCTCCTTCTTTTTTTACTTCTCTAGCAGAATCTTCTTCTAAACAGATTGTATCAATTCCAACTTTGCCTGAAGAAGTTTCAACATAACCTCCTCTTGCAATTAAAACAGTTCTCTGAAATCCAGAAGTATTGCTTCCATTTATGACAGTCTTTCTCATTATTTGAGTTAGTGAAAGTATTGTACAATTAAGAAGAAGTGCAATCTGCAGAGCAATTTTCAAAGCTTCTTCATTTATGCTATGCGGAGGTTCTTCATCCAGCTCTACCAAACAGCTATTGCTTCTATATCCATGATAAACAAATTCTTTCTTTAGATTTGCCTGATATTGTGCAGCTCTATCAACTTCTCCTGATTCTCCTGCAACTGCATGGAGTCTTCTCTCAACTGTAAAGTCAGGCTCATCATTTCGAAGGATTGAAGGGCAATCACAAAATAATTTACGACTATCTAATTGCTGATGAATTTCCAATCCAGATTTGAATTTAAGTTTTGAATAGTCTATATTTCCCATTAAATCAACAAGAAAAAAGGATTATTAAATTTTAGCATGAACTTTTATGGGACTTTTATGCTGTCTTCATAAAATAAATCCAATTATGCTTTATTTCCTCGAATATCCCCTTATTAATACTATCAAGATTATTCTTTCTCAGCATTACTATGTCATATAGAATCCTAGCTAGACTTTTATTATCAAAAACTTCCCTTGCTCCAATTATCCTAGAATTTTTTGGAATATTAAGAGCTTCAAAACCCTCTCCGCCTTTATAATCTCCTGCACAACAATCAAGAACAATTATGTTTTTTCCATTAAATTCACTTATTTTTTTAAGAATATCATTCGTAACAAAAGATCTCCCTCCAAGATATCTTCTATTTGCATGCCCTGTAAAATAAAACAAGAAGTCCTTATTTGTATAATTTTGTATTGTTAAAAAATCATTTATACTCTCGAGAGGAGTTTGTTCAACAGAGTATCCCTGAAAATTAGCTATCTCTCTCATTAATTCCAAATTTTTGTCTGTGTTCCTTTGAAAGCTTCTAAGATTATCATTCTTTCCACGTTTTCCATAAACAAACAATGCTTTCTTTTCCATAATCTCTCCTATTTTTGTATTTATTTAAACCTTTCTAAATATTACTATTAAAAAGTTACAAATAATTTACAATTAAACTTATAACTTGATTTTTCATGAATAAAATATGAAGGAAAAAGAGAGCATAGAAGAAAAATCTCATGTAATTACCCATCCAAACAAACTTCCGACTACATTTGGACAGAGAGCAGCAGATAACTTGACAAAATTAGCAGGTAGTTGGGCATTTATAATCTCCTTTTTAATTATACTAATTCTTTGGATATTACTAAACGTTTATGCCTGGGTAAACTCCTGGGATCCATATCCATTTATACTTCTTAATTTAGTTTTATCTTGCATTGCAGCAATTCAAGCTCCAATAATTCTTATGTCACAGAACAGGGAATCTCAGATAGACAGACAAAGAGCAGAATATGATTATACAGTAAATATAAAAGCGGAAAAAGAGATTGAACAAATCCAAAGACAACTTGAAAGAATTGAAGAAAAATTAAATAAAAGAAAATAAATAATTTTATTACTCTTCCAGCCTTTTATTAAATTCCCCAGAAATATTTTCTAACATCTTCTCTTTTATCTTTTCCTTAGACTTTGCCCATTCTTTATGCCCAAGCACCCATCCTAATTTAACAAAAGCAGTTTCACTTAACATATCTTCCAGATAAATAACTCCAGTTTCTAATATGTCTCTACCATTGGAATAAACAAGCGGATCAACTCTCCCATTAATGCATTGAGAAGTTGCACAAACAGCAATTCCTTTTGAAATTACTTCCTTTATTGCTTTAACCCAATTGTTTCTTGAACGAGAAGTAGAAACATGCCCAAGCCCAGACATTTCTATAACTATTCCCTTGTATTTATTTTTCAAATAATAATTTAATATATCTGGAGACTGTCCAGGATAAAATTTAACCAAAGCTACTTTCTCTTCAAATTTCGGGTCAACTTTTACTTTTTTCCCGTTATTTCTTTTGTTAAAAACATTAAGCACTTCTATTCCTTTTTCAGGAAAAACCTTTGCAATTGGACTTCCATTTATAACCTTGAATGCATCCCTTCTGGAACTATGCATTTTTCTTACTTTTGCTCCAGACATTACATAACAAAAATTATCCTCTGAATTGGCATGTCCGACTAAAACAACTTCGGCTATATCACTCAACCCTGCAACTTCAGAAGAACACTGTAGATTTAAATTAGCATCTGAGCTTGCCCGGTCAATACTTCTCTGGCTGTATGTCAAAACAACTGGCTTGTTCAATTTTCCCAGCATAAAACTCAAAGCAGAAGATGTATAATGTAAAAAATCAGTTCCATGAGTAATTATAACTCCTGCAATATTATTATCATTAAGGAGTTTTTCTGCAACTCTTGCAATCTTTTCCCAATCTTTAAAGTCCATGTCTTCTGAAGCCTTCATAAAAGGAATTTCAACTTTCAGCACATTTATCTTCTCAAATATCTCTGGATAAAATTTAAACAGACTTTCTGGAGTATCTAACCAATCTACTCCCCCTTTTTTTGGATTTAATTTAGCAGCAATTGTCCCTCCAGTAATTATCATAGCTACGTTGGGTTTTTTAGGATCATTCTTAATCTCAAACTTGCTTTCCTTTTCATTAAATTTCTTCAGAACACTAATTTTAAGGATTTCTTTTTTATTAAAACCAACATTATACCCATTCCCTAATTTAAGCAGGATAATTCCCTTCTCAGCTTCAGGACTCTCCAAAAAAATTCCTTCATATATTAATTTTCCAAAATGCACTTCAATCAGATCTCCGGGATTTGCATTTTGCTTAGCACTAGTTTCCATGATTAAAACAAAAGAATTGGCAATTAAAAATCTTCCTTCTTTTCTCCGAATGAGCCCAGGAGGAATCGAACCTCCATCACCGGGGCCGAAACCCGAAATTCTATCCGTTGAACTATGGGCCCTTACCAACTAATAATAAAATTGAAAAAGCTTTTTATACTTTAATATTTTACAAGAAACATGAAGAGGCACCATAAATGGATAATTGGAGGATTTAGCACCATAGTCCTAGTTTATATGATTGTGTCTGCTATACTCCTTAACGGAGCTATAGTAAAACAGCAATTGGATTACAACAATGTTGCAAAAAAAATAAGCGATGTTAAGTCCTCAGAAACGGACACTCAGAGTAAACTCAGCGAACTAACAGAAAATTTAATAGCAACCCAACAATCCTTAAATCTTGTTAATGAATCTTTAAAATCAGAATTAAAAGAGATAAAAGCCTCAACAAGCGAAGATTTTTCTGGGATTATAGAAGACTCTCTAAAAGCTGTAGTGACAATAAGAACAGATGTTGGTCAGGGAACAGGATTTTTTATATCTAATGATGGATTTATAGTTACAAATGCTCACGTTCTTTCTGGAGCAAAAGAATTATATATTTTAGATTATCAACAAAATCAATATTCAGCAGAATTAATTGGGTATAATACAACTTTTGATTTGGTCTTGTTAAAAATTTCTGGAAATTACAGTAAATTAACCATTGGAAATTCCAAAGATGTTCAGATTGGTGAAAAAGTAATAGCAATAGGAAATCCCCTTGGATTGCAGTTCTCAGTATCTGAAGGAATAGTCTCTGCAATGGATAGAGCAGGAGAAAATAATATTAATGCGTACATACAAACTGATGCCGCCCTCAACCCAGGAAATTCAGGAGGTCCCCTAATTAACAAACAAGGGGAGGTTATAGGAATAAATAACTTCAAAGTTGGTGGAGGAGAGAACATAGGATTTGCACTTGAATCAAATTATATAAAACAAGTTATAGACCAAATTTCTCAGCAAGCATACGGGATAAATTTAATTAAATAATTTTAAATATCCACTTATTCTTTAGTTTAAATGGAAAAGAAATCAGAAGAGCAAAAATCTAATGTTGGATTAACTGTAAAAAAACACGAAGATTTTTCAGAATGGTTTACTCAAATATTGGAAAAAGCAGAACTAGTTGATTTGAGATTAGATGTAAAAGGATTTACAGTTATAAGACCATGGGCTGCAATGACAATGGAAAATATGTTTGAACATTTAGAAAAAGAATTACAAAAAAAAGGACACAGACCAACTTTCATGCCTTCTGTAATTCCCAAAGAAAATCTAACAAGAGAATCAGAGCATGTTAAGGGATTTACTCCAGAAGTATTCTGGTTAAAAGATACTGGAGACAATAAAGAACTTGCACTGAGACCAACATCTGAAACATTATACACTCCAATGTTTAAACTATGGATAAGAAGTCATAGAGATCTTCCATTAAAATTGTATCAAAGAGGCTCTGTTTTCAGATTAGATACTAAAGCGACTCGTCCTCTAATCAGAGGAAGAGAATTCATATGGATTGAATGCCATGATGCATTTGAAACAAAAGAACAAGCAGAAGCTCAAGTCCAAGAAGATATAGACACAACTGAAAAAGTAATGCATAAGATTTATGGGGTTCCTTTCTTACCTATGAAGAGACCAGAATGGGATAAATTTGCAGGAGCAGAATACACTGTTGGCTCAGATTGTTTCATGCCAGATGGAAAACTAATACAACAACCTTCTACTCATTTAATGGGACAAAAATTCTCAAAAGCATTTAATGCAACATTCAAAAATCAAGAAGGTCACGAAGAATATCTTTGGACAACTGCTTATGGTCCAGCAGTCTCAAGAATACTAGCTTCTGTAATTGCAACTCATGGAGATGATTCTGGATTAATTCTTCCTTATGCTCTCTCCCCAATACAAGTTATAATAGTTCCAATATTTAATGCAGAAAATAAAAATAAAATATTAAAGAAATCTAAAGAAATTTTAAACAAACTTGAAAAAGAAAAAATAAAAGTAGAAATAGACGAACGTGATTATAAAAGACCAGGGGAAAAGTATCATATATGGGAATTAAAAGGGGTCCCATTCAGAATAGAATTCGGTGAAAAAGAATTGGAAAAGGATGAAATTGTTCTATTTACAAGAGATACTAAAGAAAAAAGTAAGCTTAAATTAAAAGACTTAAAGCAAATAAGCAAATTAGGTTCAGATTTTGATCAAAGACTACTTGAAAAAGCAGACAAATTCATAGAAAAAAGAATAATTAATTGCTCAAGTAAAAAAGAAATAAAGGAAACTCTCTCCTCCGGAAAAGTAGCAAGAGTAAGTTTCTGTTCAACTGATAAATCAGGTGTTCAATGTGCAGAAATTGTTGAAAGAGAATTCTCAGGGGATGTAAGAGGCACTATGGCTAATAAGAATGAGAAGCCAGAAGGCAATTGTTTGTTCTGTGGAAAACCTGCAACAAAAGTTGTTTACATTGGTAGAAGCTATTAATTATCAACTAAAACAGTATCCTGTTATTATAACTATAAAAAATACTTTTCACATTAATTACATTTTACATACTAACTACTATAAGAAGAATTATCCTTTGCATATTATATCACTGCTCATACTTTACACAGTTGTTAAGCTCATCTTCCAGCTCTAAAGTAAAAGCCATCAATTTGCTCAGCTCCTGCTCTACTACTTTTTGTTCCATTGTTTCGCTTTTCCGTTCCATTTTTCATGAAAACAAACACTCTCTTTATTTAGCCTTACAAATCTAGAAAGAACCGTACCTCAATTCAATCCAGATCTAAGGTCCGATTAAATTGAGTTTAGTTTAATAAATGAAGTATAGACTAAATTGAGTGTACAATTTCTCCAGTGCATTCTATTCAATCTTCCTTCCATAATTTATCTAGTAATAAGTTGCTTATAAATATTTATATTCACTAAAAGATATAGACAGATTACTTCACAAATTCCCTTATATTTGTTTCAAATTTCTCTATATCTCCCTTCATAATTTGGGCTCCAACTGCATTTTCATGCCCTCCCCCTGTAGAATTTTCAAACCCATTTATAGCTTTTAATACAATTTCTCTTATATTTTTCCCCCTTCCAGAAACATTTGCCTTAGCTCCTTTTGTATAAACAACTATTATAAATTTATTGGGAAAAAGATACTTCAACCCATTTGCTATATCTGAACTCATACTCGTATCTCCAGCATATTTAAAAAAAAGAAGATTCCCGAAAATTCCTTCTTTCTTTGCTTTTGATAATATCTTCTGGTATTTCTTATCTATCTCCTGGAATCTTTTATGAATAGACTTATTTTTGATGTTCTCCTCAAGAAAATCATACGGAGTTTTACATGAAATTAAAAACTTTACCATGCTTATCACATTGCTTATTTTATCCTTCAATCCAAATCCAATTATCCTAGCAACTTTTCCTATTTCTGAACCATAGAGAATATCAAATGCATTTTTGTAATCTTTACATAAATCCGGAAAATTTTTCATAAAATCCTTGTAAAAATCAGGGACAAGATTGTCTGATACACATCCAACAACTCCAATCCACATATCTTCTTTTCTGTTTGTTATTTTATAACACCAATATGTTACAGGCTCGTTTGTTTTTTCTTCTCCAAGCAAGGGGTTATAATAATTCACATATTTTGATATTTTATTTTTTGGGATATCATGATGGTCAATCCAGACTATAGGAATATTTCTCTTTTCAATCTCCTCTATAAAATCATCTGCAACTTCTGGTTTGTCAAGAATAAAAATATAATCAGAATTAAACTCTTCAACTTTTTTTACGTAATCCTTTGTCAAAGCAGGGGAAGTTTTTATTGGAAAACCTTTTCCTCTTCCAATGTATTTCTGCAAAAGTAGAAAACTACACAGTCCATCCTGATCATTATCAAAAAAGAAAACAGGATTTTGAGCATTATTAAGATGAGATTTTATTTCTTCAATTTGTTTTAAATTTAACATTTTATATTGACTTTCCTACACTAAGCTTCTCTCTCAAACTATATATTTCTTCCTTAAAAAATGCTAGCATTCCCTCATTTTGGAATATCCTTAATAATTCTTCATCATTCGCAAGAAGGATTTTGTCAAGGAACTGGAAATTTGATATTAAGGAACTTATATATCTCTCAAGAATATTTGTCTTGCTTAATATTCTAAGACCTTTAGGAGAAATCTGTTTGTCGTGCAATTCTTCAAATAACATTCTTGAAATATTAAATGGTTCTAATAAAAAATCAAAATCCATCTTCTCAAGAACTTTTTCTGCATATGAATAATTAGTCCCAAAATAATCTCTAAGAAGAAGTTCCTCTTCCTTATCAAGACCATTTGTTAAGTCTTTAAGACTCATACTTACAATTGCCCCTTCCTTACCTAATTCTATCAAATATCTTTTTACAGTTTCTGAAATTCTTTTTATAATTTCAAATCTTTGAATTACTCCACAAACATCTTTTACAGTTACTATTCTTTGCAATTCCATTAAATTTAGATTCATTATTGCTTCGTTAAAGCTCTCCCTTTGTTTTTCTAATATCTGAAGAGTCTCTGCAGCTCTTCTAAGTATTTCGGAACTTTCTCTAAGTTCATGTCTGTTATCTCCCTGATATATAGTAATTTTTTTCTTTCTCTCGGATATAGCAATTACTATAGCTCCTGTTTGCTTTGCAGTTCTTTCTGCAGATTTATGTCTTGTCCCTGTTTCCCTTGTTGATATCTCGGGATTTGGAGAGAGAAAAGAATTTCCATACAAAATCTTCTTTACATTTCCAGAAATAATAATTGCACCATCCATCTTTGCAAGCTCAACAAGTTTTTGTGGGCTGAATTTTGAATGAATTCCAAAACCTTTCTGATAAGCAGAAGATATATTCCCATTATCTATAACTATAAGCGCCCCCATTCCTGCATTAAGCAAATCATCCATAGCAACTCTTATGGAAGTTCCTGGTGCAACCATTTTAAGAACATCCATAAAATCTTTTTCTATGACTGGTTTTTCCTGTTCACTCTGAGGAATAAACAAATCACCTATCTCTTCATTATCACCCATAAAAAAGTTATAAACAGGATATATTTAAGCTTTTATGAGAAATTTAGCAATTAAACAGTAATTATATATTAAAAAATAGAAGAATAAATCAAAGGTAATGCAATTGTTGCATCACAGGGTACATCTACATACTTCCCCTTTGAATTCATCTTTCCCCATGAGATCCCTTCTTTCAAAGGGGCTCCTGAACTTCCCCCAGACTCTGCTCTGTCTGTTGTTATCTGAATACCATAATCCGCACCCTTTGAGAACTGCAGAGACTGCTGTATAAAATTCTTTGGAAGACCTCCTCCAACATAAATAATACCATTTTTCTTTGAAGTCCAGGCAATATCTATTATATCATTCATGTCTGCAAATACATCCACTTTTGTCTTTCCCTTTCCTGCTGCAATTCTTCCCCATATCATTAATCCTATTCCAGAATCTGCAATACCTGGACAGAAAATATTTATTTTCTTTTCATAACACTTAGCTAAAATTCCCCTGCCCCCTTGTTTTGAAATAATCTCCCCAATTTTCCATAAAAATTCCTTTATACTTTCACATTCTTTAATTTCATTAAAATGTTTCTCAAAAAAATCTTCTAATTTCTCATAAACTTTATTGGACATAAGAACATTGTAAATTCTGTCCAGCCCTTTTTTATTTAATTCTGCATCATCCATATTTTCATCACCAATATAATGTTTCTCCCCAAGAGATTCTATTAAATCATGTGTAAGATTGGCTCCAGTTGTAACAAAAACATCTGTTTCATCAAGAATATCTATAATAACCTCTTTCATTCCTGCTGGCACCATTGCTCCTGCAACCCCAAAAAATACTTTACATTCCTTGTCCTTAAACATTGCCTGCATAATCTCTGAAGCCAAAGCTATCTTTCCAGCTCCAAAACCTGCTCCCCCCATTTCTTGAACTAGCTCTGAAACCTTCATATTTTTTTTAATCTTTATTGACTTAACTTCCTTCATGTAATTAACATAAAATAAGATTTTAAAAAACTATTGATGATAAATAAGGACTAAGATTTAAACTATAATCTCAACAATCAAAATCTTTTTAAATGAAAGACACCCTATAAATCTACAATGAACAAATGGTTTGAATTGATTTTAGGATTGATTCTTCTCGTAGGAGTTGTAGCTCTGGTTCTTCCAGGAATGCCTTTGCAATCTTGGGGGGTCGCAGCATTAACAGTTCTTAAGGGAGGATTAGCCTGGATTATTGCAATATTAGGCTTAATTCTTATAATCCTAGGAATAAGTGAAATAAAAGGTTAAAGTTAATTATTTTATTTCAAAAATGAAATAAGACTTCCTTCAATAATTGCTGCTATAATCAAAAGAGGCAAAACAACAAAGACGAATACTCTCAAAGAATTAACAAAGAATTTGCTGAAATTCTTCATCTTCTCTTTATAAAATATAAAACTTCCAAATTTTATCCCCATTCCAAATGAAATAAAAATCGCAGGCAATTCAAAAATCCCATGAGGAAGAAGATTTAACAATGAAACTACTCCAGCAGAAGAAATTGCAGAAGAAGAAACATATCCAACAACGTATCCATTTACAAATATAGAAATAATGGGGAATATGCCAAGTACAAATCCATAAATCAATCCCATAAACCCAATTTGAATATTGTTGAAAAATATATAAGAAATCATATCCAACCCCTTCATTCCTTCTGTCTTTGCCAATACTTGCTTTATATAATCTAATATAACATTAACAATTGCAGGAGGTTGATATAAAAATCCTATAATTACTGCAACAAAGAAAATAATAACTGCGGTCCATATAAAATTCCTAGATTCTTTTATGTATTCCCAGCTTTTAGAATAATTTGTCCTAAAGAAATTTTTAACTTTTCCATTCTTCACTCCTTTTTCCACCTTACCTCTCATAATTAAGAATATCTTATAATTCTATATAAATCTAACTAAATATGCTCCTGTATATAACTTACTTTATTTTTATATCTAGTTCTTAAAAATAAACCATATAGAATACCAGCTACCAATCCGCCCAAGTGAGCCATATTTCCAATTGGGAGTTCAACAAATAATCCAATTATTATAAGTGGAACAATAGCTAATATTGGAAGTAACCAAAAAGGCATCTCGACTGGAACTCCTATCTTTCTCGTTCTCTCATTAAATGATAACATAGAGAATATAGCCCAGAATATGTAAATGGTTATTATAATATCAAGAGTGTTCGCAATAGCTGCTGAAGGAAAGATAGCATTAAAGACTGCCTGAAGGATTATTGCTATTAAAGGCCCTGCAATCAAATAAACTTTTTTTCTAGGAATTAAAACAGCTAGCAAACCTACTAATCCGAATATCGCACCACTTGCCCCCACTGCTAAAGTCTCTGGACTTCCAAAAATCCTTGCTCCAAGCACACTGCCACCTAAAAAGTACGCAAATAAAGAATAAACTAATCCTGCAAAAATTCCAGATAAAATATAAAACCAAAAGTATCTTCTACGCCCTATAATTTTCTCCACAAGAGAACCAACAAAAAACAGAGAAAACATATTCACTAGCAAATGAAAAAAACTTGCATGCATAAACATGCTTGTGATAAAAGTCCAGATGTATTTTCCCTGAAGAACATATGAAGGGTTTATAGCTATAGAATCCATTGAAATAATCTTCAATGAGATAAGAATTGTAAAAATAATAAATGCAAGAACATTAATTATAATAAAAATTGTATTAAGACTTAAAGAACTGAATAAATTTCTTTTCTTTCTCGGATTAATTTGATAAACTTGGGTCATTTTAAAAATAAATTTTTAATTTACTTCTTCTTTGAAACCTTTTTAATTTCTTTTTTTAAAACCCTTTTACTTATTTTTTTGTTGCTTTTCTTATTCTTAGAAGAACTTATTTTCTCCTTTTTAGGAGGATTCTTTTTCAAGGCTTCTTTCTTTAGTTTATCCCTTGCTTCCTTCTGAACTCTTCTAGACTCTTCTCTTACTCTCATCTTCTCACCTTCAACTTTCTTAATTTCTTTTATTTTAATCTTTTCAAGCTTTTCTCTTTCAATATTTATTTCATTATCTATTACCTTAAGCTTATTTTCTAATCTCTCTTCATTTTTCTTAAACTCCTTAAGAACTTTCTCGTTGTCTTTTGCAGAAAAAACTTCTCCACACTCATTACATGTAAAATCATGGAGCATGGCATTTTCTTCATTAAATTCTATATTGCATCTTTCACAGACATAAAATCTCTTTGTTTCTCTGCTCTTTATCTGATTCTTCAGCTGATTGAGATTCTTCAAAACAAGTTCTCTCAAAAATTCAAGAGACTTAAGAACTTCTATTTTCCAGAAATAAGTGTACCATCCTTTTTTCTTATCCTTTTTTCTTATTGAAGAAACAAGACCATGATCTGAAATTTTATAAAGAATATTTCTTGCTTGATTTATAGTTAAATCCAATTTCTTGGCTATTATAAATTCATTAACATATTTATCCCCATCTAGCAAATCTACGATATCCTCAGCCGGTTTTCCGACGACAATAGAAATAACCTCTTTTAGAAAGTTTTTTAGCATCAAAGTATTAAAAATGACCCGATTATATATTTTTCGCTTTCACAAAATATTAAAAATAAAAGTTTTTAAACCTGTATTATGTCTTATATATATTAAAAAGAGTATATTAAAAAAAGACTAAAAATGGGCTTATTTGGAAAAAAAGATAAAAAAGAGGAAATAAAGAAGATTCCTTCGACTGTTCCCGAACTTCCAGAGCTTCCAAAACTTCCTGAATTACCTTCTATGAATGAATTTACCTATGAAGAAGAACATCTGCCTCAACTTCCTACATTTCCAAACAATTCTTTAGGAAACAAATTTTCTCAAAATACTATAAAAGAAGCTGTATCTGGGAAAAAAGAGGAAGAAGAGGTTTTTGATGCAGAGGACTTCCCTGAAGATGATAAAGGAATGATGCAAAAACCTCTGCAAAGACATGCTATGGAAGATTCTGACAGCTATGAAGAAAGCATAACGACAAAACCCAAATCAAAAGAGGTTCCTCAAAACTATGCAATGAGAAGTTATATGACTAAAAAAGCAGAACCCGTTTTTATAAGAATAGATAAATTCGAAGAAAGTATGAAGATTTTCCAGGATATAAAATCACAAATCTCAGAAATAGAAGAGCTCATTAAAAACACAAAAGAAACAAAAAATAAAGAGGAAGAAGAACTTGCTTCTTGGGAAACAGAGATACAGACAATAAAAAATCAGATAGAGAAAGTTAACCAGGATATCTTCTCAAGAATAGAATGAAAGAAAAAGAGCAGAGTCTTATTCATGTAAAAATAGATTACATGGAAGCTGTTCAGTCAAAAAAAGATTTGCTTGCCTCAGAGAGAGATTTTATAAGAATTCTCAAAATAATAAAAAAGTATAGTCTTCTAAGAAAAGAAGAATTAACCCTTAGATTAAGAATGCAGAGTAAAATAAAAGCACTTAAAATAAACCTGGGAAGATTAAGTGAGATTCTGCCAAAAGTAAAGATTCCAAGTATATTAAAGAAAAATGAAATTGAAGAGGAGAAACCATTAAAAATAAAACAAGAAGCTAAAGATAAGGATTTGGAAAGTCAATTGAGAGAAATTCAGGAAAGATTGAGAAAACTAGAATAAATTTAATTCTAATATTTTTATTAACTGCTAGATAATTAGCTGTAACAGTTATTTTATTATATTAGCAATACTTAGTATTATTATAATCCTTTGATTTTATTATGATAACTTTATCTACCAATGAAAAACATTTTAAACTTCTCTAAACAAACTAATTAATGATAACTCGTAAAGAATTAATTAAAGAATATATTGAATTTTTCAAGTCAAAAGATCACAAGGAAATACCAAATTCAAGTTTAATTCCTGAAAATGATCCTACAGTTCTGTTTACAACTGCAGGCATGCACCCTCTTGTCCCGTTTCTTCTTGGACAAAAGCACCCTCTTGGAAAAAGATTAGTAAATGTTCAAAAATGCATAAGAACAGGAGATATTGAAGAAGTAGGAGATGAAATTCATCATACTTTTTTTGAAATGTTAGGAAATTGGTCTCTCGAAGATTACTGGAAAGAAAAGGCAATAGAATATAGTTTTGAATTCTTAACCAAAGAATTAAAGATTCCAAAAGATAAAATATCAGTAACTTGCTTTAAAGGAGAATATAATATCCCAAAAGATAATGAAGCAGGGAAGATCTGGAAAAAAATAGGGATAAAGAAAATAAAATTTCTGCAAAAAAAAGATAACTGGTGGGATTCGGCAGGAAAAACAGGACCATGTGGACCAGATACAGAAATGTTTGTAAATGGAGTTGAAATTTGGAATGATGTTTTTATGCAATATTACAAAAACGAAAAAGGAGAATATCTTCCTGCAAAACAAAAAAATATTGACACAGGAATGGGTGTTGAAAGAACAATTGCAGTATTAAACAATTTGGATGATAATTATCTCACAGAATGTTTTAAACCAATTATAGATAAAATAGAACAAATATCCGGGAAAAAATATGAAAACAATAAAAAAGAGTTTAGGATAATTGCAGACCACATAAAAGCAGCTGTTTTCATAATCTCAGATGGGGTAACCCCAAGCAACACAGAACAAGGATATGTTTTGAGAAGA